>Ga0299915_10001175_pt1 | contig 19342 bp, 19 predicted proteins | sample RVTome_13_FD_200263 | JGI IMG/M metagenome (GOLD analysis project Ga0299915, IMG submission 200263) | Soil microbial communities from uranium-contaminated site in the Upper Colorado River Basin, Wyoming, United States - RVT92D227 (version 2) ... | reverse complement strand
TTCAATATCTTCCTTTTGATCTTTGGCAATGCCAAGCTGCAGGGGAATTGCTCCACAATCTTTCACCTGGGCGGCAAGGGTATAGGAATTGCTTGAGATGATTTTTCCTTCTTCTAACACCCCATCCACGTCGACCAGTTCCTCGCCGGTACAGAGGATCGCCACCAAAGGTCTCTGATAAACAGAGATAAAAGAGCGTCCAACCGAAGCCATCATTCCTATCTCTGCTGGTCTGACAAGATCGCCTGCGGAGATGATCTGGTCCCCTTTTCTCACATCTTCTCCAGCTTTTCGAATATTTTCTCCTGGAGAAACAGGGTTCAAAACCAAGGTAAATCCATCTCCCCTCTCTGTATCTTCGACGGGTATGACCGCATCCGCTCCTCCTGGAACAGGAGCTCCCGTCATAATTCGAATCGCCTGCCCTCGTTGGATTACCTTTTTTGAAATAAATCCTGCTGGAAGGTCTTCGAGGACCTCTAATCTGACTCGATTTTCAAGAGAGGCCTTCAGAATGTCCTCTGACCTCAGGGCATAGCCATCCATGGCCGAATTGTCTAATGGAGGGATATCTCGGGGTGCATTTATATTCTCTGAGATGATACGCCCCAGTGATTCTAAGATAGAAACCTTTTCAGCCCCCAAAGGTTCAACATGGGAAAGAATTTTATTTAATGCTTCTTCTACTTTGAGCATGATATTTTCAATATAACATAAAATATATCTTTTTAACATTTGCAGGCAGTGAAATATTAATGCTGGTATCATTCGTCTCAACCCGGATGCGAATGAACAGCTTAGCGTCAGATGAAAATGAATAACGGCCTTGCCAAGCTTGGGATACTGGTGTTAACTTTTAAAGGAACAGGGCTTAGAAAGTTGCGTCAATTAAAAGGAGACTGTAAATGATAGTTGCAGGAATAGATGTAGGTGGTAAAAACGTACATATTGTCATTATAAAGGAAGGTCAAATCCTTGGAAAGGGTGCAGCTCCCACCGGGATCAAAAAAGCCGAAGCAGTGGAACATCTCTATGATGATGTCCTCAAGAAAATGGGGTTAGCAAGAAAGGATGTCGAAAGGGTGGTCGCCACAGGAAGCGCAGCAAAAAGAGTGGCTTTTGCCACGGGGTTCATCACTGATGCTGCAGCCGATGCCAGGGGGGTCATCAAACTTTTTCCCAAGGCAAGAACTGTTATCGATGTCGGTGCAGAAGAAGGCCGGTCTATTAAGATGAGTCCCGAGGGAAAGGTAATGGACTTCGCTGTCAATGGGAAATGCGCCGCCGGCACAGGGACCTTCGTCGAAGCCATGTCCAGGGCTCTTGAGGTTTCGGTAGATGAGATATCTCACCTCACCCTCGCCTCCACTCAGAACCTCTCTATCAATGCCCAGTGTGCAGTCTTTGGAGAATCGGAGGTCGTCTCTCTGATCCATCAGAAAGTTTCCAAACCGGATATCGCCCGCGCAGTGATGAATGCCATCGCCGGAAGGGTTGCCTCTGTGGCGCGTATTGCCGGGTTGGAAGATGATGTGGTGCTGGTGGGTGGAATGGCGAAGAACTTAGGATTTATCGACTCTCTCAAGAAGAACCTTGCTATGGATGTGGTCGTCCCGGAAAACCCCGACTATATGGGTGCGCTTGGGGCAGCCGAAGCCGCCCTTGCAGCCGTCACGACCGATGGAGTGAAAATCAGGGTGTTCGAAAAAGAAACCATCTCTTAAGAAAAAAGCTGACGCGAGATCTTTGATCTCCAACTTAAGATTAAAGAGGTAGAATAAGATGGCTGAAGTGCAGAAAACGAAAGAGTTCTGGAGGTGGCCTGAAACCAACTGGGTCAATCCAAATATTAATTGGAAGAAAAGTGAAGTGATTACAGCTGGAGTGGATGTCGGTTCCGTCAGCACTCAGGCTGTAATCATGGTCGATGGTGAATTCTTCGCCTTTGGCAATACACGAACAGGCTCTGACAGTCCGAACAGCGCCATCAAGGGAATGGGCTATGCCCTGGAAAAGACCGATATGATCATCGAGAATATCGATTATTGCATCGGAACCGGATATGGCAGGGTCAATGTCCCCATGGCTCAGCAATCCATTACCGAGATCTCCTGTCATGCCCGCGGCGCCAACTACATGTATGGGCCAGAGGTAAGGACAATCATGGACATGGGAGGTCAGGACTGCAAGGCGATTAATGTGGATGACAAAGGTAAGGTTCTCAATTTTATGATGAATGACAAATGTGCTGCTGGGACAGGCCGTGGGATGGAGGTTTTTGCAGACCTGATCCACGTCCCGGTATGGGAAATTGGCCCCCGCTCCTTCCAGATCGAAAAACAACCCCCGCCCATCAGCAGTACTTGTGTCATCTTTGCTAAGAGCGAGGTAATGGGACTTCTTGAACAGGGCGTCCCCGAAAACGAGATCATGGCCGCTTACTGCTCGGCGATGGCACATCGGATCATGGAGCTCCTCAACCGTCTGAGTGTGAAAGAAAAGTTTGTCATCACCGGTGGAATTGCAAAGAATGAAGGTGTGGTAAAGAGGCTGGAGAAGGAACTTGGGGTTAAGACTGCAGGGCGTGTCTGGTATAAGAAGGAATTTATTGAACGGGGATACCCATTTGATACTCAGCTTGCCGGCGCTATTGGGGCAGCCATCTTCGGAGATGCCCTGCTGAAGATGGGAAAAGCGAAGAGCGCCAGAAAAGCATAAATGACGTATGAGGTCTGAGGCATAAGGTGTGAGGCAAAAGATTTTGCCTTCAGCCTCTAACCTCCAACCTCCAGCGGAAATGATATGATTGCCAATTATGGTTTTAGAGACGGTTCAGGCGACTGGTATGTCACTATTGACACCGATAAGTGTAATGGATGCGGGAAGTGTGTGGAGGTCTGTCCTGAAAAGATTCTGGAAGTCGGTCCGGACGAATTTGACATCTTCCGGGAGGAACCTGTGGCATTTGTAAAACACAATAAGCGGAAAAAGGTGAGATATTCCTGTGCTCCCTGTAAACCTGGGTTTGAAGAGAAACCGGCACCCTGCGCTGGTGCCTGTAAATTTAATGTCATTTCCCACTCCGATGGCTGGAAGGTGCTCTACGGGTGATAAACCCGATGGAGGCAAGAGGTTGGAGGATGGAGGCAAAAGAGATGTAGCCTCAAACCTCTAACCTCTAACCTCAAACATTTTTTTGCGATGACCAGAGAAGAAGAATTAAAAAAAGAAGGCTGGCAAAAACGCTTTACCATTGACGAGCCTCGACTGTCAGAAATGGCCGAACAATATAAAGAGCTCGGCTTTGAAGTTCTCCTTGAACCTGTCGACACCACCTCCGAAGAATGCACCGTCTGCCTCAAAGACCCTGCCTTCAGCGACCGCTACCAAACCATCTACACCCGCCTGAAAAAATAGGGTTCTTCTCTAAAAACTCATGCCTGTATTAAAGCACACACCTATTCTAACAGAGATTGTTCCGGCACATAATAAGTTCTCTCTCAAAGTAACTTTGTGGAAGTTTCTTGTTCATAGACTTTAACCAAGGATGTTGATTCCTGAAATGTTGTTTATTTTTTTCTGTCTCCATGCAACATCTCGAGTGATAATAAACAGAACAAATGAAGGGCTTTGATTTGTTTCATACCGAAACCTTTTTGAAATAGCACATCTTGGCAAGACATCCACGGATTCAGTCGAGTCTGAACGTCGGTCAGCTTTAGGTTGGCCCCATAAGCCTGGTGTTAGGCTGGCGCTCGAACAGATGAGGAGGATTCTTTCATATCTTGCGGTCGATTTATCTTGACATACCAATCCAATTTTCATATATTCAGCTCATTTCGAAGCAAGCTTTTATCACTGATCACTATCACTTTTATCGCTACCTACCGCACGTTCTTAAACAATGTGTTTCATTGCGTTACGAAAGGAGGAGGATCATGGGAAAAATAGTATCGGCCATATGTGTCCTGGCAGGGGTGGTGGGTCTCGCCTCTATTTCCGTTGCCGCAGAGCCTTTTGATGAAAAGGTGCTTTATAAATTGGCCAGGGAAGAACGCGAGGTGAATATCTATTCCTATTCGTCGCGGGTTTTTGCATTCGGCAAGACATTCGAAGCGAAATACCCCGGCATCAAGGTCAACGGTTTCGACATGGATTCACCGGAAATCGTGACCAAGGTGCTGGCGGAGCAGAACGCCAAGAACTACGTTGCCGACGTCATCTTCCTGAAAGACCCGTCGACAGTGGTAAATGAACTGTTCAATCGTAAACTCGTCTTCAACTATGTCCCTTCGGATCTGGAAGACCTCATCCCTGCCAACTATAAGAAACCGCTGTTGGTGCATCACGCCAGCGTCGACGCCATTATATACAATAATGAGAAGATGTCCGTGCCTCCCATAAAATCGCTCTGGGACCTGACGACGACCGAGTGGAAAGGCCGGGTGATCTTCCCGGACCCACGCAAGCTTTCCGAATACGTGGAAGTTTTGGCAACGATCGTCCAGCACGCTGATGAAATGGCGGCAGAATACCAACGGGTGTTCGGCCAGCCGATCAAACTCAGCCCCGGGGCAAAAAACGCCGGATATGAATGGATCCTGAAACTACTGAATAACGACGCCATCATACTGGGTTCCACGAACGACGTTGCCAAGGCTGTCGGTCTTTCCAATCAGGAAAAACCGCCCGTGGGATTCACGGCATATTCGCGCCTGCGGGATAAAGAGAAGAATCCGAAATTAAAGTTCGATATCGCGATAGATGTACGCCCGGTGATGGGGGTTTCAACGGATGTCATCGTGGGAATCGTCAACAAGGCCCCGCACCCCAATGCCGCGAGGCTGCTGATTCGATGGATGATGGGGGATGAGAAAGGCGGGCAAGGGTACGAGCCCTATTCTGTCTTCGGTAATTTCCCTGTACGCAAAGATGTTCCCCCGCCGAAGGGATCGAAAAGTCTGTCCGAGCTCAAACTCTGGGCTGCCGACTCAGAGTATGTCTGGAAATATGGCCAGGAGATCCTGGACTTCTGGGTAGTGCATCTGAAGTAAAAACCGTTCATGGAGGAGGAGCGGTCTCCTCCTCCGGAACTCCCTTCATTTTTATTTGTTGAACCTGACGACAAGCGGCAGTGCGCCCGCACCCTTGAAGGCAACCCTTGGCAACGGCTCTCGAAATCAAAAAACGAAGCGATATCAGAAGGTCCGGTCGGATTAAATATTATCTCCGGAAACCGCATGTTGTTATTTCGCTTGTTCTCCTTGTTCTGCTCCTTTTTGTCGTGATCGTTCCGTTCGCAAAGATGGTTAAGGATTCGTTTGTGTGGCAGCTCGCCGACGTGCGCTTATCCCGGGGCGCGCACCCGGGGGAATTTACGTTTTTCCACTGGATACGGGTTTTCGCGGGCCCCCTTACGAAAAATATTCTCACCCGGCCGCTGGGCAACTCCATCACCACTTCTCTGGGGGTTTCGGTCATGGCCATGCTCATCGGCTCGCTGCTCTCCTGGCTCGTGGCGCGCACCGATCTTCCTTTCAAAAAGGTCATTGCGTCGGTGGCGGTCCTTCCCTATGTGATTCCATCGTACATCCATGCCCTGGCCTGGCTGACGTTGTTTAAAAACGATCGGATCGGGGGCGCTGCCGGCGTGTTCCAATATCTGACGGGCATCAACCCGCCGGACTGGCTGTCTTATGGATATATTCCCATAGTCGTGACCCTGTCGCTCCATTATTTTCCATTCACTTTTCTGCTGGTTTCAGCGGCGCTGGCAAGCATCGACTCCAGCCTGGAAGAGTCGGGCGAGATCCTGGGGGCCTCGCGCACCTATATTCTACGGCGCATAACCTTTCCCCTCGTCCTGCCAGCGTTGCTGTCCAGTTTCATCCTAACCTTTTCCAGGGTCCTGGGAACCTTCGGAACCCCTTACTTTCTGGGCGCGCCGGTGCGCTATTACACCTTGTCGACCCAGATATATTCGAACATCATCAACCGAATCCCGTCGGTTGGATACATCCTGGCCTTTGTTCTGATCACCATTTCAGCGACGGTCATATTTATCAATCAGCGGCTGATCGGCAAAAGCAAGAGCTTCGTTACTATCGGCGGCAAAGGGTTCCGGATCAAGGACACCCCGCTGGGTTCGCTGCGCTATCCCTTGCTGAGCATCGTCGCCCTCATCTTTTGCGCAGCGGTGCTTCTCCCCTTTGTGCTGATCCTGTGGCAGACCTTCACGTTATATCCGGACGATTATTCATTCAAAAAGCTGACGCTGCTCTTCTGGATCGGCGAGGCCAACACCGCCTTTGCCGAAGGTGAAGCCGGGGTACTTCGCAATCCGGCGATTATCGGAGCAGTATGGAACAGCATCCTGCTGGCCCTGACGTCCTCGCTCTTGGCCGGCATCCTGGGCATCTTCATCGGATACGCCGTGGTCCGGGGCAGGCAAACACGGCTGGCCTTCGCGGTCGAGCAACTCTCCTTCCTGCCCTACCTCGTGCCGGGAATCGCCTTTGGCGCCCTCTATCTGGCCCTGTTTTCACATCGAATCGGACCGCTGCCGGCATTATACGGCACGTTCTTTCTCGTCATTCTGGTCTGCGTCGCCAAGAACCTCCCCTTTTCCAGTCGGGCGGGCATCACCTCCATGCTCCAAATCGGAAACGAACTGGAAGAGGCGGCCGAAACGCTCGGCGCACGCTGGTCGATGCGTTTTCGTAAAATCATCCTACGGCTCTCCCTCCGCGGGACGGTTTCGGGATTCATTTTGGTATTCATTACCGTCATGCGGGAGCTGTCGCTGATCATTCTTCTGGTCACGCCGGAAACGCGGACCCTGACGACGATGACCTTCCGGTATCAGGAGCAGGGCTATACACAGTTCTCCAGCGCCATCAGCGTATTGATCATCCTCATCGTCATCTGCGGCGAGGCGCTGTCCAAAAAACTTGAAAACCGAACGCCGGGAAAACGATAGGCGCCGGCCGTAGCAGGCAAACATAAATATCCGGGGCAGAATCATGGCAGATCCTTTTATCGAAGTTAAAAATCTGACGAAGGTCTTCGGAAACGTCGTTGCAGTGGACAATGTTTCCTTCACCATTGCGGAAAAGGATTTTCTTGTCCTGCTGGGGCCTTCTGGCTGCGGTAAGACCACTATCCTGAGGATGATCGCAGGTCTGGAAACCCCCACGCAAGGAGAAATCTATCTGAAGGGACGGCCGGTCTATTCAGACGCAAAGGGCATCTTCATCCCCGCCCGCGAGCGCGAAGTCGGTCTGGTCTTCCAGAGCTACGCCTTATGGCCCCATATGACGGTATTTGAAAACATCGCTTTTGGCCTCAAGGTCAAACGAATGAACGCACCGGCGATTGAAGCGAAAATTAATGCCATCCTGACCTATATACAGCTGGACGGCATGCGCAACCGCTATCCGCAGGAAATGAGCGGGGGGCAGCAGCAACGCGTTGCCCTGGCGCGGATGCTGGTCAGCCAGCCCGACATATTCCTGATGGACGAGCCCCTTTCTAACCTGGACGCCAAGTTGAGAATCGAAATGCGCGCCGAGATAAAGAATATTCATGTCCAGACGGACGCCACGACCGTATATGTAACCCACGACCAGGTGGAGGGGCAGACCCTGGCGAGTCATATTGCCATAATCAACAGGGGGATCCTGGAACAACTGGCGACCCCCAAAACAATCTACCGCAGACCGGCCAACCTTTTCGTCGCAGACTTCATCGGCAGCCCAGCCATCAATCGCATTGAGGGCAGGACCGGCATGAACGCTGACCGGGTCTTGGTGAAAGCGGGCACGTTGAACGCGACCACGAACTACAAAGATATTCCGCCCGATCAAGACATTATCGCCGCCATCCGGCCGGAGAACATCACGATCGTTCCCGAAGCAGGTTTCAATACAGTTCCCGGCACGGTCAGAACCGTACTTCCGTCGGGTTCTGAAACCGTCTTGCGGGTGCACCATCGTAAGATGGTATTCAGTATTCTGGTGACCCGCGAGGTCAATCTATCCCCGGGTCAGGAAATTTATATGTACCTACCACCTGAACATATCCTCGTATTCGCCAGGGATAGCGGCCTGCTTTTCCCCCTGCCGGAGTAAAGAGGCCCAAATGTATCGTACCGATGACTTCATGGAGAAATGCCGGGAGGCCGCGGTTCGGACGCTCCAATGTACGGCGGAACAAAGCCTGCCGATAGTCATCGTTCACCACAACGATGCCGACGGAATCGCCTCTGCCGCAGCTCTGGCCCTCGTGTGCGAACGCCTTTCCCTGCCCTACCGCCTCCTTGCCCTCGAGAAGATCCTCGCGACTATCCTGGCAAGAATTCATGGCGACGCTGACCAGATGGTGATCTATGCCGATTTGGGCGGGCAGTCCGCTCAGGTCATTGGCTGTTGCGCCGCTGGAAACCCGTTGGTCGTTATCCTGGACCACCATTTGCCAGGCGGCGCGGTTCCTGCGAACATCATCCATCTGAATTCTGAAATGTTCAACATCAGCGGCGATACAGAGGCGTCGGCCGCCTCCGTCGCGGCTATATATGGCATCGAACTTCTGAAAGAAGCTAGATGTTGCTCCCTTCAGTCGGAATCGATGCTTGCGGCCCTGGGCGTCGTGGGTGCGGTTGGCGACGGCCAGATGCACGCGGGCGCCATGACCGGTTTAAACAAGATCTTGATGACTACCGCCCTGGAAGGCAGGGAAATGGTCGCCTGTGCGGACGGGTTTATTCTCCCCCGGCTCGGCAACCGGACTGTGGCGGAGATTGTCGCGATCCTGAACCTGCTCGGATCTGTGGGATTCTATGAGGGGCATGCCCGAGACGCCGTCGCATTTCTCCAGGGCCGTAACCCGGAAGCTGCCGTGCGCTTGTCAGTGGATCTTCTGGCAACAAAAAACAATGCGTTCGGGAGAGAAGCAGAGCGCATCAAAAAAGAGGGGTTGCGGCAGACATCCCGGTTTCAATGGCTGAATGTAGCCGACCGTTTTGCACCCATGGGTGTAAAGGCCATCGGTATTTTTTTGGAAGCGCTGATCGCCGAAGGGGTGGCCTTCCCTGATAAATACCTCATCGGATTTCAGCACCTCCCTTCCATCATGCCCGTTATCGGCGACATCGGGCTTTCCCTCTCCAAGGTATCGGGCCGGGTCTGTCCCGGGCTGAGGGCCTCCATCCAGGAAGGGAAACTTCCTGACTACATGACGCTGATGCCTGCCGCCGCAGCCATAGTCGGCGGGACGGCCGACGGCTGCCACCGGTTCGCAGCGGCAGCCCTCATCGATCGGGGAGATGAAGAAGCGTTTATAATGTCCCTCGAAACGGCTCTCAGTGGTTTTCTGTCGGCCGCTGAACAGGAATGTTTGTGATGTCTTAGGGATGTTTTTTGATAGAGATGGGGAACCGTCCTGCCGCAAACGGCCGGGGCAAAAAAACTTAACAAGAAGGTGTCCTATGAAAACTGTATGTGTATTTGGAAGCCCGCGACCCAACGGAAACAGCACTACGATTGCTAAATATTTTTGCAACAGACTTGAAAGCCTCAGTGCAGAAGTACAGACGTTCGCCCTGAACAAACTTTCCTACCGGGGATGCCAGGCCTGTATGGTCTGCAAAACAAAGCTGGACCGGTGCGTACTCGAAGATGACTTGACCCAGGTGCTGGATGCCGTCCGCGCAGCCGATCTGCTGGTAATAGCAACCCCTGTTTATTTCGGCGACATCACCAGCCAACTCAAAGGCCTTATCGACCGGATGTACTCCTTTCTCACACCCGACTACCGAAAGAATCCGGAAAAGAGCCGTCTGTCTCCGGGGAAAAAACTGGTCTTCATTCAGGTTCAGGGACGCCCCGATGAAAACAAATTCACCGATATTTTCCCGCGTTATGGAGAGTTCTGGGACTGGTACGGGATTAAGGAGCGCTACCAGATCCGGTCATGGGGCGTCAGGGAACTAGGAGAAATCGCAAAGGACAGGGAAGTATTCAAAAAGGCGGAAGACATCGCAACCCAGATCATGCAATCGTAATTCTGAAATACCCCGGGGGTAAAGGCGTATATTTCCGAGGAGAAAATGGCTGATGACGTCGTTTCTCCGACCGATTTGCTCAAAGCACAGACAGGATTAAACGACCGCTGCCCTGCAGAATACCAGCGCCGCACTTCTGATGGCCGCGCTTTTCCGCTAGACTTGTTTGTAGACGTTAACCAAGGATGTCAACTCCTTCCTCATGAAGCCGAAAATCCCTGTTGCTATATCAGATTTCGAATGACAATCCTTAAAAGATGAATTTATATGACTATTTTTCGATTGACGAATTCAAAATTCTCTGATATGAAAAATGGTAACTGAACCACCCTCGCCTTGAAGGCAAGGGGTTCTTCAACAGGCTGTCGACTTGAAGTCGACTCTGCCCATTCCCGTTTTTCTGCCCATCATTCCTGCGGAAGCAGGAATCCAGTTGTTTTCCTCGTTTTCTGGATTCCGGTTTTCACCGGAATGACGATTCGGAGGCCTTGTTGTTCACATGCTCATGGCCGGCTTCGTTCCAATCCAAACGGAAAATGCACAAAGAATCAGCCGTCCATTTCGCAAAATTAGCTTCGCCTCAAGGCGAGGGATTTTCACCATCCCCGAAGGGGACATTAAATTGGCTCACGCGATAAAGCAAAACTCTTCGCAAAAAGAGAGGGGAATGCAGCGGGTCTTTGGATAAGAGGGGAGAGTTGCTGAGGGATGAATTTCCGGTAGGTTCGGCTATTTTATTTTAAGTGGAGGGAAATTCCTAAGCTGTTTGTTTTAATTCTCAATTATTGCCAACTTTCATATCCCTTTTGTCTCAACCATAATTCTGGAGATTGAAGTATCCATTCTGGATTCAGATGCATTCCCTGTGAGGATTTGGAAGAATTTCATAAGTTGGAATTATTTTAAGGAGTGGAGGGTCTAATATGTTAACGAGAAAAGAATTTCTTGAGGAAGTAATGAAGATGGCTAACCTGAAGGATATAAAACAAGCTGATGATGCGACCCGGGCTGTGATTTCGCTTACAAAATTAATCATCGGACCAAAATTATCCAAAAAGATTGCAAAAATCTCACCGCCTGATCTCCGTGAAGGATGGGAATCTATCAAGGCTGCTTTTCCGAATAAACCGATTAAGATTATTACAGGCCCTGGGGGTGAAGATGCCGATGTACGGGAAATTGCACCTTATGTTCAAAAATACCTGGGAGTAGATGTCTCCATTGAGAACATAGTTGGTTTCTGGGGAAAGACTGCCTTCGAAAAATTTCAGATGACGGAGCCGGACGGCTATACCTTAATTAGCTATACCTTTCCCAGGAGCATCATTATCGAAACCATGAGTGAAACCAAGTTCAGAACTGAAGATTTCACGCCAATCTTTGCCTGGTCTGCCGGAAACCAACTCCTGGTTGTCCCTCCCGACATCTATAAAACCTTCGATGAGTTTCTGAGGGAAGCTAAGACCAGGACTCTGAGGGGAGCGATTCCAGTGAGAGGCGGGACGAGCCATCTTGCGGGACTTCTGTTAGCTGATGGGCTGAATATCAATGTCAGATGGATGCCCTATAAAGGTTCAGCTTCAAGCATTGCTGCCCTGGCCCGAAAAGATGTTGATTTTACGATCTGTCTTGCTACGGCAGTCCCATCCTGGGTTAGGGCAGGAAAGATAAGGCTTCTCGCCGTGTTTCCCGAACGGCGTGGTCCTCAGAGCCATTATTTTCGGGATATTCCAACCCTTAAAGAATTGGGGTATGATATAAGTTATATAACGATTAGACACGTTGTTGAAGCTCCACCTAATACTCCTTCTCATGTTGTAAGAGTATTAGAGGAAGCCTTTCGCAAGGCGGTTAAAGAACCCGCTTATATCGATTGGGCCTGGAAAAACTTTGTCATTATTGATCCTTTGAGCGCTCAAGAATTCGGCAAGGAGGTGGCAGAGTCTTATCCCAGGATAGAAATACTAAAGGAAATGTTGAAGGAATGATAGCTGTTTTTCATCTGTGCGCTATGGCATAACAAATATGTCTCCATACAAAATGAGTAGGGTTTTCTCAAATCAAAAGCTCCCCAATCGACGCCCCAACCTATCCTTTACCTTTTAGAATAAGCAATGAAATTTTTATTTTGGAGAAAACATTGGTAGGTGCTTTACGAAACATATTCTGCTTTTCTTGTGATAATCCCTGTCGGATCAAGTAGAGGTCAAAACATTCAGATATCTCCCGATCTCGGCCATCGATATCCCTAACTCATGACTTACTAAGGAGTCCATAATACTACATGCCCAGGGGGCACCCTCGAACCATGAAAATAACCTACCCCCCTCCTCCCCCTTGACGGGGGAGGAGGGGGGTAGATGGGAAGGTTTAGCTACAATGCTCTTGCGATGTCCCCGCTAGGCCTGTTTTGGTTTTTGGGGGCGACGTTAAGGCTGGATGAGAATAGCACTTCATTGTTCAGCTTTTTTGTTGGGTCCTCAGTTTCTCCCAGAAGGCTCTGGGGGAGACAATTTCCATATCCCCTATCCTTTTTAACCCGAGAAGTTCCTTGTCTCCGGTGATAAAAAGGTCTGTTTTCCCATTTAAGGCACATGATAAGATGGTTAGATCATCTTTATCTTTAATTTCAATATCAGGAAGAGAAGAAGAAGTTGAAATAACCGATTCCTTTTGCAGGACTTCGACTAATTCGGAGGTCAAAGTTTCGGGCACGCCAAGCTTCTTACAAAGGGCCTTTCCCAACTCTTTGATCAGTGAATCTGAAATAACCAACTGGTGGTGAATCAGGATTTCCCTCAATACATCCGCACAGAGGCCTCTGGTCGCTACTGCGCTGACTAAAACATTAGTGTCAAGGAATATTCTCATGAGATCTGAGAGAAAATATCCTCGTCGGTCAGTAAACCTCGGGCTTCAGCAAAAGGCATGATCCTTTTCCTTAATTCCTCAAATTGCTCAAGCCGCAGTTGACGTTTCAATGCCTCCCGGGCAATCTCGCTCCGATTTTTCCTTGACCTCTTGCTTGCTTTTGTCAACAGGTGATCGAGATCTTTATCCAGCCGGATGGTTAATGTCGCAGTTTTCATGTAAAACAATGTAAGACATCTCCGCGGGGTTGTCAATATGGATCTTCTTATGTTCTGGTGTTTTATCACCCTCACCCTAACCCTCTCCCGTCAAGAGACTGTGTTGCAATAGAAGAATTGATAAAAATGTCATCCTGAACTTGGTTCAGGATCTAATTAATTCACCCTATTACGAGACCCTGAAAAAAATTCAGGGTGATAAAATAGTAATTACGACACAGTCTCCAAGGGAGAGGAAAAATTGGAAATTTCTATCCCTATTTTTGGGTTCTTAACCTATCCCATCTTTTTCATGTTTTATATTTTGTATGACTTATGTAAGCTGTATAGATGACAAAAGTCTCTCAAAATACGGCAGGATCAGGAGCCGTTGGCTATTTTTCCGTCACGGAGGTGGATCTTGCGGGAGGAAAAAGCAGCGTTTTCAGGGTTGTGGGTTACCATAATGATGGTTTGGCCATCGTCGTTGAGAAATTTGAATAATTCCATGATCTCTTTTCCGGTTTTGGTGTCCAGGTTTCCGGTAGGCTCATCCGCAAGAAGAATGGGCGGTGAATTGACCAGCGCCCGTGCAATGGCCACTCTCTCCTGTTCTCCTCCTGAGAGTTGATCCGGAAGCCTCTTCTCCTTCTTCTTTAACCCTGTTCTCTCCAGTATCTCACCCGCCATTTTATTCTGTTCCCGGTTCGATCTTTCAGTGATCGAAAGAGGAAGCATCACATTCTCGATCACCGTAAGGTAAGGAATCAACTGGAAGGATTGAAAGATGAAACCCAGATATTCTCTCCTGAAATCAGCCAGACTCTCCAGAGGAAGTTGATAGATAGGAATATCATCCACAACGACCTCACCGGTTGAAGGATGGTTGAGCCCACCGAGAATAGTGAGGAGGGTTGATTTTCCTGAACCCGAGGGACCCATCACAGAGATAAATTCTCCCCTCTCGATATGAAGACCCACATCGACAAGAGCACTCACCTCTTCCTCCCCGCTCTCATAAATCTTGGACAAATTTTTAATCTCAATCAAACTCATCATAAACCCGTTTGAGGAGCGTTTCACTTTAGGGTGGAGGAGCGCTTCCCCCCGAACCTAATATGGTTCAGGGCTTCGCTCGAGGGAGAAATGTTTTGCCTCAAACGAAGTGACCCTCAAACCTCCATCCTCCATCGTCCTTAGAGGGCTCTCAACGCTTCTGTCGGATCCATTTGGGAGGCATGAATGGCTGGATAAACGCTTGATAGAATCCCTGTCAGGGCCGAAAGAAAGATGGCTCCAAAAGCTAAGAGCGGGTCCATCACCCATCGGACGCCCTTCATCCCGAGGAGCATCGGCCCGATGAAATGGGAGATTCCCAACCCCAGGAGATACCCTGCCACTCCTGCGATCAACCCCACGATCAGAGCCTCTAAAAAGATGATCCGGATGATATGGGATTTTCGGAACCCGATTGCCCGGAAGATCCCGATCTCCTTCTTCCGCTCATTGACCGATGCCATCATATTGGTAAAAACGATCAGAGCCCCGATGAGAAGGACGATGATCGATATCCCGATCGAGAATTTTTTAAAATGATCCAGCGCCTCCATCTTGGTCTGCAGCGTCTGTTTGATCGCGGTCACCTTGGCATGGGGCAGTTTCTTTGAAATCTGATCGACGATCTCCTCAATCGGGCAGGTGTTGCAATAGGCCGATACCTCAATCAGGCTTACCGCTCTCGGCTTATTGAGGACCTCCTGGACAAAACTCAAATCTGCAAAGATGAGAACATCGTCTTGAGAACCCGTTTCACCGAGGATTCCTGAAACTCTAACCTTCTTTCCATTAATGGTTAATAAGTCATTTGTGCTCTTAAAAAGTCTTACGGCCACCTCATTTCCGAGAAGCACCTCCTCCGTCGTTTTTGGGATAGCGCCATGGACCTTCCACCATTTCTTCAGTCTGATCTCTTCTTGAAAAAGAACACCCATCAGGGGAACTTTTTTCCCTTCGATTTCCACTCCTCCAATGAATTTGGGTGAAACGGCGCTGATGTTCTCCTTGACTTCGATCTGACGTATCTTTGGTACATCGGAATCCTTCAGCGCATAGGCATCCATCGCCACCCCCCCGATACTCATCCCGCCATAAGAGAGAGAAAGGTCGTCCGATCGGGGAATGATGAGGATGTTCGCCCCGAATTCATCTAATTTGTTCGCAATATCCTCGTTCATCATCCGTGAAATGGAAATAAGGGAAACCACCGTCGTAATTCCAATGGTCAGTCCCAAAATAAGAAAGAAGACCTTCCCCTTCCGTCTCCTGAGGTTATTGATTGAGATATCTTTCAGCTTCATGAGAATCCTTATAATTCACTATTAAACCCTTGGCTTCCAATCTAAAACCACCTTCTCATCGATGAGAACCGAATCCTTCTCCACGACACTCGGAATGATCTCCGGAGGATAATTCATACATCCCCCGCTGATCCCTTTGAGCGTCTCAAGATTCCATTCGGTATAGCAGGCATTACAGACTAAGGATCTATCCTTGATGTGAAAACGGGTTGATTTGCAGGGCTCGCACATGCTGATGGCTGTGACCACCCTTCCTGACATGGTCAGATAGGCTAACAGCGGTATCTTAAGGCCCTTTCCTTCATATTCGAATCGGACGATCTTTTTATCCTTGACCACATGGACAGGGATCATGATCTTCCCGTTCTCAACCTTTGCCTGGACATCGGTCATGCGAACTGTCTGTCCGGTATAATCCACCTTCCCGCTCACCTGTGGCTGGGAGGTCGCCTTTGGGCTGGCTCCAGAATTCCCTCCAATCAACCAGTAGGCGACCCCTCCCAAGGCAATGACAATAATGACAAGGGAGAGCGGAATCCATGGGATTCCTTTTTTTTTCTCTCCGAGCACCTTCTTCTTTTTATCATCAAGCAAGGTCTCCGAAAAACCAGAACCACACTGTTTGCAGAACCGGCTTGACTCTTCGTTCTTACTATGACATTTTGGGCAAGCTTTCATTGCATGATCCTCCTTTCTCTAAATTTCCTGAACCTCTCCCCGATCATAGGTGAGGGAGAGAACCACTTTCTCTTTTTCAATGACATCGACCTGGATATGGCATCCAAAGTCGATCACCCGGGCGTCTGCCCCATTCTTCCCCTTTTTGGCTTCATAATATTGCAGGGCCTTCACCCTGGCCTCCTTTTCAACCTTCGGATCGAGAGACCTCACCTTTTCCCCTCCCCCACATCCTTCTCCTTTACAACAGACCGACTGAATCGGAGGGGAGGCATCGAACTTCTCGTAGGTTTCAATCCTGCCCCTGCTTTTAGCTGTCGAAAGCCATTCCTGGAAGAGTTTCTCCCTGTTGTCCTGACTGCCCTTCAGAATGGCTTTTTCAACAAACCGCGAAATGAGCCAATCCCTTTTCAGATCCTCCTTGAATTCGAGGATCCCGATTCCTAATCTTTTTTGGAAATCTTCGTCCGACAATCCATGCTGTTTCTTGATCCCTTCTATCTGCTCTTCAATCTCTCTATCAGGGGCAGAGGTATAGCCGCCGTTCTTCGCTTCCTGTAGCAGGAGTTTCTCCACGACGACATCCTCGAGAAGCTGGGCCTTCAACCGGATTAAGTTCTCTTCTCCGGCTCCTCCTTTGAAAAATTCTTTCCCAAAACGGGACTCATAGAGTCTCTTTGCACGATCGAGCCTGTTAGAAAACTCCTTCCGGGTAATCTTCTCCCCGTTAACCTGTCCCACCAGTCTCGATTCAAAACCCCCAATAAAAAAGTACCCTGCGATCCCTGCCAGTGTGAAACCAATTAATCCCATCAGGAGGGTCGAAGTTTTAATCCTTTTGCTTCTTTTTTGCAGAGACTGGCCGCAATGGGCACAATAGAGGCTCTGCTGGTCATTTCCTCCCCCGCAATTGGGGCACTGCTTAGGATTAGGTATTCCTGAAATTTCATTCATCGTGATCCTCTCCCTCCCCACTTAATTTAAGGCTTAACCCCCCTTCGTCCCCCCTTAACATAAGGGGGGAATAGATAGGGGAAACCTCCATATAAAAGCTGTAAGAACCGAAAAAAATTAGAGGCTGAAACAATACTAAAACAAGTTCAGGACAAGGTTCATGACAACAGGATTTATTTCTCCCTTTTTGTCATCTCGAACCAGGGAGGGATGGTTTACTCAAAGATCATCCTTTTCTTAATCTCTGCTTCAGAAAGGGGTGAAACCATCATGGTCCTTTCTCCTTCTCCCTCCACCCTACTGTAGCCTACCTCAATTTTTTCCAATCCCTTGGCCTTGCTATAACGGGCGGTAATGGCGGCTGCCTTTTCCATCTCCCCTTCATCAACTTCTCCTCTGAGTAGAGAAAGCGGCCCAGGATAGTTCGAAACCTTTAACAAGACATCCCTGTCCTTCGCAAATGTCTGAATCTTTTGGTTCTCCTCCTCGCTCCGACCTACTACTAATTTTAATTTAGGGGATAACCGTAAATGCCTCCCCATCTTTAAAAGATGGACATCGTTGAGGGAAAAATCAAGGTCATGGAGCATCAGGTCTTTCAACCTTGTTGCAAAACCGGGGTCCGTAAGAAGGCACCCCCCTGCCGGGCAGGGATAATCCTGAATCCCAAACTGCTCTGCCAGTTTTATCTGAGGTTTTCTGGATCGTCCCTGGATATTCAAGAGTTTCTCGCGATCGATCCATCCTTCTCTTTCCGGAAGAGTGGCCGGAAGGAATTGAGCCGAGAGAGGGCGCAGGATAAAGCCTTCCAGTCCAGCTTCTTTTTCGATCAGACGCATTGCGTCCCTTCTCTGGGACATGGGTCTCTGTCCCAGGACTTCACCGGTCACAATGAAAGAGGCTCCGGATTCCTCCATATAGGCTTTTGTCTTCCTCAACATGAAGATCCGGCAGTCGATACAAGGATTCATATTCCTTCCGTAACCGTGCCTGGGGTGTCTGATTACATCGAGATACTCCTCGGAGACATTGAAGACCCTCAGAGAAATCCCCAGAGTCTCTACCGCTTTCTGTGAGGCCAAGCAGGTCGAGCCCTTATTGGTACAGGTGCAGAAGACTGTCATAAAATTGAGCGCCTCGAGATCGATCCCCTGATCGAGAACCATTCTGGCGGCAAGCGTGCTGTCAAGACCTCCGGAGAGGAGAGCAATCGCCTTCATCCCGTCAACACCTCATTCATCGATCCTGAGCGAAATCCCTGAAGGTCCAGGGTGATGTAATAATATCCGATCTTCTTCAGACCCTGGACGATCTTCTCCCTCAGTGCTTCATCTAGCAATCGACTTATCTCTTCCTTAAAGATTTCAATCCTGGCAAGATGCTGATAGTGTCGTACTCGAACCTGTTTAAAGCCCAACCCAATGAGAAACTCCTCGGCCTCATTCACCATCCTCAAGCCCTCGGCTGTAATCTCTTCTCCGTATGGAAACCGTGAAGCAAGGCAGGCAAACGAAGGCTTATCCCATGTGGGCAGCCCCATGCTTTGGGAGACCTCTCTTACATCCGCTTTGGAGAAGGACGCCTCGATCAAAGGGCTCCGTATCTTCAGCTCTCTGACTGCTTCTCTGCCAGGCCGATGATCCTTTTGATCATCGAGTGTTGAACCTTCAACGATGAAAGGAATCTTCTCCTTTTGAGCCACTTTCCATAACTCTTGAAAGAGTTCACTTTTACAGAAGTAGCATCGGTTGGTTGGATTTTTCGAAAACCCATTGATCTCCAGTTCGTTCGAAACGATCAAAAGGTGCCTCGCTCCTATTTCCCCAACCATCTTCTCCGCTCCCTTCAATTCCCTCTCCGGATAAAGGGGGGAAAGGGCAGTCACTGCAAGAACATGGTCGTCCCCAAGGGTATCCCTGGCCACTTTTAGGAGAAAAGTGCTATCCACCCCGCCGGAAAAAGCAACCAACACCTTCTTCATGGATTTGAAGATCTCTTCCAGTTTCTGAAGTTTTTTATTCAACTCCGAATTCATCTTTCCAAACTCCGAACTTATTTGGTTTCATCATCCATTGCTAATTGCCAATTGACAATTGTTAATTGTTAACTGAACCACCCTCGCCTTGAAGGCGAGGGGTTCTTCAACAGGCTGTCGACTTGAAGTCGACTCTGCCCATTCCCGTTCTTCTGCCCGTCATTCCTGCGGAAGCAGGAATCCAGTTGTT
>Ga0299915_10001174_pt1 | contig 19344 bp, 14 predicted proteins | sample RVTome_13_FD_200263 | JGI IMG/M metagenome (GOLD analysis project Ga0299915, IMG submission 200263) | Soil microbial communities from uranium-contaminated site in the Upper Colorado River Basin, Wyoming, United States - RVT92D227 (version 2) ... | reverse complement strand
TTCTTTTACCTGCCATGCTCATCTCTGCCTCAACAGGCAGTTGCTTGCCTTTCAGCAGGATATGCCAGTATATCCACCTGAACATCAGTTTTCCGTAATGATTGATTCTGGTATTCTTCAGCAATCCAAACGGCCCGATTCCGGGTAAGGGGAAGGTGCCGGGCAAAGGTTCCGTATCATAATTAAAATCGATGAGTGCTCCTTTGCCATACCCTGTTTCGATATAACAATTGGAATGTCCGTCGAAATGCGCCGTGAGAGGTCTGCTCTCTATTGCACTGATGATGTTCTCATACAGGATTTCAGCAGAAAAGTGTGCTACGGATCCGGCCTTGGATGTTGGCAATGCTGCTGCATCACCAATTACAAATATGTTTTTATGCCCTTCATGTTGCAGCGAATGCTTATTAACGGGGACAAAATTCATATCATCGCCCAGTCCGCTGGCGCCAATGAAGTCCGCACCCTTGTTCATGGGAACAATGGCCAGCACATCGAAAGGAACTTCCAGCTCATCATAAGAAATGAGTTTTTTATTCTCATTATCAATACGTTCAATATAAAAATCAGGCACAATGTTGATGTTCTTCTCTTTCAGCAGGTCGCTGAGCATACGTGTGGCCACAGGCTTGGTAAATGCCCCGGCCAGAGGTGTAACAAGAGTAATTTCTACCTTATCCCGGATACCTTTCTGGGTGAAGAAAGCTTCGGCCAGACAAACAAACTCAATTGGCGCCACCGGACATTTGAAAGGCATTTCGGTAATGGCCATTACCAGCTTGCCCCCCTGCCAGTCTCTGAAATAACTATGCAGGGCAAGAGCCCCTTCCAGGGTATAAAAATCAAAAATGCCTTTGTGCCAAAGCTTGTCCTGCATACCCGGGGTCTCAGCTGGCTTAAGGTGCGCCCCGGTAGCAATGATAAGAAAATCATATTCAAACGATTTACCGTTGGTTAACCTTACCCTGCTGTTATCTGCTTCGATCAGTTCAATTTCCTGATAAATGAGATTAACACCTGCAGGAATGAAATCACTTTTCGGTTTTATCACATCCTGCCTGTTATAAATACCAAATGGTATAAATAAAAATCCTGGCTGGTAATAATGTGTCTTTTCCTTGTCGATGATAGTAATATCCCACTCTTCACGATCAAGACCCTTACGCAGCTTGTTTGCCATAATGGTTCCGGCAGTTCCTGCTCCCAGTATCAGAATTTTCTTCATATAATTCTATTGTGATTTGTATAACAAAAGTACAAAGTGGTTTAACAGTCCTAAAACCTGATGATATGATAAATATTAGTGTATGATATATATCATAGCCATTGGTTAAAAATCCTACATGACTATTCCCGACCAACAAAATCGAATTATTCTATTAATTTTACCGGAAAGAGGCTTCAAAAATTCATGATAACCTGTAATTGCGAAGGATGTGAACTGAAATCCCTGTTTTTTGAGAACGTCAGTACCTCAGAAATTGAATCCATCTGTACACAAAAAACCGAGATCCCGCACAGAAAAGGTGAAATTATCATCCGGGAAGGAGATCCCATTATAAGTTTTATTTATTTAAAGAATGGCCTGGTAAAACTTTACCGTCAGGCGGGCCAGGACAGGGAACAAATCATTTGTTTTGCCCTCCCGCTTGATTTTGTTAGCCTCTTAAGCGTTTTCTCTGAAAATAAATATAATTATTCGGTGGCTGCCCTTGAAGATTCCGTTACCTGTAATATCGCACTGGATGAGGTTGTCCATATCGCAACCACCAATGGAAAATTTGCCTTAAGCATTGTTGAGAAAGTAAACAAAGCCACGGATAAGATCATTCTGGATTTCCTGAAACTGAAACAGAAGCGTCTGTACGGCCGGATCGCCTATATTTTATTGTTTTTCTCCAGGGATATATATCACAGCAATTCGTTTAATCTGCCCGTGTCGCGAAAAGAAATCGCAGAATACATTGGCATGACCGTTGAGAATGTGATCAGGACACTTTCTGATTTCCGGAAAGATGGTATCATTAAAATCTTCGGGCCCGTAATTGAAATTGTGGATGAAGAAAGGCTGGCCCGGATTGCTGAATTCAGTTAACCTGTATTGTCAAATCGTTCGGGCCGGTTGACTTTTATTTATCCAGCCAGCTTCTAAAATCGTGCATTCTTTCGCGGCTTACAAAAACATCCTGGTCATCACAGCTTTTGATGACAAGCTTCAGCCGGTAGGTAGAATAGGTTATTATATCTGTGATAGCACTAACAGAAAGAATGTATTTCCTGTTGACCCTGAAGAAAACCGCCGGATCGAGCAGGGTCTCCAGTTGTTCGAGCGTATGATCAAACAGATATGTTCTTCCGGTAATGACAGTGGCATAAGTAGCTTTCTCAAGGCTGTAGAAATACAGGATTTCTTCCACCGGGATACTGCGGATATGCAGACCTGATTTTATGAGAAAGCGCCTCTTATATCCTTTTGTTAACAATTGCTGAACACTGTCAAGGGCAATCTGTCGATTAATACCCGGGCCAGCTGTGTTATAAGGAGATGCCAGATATTTCATCATGGCAGCCCCCAATTCCTCAGATTTCACCGGCTTGAGTAAATAAGCAATACTGTTCAGTTTAAAAGCTTCTATTGCATAAGAATCGTAAGCGGTTGTGAATATCACAGGGCAATCAACCACTACCTGGTCAAAGATTTCAAAACTCAATCCATCGCCCAGTTGGATATCCAGAAAAAGCAATTGTGGCGGATCATTCTCCCGAAACCAGGCAACCGATTTTTTCACCGAATCACACAGGCCAATAATCTCCACTTGTGGATCCTGCTTCTTCAGCAAACCTTCAAGCCTTTCGGCCGCCAAGGGTTCATCTTCAATAATCAGAATTTTCACGCCTCAGATGTGGGTTTATCGATCATGGGCAGTTTTACGGTGAAATAGTCTGTTTCTTTAATTATTTCTACTTTCCGACCGGTCAGTATCTCATACTGTAATGCAATATTCTCCAGCCCAACATTTCCTTTTTTATCGACTGAAGACTTTACCTGCAGATTGTTTCTTACCAACAGGTAGTTATCAACGGTGTAAATGGCTATATGCAGCGGTTCATCCGAAGTGATGATATTGTGCTTAATGGCATTTTCAACCATCATTTGTACCGACAGGGGAACAACGTAAAAATCTGTTTCCCCTCCTGTTTCAATTTGTATCTGAATATTGTTTGCAAAGCGCATTTGCTGCAAACTCAGGTAATTCTCCACGAACTGCTTCTCTGTTGCCCATTCAACTATTTTCTTGTCTTTTTGCTCAAGCAGATACCGGTAACTGTCTGAAAGCTGAATGATTAGACTGACAGCCAAATCCGGGTCCCTGTGTACAAGGGTCGTCAGCGTATTCAGACTGTTGAACAGGAAGTGAGGATTTACCTGATTCTTTAATGCCTCGAGCTGAAGCTCCAGGGCTTTACGCTGCAATAATTCCTGTTGAAGCAAACCCTCCCGCCATTTTTTAAAAAATTCTATCCCGGTATATAAGGTAAAAAAATAAACAATAATTAAAATCTCAATAAGGAGCATATTTAAAGTAGTGGCAATGCAATCTGAATATGTGAAATGATGTACTATAAAACAATAAACATAATTCATCAAAATGGTAATCAGAATTGCCAGAATAATAATGACCAGGAGTGTTATGAAAAACCTTTTCAGCGGTTTGATCTCCCATTTAATCCGCCTTCCAATATGTACTATAATAAACTCATTCAATTTCATCATTGGAAATCCAAGTACAACGGCAAAAAATGAATTGGATAACCATAACTTCGGATGATGAATAAAATCAGGGTTTACAAAGTAGGCTACAAGGTTTCCCATTATAACCAGGATCACCAGATTAATGCTATACTTTTTTATAATGCTCTTCATCGACGGTTTGAAATTACTGATTCTCCTGATAACCGGCGAGTAATAATTCACAACGGTCTTTCCCCCAATCCGGGGCCAACTGATCAGCAGAAACAAATTTGTCGAATTTTTCCTTAGCGAGCAAGAGAATAGGCAGTGCCTTTTCTTTGCCTCCGCCAAATTCCACCGGCATACCATAAACTGCCTCTGCCTGCATCAGATAGATCCGGGGATTAGCGGGATTAATTGATTTTGCCTTGTCTAGCAGCGCATTGGCCTCGCCAAAAAGGGTCATCCCTTTCATCGGATCGAGGGCCATTTCCGCAAAATATGCCATAACCTTCAACACCAGTAATTCTGATTCTTCGGGTCTTAATTTCAGACCGGTTTCGATGTGTTGCTCGGCCAGAGCAATGTATTTGGTCTTCCGCTCGCTGTCTGTATCCTGAAAATTGATGACCAGGTTGTAATAAGCAGCATAATACCTGGGAGTCCATTCAGTTTTTTCGGCAGCTGCAATACGTTCGAAATTATTGGCAAGTTGCTGAAAATCATTAATGTTTTGAGCATGTTTCGAAAATTCAAGATTGGAAAGCATGGCGCCTGTGAATTTTTCATTCTGTGCCGGTACGGTAAAAACCGACAGCCATAAGGTAAGGATAAATGCAATTGATTTCATAATCAGTTATTTTAAATTATTGAATATTATAGATTTATTAAAAATGCCAGCATAAAAAACCGTTTTGTTTGCGGTTTGATCGGATAAAACATATAATTTCCCTGTTCATTCGGACGGGCTGAGTAATTATACCCGTATATATTCTTAAATCCAAGTATATTATTCACATTAAAGAGTATGGCACAGTAGCTTTTAAAGAATGGCCTGATAATCAGTAGATTTGCACTCAGGTCGTTGTATGATCGGGCCTTATCGCCTGAGGTCACCGGGACTGAAGGATTGTACGATGTTTTAGGGCTCGCATGGAGGTATGTAAGGCCAGCATAAGTGTTTGTTGCAGTGATGAAGTATTTCATGACTGCAGAAAATGAATGGGTTGATATAAAAGAAGGGATCAACGATTGCTGATAATTTTTATAATTGCGTTTGGTATCTATAAATGAATAGGAAATCCAGTAATCCAGATTCTTCATGGTCTTACTGTCGCGCCAGAAAAGATCAATCCCATGTGCATATCCTTTACCGTTATTGCTGTAAGTGGAAGGATCAGGATTGTATTCGCTGGTATATTTCACCAGGTTGTCATACCATTTTCTGTATATCTCAATCCTGAAAATCCTGTCACCGATTTCATACTGGTAGTTGATGATAAGATGAGTTGCCTTTTCCGTTTCAAGATTCCGGTTATTTATCAAGTATTGGTTTTCAGGTCGCTGCCTGAATAAACCGTAGGCCAGGGATACCTGGGAATAATCACCAATACGGTATGCCAGTGAAATACGCGGCATAATGTTCCATCTGCCGTGTAGCGAAATATACTCACTCCTCAGGCCTCCGCGGAATACCATGTGATCATTGATACTAAGCTCAGGTTCAACATACAACGCATAATTCTGAACATTAAACTGTGCATGGTAATGTTGTTCTTCACCGGCAACAAGGTAATCCCGGTTAAAGGAATACCATGATGCTTCCTCTCCAATTTTGAGGGAAGCGCAATCGTTCCATGTTTTAATCAGGGTAAGCCGGTGATGAAAGCCCTGCAGGATTTCCTCGAACCGATCGGTATTAATATCCATGCCGTTCAGATCATAGGTTCCTGCCAGGCCGGTTGTAATTTTCCATTTTTCCGGCAGCATGTCACTGTATACTGCATTGGCATAGAAATTCCTGTTTTGAAGTCCAATGAGTGAGGCCCCGGCGGTGTCACCGTTCAAACTGTAATGCAGGGCACTCTTACTTACATTGAATGCTCCGAATACTTTAAGAATGCCATACCTGCCGAGCTGCTGCCTGAAAAGAATGTTACCATCAGTCATTACCGGATCTTTTTCCCATTTCATATTCTGTTTAAACAAACTATGCGTGAGTTTCATATTGATGTATTGTATGGTGCCCGTTACAGAGCCGTTTTTCCATCGCTGGGAATGGGATCCGTTCAATCCAACCGACATCAGCATTGCACTGCTTTTGGTCTCTTCAGCCACGCCAACAGTATTGAGGTTAACGACAGAAGATAATGCCTGACCGTATTCAGCTGAATAACCTCCTGTGCTGAATGCTGTTCCCTTGAACAATATTGGAGAAAAACGGCTCCTGGTCGGTAAATCAGGCATTTTCGACAAGAGTGGTTTTACAACATGCATGCCATCGATATAGGTTTTGGTCTCATATCCTTCACCCCCTCTGACGTAAAGGCCCCCATCGTTTCCTACAACCTGAGTACCGGGAAGTGTGGTTAAAGCCCCGTAAATATCACCCAAAGAACTGGGGGTTGTGGCAATATCCATTGGTTTGAGTACAATTGGCCTTTTCAGATCGCCTGTCTCGAACGCGCCTGCCGTCACCACTACCGATTTGATCTCCTCGGGTTTCGGTGCAAGGGTGATTTGAATGAGATTTACAGGCATTGACAAGTCGATTTCTTTTTCAACTGTTTGATATCCAACATAGCTGACAAGGAGTATTTTTTTCCCGGATTCTGAAGTCTTAAACCTGAAGTATCCTGCCGTATCAGCAGATGCTCCGTCATATGTTTCCTTGATGGAAACATTGGCACCGGGCAGCGATAAACCATCGCCGTCGGTGATCCTCCCGCTCAATGTAACCTGGGACCAGACCATACCGGCACCTAAAATGTTGAGAAGTATTGAGTAAATTAAGGTTTTCATATTCCTGGGTTATAAATTGTTGATATATACCCCAAAGGTGTTATCCTTCAGCCCCTAAACCAAAAAAATATTACCGGACCGGGGAATTTGCAGGATGAATTGCAAAAAGTGAAGGATGAATGCGTGCCGGATTCCTTATTTTCTAACTTTGAGTTTTCACAATCTGTAACCGTTTACCGTTTACCGTTTACCGATTACCAATTACTGATTACTGATTACCGATTACCGATTACTGATTACTGATTACTGATTACCGATTACCGATTACTGATTACCGATTACCGATTACTGATTACCGATTACCTTCTAATATGCATACCACCTCTGAAACCCAAGTCAACCGGAGCATCCTGCTAGCTGTTATTCTCATTTCATCCTTTTTCAATCCTTTTATGGGATCGGCTGTGAATATTGCACTTCCAAGTATTGGCCAGAAATTCTCCATGAATGCCGTTTCACTGAGCTGGATCGCAATGGGATTTCTTCTTTTTTCGGCAGTAATGCTAGTGCCTTTTGGCAAACTTGCCGATATCATCGGACGCCGGAAAATGCTTCTTTACGGTAACTATTTCTTTATCCTGACAACCCTGCTCTGTGCTTTTTCTGTATCGGGGCATATGCTGATTGTCGCGCGATGTCTGCAAGGTATCGGAAGCGCCATGATACTGAGCTCGGGCATGGCCATCGTTATCTCAGCATTTCCGCCCGAAAAACGCGGGCGAATTATTGGTTTGAGCACTTCGGCTGTATATGTGGGACTGTCAGCCGCCCCTTTGCTTGGAGGTATTCTAACGCAATCTCTGGGCTGGCAAAGTCTCTTTTTTATCAACGCCCTTGCCGGCATATTAATTATTGCCGGTATTATCTGGGGTGTCAGGTCAGAGTGGGCTGAAGCCAGGAATGACCGGTTTGACTTTGCCGGTTCTGTGGTGTATGTTTTATCCATGTCGTCGCTGATGTACGGTTTTTCACAGTTGCCGGGCAAAACAGCTGCCATACTTACTCTTGCCGGCAGCATCGGACTGGTGTATTTTATTCTTATGGAACTTCGCGTGAAAGTACCTGTGCTAAACATAGGATTATTCCGTAACAACCGGATTTTTGCCTTTTCAAATCTGGCTGCCCTCATCAATTATGCTGCAACATTCGGGATCACCTTTGTGCTCAGTCTATACCTGCAGAACGTCAGGGGATTGAATCCACGGGACGCAGGATTAATCATGGTGACCCAGCCCGTGGTGATGGCCGTTGTAGCTTCAATATCCGGACGAATGTCTGACCGTATCGATTCCCGGATTCTTTCATCACTGGGTATGGCCATTATCGTGGGAGGGCTGATTTCTCTTGCTTTTTTGGCCACGGATACCGGTAATCTGTATCTTTTTATAACTCTTTTTGTACTTGGGTTCGGTTTTGGGATGTTTTCCTCTCCGAATACCAATTCCGTTATGAGCTCAGTTGAAAAGAGGTATCTGGGAATTGCATCTGCTACCCTAGGCACCATGAGGCTTACGGGTCAAATGTTCAGCATGGCCATTGCCACCATGGCCATCCATATTTTCATTGGCGACTCCGCCATTGGCAAAACCAACATACCTGAATTCATGCAAAGTGTAAGAATTATTTTCATCGTATTTGCAGTACTTTGTTTGTTGGGCGTATTTGCTTCACTGGCGCGGGGAAAAAAATCACCTTAACATCAATGCTTCTTCTTTTATCAGTAAGGTATTTGCCTCAACCGACGTCAGATAAATGAGCACCCAGCTCAGGTACTGATTTTCAAACATCCGTTTTCCCCACGATGGCTCTGAAACATCCTGAGTATTTACCTTCAGTAAATCGGCGGCAAAGATGGCCAGGGAATCGCAGCCAGGAGCTTCTCCAACAGTCCTGATGAATTCCGATATATCCGATTCAAGGTGCGCTGCAGGCGAACCCTGCTCTTCTGTAAGCAAAACAGCTGCAGCCAGGCTCCTTGAGTCGATCATTCTGGTCCTGCCTCCGTTTAGCCTCAATTGATTATCTGTTGTTTGCATCCTTTCAAGCAGTAATTCCCTGCATTGTTCAACGGTCGTCAGCAATTTATCTGTTGATTTGTTAAGACTGACTTCATAATCATCGGATTCACCATTCGTTGATGCGGATCCCTTACCTTTTAAAACAACTGTCAGGTCCTTGTAATTATCAGCCAATGCCAGACTCTGGTCGATCCTGCCGGGTGATACATTTAACGAAAGCAGGGCCGAAAATACAGCCATAAACACCAGCAGAAAAAGTACATACATCATATGGTATATATTCGGATTCCTGATCTTTGAGTTTACATAAAGGTAAACCGGAAGGAAAACAACAAAGGGAAAAGGAAGCGCTACCAGGATCAGTTCGCCTGCCCCTGGCCAGTGCTGGATCTTGAACAACGCGCTCCCGAAAACAGCCAGACAGGTGATCCAGGTGATCCAGTAAAGCACACCATTTTTGATTCCGCTTGCAGTTCTGTAGTTGTTAATCAGTGCCAGAGGGAGAAAAACCATCACCAGCAGGAATACACCTGCGGTCATAAGAATGCCGGCACCAAAAAGATGGTTCAGCTTGAAAAGGGTGGCAGTAAAAATCAATGCCAACGTGATGACTCCCAGGATATATATTTTTTGTTTCATGGCTTTATGGATTTATATTTTTCCCCTTCTTGTCAGATGGTATGGTCAGAAATCTAAATGCGTCTGATTCAATCCCCAGTATGGCAATTTCTGTCAAATTAAGAGCATGCAGACTGACAATCAGGGTGTTCTTATCAGGTGCATCATTACCTGGCAAGAGAGCCATTATTTCCGGAAGACCTTTTATCCAAGCATTATCCGCTGCATGGGTGTGAAAAGTTATTTTTTGTACATATCCTGCCAGCAGGGTTTCTAATTCAATCCTGGCTTCACAACCAGGTAATAACATGGTTTGTGTGGAAGCCGGATCATAAGGCAACGACAGTTGCCGGTAGTTTATTCCTGCTGCTGTGTTTGGAGTGCCGGAGGTACCCGCTGAGATATCTGCCAAACGGAACCTGATCTGGTCTATCTGTTCAAGTACTTCTGAAGTATTGTTTCTTACTTGATTCATCGGGTTGAAGGCAAGAGAATCACGAAATCTTGCCAGGTATGCAGCATTCGCCTTTTTATGAAAATTCAAAACGGCCTGACTCTGTTCAGCTAACTCTGAGAATCCGGTATTATAGTCTTGCTGCAGATTCAAGCTGATCATGGACGATGGTAATAAAACCGTGACAATCGCAATAACCATGAAAATGAACTTGGTACTCACACCGGCCTCATCCTTCCATTCCTGAAAAACATACCAGGGTGTCAATATCAGAAAAAGCGATATGGACAATACATAAACCGGGAGAATGAGATTGATCCAGTGCTGCATTTTAAACCAAATAAACAACATATAAGATATAAGGGCAATAAACCCTGAATAATATAGTAATCTTTTCTTTTTGTTTTCCTCTTCTCGCAGTTTGACTGTCAGCAACACCGGCAGGAAAAGCAAGCCTCCCATAATGAAAGCAAGGCTCATGACTAATCCGGCTCCGGGCCAATGCTGAATCTTAAAAAGTACCCCTGCGATAAACAGCGTACCTGCAAGAAAACCGGAAATAAAGAGGAAAAGCTGGTTCTTGCTTTTTGATTCCTTCCAAAGGACAATCATGGATGAAGGCATGAAAAGAGCAATCAGCAGGAAAGTTCCCAATGTCATCATAACACCGGCCCACGGCCAGTGCATGATTTTAAAAATAGTGGCAAAACCAAGCATCACTGTGCCGGCAATACCGGTGATCTTCATTGTGTTTTTCATTTTTTTGTATTTGGCATCTACAGCGTATAGAGTTTCTTCCTGTATTTTATTCAATCCGCGAACACCGATCTTGTTTTTTACTTTGTGATAGGCCTTCTCAAAAGTAAGCCCGTCCTGCATCTCATCCTCCACATCACAGCATATATGATCAATCAGGTCGTCCGGAAGGTGCGAAAAAGTGATTTGCTTCCTCCTGACATCCCGGGTAATCAGGTCGACATTTGCAGCACTAAGCTCGTTCATAACCCAGTCCGAATTTGAGATCCAGGATGTGACCGAGCGTGTTCAAGAATTCCGCCATTTCCTCTACCTTTTCCCTGACCACCGAATGACCCTTCGGCGTCAGGTTATAATAAATGCGGATACGGTTGTTATAATTCTCCGATTCAACCTGCAACACGCCCTCACTTTCGAGTTTATGCAATACCGGATACAGGGCACCATAGGTAAGTAAAATCCTGCCCTGGGTAATTTCTTCGACCTTGCGGGTGATTTCATACCCGTACATCCTGCCATTCTCTTCAAGAAGCTTTAGAACAATTGTTTTGATCGATCCCTTGAGTAATTCTGATGATATCATACTTATTTAATATTTAATTTTCTTATATATTGCAAATGTATAATATTAAAAATATAAAATGCAAATCATTTATCAAAGTTTTTGAAATTTTGAGCAAAATCTGTTGGAAATAAAAAGGGCGAAGTTTTCATCTTCGCCCTGATATCCTTCCTTTTCAGAAGGGAATTAATTATACAGATACCTTTTAATACTCCGCTTTGGCGTTTTCACAAATTCCTCCGGATGAATTTCAAATCTGGATATGCTTTTATAGGCAGGAATACTTGCATTTATTTCTTTGCGATACTGCTCAAGGATTTTCACCAAATCATCCTTTGAAACATTATTGGCAGTCATGGCATCATTATCCGGATAGACTAGGGCCACCAGTTTTTCATCACGGTAAACCACAAGAGACTCACTTATGAAAGTTCTGTTGTTGATGGATGCTTCTATTTCTTCCGGATAAATATTCCTGCCGTTCGAGCCCAGGATAAGGCTCTTGCTGCGGCCTTTGATGAAAATAAATCCATCCCTGTCAATCAGTCCCAGATCCCCGGTGTGGAGCCATCCCTCGTCATCAATGATCTCATGGGTGGCTTCGGGATTCTTGTAGTAACCGGTCATGACGTTCTCACCGCGCAACACGATTTCACCCACAACCTTTGCAGGGTCGGGAGAATCAATCTTAACTTCAAGTGTATCAACCTTACGCCCTGAAGCACCAATCTTATTAACTGTCCATGGTGCATAGCTGATCAGGGGTCCGCATTCCGTCATGCCATAGCCCACTGCAAAAGGCAGCTTGATTTTTTTGAAAAAGGTCTCTGCTTCGAGATTAAACGGTGCCCCCCCGATAACAATCTCCGCAAAATTTCCCCCGAATACATTCACCAGTGTGACCCTGATCTTTTTGTGCAAAATCTTGTTCAGGAGCGGAACTTTTAATAAAAAGCTTACCGGAGATTTTGTAATCGTCGGCAGAATCCTTGCCTTGTATATCTTTTCAATTACCAGCGGGACCGATAAAATCAGCCTGGGTTTTACTTCCTGGAAAGCCTGAGTGACGATCTGCGGAGATGGCGTTTTGGTAAGAATGGTAACATGACACCCGATCGAGAAAGGAAAGAGAAATTCAAAGGCACATCCGTAAGAGTGTGCCAATGGTAAAAACGATACAATCGGATCACCGGATAGCAGCGGCATGTTCTTTTGTGCATACCTTATATTGGCAGCAAGACTGTTGTTCTGCAACATTACTCCCTTGGAAAATCCTGTTGTGCCAGATGTATAGCTGATAACTGCCAGTTCTTCATTGCCCACAAAAGGAAGTGTAAACTTATCGTCCTTTAATCCTTCCGGGTAATTCTTAACAAATTCAGCATCGAGATGCTCAACAAGCGACCTGAGTAATGCAGAAGCCGTGTGAAACAGTTCATAGTTGTTCAGGGAAATGATCCCCTGAATCGCGGGCAGTTTTGAAGGATCAATGGTGTGGAAAATGGTGTCGGAGCTGAAGAGTAAAACTGAGTCGGAATGATTAATAATCGATTGGATGTCGTCGGGCTTAAAATCAGGAAGAATGGGAACAACAACTGCTCCGTATGATACAACTGAAAGATATACGCAACACCAGCGTGCGGAATTTTTTCCCACCAGCGCTATTTTATCACCTTTTTTAATACCCAGGCGATCAAACAGCAAATGAAATTTCAGGATGTGAAAGGCGGTGTCGGCATAAGTAAGACTTTCTCCTTTGTAATCGGACAAGGCGGGAAGTTTCCAGTTTTTCCTGATGCTTCTTTCGATGTAATCGACAAATCTTTCATTGATCATGACTCATCTTTTTTGGTTAATAGGGAAAGATAGTGATTTTTTTGTTACCAGTTATCCGTCCGGAACGGAACTGCCGGTAGTCCCTCGCCATTGTACAGATTTGCATCATCCGGATTATCTGCCCAGGCATACCGCACCGCCACAGGATTCTTTACCGCCTCACTCATTACGATTACCCTGTTCCCGGGGACAATAAATGCCCTGGCCCAGACAAACTTCCTGTCGGCACCGGCAAGGGCGAAGGATTTCAGGTATCCGTACCTGTCCTTTGCCACCAGTCCTGAACCTGTATGTTCAAAATCAAGAATGATCCTGTCACCACTCACCTCCATCGATCTGTAAACAGGTCCGGAGTAAACAATATCCTCCCCATAGGCAATCCTTCTGGCGGCCAGGGATAGCCGGTATCCCACCTCGTCTTTGTTCCGCGGATGGATATCTTTTGCCTCGCCAATGTCGATAATAACTGCCATGCCGGTATTCGGGACACTGAGGGTCATGGTCTGCGCCTCCCGCAATCCCGCCCAACTGCTTTGCTGGGGCACCCGGGGCGGTTCCATATAGTTTGCCAGCTGAACAAAGAGAAAAGCAAAATTTCCGATGTGCCATTTGTTGCGCCAGTCATTAATCAGTGCCGGAAATAATTCCCTGTATTTGATATAATTACCTGCATTAGCTTCGCCCTGATACCAGATAACCCCCTTGATCGGAAAATTAATGAGCGGATTGATCATGCCATTGAATAGCAACGAAGGGAAGCTGTTCGGACTGGAAACATCGCGGGGTGTAGTCAGGCTCAGCCCTACCTTATAGCGCCAGTCGCTTGCCAGACTGATTGTATTACTGCCCGTGCCGACAAAAAGCTGGTCATCCAATCCCCATAAGCCACCACCGCCGCCGGTATCAATAACCTTGATGCAGATTACATTGATTCCCTCTTTCAGCACCCCCGGCGCCATCTTATATTCACGGGGTAGATCATACCGGTTTTCGGTTTTCCCGATCAGCTTACCGTTAACATAACACTCATCGCTGTCGTCAATGGGCCCCAGACTTATGATAGCCTCCTTATCGGCATCACCGGCGGTGACGATGAACTCCTTCCTGAACCATACCACTCCGTCGAGCCCCGGTAACCCGCCACCTTCCCAGGCCTGGGGCAGTTTCATCTGGTCCCAGACAGAAGCATCCGTATCAGGCATGTACCATCTGGATACAACACCGGGATCCTGGCTGTCGATTGCATTTTGCCAGGCTTTCATCTTTTCTTCGGCTTCCTTTTGCAACTGTTCGAAGTCTACTGTCTTCATCTTTTCAATAACAGCCGAATAATCCTTATCTGCGTACATGGTTTCCTGACTTGTCCATGTTTCAATATCTGTTCCGCCCCAATTGCTGTTGATCAGACCAATGGGGATGTTGAGCTGTTTGTTCAGGTTAGTGCCAAAATAATAGCCCACGGCTGAAAAAGCCGGTGCGCTTTTATCATTGCAAATCTCCCAGTATGCCTCCAGGGTGTTGTGCTGAGGTTTCATACCCATGTTCTTGGGCACATAAAACAGGCGGATATTTTTATTCTCAAGAGCATTTTTGTCTGTTTGCCAGTTGCGTGACTGGGATAAGGGCCATTCCATGTTTGACTGGCCGCTGCATACCCATACATCACCAATCAGGATATTCTTCAGCACAATTGTGTTTTTACCGGAGATTGTCATGTCAAATGGTCCACCGACCGGAAGTGGCTTTAATTGTACCTTCCAATCACCACCGGCTCCTGCTTTCACTGTGACTTTCTGATTTAACATCATTACGGTCACCTTTTCACCTGGTTTTGCCCAGCCCCAGATGTTAACGGGTATATCGCGCTGCAATACCATGTTATCCGCGAGGATGTAAGGAAGGGTTACATCTGCAAATACAGATGAGGTAAGCAGGAGAACCAGTGCAGTCAGGGAAATCAATATTCTTTTTGCCCTTGTGATGATTAAATAGCAGATTGTTTGCATGACTGGTGATTATTTGATTAAGTTTTCTGGTCGCATAGCCTGATAACCAACGTGCTGCATATATGCATCCAGGATGATCAGCGAGGTAAAGGCTTCAACTACGGGCCACATACGGGCCACGATGGTGGGATCACGACGTGTAACAGCTGCCAGTTCCTTGTTTTCCAGGCTTACCTTATCAATAGTCAGCTGAGGCTTGGCAATGGTTGGTGTGGGTTTCACGGTTACACGGGCGATGATATCCTGACCGGTGGTCAGACCGCCGGTGATGCCACCTGCCTGGTTGGAGGTAAATACCACTTTTCCATCTTTGATCCTCATGGCATCGTTGCACTGCGATCCGGTCATCCTGGCTGCCTCCATACCACAGCCTATCTCAACAGCCTTTACGGTTCCGATACTCATCAGCCGGCCCAGTTCACCATCGAGTTTATTAAAGACAGGTTCGCCCATGCCTGCCGGTACACCGGTAACAACCACCTCCACAAGGCCCCCTGAGGAATCACCATCCTGCATGATACGTAAAATCTCGTCATACATGGCATCGGCCGTTTCGGGATCGGGACAGAACAGTTTGGGATTGATTCCATATTTTTTCCGTATATCCTCTTCCTTATAAATGGGCCGTTTAATATCGGGGATACGGGTTTCCAGTTCCGCCAGGATGGCGGCCTTCTCGAAAAACCGCATTTCCGGTTTCATCCTGCCCGAGGCGAAAAGGTCGAGGTAAATGGGATCATACTGCTTTCTGACTTCGCGGTAGGCAGCCGCCTTCTTTTTGATTTCCTCAACAGGCATATCTTTCATGCGGATCCCTGCGGCCTCCCTGACAAATGAAACTACCTCGATACCATGGTCCTTCAGTATTTTTTTTGCAATGCAACCCGCTGCCACTATGGAGGAAGTATAGCGCCCGCTGAAAAAACCGGCTCCGATGGAATCATCCCATGATCCGTATTTCTGGTAGGAGGCATAGGAAGCGTGTCCCGGACGTGGCGTGCGGTTGGTGAGCTGGTATTGCTCAATATGCTCGAGATGCCTGTCGACATTAGGTATTAAAATCACCAGCGGTGTGCCATTTGTATAGCCTGCATTTTTAAATCCCGGCATGGTATCGGCCGCATTTAATCCGCTGAAGAGAATGGGAACATCGGCTTCGCGCCGCGGAGAGGTAAGTTCACCCTGCCCGGGCTTCCGGAGCATCAGCTCAACGTATATTTCCTCCTCGGTAAAACGATATCCGGGCGGTACGCCCTGGATATTAATTGACAGTCCTTCCTGATAAGACCCCCCGGCTACCGTGGTCCTGAATAAAATTCCGTATGTACATCCAAGCATATTTGATGATTTAATGATTTAATGATTTGATGATTAAATGATTTAAAGATCAGACTATTTCCAGGCGGGCACCGAGCTTTTTCATATCCTCAACGAATGAAGGGTAGGTAACGCCAACCGACTCGGCCGTGTCGACCGTGGTTTTTCCTCCGGCCGCCATTCCCGCAATCGACAGCGCCATTACCATGCGGTGATCATCGTAACCATGAACATTGGTTCCCGTGAGCCGGCTGTGGTGAATGACCAGCCCGTCTTCCAGTTCCTCAACATCCGCCCCCATTTTCCGCAGTTCTGCTGCCGAAGCGGCAATCCGGTCACATTCTTTCAGCCTGGCCTGCGGCACATTGAGCAACCGGGTGGTCCCCTGAGCAAAACAGGCTGCCACAGCCATCGCCGGCAAGGCGTCAGGGGTATTGTTTATGTCAATGTCGATCCCCTGCAATGGTCCACCCCTTACCAGTACTCCTTCCGGTGTGTGTTTAAGGCGAACTCCCATCTGCTCGAAATAGCTGAAAACCGCTTTGTCACCCTGGTGATCGCTGAAATCCAGTCCCCTGATCAGTACCTCAGAGCTGGTAATCGCTGCAGCACAAAGGGGAAAGGTTCCGGATGAAAAATCCGCCGGTATCTGCCTTTCGAATGCATAGTATTGCTGCCCGCCAAAGATCCTGAACCAGTCGAGATCCTTTTGTTCGAACCGTATGCCCATCCGGCGCAGCCAGTCGAGTGTGATTTCCACATAAGGCCTTTCATTCAGGTTATCCACGTATATTTCACTGTCGTAGGGAGCCAGGGGACAGGCAATCAGCAGGGCCGTAAGAAACTGTGAGCTGACGCCGTTTACCCGTGTAGAGCCCCCGACTATGGGCCCCCTGATGGTAAAAGGGCACTTGCCATCGGCGGATTCCACAACTGTCGCGCCCAGGTTCACCAGTGCATCAAGCAGTGGCATCATAGGTCGCTGCCGGATGGATTTGTCGCCGTCGAAGGAAACGGGCTGATTCCCCAACGCACACAAGGCCGTAAGGATCCTCAGTGAAGTGCCGGAGTTAAGCACATCAATATGTTTGCAGTTTCTGCCGGGAGCTCCCCCCGCTCCTGTTATCAGCCAGTCCCTGCCTGTTTCAATCCTGGCCCCCATCACTATTGCACCGTTGATGGCAGCCCGTGCATCATCGGATATCAGCGGATTTTTCAGCACCGAGGTACCCCGTGCAACGGCAGCAATGGCCACTGCCCTTATCGTATGGGATTTGGACGCAGGAATAAAAATCTCACCACTGAGGCTGGAGCCGGTTGATCTGAGTTTCACCTGGTATAATTTATGGTGTGGCTAATATAATGAATGAAGGCAATACTTGCAAATCTATCCGGCGAACCTGAATATTTTTAAATGATTCATGTGATTTCGCCCTTTCAGGGCTCTATTACATGCCTTCATGTAACATAACATGATGTACCGTATTAATGTTTAATGATCCTGCATTCCGCAGGGAGGGCTTTCACGGCTCAATATTGAATATATGGGTTAAGACTAAAAGCCCTGAAAGGGCATAATCATTAGCAAAGGGCATCGCCCTTTGCCAGCCAGTTCAATAGAACAGGAGCCCTGAAAGGGCGAAATCATTTCTTGAGCTGACGGTTATGGTTTGTAACTGCCTAAAACGGCTGAATTGCAGCCGAACCCGGCCTTTGCCGGGTGAGCCCTGCTAAGCGAAGTTTTCTTAACTTCGCTTTTTCTAAACTGTAGTCTCCGACTGCCACTCACACGGTCTGCCACGGCAAACCAATATCTGAAACGTTTAAAACACAATCCAATCCTGCATAAAATCTTACATTGGAATACAAATAATCTTCTGCTTTTTCTACTATTCCAGATCTGACTGGATTATTATGGATGTAATCAATTTTTTCCCTGATGAATTTCGGCCCATACAGATAAACAGCATGATTTTCATGTGTCCAAACCTGGTAAGTTTTGTTTTTGGAATGTTGTCTTGCATGTAATTTGAACTGGTTCAACATCCAGACACTTCGGCTTTCAGGTATTGTTTGTATGGTTTCAGTAATTCTTTTGCTGGTGAATTTCTTAAAATCTCTTATTGTGGCACTTAACTGTCCATTAGAACTTTGTGCAATCAAATGAACATGATTTGACATGATCACAAAGGCAAATAATTCAAGTCCCCTGTTATCAATGGCATATTTCAGACTATCCATAATAATTTCCCGATATACCTGCCTGGTAAATACATCAATCCAATCCACCACCTGAAATGTAAGATAATATAAACCCTCCTGATCGTTGATCTGATAACCGGTTGACATAACAATCTAATAACATACAGTTTAAAATTAAAAATTTGATTAAAAAAACATAATTCAAGATAATATGGAATTACTGTCATTTGCAAACCAGTATATCGGCGAATGGTAGTCGCAGACAATGGTATAGGAAAGGGCGATATTTTTTAATGATGTACGTAGTTATCAATGACGAGGCGCAGTTTTTTAAAAACATTAATAACTACAAGATACACTTTTTCTTTCGGTTGCAAACTTTTTATATAGTTACAAACTACCATTTTAAAACGGCTGAATTGCAAATTCAGCCGAGCGGGGCTAAAGGAAGAACCAGTAAAAGGCACTTCTATTGGTAATAACTGTTATTAAATACGTTTAGCCATTGCCAGTAAAGGAAAAGGTAAATCCGGTGGAGCCCGTGTTATAACACATGTGATTTTTAAGGATAATACTTTTTATCTGCTCTCCATTTACGACAAATCAGATATCGAAAACCTTACCGACAAAGAAATTCTGGAACTCATAAAATTAATTACGTAAAAAAGCCCCGGTGATCCGAGGCTTTAGTATTTTCTTATGGATAACTGACCGAACCATATTCTTCCAAATCATCTGGCAATAATTCAAATCTTTTCAATATCATATACTCTTCGGCGATTGTTGCCCAGGGATATTTTGGAATAGTATCTGATGATAGG
>Ga0299915_10001173_pt1 | contig 19361 bp, 33 predicted proteins | sample RVTome_13_FD_200263 | JGI IMG/M metagenome (GOLD analysis project Ga0299915, IMG submission 200263) | Soil microbial communities from uranium-contaminated site in the Upper Colorado River Basin, Wyoming, United States - RVT92D227 (version 2) ... | reverse complement strand
GGTCCTGAAGGTGTTAGCCTCCAGCCCTGATCGATTGCGGACATCCGCGATAAGTAAAGCGGCGGTGCGGAGTAATCTACTCATCACTACCTTTCAAAGTTAGATAATCCTCGAAGGCCGCCTGTTGCTCATCAAGGTCATCTGTTTTCAGCGACTCGATGAATCTCTTAAAGGCAGCCTTCGAAGGGTTGATATGGTCACCCTCCCCGGTGGTTGTGACACCAAGCAGGGCGGCCAATGATGTTGCTAGCTCGCCACTCATGCAGCGTTACTCCCATCGGTTACAGGCGAGTACTGCACGGTCAGTGCAATATCCACCCAGCTACCGCTATCCGCTGCGATATCAGCCAGAGCCAATGTCCCACCGCCCTCGGTAAAAGTGTAGATCACTATAGTACCAGCCGCCATATCGATGGCACCTGGTCGTGCCACACTGAGAGCAGCAGTATCCATGCGTAGTGATGCCAGGACGCTGACGAGTTTTAGATTGATAAAATCCGTCCGCATCGTGACTGTGTAGATGCCGGTAGCTGTATGAGCTACCGACGAGATCCAATTCCCTCGGATGTTAGCTGCATCGGTGGCGCTCGAACCGTTAGGCGCAAACGCACCGCTGAGCAGGATATTGGATTTGTGTGGAGTCTCTAGTGTTTGACGTTGGAATGACATGATTATGCTATCCTTATGTTGACGTTTTTGCCAGGAGCTTTGCTACCCACATTGCCATAGGTCACTAGTTCGAAGGTCCAGTCATCAGACGTTCCTCGTCTGATAGTGAGCCCATCGTCCTCGATGAGTTGTACCAGTGGACCATTAACCGAGCCTATTACCCAAGATCCTTTATCGAGTAAGAATATCGTCCCTGCCGGACATCCAGGGTCGGACACCAGAGGACAGAGCCCCTTCTCGGTAGCGAGCATTACGGCGCTATAACCCACGGTTGCTTTCTCGTTGGTTATCGACGTGATGCGGTTACCTCTATCAGCGCCGAGAGATCTCACAACGTTGCCCCATACGATGGTGTTACACACTGCCAAGTCTGATTTACCATCATATTGAGCAGCTATAGCACTCGCGTTTAGGATTGCATCCTCAAGCGGCATTCCTCGCCCGTCGTATCGCAGTCCTCCAAGTCGGTCCGAGACACTGCGGTCCACACCAAACCATGCTGTTGCAGCCGGAGCAGCCTGCGGCACCCATCCGGTCAAACCAGCTATATCTAGCCCGAAGTCACCAGCCGCGAACAGGTAGTCATTCGCAGCCATCGAGGCTATCTCAGACCAGTTCTCGTCGGCGGTGATTATGTTGCCAGCCCGGTTGACTTTCGTTACCGTGATAGATTGCCCGCCATCCCGCAAAGATCCTGAGGTCCCGTCGGTTGATGCGGCGCAGATCTCCATGTCCGGCTCAAAATTGATGCAGTCCTGTGCGTTCGCTAAGGTCAGATAGACAGTGGAGATAGAAGCTACCACTCCACGCGCTCCACCAGTATTACCGTAGATGCCGCGCCTGAGGTCTTTTTGCATCGAGGTTAGGCAGGCCTCCATCTCGAAATCCAATGCTCCCATAATGGCGTTCTTGTCACCTTTTGTACGCCTAACAAGATTTCCCTCTAGCTTGCCGATCTGGTATTTATTGACATAGGTTACGTCAAAGCCCTCAACGCGTGAGCCAACGGAGCCAGATACTGCGTTAGCATATGTGTTAGATCTACCACCTGCAATACGCTCGATGATTGGTATATGCATAAACCGGCCACCGGCATCCTCATCTTTTGGGAGTAGACCTAGCAGAGGAGCACTCACCTCCAATGCTTGCTGGATGGCGTAGGGAGTAACCCACCGCTCCTTCATGTAATCTGTAAAATACGTAGAACTCAGAGTCATTTTATCACCTCTCGGCCATAATAGGGCATCATCTCTTTCGTAAATCCGCCTGTCTTATAGCATTGTCGCGCAACGCTTTCTTATCTCCTCGGCGCAGCAGCTCGTCATAGTCAAGCCCATGCGCTGTGGTTGCGCTCATATCGTTGGTTAGCGTCGGTGTTACCGCCGCCGATTTTTGTGTTTGATTTTGAGGTCCTAATGACTGTGCTTGCGGGACCGGCTTTTGCTGAGTCTGTGCTGACGCTACTTGCTGTGTGTACCCGTGCTCAGCTAGCATCGCGGCAAATGGTGCCGTCGGTATTAGCAGAGGGAGTTTTTGCCGTAGGTCTGTGCGGATCCTGTCCTCAACGTACTGTGCGACTTCGGCCTCGTCGGGTACAGACGGTGGGTTAGGCCCGAGCTCTTTCAATCGTTTCGCATACTCATCTACGATCCGATTGGATAAATTAAATGCCTTGGTTAGCGGGTATTGATTAGGATTATTGTCAACCATTTGCTGTGCGTATTGCAGATAACCTTGAGTCACCCGTTGCTGTGTGGCCTGTTCTTTTTCTTGTCGTGCTGTGGTCAGTTGCTCCTCTAACGCCGTCAACTTTGACTGCATATCATCTATGCGTTTCTGCTCAGGTGTCTTTGGCTCATCGGTCGAGGCAACAGCATCAGCTACCAGATCACGGTAGCTCACTCCCTGTTTTTCGAGAAATCGTAGGCGCTCAACAGGCTTGGTCAGCGTCGTCTTCCACTCGTCCAGCTCTTGCGCTTGTTTTTGGAGAGCCTCAAGCTGAATCTTCAGCTCACGAACTTCTTTGTCCTTTTTCCCCACCGTCACCATAGCTTGAGTGTATTTGCTCTCGTAGTTTGTCTGTTCGGTAGGTAAAGGGACAACCGCCTGCTGCGCAATTTTGTCCTCTACGGCTTTGGCTGCTACCGCTCTCATCTGTTCTGATGTCTGCGGCACCGACGGGGTGTTTGTGATCTCTGTTGTCTGTATCTGATCTGCCATCTGATTATTCTCCTCCTGGTAACTGCTCTGGTCCGGGCACCATACCCGCGCCATTTTGCCTCATAGTGCTGCCTGCCGTCAGTAGTCCTGCCATCTGGGAGGCGTTACCGCCACCCGGAAGTTGTTGCTGCAATCCCGATATGGCCGGGGCCATACCCGCAGCCATCTGCTGCATCTCGTTAGCTCCCATCATCGCCTGCTCTTGCCAGTGCTTGACGTCATCTACATACTGGAGCAGTAGTTCAAGCCTGTCCGACGGCGCCTTGCGCAGCCGGAACTTACTGTAGGACAGCGTCGCGAGCTTAAGCGCCAGGTCCAAGTCATCTGTGGGCTCCGGAAAAACGTATTCTCCATCCTCGACTATCGACTCGATGGCGTCCAATATCACATGATAGGGAGCCAGATCGAGTGACTGGAAGGCATCCAAATCGGGAAATTCTAGCAGCTGCTTGGCCTCCTGGACATTAATAAGCCCCGCCGAAAGCCAATCCTGTACGGTCTGATTGCGTCCAGCTGTGCTGTCGGGTAACGCACTAGCTGGTTGCACTTCGAGCCTGTATTCATCGGGCTCTAGCGCCACATCTTTCCAGTTGACGGTTTCATAGACGGTCGCAGAGCGTTTTTTACGCGAGATCCAGATCGGCTTTGCTACGCCACTCTCTCCTAGAGAGAGTACGGTCACGATGAGCTTGGCGGTATCGACCGCGAGCTGCTCGTACTGCTGGACCTTGATCATAAATCGCTTACTACCCTGATCGTTCAGCTCCCGCAGCGCTACCGCAGCGGTTATACCCGCTGGCTTTTCACCGGCCATAAGCATCCTGTTCATTCCAGTCTGCAAAAACGCCTGATCAATGATACGTTGCCGCTCCGCGAACAGCTCTGGCGGGACCGCGTTAGCAACCCAACTGAAGGGCCTCTCACCTACCGATGCGATCTTGATGATCTCAGCAGGATCGTTTGAAAGCTGCTCGATGTTGACCTTGCCGGCGCCAGGGACAACCAGTTTCGATATAGAGTTAAAATGGATCATATCCCGGATCCGCTTGTCCAGGTAGTTGAGCGACCGCTGATACGCTCTTAGTTCCTCAACGATCCCCATGCCGTAAAAGCCTACCGCCCGCTCTTCCCATCGATAAAACGCGAATGGGAACGTTTTATGTGCCCAGCGCTCATCATGCAGCACAGCGTGCCTGACCGAGAGCACATGACGGCCGCCCTTACCCTTGCCGTCAGGCAGGTGCCATCCCTCAACGACTAGCACCTGGTCGATGCCCATCTCGTATCCGAGCCAGCCAAACAGATTGGCTTCCCGTCCAGAGCCTACCGACCTATTGATGTCGAATTCCTTGGCCGGAAACATATCAGAGAGTACATATTTATCTACCAGCTTGACCTGGTATAGATTTTTTGGATGCCCGTAGTATGACTCGCGGATATCGACCAGTATCTCACCGGGATAGACACGCTCTAGTTGTACCTCGCCATCTCGGGGGTAGATCTTGATGCCCCCGAGGCTGCATACAGCCGCGTCCTGGAACACCATGGTCGCCAGATCATAGTATTTTTGCTGGTAGAATATCGCCTTGACGGCATCCTCACAGACCCGCGCCCGACGGGAAAGAGACCAGTTGGCGTCCGACGTTTGGAATCGCGGCTTAGTACGGATGCTCCCAATATGTGCCTGTGCTGTCGATACTACCGCACGGCTGAGATTAAATGACAGCTTGTCAGGATCGTACTCGGCTGAGGTCTCACCAGCACCGTAGATATCCCGCTGCCCGTACATTTTGAGGAACAGGGCGTCGTCACGTCGCCGTGCCACGTGCTGGTTAGCGCATGACATCACGGTTTTCGTCAGTAATTCCGCGGTCTTAGCCGGTGTATCGTACCAGTTTTCTCTATCCAATGTGCGCGGTGTCCCAGTCTATCTGCTCTCCCGCGTTCTCGGCCGGCGGGGTATCCGTAATCCCTGTACCAGCTACATTTAAATTATCTCTATCACGCTCTGTAACGTTTGTCAAGTTGTCACTGTGTGGCTGATTGTCACAAGCCTCCCCCGACATGTCATCAATGTACTGAGCGTAGTCCTCGTCATCGGGGTGACGTGTATCCTCACGCGCATCCTGGATTGCCCATTTTTGCTTTATCAGCTCACAAAATCGATCGCTCCCGGACTGATCCTTCTCGCGCGACATCCAGTTGACGCCTTCCGCTATAGGCGGCGGGCTAAACCTGATGACCACACCATCACACGACAACTCAGTCACGCGCGCTGCGGCTAGACCAGGTAGCGCATTGAGTATCTCTCTGAGACTATTGGTTATTTTGCTTTTTGTTCCCTTGCATCCCACGGTACCACCTCCATAGTTTCCACCCGACAATACCTGATAGTCCTACCATTAGGGCCACCCTGACCACCGGGTACAGATACACTAGATACACTCCTAGTGATAAACAAAATAACAGCATGCGTATGGTCATTTTTTGTTAATTACATACATTTTCTCCCCGCTAACTCTTTTCCCAACACCACATTGCATCCCGCATTTTATCTCCTGACAATCATATCTGAGCTTTAGCGCTCCACTCATATCATAGATATTGTCACCCACATTAATCACCGATGCCGCGCTGTATCTCAGCATCCTGTCCACGGTGGGATATAAAGCCTTAGCCACCCATGCCTCGACCTGTGACGTGGTGCGGTTCCACTCCGCCCTGGCACGGTGGGCTGAGGTAGTCCTGCCACCAACAGCAATGCTGGCGCCTGATCCAGGCCAGATAATTCTCATTAATCTTGCCAATCATAGCCAATCTTCCTCCTCCACCCATCCTGTCCCGTCGCGTTTCCGCCGCCGTGCCACCCATGCTATGTGATACTCGTCAGCACTCTCGTCCGACCGCCTGACGTGTGTGGGGAGTCCATCTATTTGGCGTTGCTTTGGCGTTGCCACATTGGCATAGGCCGGACATTCGCGGAATCCGTACAGCAGCGCCACCATCTCATGGTCGTCCTGTCCATCAGCCAGATCCTCGTGATAATCGTCCCAGACGATGCTACTCAGCTCCTGGTGCAGTGTCCGGTTGTCTTTATGGGATTTGACTAGGCCTGTCCTGACCGCATCGGCCAGGAATTCGATAGCTCCACGCTTATCCTTTTTTTGTGCCATCTTGATTGAGATCCCATGCTGCTGCTCCATCTCGACAGCGTAGGCCTTACCGAGTCCACCTAGATCTCCAACTATAATCGAGGGATCCCACTCTGCGATGAGTTTATGCGTGATCTCTCCGACGTCTGTCGGGGTCATACCGGGTTTTTTAAATGACCGGAATACGTAAACCTCTTTACCGTACGGGCCGTAACCGAGCACAGACCACGCGGTAGAATGCACAACACCGAAATCCATAGATAGCACGTACGTCCATTTGTCGTCCGTGGCTGGAAGCACGCTGATCTCATTGAGCTCGGTGTCCCACGGTATTGCCAGATTGGTTTTATCGGTTACCCACTGGCAGAGATACTCTCTCCTGATAGATGGATCCTCCATCGTAACACCACGTCGTCTACACAGCTCCGCCAGGTAAGTTGCGGCCTGCACGTGAGGATTGTCGTAGGCCGTCCAGGTATGGATGGACCATCCTGGTTTTACGCCTGTTGTGGCGTCATGCCAAAAACCAAACGGGACTCTACCGGGTGTACCTGATAGGCAGAGAGTTCCATTCACATCCATTAGTCCAGGTTCCAGTACATCCTCGACCAGGTACCGGAGATTAAACGGTTTTGTCGATTGACATTCGTCGACTATTGCAAGGCGGATCTTTTCAGGTCCGCGAGCTTTTTCTAATTCCGGCAGTTTATCGGCGCCCATCACGACAAACGATGAGCCATTCGCGTGAAATGCGCGCAGATCGCTCTCGCGGAATGTCAGCCCCCAGCGATATCTATCTGACAGCGTTTTGAACGCGCGCCAGATGATGTCTTTAGCTGCGTTGCGGGTGATCCCTATATACAGCACCATATCTCCCGGATGAGCGGCCATCGACTCGTAGGCATCCAAGCACCATCCCAGTGTCTTGCCGGCACGGCGCCCACAGAATGCGATCTTTCTTTTTGCGGTATCAGCCCATAGAGCTTGCTGCTTTTCGAAGCGCAAGTCTGGCGAGGACGCCAGCACTCTGCCTTCGCGTGCGCGGATGTCGCGTTCGGCCTTTAGCGCTGCTCTGAACTCTGGGGCTATTTTAGCCATCGATCACATGTTGTGTGTCCTGCCAGCCATCATCCTCTGGTGTCACATCGTACCATCCTCCTAGAGCTAACCGCATGCGTTTGTAGTACTGCCGGCGGCAGAAGATCTTACGGTCCTTGTATCGCTTATCGTACCGTTTTCTTCCCCCTACCCAGCCCCATACCTCGACGATCACCGAGCTGGGGAAATGCTCTGCTACCGGCTCGACTTTAGCCATGCGACGATTTATTTCCCCAACCGTCGTTACCTGGATAAACATCATGTCATCAGGGCACGTGGCGACGAGATCGAATACGCCGAATACGTCGTTATTGTGGCTGGCCATGCAGCCCTTGCCCGGTACCGCAAACGGAGTGCGGACAGTGCGATGTACCAGATATCCCTCGGAGACTAGGAGCTCTTTGGCTTTCCGCTCGATCGCACAGCCTTTGGTCGATGTATTCATACTTCGTCATCCAGTTCATAGAGGACACGCTCGAATTCCTCTGGAGATAAAACTTCTTGTAAGGCGCGCATGAACTCGGTTATTTTCTCCTCGATTTTTATCTGGTCTCCCCAGGTTTTTCGGTCGCAGGCTTGGAGCCACATCTTGGCGGCTGCGATGTTACCGTTCATTGCCTCCGAGCGCAGGCTATCGATCACCGGACCTTTAGCTCGGCCTCTACATTTTTGCGATGCGATCCAGAATCTCGCCTCGATGGTATCGTTCCCGGTATCGAGATCCTTATTCCCTTTTTTGCGCCAGTTACGGTATGTTTGTGGAGTAATGCCTACGACCTCGCATGCGGTCGTTATGTCGTACTGGTCGAGCTGAGTCAGCAGCTCGGCGATGAGAGTCTCATTAATTATTGTTGGTCTCATTATTTTGGTTGCCTTCTGTCGTGGCCTTAGTTGTGCGAGTAGCAAAAAAACCCTCCTGTTGAGCCTCGTTTTGTTGTGCTGTCCCGTCGGGCGCGGGTATGGTGCACTGCTTATCGTTATCTCCTAATGGAGTTGTTGATAGTAATAAAACTTTTACGTTGTGTCCAGGGACGATGAGTACTTGGCTTGGCAGATCTACTGCATGGATCATAATACCGCCTTTGATATCTGCCGGATTGAGCAGCCTCATCGCGTACCGATCATTGCGGCCTTCGAGGTACGTGCAATCCTCATACAAGGGCTGACTGACCGCCGACGGCAGAGTGATCTTGTTTACGAAATGCACTCGTGTGATGTAATACTTAACTACTGCTTGTTGTGCTGCCATTTTATGTCTTCCTTTCATAACCCATCTCCTCGTGCCGCCATCCCCGTTTTTCTATTGCCTCCAGGAATTTGCCTTTATATGTCTTGGCAAGATACACTCCGCCGTGTGTGCCACACCTCTGTGAGATCAGAGCTCGCGCTATACCGTGCTTGCGAAAATCCCCTTTGGTGTATACGTAGTGCAACACTCCTTGTATGCCGCAGCAAAAGCCGAGATACACATCTTGATCGGCGGTGAGCACGGCGAGCAACGGTGGTTCTTGCTCAAGCATCCTCTCGACGTATGGACGCATGATTTTGTAATAGTCCTCAGGTGGGCCACAGTTGTTTTGCCAGTAGGTTTTTTGAGAGTTAAGCCAGCCGGCGATGCAGAACGCATACTGGCTGTCAGTACTCATGGTAACATACGATACGATGGCGATATCGTCAGCTATATCGCTCATATTACATCTCCATCTGTAGGGCGCGGCCGCCCTTTACGGTTACCCAGGTGGTGCAGACTAGCCCAGTGCCGATTACACTTATGTAGATTTTCCATGTGTGTTAGGTGTTTTAGCTCCTTAGCCACATCTCGTGGCTTATCCCAGCGTGTCCATCGACGCATTTCCTCAAGCCGCATTCGTGTGCTGTTATCCATTGCCCTTACCTTTTTTCAGTGCTGACGCCAATACTTTGGTGGTGTCACAGTCGGCGCCACCTAGTCTGGTCATGTCCTCATATGCCTTTAGTGCTGCATGCTCCAATTCACGTAAATGGCTGGCCAGATCGTTATATGCCGCTCGGAGAGCAACTATCTCCCACGTCGTGGGATCTTCTCCGAGTTCTATTTTTTTTAATATTTTTCCTACGTTTATATCCATAGTCCTCCTAGATGATCGTCCAGGTATAGCCTAAATCCAATGATACCTGTCCGAGCGTTTGCTTATCCTCGTCATCCCGGTAGCTAACACAAACGTCAGCTTCCCAACAAAATCCTGGTATACGCGTTCCACTCTGGGAACAATCCTCATTGCAGCAGGTCTCACACTGAGTCTGAGTCCTATAAACCGTCGTGTCCATCGGTCTCTTTTGGTATCATCCGTAATGTAACAGGTTTTACCGTCACACAGTCAGTCACAAGTGTCATTGCTCCGCCGCGATTGGTATAACCATTGTAGGTCCAGCGTCTCCTTATCCTTCCTAGATCATGCGGGTCCTCATACTCGCAAACGCGCTCGGTCACGGCCGTAATATCTATAACGGTATACATCTTCATATAGATTAGCGCGGCTTCCTGCTGATTCGTTGCCTGTATCACAAGCCTCTCTCCCGTCGGAGTACTTACCTCATACCAACTCATAACGCCACCTTCCTTCTCTTCAGTCTTCCAATTGCCAATTCCAAATCCCACCCTCACGGTTTCCCCATCGCTCAAATGATGATGTCTTCATTGGTACACCTCATAGGTCGGCGTGCACCATTCGCGATTCATGTAGCTCTCGGCGATAATGCCAACTTTCTGCCGAGCATACCGGTCGATGTTCTCTTGCGCTCGTAGGGCTTCCTCGGGGCCGACCTGCCAGTTATCCCAGAGCCTTAATATGATCTCGTCAACAACCCTCGTGGCGATGTGCTTTTTGCCGTCGACTGCTAGGGCTAGACACTCCTGAGCTATGCCGTAGCATCGTAGCGCGGTCCGCAGATTGAGTACATTAACTCGTCTGACAGACAGAGACATTGATAACCATGCTCGCCACGCTCTCCCCTCGGCGGTACCGCGTTGTGTCCTCAGTTGTTGGGGTCGGCAGTGCTGGAGTATGTCCGGTTGGTATGGTGGCCGGACAAAAGCGAGACAGGCTGGGTCTGCGAGTACTGCCTGCATCCATCGCCATCGTCCCTGTGGTGAGCGCAAGTTTACGCTGCGCATGATGGGGGGCATGATTGCTCTGCTCCCGACTGTTGCTAGGCTCTCACTGTTGCTCATCCTCACAGTCTGGAGTATGGGCGCCAAGACGTCAAGTGGTGATTTTTTTTGCTGCTCTTCGAGGCGGGGGGATAGTGGGGGGGAGCTTGCGGACGTGCGGGTCGCGTCCCGAGCGGAACCGGTCGCGGTACATCTCGATCTTGGCTGCGAGATCGGCTGGAGTGGGGAGGGATATATTGCTGGTGCTCATATTATGATTGTAGCATAATTTTACACGTCGTCAAAAAATTAAAAAGCTCTTAAAAGATCTTGGACGCATGCGCGCGCACGATTCGCGCGCGTGCGCGCGGTACTCTTAAGCTACATGTAGTTAAGTCTTGAGATCTTAATCGAGGAAATTCTAAGAAGTTTTAAAATTACATTTAAGACTGCATGCTTAACCTTGCAGTCTTGAGATCTCAAGAATTCTTACAATTTCCTCGTTTTCACTTAATTTTAAAATTTAATTAATTAAAACACGCTTAAAGACTTCCTACGCTTAATCGCGTTCTAGAACTGCGAGCAATTTCCTAGGCAGTCTTGAGGACTGCGCGCGCGATCTGGCCGCACGCGAACGATAATTTTGACAAATCAGTCTCCCCAACCATCGTCCCGTCATCGAGCCTACTAGCCACTGAACATCCCTGCATGTCGTCCAGCATGCTCAACATCACACCTACTCGGCCATCGAGGACAGGCCAGCGCGGACTCCAGGATAGGCCAGGACGTCAGCCAACTATCTCTTGGCTACATCCATACGTCAAAACGCTCACAGGCCAACGTCGTGCCAGCAAATGGCATGTCTGGAATTAGCTCAAGACACACACTTCCACACAATGTCGCGCAAAATAACTAGGCCTAGGATGGCACAGGATGTCAGGAGTCGGGAGTAGATAGGCAATCATACCACCGATTTTATCGGCGACTACGCGCCATCTCTACCCCAGTCTCCAGGATGGATCACGTGTAGCTGTCCAGATGTCCAGCTCTCAATCCGCACCGCCAGATCCCTCCCAGGGAGTCTGCGGCCAGACTCGATCTGGTTGATCATGCTCCGACTACATCGTATCACCTCCGCCAGTGCAGTCGTGTCCAAATGTAGGCGGATCCGGTACAGTCGGAGCAGATCCCTCGCAACCAGTTGTCTATGTGTTGTCATACATGACATTATGTGACTTGTGTGTCCATAAGTCAATATTTTTTTCAAAATAATAGTTGCGTGGGCTGGTGACATCTGTCATACTGTATCTATAAGCTGGTTTGATTAAACACAAAGGAGAGAAATTATGAAATACAAAGTAGTGACAGGAAACGGCGTTGCTGTGTCCCAGCACAGCACGCTTTTTAGGGCGAGGTGCTCTGCAGCACAACGTCTGCGACAATGGCGCGCATACACAAGTATCCATAGTGGGAGCTATGGATACGAAATTGCCATCGTCATCGATGGCAATTGGTACCCCTGTACTCTGTCTGGCCCCGGTACAGCCAATGTGCATGTGGCCGGGATAGACGATTAGTCCAGATTGTTGCCGCCGATCTTGGGATCGGCGGCAACGGTGTGAGATTAACAAAAAAAGGAGATAAAAAAAATGGAAAAGACGAAAAATAGAAAAAGAATTGCAGCCGAGTTGTTGCTCGGCTGTCCCGAGGAGTCCCGCCGGGACCATGTATATCTCGCCGAGTTGTTGCTCGGCGAGATATGTGCACACAAAATCCTGGACTCAGAGGCCGCCCGGAGATGGCCGGAGACGTTATTTTGGTTGCAGCGTGAGTTGCAATCAGAGCTAACCTGTTAGTCCAGATTGCTACCGCCGATCTACTCGGCGGTAGCTGTGTGGATTAACAAAGGAGAATGAAAATGAGCTACAGAGATCTAGAGGACGCCGCGACGGCGATTTTAAATTTATTAGAAGACGGAGTCGATCCCCTAACCGGGGAGGAGTTGGACTCCGAGGGGATGGCGGGTAAACTAACCATCCTCGAACTTGATATCGAGCGCGCCGTGGGCGCAGCCGGCTGCGCATACCGTCAGCTACTCACCGAGGCTGACGGCTTGCAAGCGGAGGCGGAGGCGTTCACCCGCCGTCGTGCCTCGGTACGGAAGCGCGCGGATAGACTCCGCGATGCTGTGCAGCTCACGCTAGAGCGTCTCGGCAGACAGAAGGTCGCGAGTCCATGGGGCTCCGCCACTCTGCAAGCCGGACCTCCGCGAGTGGTGCTCGACGCGCCACTCGATACCATACTGTCCGAGTGGCCGGACTGCGAGGCGTATTCCGCGCCGCGCGCGGACCTAAATAAAATCAAAGAGTACCTGCTGGGCGCTGACGGGGAGTCCACCGAATGGGCTCATCTGGAACGCGATACCCATCTGAGATTTCGTGTGTAACAAAAGGAGAACACATGACAGAGATAACCAATATCCACCAGCGCATGATTGCGATTGCACAGGCGATCGGATCTATAGAAAAAAACGAGACCAACACGGTACAGCGTTTTCAATTCCGTGGAATTGACACGGTATATAACGCGCTACACGATATCATGGCACAAGAGGAAGTGTACTCGGTACCGGAGGTGCTCGCCGAGAGATCTGAGGAGAGGCACTCGAAGGCAGGCGGAGTGCTAATCTACAGGGTGCTCACCATACGATATACATTTTATGCGCCCGACGGATCCAGCGTTCAGGCCATCGTTATAGGGGAGGGCATGGACTCGGGTGATAAAGCCTCTAACAAAGCCATGGCGGTAGCGCACAAGTATGCGCTGCTACAGGTATTTACAATACCTACCGCAGAGGCTAAAGATCCTGACGCAGAATCACACGAGGTAGCTCCACGCCCCGTGGCCAAGCCGAAGGGCGGTAATCCTGCGGTAAAAAAGCCGGCTCCAACTCCACGCCCCGTGGCCAAGCCGAAGGGCGGTAATCCTGCGGAGTACTCCATCCCATACGGTAAGCACAAGGGTCAACTGCTGGGAGACGTACCACTGGATTATGTGCAGTGGCTAGCGAGATCGGAGGAACGGCCCGGACAAGAGCACAGCCCCATGAAAATGGCAGCCATCGCGCTGCTTGCCGCAACCGACCATGCTGAGGCGCCCAGCGCTACATCAGGGCTGGACTACGAGCCACAATACAATCCAGGAGACGAACCGGTAGACGACGATTTACCATTCTAAAGGAGAATACAATGGATAAAGGAGAATACAATGGATAAAGAAACAACAAAACGACTTAGGGACATCGTGTTGCGTGAGATACGCCCGGCACTAATAGGCCTCGTGGCTTTCCACGCACGTATACCACTCACGCAGCAGGATGAGAAGCTGGCGGATATAATAAGCGAGGCAATACGAAACCATGCTGAGATGCATGAGCGTTTATACGTGCTCCTTCTGGAGCATACACATGACTAGATATTACTGCGATATCTGTGCACTACAGGATCTGTTGGTGGAAGCCACACACCACGTGCAGTATCTCCGATCAATGGTACCCTACACATCTGACCGGGCAGATCTATGCCCGGGGTGTCTTGCGGCACTACGCCTACAGGTGGTAGTGGTCTGTCTACTGAACGACGATAACGAGGAGGAATAATAATGACATGCAAAAACAAAGCGACTTCACTCTCGTTCTATGTGAGCCAGCTGTCCGACCGCTACGGTCTCCTGGAAAAAGCGGCGATAGAAGTGACCGAAGCGGCATACCCATTAGAACGGGCAGTGCAGCAGATGCTGGAATTGTTGCACAGACCGCTGATTACGCCGCCCTCTGGCGAGGCATGCTCGCCGAGCCCCATTACTGTCCCAGGTGTGGAGCCCGCTCAACCCTGTTGTCACGCACATCTGGATACGCCGCAGAAGTTGGGCGATGCGTCACCGTGTCAGTGTGGCGATGCTCCCACTGTCACTCAGCCGTCCCTACAGGACACGATGCTTGATTATGTCCTCGCTGCGCAGACGCTCCTGATGCAGGCAGGCGATCTGAGTCCTGCGGAATTCCGTGCCGCCATGAAGTCCGCCAGCGCGGTCATGGCCACGTGGCCTGAATGGGAAAAAGCTGATTTTTGCCCGTTGCGTCCGACGTACGATCAATATGGGCGGTACGATGATGTTAATATATGCGGTGTAGTCCAGCGTTTCCGATGGATCAAATCCGGGGTATTTTTGATGGGCTCGCCCGACGATGAACCATGTAGAGACCGGGATGAAAACCAACACTGGGTTGAGCTAACCCAGGGTTTTTGGTTAGCAGACACTGCTTGCACACAAGAGTTGTGGGAGGCGGTGATGGGCGAAAATCCGAGTAGGTTCAAAGGGGCAAAGCATCCGGTAGAGAATGTGAGCCATGACGATTGCCAAAAATTTATCGCAAAGATAAATAAGGCAATGCCGGGTCTGGAAGTAAAGCTACCCACTGAAGCCGAATGGGAGTACGCCTGTCGCGCTGGGACTACGACGCCCTTCTCGTTTGGCGATAACATAAATACAGACCAGGTGAACTATGACGGCCGCTATCCATATGCTGGTGGCGAAAAGGGTCAATATCGGAAAGAGACTGTGGAGGTAAAAACATTCAAGCCCAATGGCTGGGGGTTATACGAGATGCATGGTAATGTTGGGGAATGGTGTGCGGATTGGTATGGCTCGTATAAAAAAGGCGAACGTGTTCTTCGCGGCGGCTCGTGGTTCAACAACGGCGGGTACTGCCGTTCTGCTTATCGGTCCAGGAATTCTCCTGACAACCGCTACGACTTCAACGGTTTTCGCCTTGCGGTAGGAGAGGTAATATGATGTACAATCTAATAAAGTATAATTTGGTGTTGATTCCGGGTGGTGTTTTTCAGATGGGGTCGCCAGAAACAGAGGAGGGGAGATGTAAAAGAGAAGGTCCGGTTCACGAGGTGAAAGTGCCCTCATTCTACTTAGGCCGTTATCCGGTGACCAACGAGGAGTATGGCCGGTTTTTGGTTGCTAACAAGGGGATGAAAGAGCCCGAATATTGGGGCGATCGGCGATTTAACCAGTCAAGACAACCTGTGGTAGGAGTGAGCTGGAAGGATGCGCAGCGATACGCGCTATGGGCTGGTTTGCGTCTACCGAGCGAAGCAGAGTGGGAGTATGCATGTCGTGCGGGTACAAGCACGCGCTATTACAGCGGCGATAGCGAAGCTGATTTAGATAGGGTAGGGTGGTATGACAAAAACTCCGGAAACCAATTGCATCCGGTGGGAGAAAAGGAGCCGAACGCCTTTGGATTGTATGACATGCACGGCAATGTTTGGGAATGGGTAGAAGATGACTGGCATGGTAGTTATACAGAAGCACTATTGGATGGAAAAGCTTGGGTTGACAATCCTAGATCTAGTGGTCGTGTGTTGCGCGGCGGGTCCTGGTACGATGATCCGCAGGACTGCCGCTCCGCTTCTCGGCTCTGGATCGTTCCTCACTTCAGGTACCTGCACATCGGTTTTCGCCTTGCGGTAGGAGGTGCGTGATGGCTGGGACGACAATGTGCCCCGGCCACTCGTTTCTCCGGGACGACGATTGTGCGCTCTACCGCTGCGTGGTGTGTGGGATGGTTGTCTTAGATGAGCTGATCGAGGATGAGCGCTGGGATGATATACCACAGGAGTTGTTGTGCACTCTACATGATTCCGGCACTCGCATCCCGGTACATTACCTGGGTTTTGCCCCTTACTGCAAACCCTATGACATATCAACAGACGGAACAGCTCTGTTATTTTGCCGTGAACGGGGGATTAACCCGTGGACGTTCCAAGAGAAGGCCCAGAAGGGTCAGGAGGACAACGATGGCTAGTACAACAATAGAATGGGCGCAGAAAGTGTGGAACCCGGTAACGGGCTGCACAAAAATCAGCGACGGATGCAAAAACTGCTATGCGGAGCGCATGGCTCGGCGCATCTGTCATATGGGTCATCCAAATTATGTCAATGGTTTTGTCCCAACAACTCATCCCCACGAACTGGCAACACCGGCCAAGTGGCAAAAACCACAGCGGATATTTGTCTGCTCCATGAGTGATCTATTCCATCCAGACGTCCCCTGTGAATTTATTCATGACGTTTTCCGGGTTATGAATGGCCTACCAAGGCATATTTTCATGACGCTGACAAAACGCGCTATGATAATGGCCTCATACCGCTACAGCATACCGCTGTCCTGGACGGAGAATATCTGGGCGGGCGTAACAATTGAATCGTCAAAGTACCTGTTCCGGCTCGAAGACGTACGGCTGCTACAGGACGTGACCCGCCGCTACATATCGTTCGAACCCCTGCTCGATGATGTCGGTACGCTAGACCTGACCGGTATTCACTGGGTCATAGTCGGTGGTGAGTCGGGGCCGTACGCGCGACCGATGAAGAAGGATTGGGTCACGTCGATACGTGACCAGTGTATTGAACAGAAAGTGCCGTTCTTTTTCAAGCACTGGGGCGGCACAAAGAAAACACTAACCGGCCGTCTCGTGGACGGCCGCACTTGGGATCAAATTCCCGAAGGAGAGAAAAATGGCTAAACAGAATAAACAATATGTAATGGTAACAACAACAACAAGGTCTATTTATGCGGGATACCTCGTAGAAGAGGACAAAATAACAAAAAGAGTAGTGCTACATGGCCTACGCCACTGCTATAGTTATGTGGTTCGCGGAACGGCTGGCCAGTTCGGTGTGTTTTCCCTGGCCACTGTAGGTCCATGCGAAGGTTCAAGGATTGGACCTATCGTGACTACGGATGCAGTCGTCTACGATGTGGCACTGATCGTGCCATGCACGGCTGCTGCCCAAAAAGCATGGGAAGGGAGCACATGGACCATATAAGCATAGGTGCTGGCTACGGCTGCGGCTGCGGCAGCGGCTACAGCAACGGCTACGGCGACGGCTGCGGCTGCGGCAACGGCTACAGCGACGGCTACGACACCGGCGACGGGAACGGCGGCGGAAACGGCTACAGCAACGGCTACGGCTACAGCGACGGCTACGACACCGGCGACGGGAACGGCGACGGAAACGGCGATGACAAAGGCTACAGCGGCTACAGCTGTGACTCGTTGCTAAAACTCCGGGGGGTGATATTAGCATATCATGTCATGCCACATCGGCCGAAGCCACACGGTGGCGCCCACTACAAAGCTGAGGTCGGACTAGTACTATCTCAAGACCTACCGCTGGCCATGTGCTCCTCGGGGCTGCACGCATCGCTCACCCCAGAGGATGCATTGAACTATTCTCCACACGGGACGTTATGCCGTGTGGAATGTTCCGGCCACATTGTTTTTAGCACGGACAAACTCGTCTGCGAGACCAGACGCATCGTCGAGATTATAGGTGAGGTATGATCTGGACTGAATGGCCGAGACGAGAGTATGAGATCATCTACGCCGATCCGTTGAACAAGTAATAGGGAAACAACTGATACTAGGGGTATATGATGAATAAATATCAAGAAATAGGGCGGAAAATAGGAGAATTAGTGGAAAGCAAAAACCGTTGTTATGGGGATAATTTTGATGCTGTTCCGGCAATGCTTCAAATACTATATCCCGATGGTGTCAACATAGCACAGTACGGCACACTATTAGCTATTACCCGTATATGCGATAAGTTAATGCGTATAGCTACAAATAACGATCCGAATGGCGAAAGCCCTTGGCAAGATATCGCTGGCTATGCTATACTGATGGTAGTACAGGAGGAGCGAGGCTCATCATAATGCAAATCATAAATCATAAATTAGTAGGCGAGGGTATCAAGCACATACCGTCACCGCATCACTCGTCTTTGGTAGACGTGCGGTACATCATTATACATTACACCGCTGGGCGTGGACTCGACCAGACCGTCAAGACATTTCAGTCGTGGCACAAAACGGTGTCTGCTCATCTGGTGATCGGCAAGGATGGACGCGTGGTCCAGATGGTACCGTTTGACCGGGCTGCATGGCATGCTGGGAGAAGTCGATGGGGAGAGCTAACCGGAATGAATAAATACTCGATAGGGATCGAGTTGGACAACTACGGTAGGCTGGATCAGGTTGAGGATGGTTACCAGACGTGGTTTGGCGTACGCGTGGATCCCGGTAGTGTCGTCCAGATAGTCCATCAATTCGGTGGCCCGATGTGTGGATGGGAGAGTTACCCAGACGAGCAAATTGACAAACTGGTACACATCTGCGCGATGCTGTATTATGATTATCATGTGATAGAAATACTCGGTCACGATGACATAGCACCCGGTCGCAAACTGGATCCTGGCCCCGCCTTCCCGATGAAGCGGTTTAAAACGAGCGTGTGGTCAGCATTCAAAAAGAGAGTGCTCACCCAGGATGTTAAATCAATCCGGGGGGCCAGTAAAATAACATCTGAATACTAACAACTCAACAAATGAGCACGACTAAAACTATACTGCCGCCCCGTCCTGATGGGACATGTCCGCCAGTGGTGATCCCACTGATGCCGCACGAAATGCCGCGTCGTAATGATGTGCTGGCAAAAATCGAGGGGTTCTTCGCCAGGCTATTGGCCGGGAAGGATCCCCATGTAACCGCAAACCGGCCGACTAACCGGCCACCACGAAGGACAACATGAGAACACTAGTAGCGCTAATGAGTTTGTTTTCTGGATGCGTCAGCGCACCGGGCTACATCGCGGACTACGATGACGCCATGCACGCCACCGTACGAGCATGGGAGGCTGTCATCGGGCGCGTGTCAGAGCCATGTTACCAATGGATCAGTGATACCACCGTGGTGGAGTCAAAAGATGTGTACTGTGGGGATAGGATACCGCCCAAAGGCATGGTCATCGCAGGCTGTGCTCATTACTGGGGAGGCTATCCAGATGGAGTGACAGACCCGCATATAACGCCCGAGGGTGATCCGTGGATAGAGCGCTTCGGGAGCTCGATCACTATCCGTGCATCGATGGATGAGTACGCTAAGGCAGATGCCGCTGTGCATGAGTGGATCCATCTGCTATCCCGATGCATGTACGGTGCCGTAGACATCA
>Ga0299915_10001171_pt1 | contig 19376 bp, 17 predicted proteins | sample RVTome_13_FD_200263 | JGI IMG/M metagenome (GOLD analysis project Ga0299915, IMG submission 200263) | Soil microbial communities from uranium-contaminated site in the Upper Colorado River Basin, Wyoming, United States - RVT92D227 (version 2) ... | reverse complement strand
TCGACTTGAAGCGCCACGCCGTCCAGCCAAGTGTTCTCCGCCACATCCCGGAAGAGATCGCCCGCAGTCACCACCTGATCGGATTGGACACCATCGACGGCGCCCTGGCGGTGGTGATGGCCGATCCGACCGACGTCCGGGTGATCGAAAAGCTGACGGCGCTTTCGGGGATGCGCATCATGCCCATGGTCGGCGTGCGCGACGACATCGATACGGCCATTAGCCTCAACTATAAGGCGAGCGGAGAGATCCAGCGCCAGCTATCCCAGCTCGCGCCGTCTTTCGAACACACGGCCGAGCGCGAGGCTCCACGCAAGATCGAGGTTACCGCTCAGGACCCCATCGCGCGCGCCGTCGACATGATGCTCGAACAGGCCGTGCGCGATCGGGCCTCGGATATGCACATCACACCCACCCAGGATTCGGTCGTCGTCCGCTATCGGGTGGACGGCCTTCTTCAGCAGACGCTCACCTTGCCGCGCGGGATCCACCAGCCGCTCCTGTCTCGCCTCAAAAGCCTGGCCGACATGGACATCGGCGAGACACGCCGCCATCAGGATGGTCAGTTCTCGGTGAAGTTCGGTAAGACTGAAATCTTCTTCCGGGTGGCCACCAGCGACACCTCCTGGGGTGAAATGGCCGTCCTGCGGCTGCTCGGCCGCTCCCTTGATAACCTCGACCTGACGGCTCTCGGTCTTACGCCCGAGTCGCTCATGTCGATCCAAAAGATGCTCCAGGCGCCTTTCGGCATGATCCTGGTGGCGGGGCCGTCGGGTTCCGGCAAGACCACGACCCTGTACGCCGCACTCAACCAGATCGAACGGCACCATCTCAATATCATGACCATCGAAGACCCGGTGGAAACCGATCTCTATTTGATCAACCAGACCAGAGTCAATCGGGCGGCAGGGATCACCTTCGCCTCCGGCCTGAGCGCGATCATGCGCCTCGATCCCGACGTGATCATGGTCGGCGAGATCCGTGACCGAGAGACGGCCCATGTCGCCACTCAGGCCGTTCTGACCGGCCACCTAGTGCTGTCATCGATTCACGCCAACGACGCCCCCGGGGCGTTGTTCCGATTGGCCGACCTGGGCATCGATCGGCATCTGGAGGCTTCCACGGTGTTGGGGGTCATTGCCCAGCGCCTTCTCCGCCGCATTTGTCCGCACTGCAAGATGCTCGCCACACCGACGCCGGAAGAACAGTCGGCTTACCGGGCCGAGATGAACGAGGACCTCACGCGATTTTCCACCGGACAGGGGTGCAACTTCTGCCGCCAGTCGGGCTATATCGGCCGGATCGGTGTCTTCGAAGTCCTTTTGATGGGAGTGCCCTTGCAGGAGCTTCTGCTGGCCCCCGCCAGCGCCTCGGAATTGAAGATGGAAGCGATCCGGCGAGGGATGATCCCGATGCGTCGCAACGGCATGCTCCTGGTAAAACACGGCATCACCACCCCGAAGGAGGTGATGCGGAATGTCTACAGCCTCGACTGAAGGCGGGACGGAGGCCAACCGGTGTGTCTTGTCGGTATCAGGCTTACACGCCGAGGGCCCGGAAACCCAGGGGACCTTCGTTGTCAAGAACGAACAAGCTGCCGAGAGGATCCTGTGGAGTCGATCGCGCCATGAAACCGATGACCGCCGTGCTCGACCCGGTGATGACCATCATCGCAGGCGTCTTCGTCGGCTTCGTCGCCATTTCCGTTATCTTGTCCATGAATGACCTGCTGGGGGCGATCAAGTGAAGCAAGCAGGCGACACGGACGAATCTCACTCTGGGAGGGATCCATCCCTGCGAGAAATGGGGGCAAGGGAGGGAGGGGATGGTCGAGGCCATCGGCACTTGGTGGGGTGCGGTCCGCCGGTGGTCTACCGTGGCGAAGGTCCAGGAGGGTTTCTCCTTGCCGGAGGAGTTAGTCTCCCTGGGCATCCTGGCCTTCGCATTCGGCATCATCCTGGTGGTGCCCGACACCTGCACGATCGGCGAATAAACCAATCAGGATCGGCCGGGCGCCAAGGTCGGCCTGCGGTAGATGCCGTCTCGGGAGCGACGCAACTGAACCGCAGTCGTTCTCGCCCAGTTAAGGCATGACCTGTGGAACAGTCAAGATGGGAAGCCCTCGACTGAGTATCGCATTTCCACGACTCGGCCGAAAAGGCGGTGATCCGCGAGGCCCTGCTCGACGATGTCGTACGGTCGAGGCGGACGGTCGGACCCTCTCGAGCGGGTTACTCAGCGATTCCAGCACAGAGTGTTGCGGAGAGACTCCGACCGCTATGCTAGAATTCGCGGGCCGATGTACCTGACCCATCTCTCGCTGACCAACTTCCGCAACTTCGTCCGACTGGAGTCCGACTTTCTCCACGGATTGACGATCCTTGTCGGGGCAAACGCCCAGGGGAAAACCAGCTTGCTCGAGGCGATCTACTTCCTGGCCGGGGCCGGATCACCTCACGCCAGGAGTGAGCGCGAGCTGATCAACTTCCTGGCGCTGCGTGAAAGCCCGAGCGTCGCCAGGGTCGTTGCCGAGCTGCACCGCCGCGATCGCCTGCAACGAATCGAGATTCGCCTCATTCTCGAGCCACCCGAACCTGGGAGCGAACCCAGGCTGAGGAAGGAAGTCCTCCTGAATGGGGTCAAACGTCGGGTGGGTGATCTCCCCGGTGTGTTCAACGCCGTCATGTTTCTACCGCAGGACATGCGCGTCATTGAAGGATCGCCGGGCGAACGCAGGCGCTTCCTCGACGGCGCTCTCACGCAGGCCGATCCCGTCTACTCCGGCACGCTCGCCGACTACACCAAGGTCCTCGCACAGCGTAACGCGCTGCTCAAGCAGCTGCAGGACCACGGCGCGGACAATGGGCAGTTGAGCTTCTGGGATGAGCAGTTGGTCAGCCTGGCGGCGACCACGATCCGGGCGCGTGCCGTGGCGATGCGTGAACTCGAAGGCCTGGCTGGTCCGATCCACCTCAAACTCTCGCGTGGGAAAGAAAGCCTGCGTCTTCAATATCAGCCTGCTTGCAGGCCGGCGGATCGCGCCGATGGCCAGCTCGGCCTGCCGCTTCCGGGGCCGATCGATTGGGCCGGCATCAGCCGGGAAGCGATTCGCAACGACCTGTATCAGGCGCTCCTCGACACACGCGCTGAGGAGATCGCCCGAGGGCTCACAATCCTGGGACCGCACCGCGATGATTTCTCCTTCCTGGCCAACGGTCTCGACCTTCGACAGTATGGCTCGCGCGGGCAGAACCGGACGGCGATGCTGGCCCTCAAGCTGGCCGAAGTCGATTGGCTTAGACAGCGAACGGGGGAGCAGCCTGTCTTGCTTCTGGATGAAGTACTGGCCGAGCTCGACGTCGAACGCCGGCAAGATTTGATGGCCAGAGTGGCGACAGCCCATCAAGCCGTCATGACGGCAGCCGACCTGGAGATGTTCCCGGATTCGTCCGACCAGTCGCCGACGATCTGGCAGATCCAGGCCGGCACGGTCCGCCCGATGGCGAGTCTCTAAGCGGCGGAGCCGAGCGGTCTCTTCGAAGGGATTCCCGGCCGCCGCGCATAGTCGGCAGGGGTAGCCGCCTCTTTGCTCATCACCACCAGGTAGCGGGTCTCAGCCACGCGCGGCAATTGCACCGGAATCAATTGGCGGATCCTCCCCCCCAGGATGCGCAGCGCCGCCTCAGCCGCGTGAGCCTCGGCCGGCCCGGTCTCGCCCTTCTGGGCGATCGCCACGCCGCCGACGCGGAGAAAGGGAAATAGATACTCGACCAGGACCGGTAAGGTCGCAACGGCACGCGCCACGGCCCAGTCGTAGGTCTCGCGATGCGCTTCCCAGTGGCCCACTTCCTCCCCCCGCGCGTGGATGACCTCGACTTCCTTGAGACCCAGGTACTCAACCATCATTCGGCAGAAGTCAATCTTCTTGCCGGTCGACTCGACCAGGGTCAGGCGCACCTGTGGACAGGCGATCTTGATCGGAAGACCGGGGAAACCCGCCCCAGAGCCCACATCGATCATCCGGCCGGTGGTAGGCGAGCCCATTCCCAGAATGCACGTGAGAGAGTCCAGGAAGTGCTTGATCGCGACATCTTTGGGATTGGTGATGGCCGTCAAATTGAAACGCGAGTTCCACTCGATGAGCAGACTTTCGTAGGCCTCGAAGGCTTGGAGCTGGCGCCGTGTCAGGTTGACGTTCAGCCGGCCGCGGGCTTGGGCTTCAAACTCGGCCAGCTCCTCTGCGAGACCTTCGTGGTGAGGCATTCTTCCTCGCAAGTGCAACGCACGACCCGCCACTCCGGGGCGACCGGCCTCTCGATGAACACCTGGGACAGGGATCCCTGGGTGGGTTCGATTGAACACCAATTGGATCGCCGTCAGGCGTCCAAACCATACGTGCGTCGATACAACCGGGCCAGGCCGGTCTCGAGTCGAAGGAGCGCTTGTTCGCGGCGAGCCGCCGGGACTTTCATTCCTTGCATGAGTTTGGGTGCCAATGTGGCCGCTGCTTCGAGCGGCTGACTCCGATCGGCCATCCGCGCCAGTCGAACGGGTACTTTCCGCAAGAATCGACCCATCGCGTTCACATCGCTATTCCTGATCAACCCATCGTGCGACGAAACAAGCTTGTATCCTGCCAGTTCCCGCAGATCAGCAAGGCTCTCCAGCCAGGCATCGATCTCCGCCTCACCCAGATAGGGCGGTTCATTCACGCTCACTGCGTCTCCGATAAAGGCAACCCGGACGTCGTGAAGCACGACCCAGATCGAGCCGGGCATCGGTCCCGGCCGATGCCAGAGCTCGACGACGCGTTCGCCCAGATGGACTTCGAGTTCCTCGGAGAAGGTCACTTCCGGTACGGCTTTACTCACACCCGTGATCCGCTTAAGGCGGTCGGCCTCAGCGCCGATAGGATGGGCTGCACCCTTGAATGTATCCGGCCAGGCGGCCATGGTCAGGCGCGTCTCGTCATGGGCCAGCGTGGGGATATCCAGCGCTCGCGCCCCAAGCACGCGATCGGGGTGGGCATCGAGCAGCACTAGGTAACGCGGCCGACCAAAATCGGACAGTCGCGAAAGCCACTCGCGACCGTCTTCTACTCGGATCGGGCAATCCACGAGAAGCAGCCCGGCCTCCGAAGCAATCGCACCCACCACGATCCCGGGGAATTTGTCCTCAATGACCACCCCACGGACAATCTCTCGCATGTTGGCTCCTGAGGCTAGGGGTATCCGATCTCGAGCGCGTTCAAGACGGATCCGGGTGACGACACCACTCGCATGGGGCGCGAGATGATCACCTGATGATAGATCTGCCGCTGCAATCCAGCGAGCGTGCCGGGTACCTGGCCTTCTGTGAAAGAAAGCTATAGAGGCAGAGTGAAGGTGAACGTGGAGCCCTTCCCCTCTTCACTCTCGACCTGAATCCTTCCGCCATGGGCTTCGACTGCCAGCCGACAGAAGGCCAGCCCCAACCCAAGTCCCTTCGGCCCACCATCGTGCTGCAACCTGGCGAACTTGCTGAAGATGATCTTCTGGTCACGCGGGGCGATCCCCAACCCCGTGTCTGTCACACTGACGCTGACTTCACCATCCAAGGTCGTAGCCGTGATCGTGATCCGGCCGCCGGCTCGGGTGTACTTGGTGGCGTTCTCCAGCAAGTTAATCACGATCCGCCGCACCATGTCCACGTCCATCACGACATACGGCAGGTCGGGCTTCGCCAGCCGGAATTGCAGCTGTAAACCCTTGGCCTCGGCGACCGGATGCACTTCCTCAACGGCCTCGGCAATCAAGGCTTTGAGGGAGCCGGAGGTCTTGTTCAAGACCGCCTGCCCGGCCTCGAGCTGACTCAGATCCAGAAGCGAATCAATCAAGCGCGACAGCCGCCGGCTGGAGCGATTGGCGATCGACAGGACGGACTGTAGCGTCTCGTCGTCTTTGGGGAGAGTCATCTGAAGGACTTCGAGACTCGAAATGATATTGCCCAAAGGTGAACGCAAATCATGGAAGATCATCGAGGTCAGATCGGTTCGAAGCTCGTCAAGCTCCAGTCGCTCGGTGATGTCGCGCAAGATCCACTGCAGGAAGGGCTGGCGTTCGATGTCGATCCGCTTCAGATGCACTTCCACCGGCACTTGACGCCCTTCCATATGTATGACCCGGCCGTTGTAGGAAAGGGTTTGGTCCGGTTCCAGTTGGTCCAGCGGCTCAGGCAGGCCTTCGGGGTCGGGCACGTGCAAGGTCATCACCGACCGGCCGATGAGCTTCTCGTGTGGATAGCCCACGAAATCCAGGGCGCGTTCGTTGGTGTCCGTGATGATCCCCGTCAAGTCGGTGATCAGAATCGGGTCGATGCTGGCTTCGAACAGGCCGGCATAACGTTCCCGCGCGGCCTTCGTCTCGGCGAACAGCTGCGCATGGGCGATTGCCGTTCCCGCCAGCCCGGCGATACCGGCCAGCAGATCGAGTTGCGCCGGCAGGAACTCGCCCTGGATGGGGTTCATCGCCTCCAAGACGCCGATGATATTTTCCTGAATTCGAATCGGCGCGCAGGCCAGCAACTCCGTCTCCACCCCGGTCAGTTCGTCGAGGTCTCGGAACGACTGAGGCTCGGCCTGGGCGTTCGCCACGACCATGGGCTCGCCCCTCTCGATCACACGAGCGGCGATCCCCTGGTCCCTGGGCATTAGAGCATTGATCACCCGTCGAGCATCACCACCGACGGCAACCCGGCATTCAAACCCGCCACTTGCCTCGTCGATCAGCGCCAGGCAGGCGACCTGGACCTGCATGCTGCGGGTGGTTTGCACGAGAATGCGCTGGAGCACCTCATCCAGATTGAGGGTCGCCGTCACAACCCCCGCCGCTTCGGCCAATGCCACCATCGACTCGACGCGTTGCTGGCTCTCGGCAAAGAGCTGGGCGTTGGCCACGGCGGTCGCCGCGTGATAGGCGAAGGCGGAGACCACTTCCAGTTCCTTCGTGCCGTACGCACCGACTTTCTGACTATCGACGTTGAGCAGACCGACGACACGGTCGCGGACGACAAGCGGCACGCCGATCCAGCCGCGAATCAACTCTGACTCGGGCAGCGCCTCGAGTTTTACCCAGCCCGGATCCGCTTGCGCATCCACGGCCAACGCCGGGCTGGCCGTCGACAACACGCGTGACCCCATATGGCCGGATGCGACAGAGATGGTTTGCCCGATCAACGCCCCTTCGTCTTGGAATCCCCGGGCGGCCACAAGGCGCATCCGATCCCCATCCACCAGGAAGATGCTCGCACTGTCGTATTCGATGACCCGCTTGAGTTGCTCGAGCACCTGATCGAACACCTGAGCCGGCTCGAGGGTCGAGCTGACGGCACGGGCGATCTCTTGCAGCGTCGCTGCAAAGCGTTGCCGCTCCTGTATGGCGGTGAACAGGCGCGCCGTCTCGACCGCCACACCCGCCTGATCGGCAATGGCCTTGAGCAGGGCCAGGTCATCTTCATTGAAATGCTTGGCCTGTGGGTGGACGAGTGTCAGGACGCCCACTACCCGATCGCGGGCGATCAGCGGAACACTGATGGCGGAGCGCGAGTCGCCGTCACTCTTTTGGTCCGGCCGGCGCAACCAGCGCGGATCGTCGCGTGTGCTCGAAATCAACACGGCTTCGCGATGCTCGACCACCCAGCCGGCGAGTCCGCGCTCGTAGGTGTCAGTCAGTTGCTCGGCGGTATGCTCGTGGACTTCGCCTCCGTAAGCCAGCGCCCCTTCACTGACCTCACCCCGCTCATCCAGAACGATGATGCTTCCGCTCGGGGCGTTGACATTTGCCATGGTCAACTGCAGGACTCGCTTGAGAACCTCGCGCAGGTCGAGCTGTGCGGCCAGCTCTCGGCTGATCGCATACAACAGCTCGAGCGATGCTCGGGTTCGTTCCTTCGCAGGCCGGTTGGCGGTCATTGCAGATACTTCATTCCCGTCCCGGTATTGAACAGCACAATCCGCTCTTCAGGGACAACGGCGCTTTGGGCGACGAGCTCCCGCAGGCCGGCCAGCGCCGCCGCGCCCTCGGGAACAGACCAGGATTCCTTCCTGCTCTGCCAAGTCACATTCCGCACGGCGGATCGCCTCCTCGGTCACACGCACCCCACCGCTCCGGCAATCGCGCAAGGCACGCAGGATGAGCCGATCGGCATAGGGCTGCGGCATGCGCAACCCGGCCGCATGGGTGTCCTTTGCCTTCCATGCTACCATGCGATCGGCGCCTTGTTCGAACGCCTCGACAACCGGTGCACATCCCTCAGTCTGGACTGTGATCAGCCTCGGCCGACGCCCGCCGATCCAACCCAGCGCCTCGAGCCCGTCGAATGCCTTCCACATCCCGACGAGACCGGTTCCGCCTCCGGTCGGGTATACGATCTGCTCCGGCACGTCCCAGTCGGACGCCTCGGCCAGCTCGAACCCCAGCGTCTTCTTGCCTCCAACTCGGTAGGGTTCTCGAAACGTGGATACGCTGAATCACCTGGATGTCTCGACCGCAGCCTGGACCCGGCGACCGGCAATGTCGATCAGGCCGTCGACCAGGTGAAGGTCGGCCCCAGCGGCTTGAACTTCCATCTGGTTGACCCTGGGGGCGTCGGCCGGCATGAAAACGTGGGCCCTTCGTTGGTGCAGAGCGCCTCCGGCATCCCCGGCTGTCGGAATGGCCAGATCGCTGGCGCCGAGCTCCGCCGCCCGGGCCACCGCAACGGAGAGGCCGCGGGCCTTGAAGGATCCGCAGGGGTTTAGTCCTTCGTCCTTCACGAATAGCGCCGACAGTCCCAGGACTTTGGCGATCCGATGGATTGGAAGCAAGGGCGTGTCGCCCTCGCTCAGGCTCAACTGAAAGTCGGGATCCCGTACGGGAAGTAGCTCATTCCAACGCCAGAGTCCTGCACGACAAAGGGCGCGCGGATCCCGGGCGAGGGTCTTGCGCAAACGCGGCAAATCGTAGCGGGCCAACAGCGGCGAGTCGCACGACTTGCAGACCGTCTGCAGCCGTTCGGCTTCAAAAGTGCCCCCGCATTCCGGGCATTCCAGGCCGACCAGAGCGCTCACTTTTGCGCAGTATAGCACAAGGGGATCACCCAGCAACGCCGGCAAGTAGGGGCCATTGGTCCTGTGGGTTTGAAGCTGTGAATCGGCGCATTGCCCGGATTGAAGGCCCGCTTTCGGACATGCGGGCGCCGGAATTCGAGAGGGCGTGGCATTCCTGTTGGAGACTGCCCGCAGATGTCGTCGGTTATGGGCGTCGCTGCCCCCATCCGGAGCAGCGGTTCTCCGACACGGGGGCCCCTAATCCTTACCTCGTCGGCCTCGCTCTTCATTATTGAAGAGCCACCCAGCCATTTCACCTACGTCGATATCGTCATCTTCCGACCAAGTCATCATGGCTGGGTAGGACCGATCGATCCGCGAGCTCGATTCAGAGGCCCGGGATGTCCGAATCGCCCCCCGCAGGGCGGTCGCCCGCTCTTGCCAACGTCTCATGTTCTCAGGCGTCAAATCGACCCAACCATGCTCGCTGTCCGCGGACTTGATCACCGGCCCTCGCAACAGCCGCTCCCCGTCGGGCATGAGGATCGGGATCCCAATGGAGAGGATCTGCTGCCTAAGCCGTGGGGTGTCTATGAGATCCTTCAGCACTATCTCCGCCAAGGCCTCGGGGGAGTGCTCTAGCATCATCGACATTCGAGCGCAGCTCCTTTTGAGCAGGTAGGCCTCGAAGAGCAGTTTCGATAGCCGCGGCGGGCCGAGTATCTCAAAGGCAACCGAGTCCACTTCATGTTCAGCTTCGAGCTGACGCAGTCGGCTGAGCGCCGCCTGGCGCAGAAAACCCGCCCTGAAAGAGGGCCCCATTACCGAGGCATCGATGCTGGCGATCACATCCTGACCGGTGTTCCCCCCGCGGATCTCGGCTACAACTGCGCTGGCGATCTCCTCCGGCGTCACGAACTCCATCTGCCCCAGGGTTGTGATAGCGGCAAACTCCTCCGCCGCAAACAGACCGTTTTCACCGGTGTCGATGAAGACCGATTCCAGGACTGCTCCCGTATCACGTCCAAAGTCGCCCTCGGCGGCGAGCACTCCGGGATCCGTCACCTTCCGGGCCTCGTCGGGAAGACAATCGTATAGAGCCATCGTCCGCCCCCCGCGGCGGATCGGGCCATAGCCGATATCCTTCCAGGCGATGGCGGCGGTCGGCTTGATCTCCTTGACCACCTGTGGACCTCCCGGCGTCCGGGCAAGCAAGAAGATCAGCATTGTCTGGGCGCCGGCCACGGCCGACTTGGAAAGTAGCACCCGCGACGGCCTTTCCTCGCCGTGCGTGTAAGGGATGTTGAAACCCATTCCCCCAGTTCCGCTTGTTCCGACCTTGACAAAGGCGTTCGTGCCAGCCTGTAACATGGCTTCGTAGTAGATCTGCATGTGCCTGACGAGCTGAGGGATATAGAGTGCACTCAACAAACGCTCGACCTGCTCGGGCCAATCCATCTCTTCTCCGCGACGGATCTTGTCCTCCAACTGGATCGCGGTTTGAAACACGTTCTGGTAGGCAACGGCCGTAGCGATGTTGACACAGTCGATCACGATCTGAGCCGGCTTGCCTCCGAGCCCGGCTGTGCGGCCAAGAATCATCTGGTAGAGCAGGGAAGCTTCAAGAATCTCAGGACCGAGTTCGTCGAGGATGTCTGCCACCAGCCTGCGTCGCTGGGAAACCTCGGACAAGATCGAGACCCGAGGATGCACCCCCTCCGGAGCCGATTGCCACTCGGCACGCAGAAGGACGTCGCCCCAGGCAGGCAGGATCTCGATGGCCGGATCAGGATATTCCCGGCGAAGCTTCGCTACCGCCTCTTCGGCTTCCGAGCGCCTGAGTGAACCCACTACCAATCGGGACGGCCCGTGTGGCAACAGCTCACGACAGACGGCCATGCCGACCAGACCATAACCACCTAAGACGAGAACGCTCTTGCCTCGGATGTCCACGGTCTATTCTCTCCAGGTTAGTGACATCTCGGACTTTCCCAGCATACCCTACATTCGGGGAGGGAAGAAACGCCCGGACCACCCTGCAACCGGAAATAGAAGACGACCTCCCGATAGCTCCACTCGATCAAGAAGGGGATCGTGCCCCAGTCGCGAGACACAATCCCCTTCTACGAGCCCTGTCCGGCTGTTCCCGAGAAACCAGGCGGCCTTGGATTCCCCCACCGGTCGCCGCGCCTCCCCACGAACTCTCCGATGTCAGGCTCTCCGAGGCCGGAGTTCGTCGCGCAGGACCATCGTGAGCAGGGCGCTGACGATTCCGACCACAAGCCCACCCAGGAAAGCGATCCATACGTATTCCCAGGAAGGCCAGGGCGCCTCGATGGCGAAGCCGGTATTGAAGAATGTCCCGACCCAGCCTGTCAACACAAACATACCGGTGTTGATCGCCAGTGTGAATAGACCCAGGGTCAGCAAGATCAGCGGGCAAGTGACAAACTTCAGCAACGGCCTGACCAGAGCATTGACCGCACCAAAGATCAACGCCAGGATCAGAATCCCCCACCAGCTTGTATTCTCGGCCCGAATCCCGGAGATCCAGCCGGTGCCGACGGCAATGTAAAGGGCGGCGGCGTTGATCGCCCACCGCAATATGAAACGCTGCATTTCAGCCTCCTTGACTGGTGTGCGAGTCAGTGGGACGTCCCTGAGGCGCATCCCGGTCTGACCGGCTCCCGCTCGTATCCATCGACCGAATCGACCTCTTCCTCATGCGTTCGCGCTGGATCACTCTACATAGATCTCCACCCTCTGGCCTTCGTCCTCGTCGACGACGTCCATGATCTTCCCGGTGACACCTTGCTGCAGGGCATCGGCCACGTTAGTCAAATCGATTCCCTCGACATCGGGCACGAACCGTGCCCCCACGCGCAGACCCACATTCACCAGACTCAAGGGGAGGGTGACATTGACGGCAGGCTTACCACTATGCAGATCGGTCACGCGCACCCTCAACCAGCGCGAATCGCTTTCACTTACGCCGCCGCGTTTCCGTCCGCCCTTATTCAGGGCGGACAGGAGCCGGGCTCCCTCCTCCGCAGTGATCTTGCCTTCCTCGACGAGCTTCAGGATCCGAAGTCTCTCTTCAGTCGTCGCCATCTTCACCCACTCTCTGGAAACGAGGTGAAGTGCCAGATATCCTAGACGGCTCCATCCCTGTCTCCAGCTCGAAAACTTCCATTAGATCCGATTTCCGGCCCCCCGGGCTTCATAAGAATACTGCCTTCGAGGCCTCGGCCGGTTCGAACTCCCTCCGACTCGATTGATGGTGGAGCAGCAAGAACACCGCCACCGCAGTCAGACCGATCAACCCTGACGTATACCACAACCATCGCGGGTCGAAGCTGTCCATGATTCTTCCGGCCAGCAGCGGTCCGGCCGCAGAAGCAAACACCCAACTGAAACCGAAAAAGGCCATATAGCGACCGCGCATCGCCGTGGGCGCCATCCGCGAGACGGCGGCCTGCGAGACCGGTTCGATGATCATCTCGCCGATCGTGACGATCACCATCGCCAGAAGGAAGAACACGTAGCTGTCGAAGATGCCATACATGGTGAACCCGACGGCATACACCCCCGTCCCAAGGGCCATCATCAGCATGGGAGGAAAGCCGCGCACACGTCGGGTGGTCGAAAACTGAAACAACACAACCATGATCGCGTTCAGGCTCATGATGTATCCGTAGTTCCTGAGGCTGATATTGTGGACGTCACGCAGGTAAACGCCGAGGGTCGTGTTCATCTGAATGTAGGCCAACGCCGCCAGAGTGCAGCCAACGGTGAAGGCCATGAAGGCGCCATCTCTGGCGATCCGGCCGTACCCGCGGAAAGTCCCGATCATGCTTTCAGGGGCCTCAGTCCTGCTCCACCGGGGGCGCGTTTCGGCAAGCAGGAAGTGCACCAGGATTGCTACGACCACGCTGATCCCCGCATCCGAGACGAAGAGCAGCAGGTACGACTTTGCCGCCAGCAGTCCGCCCAGCGCCGGACCGATCGTCGCGGACAAGTTGAAGGCCACCCTGATCATGCCATACCCATCGGCGCGTTGGTGCTCGGGAAGGATGTCGGCCACCATCGCCTGCCGGGCAGGTCCACCGGCGTTCGAGACTATACCGACCGCGATCACAATCGGGAACAGCACGGCGAAAGAATCGGCCAGACCGAGAAGCAGGCTCGAAAGGCCGCTGGCCAGCACTCCGAAGAAGATTATCCCTTTCCGGCCCAACCGGTCGGCCAATCCGCCTCCGAGCACGCTTCCTAAGACGGCGGTCACCGCAAAGACGGCGAACAGCTTCCCGACATCAGTCATGCCCACATTGAATCGCTGAGTGACATAGAGTGCGAAAAATGGAAAGAGGAGAGCGCCTCCGATTGAGTCGATAAACGTCAGCACGACGAGCACCCAGAACCTGGGAGGGAACTCGTCATAGATCCTGTGTATCCGCCTCACTTGCCTGCGTAAGAACATCGTCTTTCCCGCTTCCAGGGATCGCCCCTTACCATCCCCGCCGATTCGCTCAGTCAAGCGCCAACCGCATCCACCTCAACGTATGCTCCGGGCGGAAACCCTGCGCCAGCAAGACTTCCTCGGCGACCTCGGCCTTATAGTCCAGGCTGACCGCCAGGCTCCCGGCATTCGCCCCCTGAAGTGCCGCTGCCACCAATGGACCTTCGGCCGTCCCCTGCTGCTCCGGCCTTACCATTAGCACCACCCGCCAACCGGCTCGGCTGCTGTCGATGTAGCTCGAGATACTCCCAACCACCTGACCGGCCTCAACCGATACCCAGTGCGACCGGCCGTCCATGTTGAGAAATCCCTCGAGTGACTTGGGCCGGAACAGAGACGCGTCCGCCGGGAAAGGCCAGAGTAGACCTTCAGGGTAGAAGCGACGGGCGAGATCCCACTGCTGCGACCATTCCCCGGTGGTCCGGCGTCGGACCGAAACCGAAAGGGAGGGCTCGATTCGCGGCAGGCGTCCTCCGGCTGGGCGGCTCCAGGTCGTGCGCGTCGTCAACACCTCGAACCTCATCCCGGTGTAGAGCGCTTCGGCGCCCTGATTACCTCGACGTACCTGAAGTACAACCTCCAGGCCACCGCGCGCGCGGACCAAGTCCAGGGAGGATTTCACCAGCGCCCGGGCGATGCCGCGTCTCCGATGATCGGGATCCACGGCGACATTCGCCATGACCCACCGTTGAGGGAAACCGCTCACCGGCAGCAGGCTGGCATTGCCGACCACCCGGCCTTGCTCAAGCCAGACAAACCCCAGGGGGTATGCCGCCGGCGGGAGAAACAGTCGTCCGACCAGCCAGCCGAGCCACCCTGCACGGCCGAATGCCCGCATTTCGCGGACCATGTGCACCCCGTATGGGTCGAGTTCCCCGGCAAAGGCCGTTTCCAGAAGGGTGGCAATTCCCTCCATGTCTCTTCGGGGATTCACCTCCCTGAGCCCGCTCCCTCCGCGGGATGCGCCTGCGAGTGCGGCAGCGGTCACCCGGCATCCTCCAGCGCCTGCAGCAGGACTTCGGCTTCTTCTGTGTTGATCTTCCCCTCCTCCACCATCCGCAAGACCGCCAGCCTTTCTTGTTCCCCTGCAGCTGTCTTTGCACCTGCGGTTGAACGCAAGCCCCCCTCCGTTTCGGTCGATGTCCCGACCTGCCCTCCCCCTCTCGATGCGGCCCGAACCGCACGGGCGATGGCCTTGCGCACCCGGTTACCGAGCCGCTCCGAATCGATATCGACCGAGTCCAACCCCAGCTCTTCGAGGCTGGCCTCCATTTCCGCCATGGAAGTGTTGACGCGGGCGGTGATCTCCTCCTCCAAATCCACGCCCCACACGCTTTCGCTCCCGACACCCCCCAGCCGCAGGCTGAGATCGCCTCCGGAGGACAGCTCGACACTCGCCGAGCCGGAGCCACAACGGACAACTCCCGGACCTTCGACAGCGACGTGTTCTGAAGGCTTCGGGAGGAGCAAATCTCCCAGGGCCGTCATCCGCACCACGGCGGAAACATCCCCCGGTAGCCAGGCGGTGACATCTCCCGCTGCCTGAATCCGCGAGTGCGAGCCCTGCGGAGGACTGAGGCGGACCGAGGCGTCCCCGGACACATCCGCTTCAACACTCCCTTCGATCAGTCGCAACCTGAGATCGCCGCCCACGCCCTGCAGGTGGAGATCACCATGGACATCCCGCACCTCAGCCTCTCCTCCAACTGCCTGCACGCGGAGATCTCCTTTGATTTTGTCGACCGAAAGATCGCCATCCAGACTCTCGACACTCACCGCACCGGCGCGTCGCAAACGTGCATCCCCCTCGACATGGTTGAACCTGGCCTGGCCCACGAGACCCGTAAGGTGAAGATCACCACCCACTGAATCGACCTCGACTTGCGATGCAGCCGGAAGGAAGATCAGGCAACCAGCCTGACAACTTAAGTCGATCTGCTCGCCTTCCTGTCGAACCATCAGCTGGCCTTTGGCCGGAGCCTGCGCCTCGAAGACCCTCCCGGCCTGCCCCACAAGCCGCAAGTCGCCATCAATCGTCTTGATCCTTACCTGGGGAGACCCCTTCGTCTCCAGCGTCAGCGTTTCCATACCCTGTTCTCCATTCTTACGGCAGGGAACGAGGACTATGCGCCTTCCAGCTGGCGCATCGCCTCCTCCGAAGTAATCTCTCCTGTGGCCAGCTGGTCGAGGATGTGGTGCCGTTCCTCATCGCTCGGTGCCGGCCCTGGGCCGAGCTGGAATCCCATCTGACTGACGATCTCGCCCAGCCTGGCCCGCAATGTGGGATAGGACATCCCGAGTTCGCGCTCCATCCGGTTGAGCTTTCCCTCACAGCGGATGAAGGTCTCGACGAAATCGAGCTGTTCGGGGGACAGCCGACCCAGCCGACCGGTCTCGAACTGCCCTTCGACGACGGTGTCACAGCTTCGGCAATGAAGGCGCGTGACGGCTAGTTGCTCCCCGCAAACGGGGCATACGGTCAAGAGTTGGTTCATAGGTTCGACCCGCCCGGCCGGATGGCCTCCCGGAAATACGCGGCGCAGCCCGTCGGCACCTGCATCTCTCCCTGGCCTGCGACTTGCCCGGCCTACGGAGCGTTTGGCCGACTGCTGGGATTTCTGAAACAGTATATGAGATTCCTTATCACCGTCAAGCGTAATTGGCGCGTTTTTTCAATGCAGGCTTTAACTTTCGGACCTTTTTCCGTCCTTCCCGCCCCCCTTCGGCGAAGGCTGGCACCGGGGGCCAGGGGATGCTCTGATAGAATTCGGGGCACCGGCTCCTTCGAGGGAACCATGGCCCGACTGTTCATCCCCGGTCCCACCGACGTCGCTCCCGAGATCCTTTCTGCCCAGGCTCAACCGATGATAGGCCACCGGAGCCAGACCTTTGCCGATCTCTTCGGGCGGATCCAGCCCAGGTTGCGTCAGGTGTTCATGACCCAGCATCGGGTGTACGTGACCGCCTCCTCCGGTTCCGGCCTCCAGGAGGCCGCTGTTCGGAACTGCGTTGCCAGGCGAGTCCTGGTCGCGGTCAACGGCGCGTTCTCCGACCGCTGGTATGAGATTGCCCTGGCCAACGGGGTGCAGGCCGACCGCCTCGACGTTCCCTGGGGGAAGGCGATCACACCCGACATGATCGGGGCCGCCCTCTCCCACTCGGACTACGATGCGATCGCGGTTGTGCACAACGAATCATCGACGGGTGTCGAGAACCCCGTGGCCGCGATCGCCGCCGCGGCGCGCACAGTCAGACCGGAGATCCTGGTGCTCGTAGACGCGGTCTCATCCGCCGCGGGCGTCCGCATCGAGACCGATGCATGGGGCCTCGACGTCGTGCTGACCTCTGCCCAGAAGTGTTTTGCGTTGCCACCCGGTTTGGCTTTCGCCGCTGTCAGCGACCGGGCCCTCGAACGCGCTGCGACTGTGAGCCAGCGTGGTTGGTACTTCGACTTCATCCTCCTCGAGCGCTACCTTGCGCGGAACATGACACCCGCAACCCCAGCGATCTCATTGCTCTACGCCCTCGACGCCCAGCTGGCGCGCATCCTGGATGAGGGGCTGGAGGCACGCTTCGCGCGACACGTGGAGATGGCGCAGTACTGCCGGGATTGGGGAGAACAGCACTTTGGCTTGTTCGCCCAGGATGACTATCGATCCAAGACCGTCACGGCTTTCAGCAACAGTCGATCTCTGGATATCTCCGCCCTCAACACTTATCTGGCCGGGTTCGGAATGACGATCGCCAATGGTTACGGTCCCCTGAAAGGCAAAACCTTTCGCATCGGCCATATGGGCGAGACCCGCGGCCGCGACCTGGAGATCTTGTTCCAGCGTATCGACGAGTTCTTGGACGGCACGCAGGCCGAACCACCGAAATGAGGCAGGGGATAACCGGTACCGGGCAACAGCCCTGGCTGAGCCGTTGGGCCTTGTGCGCTGTATTCCTCCTGGCATTGGTGCCTCGACTGGCCTTGACGGTGGCTTACCTCCGCGCCCCGATTGGCCTGGATGACATGTATCAATACGACATGCTCGCCCGTTCCATTTCCTCTGGAAAGGGCTACCGCTGGTATCAGCGTAGGGATGTGGTCTTCCTGCAGCCTTATCTTCGACGCTTCTACGACATCGACTTGTCGGCCGACGAAGTTCCGGTGGACGGTTATCTGACCACGTTCCGGGCTCCAGGTTACCCTTTCTTCCTGGCCGGGCTGTATGCGGTCTCCGGCGTGGCCTCCCGGATCGCCGTCGCCAGGGTCGTTCAGGCATTCCTGACGGCGACCCTGGCTCCCCTCACAGCCCTGCTGGCTCTCCATCTCGGGCTCTCAAAACGACCTGCGATCTTCTCCGCCGTTGCGGTCGGGCTGTACCCCATCCTGTGGATGTACCCTGTTGGGTTAGGATCGGAAAACCTCTTCATCCCTCTCTTGCTCGGCAGTGCTCTGCTGCTCTTGGTTGCCGCACAACGCCAAACTCGAAGGATCCTGATTGCGACCGGCGCAGTGCTGGCCGCGGCGATCCTCACCCGGCCCGCCCTGGCTCTCTTCCTGCCCTTGGCCGGCCTGTGGGTCTGGCGCACGGTCAGCCCCCGCGCCTCCGTGCTTATCATGGTGACGACGATTGCCGGCTTGATGCCATGGATGATTCGTAACAGCCTGATTCTGGGGCACCCCGCTTTCGTGGAGAACACCCTCGGCTATAACCTCTTCGTCGGGTACCACCCTCAAGGAGACGGGGGCTTTGTCAATGAAATCGGGGTGATCCCGACCCGGTTCCTGGACGATGCCGAGCGTGGCCAGTGGACCACGCAGCAGGCCCTGGGTTTCATTCGCACCGCCCCTGGCCGTGTGCCCAGCCTGCTGGTGCGCCGGATGGTTTACTTCTGGGGATTGGAAGATCGAGAGCTGGTCTACTTCTATGCTAACGATTACTTCGGCCCGATTCCTCGACCTTGGCTCACTGCTGCTTACGCGCTTCTCGTCGTGCCTCTCATCTTGATCGGGCTGTCCGCGCCCTGGGGTTTGGCACTTGCCGGATCCAACCCGGGGAGGTCTCTCGTTTTGGCCCTGGTCGGGGCGACACTCCTGGCATACATCCCGGTCCTCGCCGAACCCCGATTTCATCTCCCGTTGATTCCATTTATGGCGGTGTATGCTTCGACCGCCTGGTCGACGCCCGGTTTCTTCCGGCAGGTCGCGGCACGCTTGCTCGGCCGTCATCCGGCATTCTGGTTCGCCGCGCTGGCGTGTGCTCTCTTGATCGTTGTCTGGATTTCCGACGTCAGGGCCGAGTGGCCTCGCCTGACCGCCGTTTTCTCTGCGGGTGGCAACCGCCTCTGGTTGAACTACTGATGGACAATGTGTTCGAGTTAGAGTTGACCGGATTTGCTTACGGAGGTGAAGCCATCGGCCGTGCGGCCGACGGCCGAATGATCTTCGTGCCCTATTCGATCCCCGGGGAAAGAGTTCGCGTCAGCCCTGTGGAGGATCACAAGCAGTGGGCGCGCGCCCGTCTGATCGAGATCCTCGAGCCCTCGGCGCAGCGAGTGATCCCTCGCTGCAAGCACTTCGGTGTGTGTGGGGGCTGTCATTACCAGCATCTGGCCTACCCGGCTCAGGTGCAGGCCAAAGCCGACATCGTCCGGGCGCAGCTCGAACGCCTGGGCACGTTCCAGGACCCCCCGGTCGCCGCCCCGATCGCCTCACCCTCCCCGTGGAACACGCGCAACCACCTGCAGTTCCAATTGAATGATGAGGGTCGGCTCAGTTTCGTCGCGGCTCGACACCCCGCCGAA
>Ga0299915_10001170_pt1 | contig 19379 bp, 20 predicted proteins | sample RVTome_13_FD_200263 | JGI IMG/M metagenome (GOLD analysis project Ga0299915, IMG submission 200263) | Soil microbial communities from uranium-contaminated site in the Upper Colorado River Basin, Wyoming, United States - RVT92D227 (version 2) ... | reverse complement strand
CGACCTTCCCCGCATTCGGCTCGGAATCGCTGCCTCCCTTCACGAAAAAATGATAGTCCCGACCTCGGCTCGAAGTCAGAACAAGAAAATTGTCGTGAGATGGGCCCGCCGGCGACATCTTCGGTGCGGACGACCGGAAAACCCGCCTAAAGACGATAGACGTCCGACGCCTCTCGAAACCCCGTGTCCTCAAAAATATTCCGCCTGCTCCTCGGCCGCCATGAGAGCGACCTGCTCGAAGACATGGGAGGGCGGCGGCTTCTCGGCCACGAACCGAAGCTTCAGATGATCGATAATCCGGTCCACGGCGGGATAATTGGTGATGAAGGCGACGACCTTCATCGTGCCTCCGCACTCCGGACAGCGTTTCGCAGTCCTCTATGAGGCTTCCGAATCAGGACAGACCATCGGATCGATCTCATAGACCTTGCGAATCATCTCCGCCCAGCCCTTGGACGGGACGCGCTTTTCTTCCTCCTCGGCCATCCGCAGAACCAGAGGAGAGACGCTCGCCTTCCCCCGGTGGGCGTTGGCGTACAGGCCGTAATAACGGACAGTGACCTGGCCTTTATCGGGGATATGCGAGACGACCCGGGCGACAACCTCCAGATAATCCATCGTCTCCCGCTCGGCGCCGTCCTGACCGTACCGGTAGCTGACTTTTCCCTCGGGCTCCAGGAATGACAGCCGCTCCAGAGAAAGCAGCGGCCGGATCATGTATTTGCCCACCCGCTCGGCCTCGGTCTTTGTCTTGGCCCGCACCCGGCTGTGGACCGAAAATCCCGTGTGCCGCCAGGAGAGAAGGCGCTCTGCCCACTCCGGACTGAGGAGTTCCCGGCCAACGAGAAATCTTAAGACCTCACGGCTGAAGACCTCGCTGATGTGACCGTCGTCAAAGGAGCTCACCTTATGGAAGGTGCCCGCCCCGTCCACCCCGCCCTCGGTCACCAGGTAGTGCAGATGGGGATGAAAATTGATGCGGTCCCCGAAGGTCCGGATGACGGCGACAATGCCGGGCTCAAGCGCCGTCCCGGCGGTGGCCTCCAAATAGAAGAGAAGCGCCCGCTCGGCACAGCGGCAAAGATCCCCCAGGAGCTAGAAGAGGATCGGAACGTCCAAAGGACATGCCGATGCCTAAAATCGTCCTGATTGAACCGATGGCCCCGAACCTCCATATTTTCTCCCAATTCCCTCTGCCGAGGCTGGGGGTTCTCATCCTGGGGACAATGATGAAACTCCGGGGTTGGGAAGTCGAAGTCTACGTCGAGGACTTCCGCAAATTGGATTTTGCCGCGCTCGCCGCGGCCGACCTCGTCGGGATCTCGACCATTACCTCCACGGTGCCACGGGCTTATGCCATAGCGGACAAAGCCCGGGAATTGGGCCGGCCCGTCATCATGGGCGGTCCTCATGTCACCTATCTGGCCGAGGAAGCGCTGGAGCACGCCGATTTTGTCATTCGGGGCGAGGGGGGAAGGCCGCTCATGGCTTTTATCGATGCCTGGGAACGGGGCGGCGGATACGACGGCATCCCTAATTTGTCCTTTAAAAAGGACGGGCTCGTCGTCCACAACTCCCGCCTCCATCCTACGGGAGATCTGGACTGGATCCCGTACCCAGATTTTACCCTGCTGAAGACCGACATCGCGGGCCGGACGAAAATGTCCTCCATCCCCGTCCAGACCTCGCGGGGCTGTCCTTTCGACTGCTCTTTCTGTTCCGTGACCGGCATGTTCGGGAAGCAATACCGATTCCGTTCGACGGAGAACATCATCGAGGAGCTCCGCCGCTACGACGACCGGAAGAACGTCGTTTTTTTCTACGACGACAATTTTGCGGCCAACCGTCAGCGGGCAAAAATCCTCCTGGAGGCTATGATCCGCGAGCGGTTCGAATTCACCTGGACGACCCAGGTCCGGGCCGACGTCGCCCGCGATCCCGAGCTCGTCCGGCTGATGAAAAAGGCGGGCTGCCACACGCTCTACATCGGCTTCGAATCGGTCAATCCCGAGAGCCTGGAGGGGATGAAGAAGAATCAAACGGTGGCCGAGATCTCCCACGCCGTCAAAGTTCTGCGCAAGAACCGCATACATATCCACGGCATGTTCGTTCTCGGATTCGACCAGGACGACTGGAAGACGGTTAAAAGGACGGTCAAGTTCGCCATCAAGTCCAGGCTGAACTCGACCCAGTTCCTCATCCTGACGCCGCTTCCGGGTTCGGAGTTCTATGAGAAAATGACGGCCGAGAATCGCATCCGGTTCCACGACTGGACGCTCTACGACGCGCACCACGTCGTCTTCCAACCGGCCCGGTTCTCCCTGTTCGACCTGCAAGAGGCTCAGATGGTCTGCCACAAGAAGTTCTATTCCCTCAAACAGATGGTCCAGAAGATTTTCGCCGGCCAATGGTTCGGCGTGGCCATCGCCCATTACGCCCGCAACCTGAACCGGACCTGGAAAAAGCGCAACCGGACCTTTCTCCGCGTCGTGGACCTGCTCCGGCCCAAGAAGGGAACCCGGATCACGGTCGACTACCGCGAGGACGTCTCGCTCGAGCGCTGATTCACTTTCCCTGAGATCTCGGTCCGCGAATTCAATTCCCGCATTCGGTACGACCGCAGGCGAGCCTGTCTATCCTTAAAACCGGACGGCGGCCTGGAGGGCAAAGAGGTCATTGGCGATTTCGGTCTTGCGGGCGCCCTCGCGGATAATATCGTATTCCGCCTTGAAGACGATCATCTGGGTGAGATAATAATTTATCCCCAGGGCGAGCGCTTTGGTATCGAAATCCGTCGGCTTCCGGCCGAGCAAGGCCCCGTTGTCCAGGTAGTCGAGGGTCCCATACTGTATCGTCGGCCGGAATTTCTTGTTGACAATATATGATGCTTGAACGAAATACCCGGCCGCCTTTCCCCGCCCGGCCGGGGCGGGATTCTCGGACAGAGCGCGCGAATATTCGGCGAAGAGACTCAGATCGCCGACTTTGCCCAGGACATGAACTCCGGTCATGGTGAGGTCGTAATCGCCCGCGCCGTCCCACGCGCCGCGCTGATACGAAAAGCCGGCTTCCCAGCGGTCGGCCAAGACTCCGCTCAGGCGAAACCCCAGACTCTTGGCGTCATTATTGTCTAAGTACTGACGGCTCCCTCTGAGGCGAGTGCCGGCGCCGAGCCCGTTGATGGCGTAGACGTCGTAATTGACATAGAACTTGTTTCCGAAGAAGAGGCTGCCGTGGATGTCGATCCCGACATCCTTCCAAGCGCTCACCCCGATTTCCCGGGCCATTTGGGGGCGGTTGACCAGATAATTTTCGAGCGGTCCGTGAAACTCGTCGAAGCGGTTGAACGGCGTCAGCATGGCCCCGATCCGGACGGCCGTGTTCCGGAGGAGCCGAACGTCGATATACGCCTGCTCGACGAAGGGCGGTTCGGCTGCACCGCCGCCGTGCTCCAGCTCGAACTCCGCGCGGTAGGACACGCGTTCATGGAGGCGGCCCGAAAGATTGATGTTGAGGTAGTGCATATCGAACGTATCGACCGAGTTTTTCGAGGAGAAAAACTCGGTGTAGAGATAGCCGGCCAAAACCGGGCTCGTCGGAAGGCCGCGCTTTTCCGAGCGGGCGGCTTCTCTATCGAGGTAGCCGAGAAGGTCCTCTTCTCCTTTTTTATCGAGGCCGGCCAGCTCTCCCATTTCCCGGAGGACGGTTTTCCACTCGTCAATCGTGTATTTTTGGGGGAGATAGGCGATATGGCATCTCCCGCATTTCAGTTGATAGAAACGTTCCCCTTGATCCGCTTCGTTCTGGGCGTAGGACGACAGGGGGCTCAAGGACAGAACGAAAAAGAAGAAGAAAAGCATTTTATGCGTCAGTCTTGTCATGATGTTCCTAACCTCCGGTGTTGGACTCCGGCGACCGGCCGGCGGCGAATTCGCGGGAGAGCGTGCCGATTGTCGTCGCGGCCAGCTCGGCGAGCATGGCATTTTCGAGTTTTTGAATTTTTCGACGAAGGGGACAGACGTCCAAATCGTCGCAGAATTTTTTTTGGAAGAGGCATTCATGAAGCTTGAGCGGTCCCTGAAAGACCTGGATCAGGCGGGTGAGGAAGATCCGGTCGGGAGGCACGGCGAAGCGGAATCCTCCCCCCTTGCCCCGGGACGATTCCAGTATCCCCTCCTTGCTGAGGGTCTGGACGATTTTCCGGAGGAAAGGCCGCGGAATATCCGTCCGCTTGGCCAACTCCCCGACCGTCGTCTTTTCCAGCCCGTCCTCGGCCATAGCCAAAAGAGCCCGGATAGCCTGGTGGGTTTCCCTGTTGACAAGCTTCACGTTATTAAAGATACTAATAAAGTATCATTATGTCAAGAACGATTTTTTTCTCGAGGTTCCGGGTTGCTCCGGCTTTCTCATTCGTCGTGGTCGCCGGCGTTCTTGTCTTCGTCCACCTGAGGGTGGACCGGCCGATGCTTCTCCTGGAGAGGTTCCGTCCGGGCTGGGGCTGGCTCGAAATCGCCGCATTAGCCGTTTATGCGGCTTGGCTCACCCCGAAGATGCTCGACCCGGATCGAGCCCGGATCTGGAGGCCTCGATTCTGGAGGTTGTTCAGCCTTGTCTTTTTTGGACAACTTGTTCTTGGACTTTGGGCCGATTCGCGGTTCCTGATGACGGGAACGCTGCATCTGCCCATTCCGGCCTTGATTATCGCCGGGCCGGTCTTCCGCATGACGCTGTCCTTCATGCCTATTTTATTTTTTGCGACAGTGCTCCTTGTGGGCCCGGCTTGGTGCAGCCACTTGTGTTACATTGGAGCTTGGGATGACCTGGCCTCCCGGGCGAGACAGCCCCATCCTCTACTACGATGGCGCAAATCGGTCCGTGTCGCGATCCTCGCGGGGATCGTCGCGACGGCGTGGGTCTTTCGTTTAGCCGGGGTCTCGGGGGTCGTCGCGACCGTCACGGCCGGGCTCTTTGGTGCCGCCGGAGTCGTTATGATGGCCTTCTGGTCGCGCCGATCCGGTCAAATGGCGCATTGCGTAACGTTCTGCCCCATCGGGCTTATCGCCGGACTCCTGGGCCGGCTGAATCCCTTCAGGCTGAAGATCGAGGCGGGCTGCACCGATTGCCTGGCCTGCCGCCGGTTCTGCCGTTACGACGCCCTGACTCCGGAGGACATCGCCCGCCGGCGCCCCGGGCTCTCGTGCACGTTATGCGGGGACTGCCTCAGCGGTTGTCCATCCGGGATGTTCTCTATCCGATTTCCCGGCTTGACTCCGCGGACGGCGCGCACCCTGTTCGTCGTTCTGGCGGTGTCGCTCCACGCCGTGTTCCTGGGTTTGGCCCGGATATGAGGATCGCGGAGATGGCCAAGGTTCATATTCTTCTTCACGCGCCATTCGAAAGACCTGGACACATCCTGACCTGGATTCGGCGCCGCCGTCTGACGGCCGTCTTCCATCGTCTTTACGAAGGCGACTCCTTGCCCTGCTCGGATCCCGAGGACTGGTTGGTTGTCATGGGCGGGCCGATGAGCGTCCACGATGAGCTTAAATGTCCCTGGCTCGCGAAAGAAATTCTCATGATCGGGAGCGCTATCTCCGAGGGAAGGCGCGTTCTCGGCATCTGCCTGGGCGCCCAGCTCATGGCCGCGGCGTTGGGCGCGTCCGTCGAGTCGAATCCGGACAAGGAAATCGGCTGGCACGAAGTGAGGCTTCTCCATAGAGGCGGAAAGGCCTCTCTATTCGCGGGCTTTCCGGCGCGTTGGATGGCCTTCCATTGGCACGGCGACAGGTTCGCCGTCCCCGCGGGGGGCCGGCATCTCGCCTCGAGCCGGGCTTGCGCCGAACAGGCCTTCGAGTTCGGCGGCCGGGCCGTCGGCCTCCAGTTTCATCTCGAGGTCACGGAATCGGACATTAGGCGGTTCATCGTCAACGGCGGAGACGATCTCGTCGTCGGCCGCTTCGTCCAGAACCCCGCCGACATGTTGGGTCGGGCCCGCTGGATTCGCGAAACACACCGTCTTCTGGGCCTCTTGCTCGAAAGTTTAGCCTGCGGCCGGTCTTGACATACCCCTCCTCGTCCTAGGAAACCACCGTCTTTGCCGGCTTCGGCGTCAGTAGATGTTTGATGATCAGGAGGACACCCGGAAGAACGAGCAGCAACCCATGGGCGAAGACAATGAACATCCAGAACCGAATAGGCTTCTGGGCCGTCATGAACGGCTCACCCTGGAACCTTTCGATGGAGGATGAGTCCAGTCCCCATGCAAACAACGCGGGGCGACCCTTCCGGACGAGAAATGCCCGGTCTGCCCGAACTGCGGCTGAAATAAGTGTTTGTGAGAGATCAGGGGCCGGCTTTTCGGACGTAGCCGTAATATTCGCCCTCTCTCTTCTCGACACCCAGGAATTCGTGGTCCGTTCTCCGGCACCAGGCCGGGAGGTCGGAGACGATCCCTTCGTCCGTGGCGATGACTTCCAGGACCTGGCCGGGAGGAAGGTCTTTGATCGTCTCGGCGATCTTGATGATGGGCATGGGGCAGAGGAGCCCGTAGCAGTCGAGGGTTCGGTCCTTGTCCACGGCGGTCCTCCTAGATGAAGTAGCTGGTCCGGGCGTCGAGGGCTTCGTCGAGGTAGGTCGCCGCGCCGGCGTACACGTCCACGCCGTCGATGAAGTCCTCCTTCTTGAATCCCATGAAGCCGAAGGTCGTCGTGCAGGCGGTGAACGTAACGCCGAGGTCCTTCGCGGTCCGGATGAGCTCCGGGATGCCGGGCACCCGGGACCGTTTCATCATCATCTTCATCAGAGAAGGGCCGAGGCCGAGCATATTGAACTTGGAGAGAGGCAGCCTCTGCGCTCCGCCGCGGTTCAAGGCGTTCATCATCCTCTGGAGGACGGTCCGGCCGGCGGTGAACGACTTCTTCCGGAGGACGTTGAGGCCCCAGAAGGTAAAGAACATGTTCACCCGAAGCCCCATGGAGGCGGCGGTCGTGGCCAGGATGAAGGACGCCAGGACTTTATCCATGTCGCCCGAAAAAACGATGATGTTCATCTTCGAAGGAGTCGCGGCGGCGACAGTCATGGTCCGGCCTCCTTTCTCGTGAAGCTCGATGCTCGCGTCAGGATTTAACACGGCGGATCGCGAAGATCCAGTCCTTCGGCCCTTCCTGTACCGACGTCCATTCGAACAATCCCTTTTGCTCGGCCTCGAACTGATAGCGAAGCGGCTTAGGGTTGTGGTCGTTCGTGAGGCGAAGCGTCTGGCCGGGCTTCAGCGCGTTCCAGAGGGCGAAGATCCGGTCGTGCCGTTCGAAAGGATGAAGAGGCCTTAAGTCCAGCTCGACGACGTCCGGAGATTTCTCGGCGTCTACGGGGGTAAAGCAGCAGTACCCGATTTTGTCGCAATTCGTCTTCACTCCGTCCCATTCTTTGGGAGTCAGCACTTGAAGGGCGATCTGGTAGAGGATATTGTTTTCCTTGAAAATGTGGCTGGTGAGTTCCCGGCTTAGATAGCCGCCAAGCTCGGCGACCTTTGTCCCAAATGCCGTGAAATCAGTGCGGACGGGATTGTGGGCGATCTGGTAGAGCTCTTTCTTGCGCTTCCGGAACTCGACATGGTCCATCCGCATGATGTTGGGGGGCTCGACGATATCGTGTTTTTGGATGGCGGGGAAGAGGGCCTCCTCCTCACGTTGGTGATGATTTTCGGCTTCGACAAGATGATGGGCGATGACCTTTAATCGTTCAAGGCCGGGGCCGAACTCTGCGAAATTTTTTCTTGTTTTCAGGTCGGCGAGAAGGACGCTCAAGTCTTCCAGGCTTCGCAGGATGACCTGATGCTCCTCCATAAAGGTGTGGACAGGATGGGGCGCGGAGACCTCGATCAAGTTGGCGACCAGGCTGTCCTTGAGGGCTTCCAAGTGAATGTCACAGAGGCTCTGGCGGACTTCTTCATGGGAGACGCCTTCTCGGATCAGCTCCTGTTCCATGAGGCCGAGGGTCTTGGCGTCGACCGAGGCCAGAAAATCTTTGGCTTTCTTCTTGGTTTCCTCGCTGGCCCCGTCTCCCTTGAGTTCCTGAAGGACGGCCCTCAATTCTTCCTTTTTGTCGTGGACGGGGGAGATTCGTGCCACGGTGAGAATCCAATCGGGCGGTCCTTTTTTCTCGTAAGCGATTTCGAGCTCGTTCCGGGCCTTGAGCAGGTACACCAAAGGCACGGGATTGAATTCCAGGACGAGGCGCAGAGATTGCCCGGGCCGGAGTTTATCGAGGGCGGGGAAGATCAAGGCTTCCCTTTGGGCATGGTCCAATCCCCGAACGTCGATGGTTGCGACAGTTGTCATGGCTTCGACTCCTTGGGCGGATCTATCGTTTGAACGCTCAACCAGCGCTCGATGTCTTTTTTCTCGACGAGCATCATCCGGATCTTGTCCATCCAAAGATTTTGGAATCGGCGGAGGTCTTCTTCCGTAGCCGCTTCCCAGATGATTTTTTCCAGGAGTTCTCCGAGCTCCATGGATTTCTCCTCGGCGAACGGAATGAGCGCGGGCATGAATCGGACCCGGGCTTTCGCGCCCGTATCGAGCCGCTCGAAGGTGAAGGCCAAACCCGGAGCTTTTGGGGAAGCCGGGGCATAGCGGAGGAGGTCTTTTCTCTTGAAGCGGTGGCCGAGGCCTTTAAACCCCGTCAGCGGGGCGGCGCCGGTGAGATAGGTCATAACCTGGCCCATGACGCCGTACACGCCTTCATCGGGCTCGCCGTGGACAGAGACTCCGATTTCTCCCCGGACGGGAACGGAGTCGGGATAGAGCGCCTTCATCGCCTCGGCGCAGATAAGAAAAGCGCCGGATATGGTCGGGCAAGCGTGGCCGGCCATTTTGCAGACGTCCGTGACTGTGTATTCAAGAACAGCCCCGCCGGATTGAAAAGCGCCCAACGTCTCGGCCAAGGGTTCTCGAAAGCGGATCGGATCGACGTCCTGGAAAAAATCCCGGAACGCGGTCGCTGCCGGGTTCAAGTCGGAAGGGGATTCCATGCGTCGACTCCCATCGTGAATTTAATCGTCTCTCGTTTAGAAAGATACTATAATAGTATCATTAAGTCAAGAAGGATTTTTTCATTCTTCTGATGGATTCGCAAAGACCACCGTCTTCTGAGCCGCCTGCTGGAAAATCTAGCCTGGGACCGGCCTTAACGTCCCCCTTCTCGTCCTAGGAAACCGCTGTCTTTACTGGTTTAAGCGTCAGGAGGTGCTTGATAATCAAGAAGACACCCGGAAGAACGAACAGCACGCCATGGGCGAAAACGATGAACATCCAGAACCGAATAGGCTTCTGGGCTGTCATATAGGTCTCGCCCTGGTAGCGTTCGATGTAGGATTGGAGGATTCCCGCAACCGCGAACGCCATGCTCATTCCCAGGACGCCGAGCGTTGTCAGCCAAAAACCCCATTGCCCCGTTTTTTCCTCATACAATCCGCCGGGCAGGCCTTTGAGCCTGGGCAAAGCGAAGTAGAAGAACGTCAAATTGATCAAGACGTAGGCGCCGTAGAAGGCCAGATGACCATGAGCCGTCGTGACCTGCGTCCCGTGGGTGTAATAATTGATCATGGGCAGCGTATGGGCGAAACCGAACAGCCCGGCGCCCACGAAATGCAGAATCGCGCCCCCGACAAGATAGATCCAGGTCAACCGAGGGGTGAAGGGCTGCCGGCTGCGTTTGACATGCTTGTAGGTGTCATAGACCATGAGCATGATCGGAAGGGGTTCCAAGGCGGAAAAGACCCCGCCGACGGCGAGCCAATATTTCGGGGCCCCGAGCCAGTAGTAGTGATGGCCGATGCCGGCGATGCCGGTGAAGAGGAAAAGGCCCAGCTCGATGTACAACCATTTCTCGATGTCTTTCCTCGGCACGCCGGTGAGTTTAATCAGGATAAAGGCCGCGATCGCGGCCGTGATCAGCTCCCAAGCCCCCTCCACCCAGAGATGGATCACCCACCACCAGTAGTACCAGTCGACCGCCAGGTTTTTGTAAAACGGCATGCCGAAAAGATACAACAGGGCGAGAAAAAGGAGGCCGGCCAGGAGCGATCCCTGGACCACCGTCCATCGCTTGGCCCGGATTATCGTGAAACCGATGTTGAATAGGAACATCAGCGCCCCGACGACAATGGCGAAGTCGAGCGGCGTGGGGATTTCTAGGAGCGGCTTCCCTTGAGTCCATCCGAAGAAGAACCCCGCGAGGGCCGTGACCCCGGTCGCGAGGAGAAGTCCCAGCTGGACGAGGGCGAGCCGCGGAAAGGCCAGCTCGCTCTGCGTCTCCTCGGGGACGACGTAAAAGGTCGCGCCCATGAATCCGAGGACCAACCACAAGACCATGAGGTTTGTATGCATGGCCCGGGCGGTCGAAAAGGGGAAGACATCGACGATCCCTTGCGGGACGGTGAGGAAGTACTGCGCCGAAAGCCAGAGGCCGAGGAGGATCTGGAGGCCGAAAAGCAGGAGGGCGGCGACGATGTACAGACGGGCGACTTTTTGGGTGCGATAAGTCATCGGCTACTTCTCCTCTTTCATGGTTTTCAGCGAAGCGATGAATTCTCCGATTTTCAGCCGTTGCTCCGGAGTCAAGTAATCATAGGCGGGCATCTCGGCCCCCGGGGCGACCGCGTCCGGATTGTTCAGAAAATCCGCGATCCAGGCGGCATCCCGCTCGCGGGCGATCCACTCCAGGCGCTGCCCTTTGGACTTGCCCATCTCGCCGAGGGCATGGCACTCGAGACAGCTTTCCTGTTGGATGAGGGCGGCGCCCGGAGAAAGGACGGCGCCGGCCAACAGCCGCCGGGTCGAGCTTTTCCATCGGGCTTCGGAATGCTGGGGAGGCCAGTCGTTGTTCTCGATGGCCGTGACCCAGCGGAAGTAGGCGACCAGGCTTTCGACCTCGAGATCGGTGAGCTTTTGGTTGGGCATTTTTCGGAATGAGTGGGCGAAGGCCTCTTCCGGCCGTTTCAGCCGCCGGCGGATGCTGTCTTCCCCGAGCCTTCCGTAGGTCCGGGTCAAGTCGGGCGCGTAGTAACCGCCGAATCCCAGGATCGTGTGGCAGTCATTGCAGTTGTGGCGCTCGAAGGCTTTCTTCCCGGCGATCACCGCGGCGTCGATCTTGTCGGCGTGCGTCAAGGCGCCGAACTGCCGTTGGGTGTCGACGGTCAAGGCCAGAAAAAGCGCCAGGGAAACGAGCGTCCCCAGCCAAAAAATCCATCGGGCCGCTTTTGGACTCATGGCACCTCCATAAATATTATATGAAGACGGACTTCAACGGAGCATCAGATCCGCGACGGTTGTAGCCTGGAAAATCCGGATGATGGCCTCCTGGGTTTCGATAATCTTGCGGCGAAAGCGGCATGTGGACGTGAGGGGGCAGATCCTCTTGTCGCGGATGCACTCGAGGAGGCCGAGAGGTCCTTCCATTAGGGTGAAAACATCGCTCAGGAGAATCTCGCTCGGCGGCTTGGCCAGCTCGATGCCGCCGCCCTTGCCGCGGCGCGTCCGGAGGAAGCCCCCCCGGGCGAGCGTCTGGACGACCTTGGCGACATGGCTCGGCGGGACGTCCAGGGCGGCGGACAAGGCCGCGGAGCGATCCGGCCGGGGCCGCAGGGCCAGCCGGACGAGGAGAAGGAGGGCGATGTCCAGGGATTTGGTCAGCTTCATAGAGCAGGCCGTCGTTGAATAGACATAATACATTCCTATTTATCCAATTAATAATCTAAAGTCAAGATCTTTTTAAGGTGACAGGGACGGACACCATTTGGGGCGTTCTTTCATAAGCGGCCTAACGTTATGAGCGATTCCGGGAGAAAGCCGGGCTCGCCGTGTCATCGGTCATGGTCGGACCCACGTTCAGTTGACTTTGCTCCGCGGCCGGCGATATAGTCATGTCGTGACGGGCGGTTTCGTTTTGGACTGGCGGGGGGAAAGCTGCGTTGCGCGAAAAAGCGGAATCTCATTCCCGGTATAGGGAGGAATTGACATGTCGAAGCAAATCTCCGCTCTTCGGATGAGGGGAAAAGCCCTCGAAGAGATGTTCTTTCGCCAGACGGACCATGTCCTCATTGAAAAGAAGCGGCAACTCGAAAAAACGGAGCGCACTCTCGCAACGCTGGCGAAGATCTCAGGGATCTCCAATGAGACCGTGCTTCGCAAACTCATCGAGATGAATGTCCAGCTCGAGGTCCTGGCGACTCTATCCATCATTCCCCTGATCGAAGTGGCCTGGGCGGATGGCAGGATCCAAGAGGAGGAAAGGGAAGCCGTCCTTAAGGGGGCGGAGAGCTATGGACTTCTAAAAGACCAGATCGGTTACAACCTGCTCGAGCAGTGGCTGGAACATCGGCCGCCCAGCGGACTTCTAGAATCCTGGATCTATTACATCCGCGGCCTGTGCCCGTTGCTCAGCGGAGCGGAGCGCGAAACGCTGAAAGCGGATCTGATCCAGCGGGCCAGGGCGGTCGCCGAGGCCGCCGGCGGTCCTATCCGCAAGAAATCGAAAATATCGCTCCGGGAGCACGACGTCCTGGCCAAGCTCGAGAGCGCATTCGAGGGCTGAATCCAGCTTATTCTATTTTCCCCAGAGCTCGACCTCGGCGCGGCGGGCGGTCCGAAGCAGGCTCCGGTAGCGGAAATCGACCCTGCGGACGCGCCGGGTGCCGCCCGGAAGATCGACGATCTGCGTGTCCCGGTTCGCCAGGAATCGTCCGCGGAACTTCGCCTCGAACACCTCCCCGCTCTCGAAGGTGACCTTGATGTCGTAGAGTTCGAGATCGTTCATCCGGACGACGATGAGGAGCCGGCTGAGCGTCCTGGCGCCGGGAGGGATCGTGACCGTGTCATGATCGACGCCCAAGCTCACCTGACGTTTTCCGAGAAAGTCCCAACCGGCGGGAACGATATTCGGCTTACACGAGAGGAACGACAGAAGGACGATGCCGATAGCGATCGTCTTGAAGCTTTTCATGAGCCCTCCTCACGGCCGTGATGTGAGGGAAGAATATTCCGACATATTTTTTTTGTCAAGCCGATCGCGTTTGAGGCTTGCAGAGGACGCTCCAGCCGAAAAGTTTGCCATGGCTTAGGAGTTGTGGATTATTTGCCCGGTTTTTAATATAATCGCCCCATTATCGATGAGGGACGGCGCACAGGAAGATTTTCCCCGGCGGAAACGTCAAAATCATGACATCATGGTCTTTCCAGTACCCTGTCTCGCGTTCCCCGCGCCGGAGCGGCGGCGGAACGATCCCTATCCCAAAATCCACAAGGAGGCTTGGAGTGCGTAAATTTCTTCGCATTTCTCTGCTGGCCGTGTTCACGCTCGTCCTCGCGGGCACCTTCTTTTCGCAGGCCCCGAGCCAGGAGGCGAACCTGGTCAAGGACCTGAAATGGCGCAACGTCGGCCCGGCCAACATGACCGGCCGGATCTCGGCGTTCGACGCCCTAGACAAGGATTTCACCCAGGTGCTGATCGGCGGCGCGTCCGGCGGCGTCTGGAAGTCGGCGAACGCTGGCACGACCTGGGAGCCGATCTTCGAAAAGTACGGGACCTCCTCCATCGGCGACGTGGCCTTTTTCCAGAAAAACCCGAACATCATCTGGGTCGGAACGGGCGAGGAATGCGTCCGCAACAGCGTCGAATGGGGCGACGGTGTCTACAAATCCCTCGACGGCGGCAAGACGTTCAAACGGATGGGCCTCGAAACGACACAGACGATCGGTAAAGTCCTGCCCCATCCGACCGATCCCGATATCTGCTATGTCGCGGCGGCCGGACATCCTTGGGGCCTCACGGGCGACCGTGGCCTGTTCAAAACGACCGACGGCGGGAAAACATGGACGAAACTCGGCGGCGGCCTTCCGAACGACGGCAAGACCGGGGCCATGGATTTAGTCATGGACCCCAAAAATGCCAACGTCATGTACGTGACGCTCTGGCAGCGGCTGCGCCGGCCATGGCGGTTCGATTCCGGGGGACCGAACGGCGGCATCTACAAGACCATCGACGGCGGCAAATCCTGGACGAAGCTGACGAAGGGCATCCCCACGGGCGACCTCGGCCGGATCGGGATCGCCATTTCCCGCAGCAAGCCCAACGTCCTCCAAGCGGTCATCGAGCACGGCTTCCAGCCGCGGCCGACGATCGTCGAGGGCGGCGTCTCCAAGGACGACCCCGATTATAAGGACATGACCAAGCTCGGCACCGGCGTCTACCGGTCCGAGGACGGCGGCGCGTCGTGGAAGTTCTTGAACCGGACGAACAACCGGCCCTTCTATTACAGCCATATCTTCATCAATCCGCTCGACGACAAGCTGGTCTATTTCCTGACGACGAACCTATCCTATTCCGAGGACGGCGGCAGGACGTTCAAACAGATGAGCGGACTGCATCCCGACTTCCACGCCATGTGGCTCGCTCCGACCAATCGGAACCGGTTTTACGTCGGGCAGGACGGCGGCGCGTCCCTGAGCCACGATCATGGCAAGAGCTGGATCTTCTTCGACAACCTCTGCTTCTCCCAGTTCTATGCCGTCAGCGCCGACATGCGCGATCCGTACTACGTCTACGGCGGCCTCCAGGACAACGGCACCTGGGGCGGCCCGTCGATGAGCCGCGAGGGCGCGATCCTGACCGATTTCTGGTACAACGTCGGCGGCGGCGACGGATTCCACACCCAGAACGATCCCACCGACTGGCGGACGCTCTACGGCGAAAGCCAAGGCGGGGCGATCCAGCGGACAAACGTCGAAACGCGGGAGAGCCGGTCCATCCGGCCCAACCAGAACAACATCGCCAACTACAAGGAATTCTTCCCGACGGCGGCCGCCCCAGCGGAACAAACCGGCGGGCAACTCCCGGCTCAAGCCGCCGGCCAACCTCCGGCCCAGCAGGGCCAAGGCGTCCAGGCGGGGGGACCCGGCGGCCGTGCGGCGTCCCCGTTCCGCTTCAACTGGAGCTCTCCGATCCTCATCTCGCCGCACAACCCGCGGACGCTCTATTTCGGCGGCAACCGCCTCTTCAAGTCCCTGGACAGGGGGGATCATTGGATGATCATCAGCCCGGACCTGACGACGAACGACGCGACCAAGAACACCTCGAGCGGCGGTGTCACCATTGAGAACACGGGCGCCGAAAGATTATAAGATTTTGCTTTTCTGCGTTGGACGACCTTCCCCGCATTCGGCTCGGAATCGCTGCCTCCCTTCACGAAAAAATGATAGTCCCGACCTCGGCTCGAAGTCAGAACAAGAAAATTGTCGTGAGATGGGCCCGCCGGCGACATCTTCGGTGCGGACGACCGGAAAACCCGCCTAAAGACGATAGACGTCCGACGCCTCTCGAAACCCCGTGTCCTCAAAAATATTCCGCCTGCTCCTCGGCCGCCATGAGAGCGACCTGCTCGAAGACATGGGAGGGCGGCGGCTTCTCGGCCACGAACCGAAGCTTCAGATGATCGATAATCCGGTCCACGGCGGGATAATTGGTGATGAAGGCGACGACCTTCATCGTGCCTCCGCACTCCGGACAGCGTTTCGCAGTCCTCTATGAGGCTTCCGAATCAGGACAGACCATCGGATCGATCTCATAGACCTTGCGAATCATCTCCGCCCAGCCCTTGGACGGGACGCGCTTTTCTTCCTCCTCGGCCATCCGCAGAACCAGAGGAGAGACGCTCGCCTTCCCCCGGTGGGCGTTGGCGTACAGGCCGTAATAACGGACAGTGACCTGGCCTTCTGACGATGCGGAACATCCAAGAGGAGCGTCTCCCGCACCCACTCGTCCCACTCCTCAGCGCTACCCAGGCCTTTGGCCGCGCAGGCGGCGACATGGATCGAAATATCCCGATAATAATTTGAAGGATCGGTCCGGCGATGTCGCCCCGTCACTTTTTCTGCTCTTGCCCCAGGCGCCGGAGATCTTCCGTCCAATTCAACACGACGACGATCTTCGTCGAGCCGTTGTCCTGGTCGTTGTCCTTCACCATCAGGAAACGCTGGCCGTCGGCGGTTACGTCGTAATTAGCCGAGCTGACGCCCGGGGGGCCGCACGAGGAGCTCAGGCCGTGGGAGTAGTGGCCTTCCCACAGCAGGCTGGGCTTGCCGGCTTCGAACCCTCCGGTAGTCTTGATCGGAACCACCATCATCTTGTCGCCGTTCCGATAGACGATCTCGCGGTCGTTGCGGCAGAAGAGAGGGTCGGTTCCGCCCTCCGACGAGAGCTTGATCTTCCACCCCGGTCCCGGCCAGGCCTGGACGTAGACTTCGGGCCGGCCTTCCTCGTTGGAGCAATAAGCCACTAATTTCCCGTCGGCCGAAAACTTCGGCGTAGCCTCGTCGAACTTCTTGTTTGCGAACGGGTGCGGTGTGCGATCGGGGCCTTGCAAGGGCAGGATCCAGATGTCGGATCCCGTGCCCATCGGCTCCATCCCGCCGCCCATGTCCATCGCCTCCATCCCCGGGCCGGCGCTCATGTCTCCCATTTGGTTGTAAGCGAGCCACCGGCCGTCGTTCGACACGGACACGGCGCTCTGCCGCGCCCCGACCGTCGTGAGGCGCTCTTCGGGGCGGCTTTGGTCCGAAGGCATCGACCACATGGTCATCGTTCCGGCCTTCCAGGAGCGGAAACAGATGTTCTTGCCGTCCGGCATCCAGACCGGCGCGTGGCTCAATCCGTCCGTGGTCAATTTGGTCAGCACGGCCCGGGCGAAGTCCCACGTGTACAGGTTGTGGGTGGCGCCTTCGATTTCGACGATGAGCGTTTTGCCGTCCGGGGAGACGCGCGGGAAGAGGTAGGAGCGGGGTGGAAGCGGCAGCGCGTCCGCCTTTCCCAGGCGATCGACCCAGACCAGTGTGCGCGCTCCTCCTTCGGCGAATCCCGGGACGTACGCGAGGGCGCCCGTCCTCGAGACGTCGAAGTATGCCGCTCCGGTGTTCGTGCTCATCTGGACACCCTGGACGACATTGACCGGAAGTCCGGTCGGTTCGAGCTTGCCCAGGTCAAAGGGCAGCGCATAGAGATTCCCGGCCTTGGCATAGACGATGTGACCCGACGGAGAAAAGCGCGGGCCGAAGCCTCCTTGAACGAGGATCTTCCGCTGTTTGGTGGCGAGGATTTGGAGCTCGATGCGGGCGTCGTTGTAGGATTCCATGCCGGCATCCACGACCGTGAAGACGATCGCTTTCCCCCCGGGCAGGATCTGCGCGTGCCGGTGGGTGAACTCGTTCTTTTTCGGGTCCAGCGCCGTCACGGCCTCCTTCGGGCCGCCGTTCTCGGGGATGCGCTGGATGGCGCCGGGATAGCGTTCGGTGAAATAGATATAGCCGTCTTTGCCCCAGTCGCCCCGTCCGAACATGTCCGTCGCCGTGAGCGGCACGGGGGCGCCGCCGTCGATGGCGATCTTCTTCAGCGCCTGGTCCATCATATCGACCATGACGACCCAGCGGCCATCGGGAGAATAGACCGGCGCGCCCAGGGACTTCACTCCCCCCAGGGGCTTCTGGTCCAATTCCCGGATCGGCCTCTGAAAGGACGTAGTGATCCCATCGACCTCGTAGTTGAACGCCAAGGATTCTCCATCGGGAGAGAAGATGAGGCTGGGATTCCACCCGGGGGTCATCCGGTGGCCGGTCGGCAAAGGATGGGTGAAACGGATGATCTCCGGAGCGGAGACGCGGCGCGATCGAAGCCAAGATCCGATCCCGACCGCCGATCCGAAGAGGACCAAGCCGCCCAGCGTGACTGCGATCATCCGCCGGGTCCGCGTTTTCGGCGGGAGGGCGGTGATGGTCGTCGTCGCCCGTCCGGCTAGCGTGTCTTCCAGCTCGAGCCGGGCGTCCCCGATATCCCGAAGCCGGAACCGCCGGTCCTTCTCCAGGCACCGCCGCAGCAAGCGCTTCACGTTCTCCGGCACGGTCGCCGGCAACGCGCTCCAGTCCGGATCCTTGTCCAGGACCGCGGCCAGCATCTCCGTCATGGTCCCGCCGGCGAAGGTCAGCTTCCTTGTCAACATCTCGTACATCACGCATCCGAACGCCCAGATGTCCGTCCGCCGGTCCACGGGCTTGCCGCAAGCCTGCTCGGGCGACATGTACGCCGGAGTCCCCATCACGAGGCCCGGTTGGGTCATCGCGTAGGCGAATGTGGCCGTCCCGCCCGGACTGTCGGGCGGCGTGTCCGTCTCCGCCGCCTTCGCCAGCCCGAAGTCCAGGACCTTGACGATCCCCGCAGGCGTGATCTTGACGTTGGCCGGCTTCAGGTCGCGGTGGATGATCCCTTTCTCATGGGCCGCCTCGAGCCCCTCGGCGATCTGCCGACCGATCTCGAAGGCTTCCTTGAGGGGCACCGGGGCTCGGACGATCCGCTCGTCCAGCGCGTCTCCCGGCACGTATTCCAGGACCAGGAACTTCGCGCCGTCCGACTCCTCAAGGCCGTGGATGGCCGCGATATTGGGATGGTTCAAGGCAGCCAGAACGCGCGCCTCGCGCTCGAAGCGGGCCATCCGCTCGGTGTCTCGCACGACGGAGGCGTGGAGGACCTTGATGGCGACCGTGCGCCCGAGGCGCGTATCGGTGCCCTGGTACACGACGCCCATCCCCCCCTCGCCGAGCTTCGAGTCCACGCGATACTGGCCGAATGTTCGTCCGAGCATGGGAAACCTCCTTCCGCGCCCCGTTACTTGCCTGCGGGGCTGAGGCGCTTGAGCTCTTCGAACCAGCTCCGGACGAGCGTCAATTCCGTCACTGGCGGAAGGGCGTAGTCCTTCCGTTCCCGGACGAGAAAACGCCGGCCGTCCGGGGTGATGTCGTAGTTCCGGATCTGTTGCGACCCCATCACGGCATACTCGAACAGGAGCTTCGGGGTCCCGGCGGACAGATTCTGGCCGGGGACGATCGGCGTCGCCATCAGCTTCGTGAAATCCTTGTTCCAAAAGAAGAGCTCCCGCCCGTCCGGCGACCAGAGCGGGGCCGTGCCGCCTTCTGTTGTGATCGGCAGCGTCCGCTTGCCGTCGGGGACCGAACGGATGTAGATCTCGAATCGTCCCGATTCGTTCGACGCATAAGCCAGCCAACGGCCGTCGGGGGAGAAATCGGGAAACGCTTCGTTCGACTTGGTGGCGACGAACGGGAGGACCTGCCGGTCCGCCAACCGGAGCAGGCGGATGTCCACGTTCATATCGGGGCCGTTGTCCAGAAAGGCGAGGTACTTGCCGTCCGGCGACCAGGAGCAGGCCCGCAGCTCGTTCTCGGACTTGGTCAGAAGCTCCATCGTTCGACCGCCGTCCTCCCCGGTCCACCAGATCTCCATCGGCCCCGTCTTTGTCCAGGAGAATGTTATCCGTTTCC
>Ga0299915_10001168_pt1 | contig 19389 bp, 21 predicted proteins | sample RVTome_13_FD_200263 | JGI IMG/M metagenome (GOLD analysis project Ga0299915, IMG submission 200263) | Soil microbial communities from uranium-contaminated site in the Upper Colorado River Basin, Wyoming, United States - RVT92D227 (version 2) ... | reverse complement strand
TGATCTCTTCGACCCCCATTGCTTCGTATTGCAGGGCCTTGCGTACGGTATTGACCCGGGCCGTGGTGGAAACCTTGATCTTGAGCCGGGGGAAGCGTTCCCGGACGAGATCGATGAGGTACGGCATTCCGATGGTGACGGCGTCGGCGCCGGCATGCTCGATCCATTCCAGGAGCTCAACGAGCTGCCCATACCCCTTTTTGGAGTATTGGAGGTTGCCCAGGCAGGGCGCGTTCAGCAGATAGCTGAACTCCAAGCCCCTTTCATGGCAGGCATGAATGTAGTGTTCCACGTCATGGCGATCCACCTGCGGCAAGACAAACCCCGGCCGCGCCCCTCCCACGATATCGAAGGGGAGCTTGCCGAAGAGGGCATCGACCGACGTCCCCTTGACAGCTTCAAGAAAGGCGATGTCCCAATTAGCTCCTACCCGCAGTTTCATCGTATCGTTACTGTAACAATCGGCATGTTATTTTGCAAGAGATGCCGCTCGCCGATAATCACCTTTGGCCTGCCGATCCCATTGACGCTTCAGGATGCCAATGCTATGGTACTCGTACCATGGTAATTCCCCGTCCATGCCCTCTGTATTACTACGGTGGGCTCCCCGTCAAGGGGACGAGGCGCAAGGGGCGCCTGCGCATCGAGGGGGACCTCTTATCTTTCAAGGTGCCCAAGGGCAAGGGGGGTGAGGCCGTCGATTTAAAGATCCCCTTTTCCCATATGGACAAGATCGTCCTCACCAGAGACAACTATTACGGCTCTGACACCGTCCTCTTTAACCTTACCTTCCGTGACGAGCAGGAGAAATCCTTCACCCTCAGATTTGCCCCCAGTATCATCATCCCCCGGCGCCGGATTGCCCTCCAGCAGCAATGGTTCGCATTCCTGTCCCAGGCGATAAACAAGCCGACAAAAGGCGCGCCCCGTTCTCAGAAATAATAGGTGCAACTGCGACTATTCCCAGCAGAGGGCCTTGATCTCCTTGCTCTCCTTGAGGGCTGAGGCGGCGCCCCCCTTGACAAGGCGGCCATTGCGCAGGATATATCCGCGGTGGGCGATGGCCAGGGATAGTTGAATTTCTTGCTCAACGATGAAGAGGGTCAAGCCGCGTCTGTTCATCTCCTGAAAGGCGGCAAATATCTCGTCGATATACCGAGGGGCAAGCCCGGAAGAGGGCTCATCCAACATCAGGAGCTTGGGACGGCCCATCAGCGCCCGGCCGATGGCCAGCATCTGCTGTTCACCGCCGCTCAAGGTTCCGGCTCGCTGCCTGTCCCGCTCTTTCAGGATAGGGAACATTGCATAGATCCATGCCAGGTCTTCCTGTACTTCCTCTCTCGCCCCCTGCCTTCTATATGCCCCCACCATGAGGTTATCGAGGACAGAGAGCGTGGGGAAGATATGGCGCCCCTGGGGGACCTGCCCGATCCCCCGGGCCACGATCTTATGCGGGTCGAGGTTGGTGATATCTTTTTCTTGAAAAAAAATCCTCCCTTCGGTCGTCTCCAGGATACCTGATATGGTGAGGAGCAGCGTGGTCTTTCCCGCCTTGTTCGGGCCGATGAGGGCAACCACCTCCCCTGCCTTGACCTCCAGGGAGATCTCGTTGAGGGCGATGAAAGGCCCGTAATGGACAATCAGTTTTTTTATCCTCAGCATCGCTTCATCCCCCCGCACGCCCTAGATATGCCTCAAGGACGCGGGGATCCTTTTTCACCGCCGCGGGGGTGTCGTCGGCGATGAGCTCACCATTATGGAGCACTGCTACCTCATCCGCTATCTCCATCACCATCCCTTGGTGATGTTCCACGACCATGATGGTGGTCCCTTGCCCTCTGAGTTGGCATACCCTTTCTGAAAGTTTATTTACCTCGACAGGGGTCAGACCGGCAGCCGGTTCATCCAGCAGCAGGAGCCTTGGCCGCATGGCGATGGCCCTGCCCAATTCCAGCATCTTCTGTTGACCAAAGGAGAGTTGCATGGCGGACCATTTCCACCTGCCTAAGAGGCCAAGAAATTCCAATATCTGCTTTGCCTCCTCGAGGGCAGCCCTTTCTCCTGTGTGTATCCAGGGGAGCCACAATCCGGAGGAAAGAAAATTCCCCGGTACCCTGGTGTGCATACCCGCCAAGATATTTTCTACCACGGTCATCGTGCCCAAGGTCTGAATGGTCTGAAAGGTCCTTCCCACGCCCAGGGCGGCGATCTCATGTGGTGCCTTGCCTGTGATATCCACCCCGCCAAAGGAGATCTGCCCCGCGGTTGGGCTTTCCAGGCCGCTGATCAGGTGGAAGAGGGTAGTCTTGCCTGCTCCATTCGGGCCGATGAGCCCCTTGATAATCCCCGAGCAAACGGCGAGCGAGACCCGGTTCAAGGCGAGGACGCCGTCGTAGCTCTTGCTGATACGGTCGATGGTGAGCAACTGGGTCACTGATTGATCCTTTCCCTCCTCCGCTTTCTCCCCCAGTAGCTGATGAGATATATCAACCGGGTATTGAGACGGGTTGCGATGCCGTCGGGGAAGAAGATAAGGAGGAGGATGAAGATGACCCCAAAGATAGGAAGGCTGTATTCCTGGTATGCTCCGAGACTGTCGGTGAGCCAGGTGAGGAAGATGGCTGCGGAGATGGGGCCATAGAGGGTGCCCATGCCACCCATGATGACCATCATGACCATGAGCACGGACAGTCCCAAACCAAAGGCATCGGGGCTGGCCGTGGAGATAACGCCGGCAAAGAGGCTCCCGGCCAAGCCGGCGAAGGCGGCGCTGATCACAAAGACACCGAGCTTGATGCGGGCCACGTCGATGCCGACGCTGGCAGCGGCATCTTCACTCGCCGCCACGGCCAAGAGGGCCCTGCCCATCTTGGAGCGAACCAGGTTTTTGGCAAAGAGGACCAAGCCGATCAAGACCCCCCAGATCAGGCAGTACTGCTTGAGAGAGGTATCAAAGGCGAACCCGGCCACGGAGAACCAGGGGACACCAAAGATCCCGCTCACGCCGCCCGTGAGGTCCCGCGCCTCCCTGACGATGACCAGGAAGATCTCCCCAAACCCCAGGGTGGCCAGGGCCAGGAAATATCCTTTGAGTTTAAGGATAGGTTTGCCGATCAGATAGGCACAGGCAGCAGCTGTTGCAGCCGAGGCAAAGAAGGCTCCCACGGTGGGGATCCCATAGCGGGTGGTGAGGATGGCAGAGGTGTAGGCCCCGATCCCGAAAAAGGCGGCATGCCCCAGGGAGATCTGGCCGGCATACCCGAGAAAGAGACTCAACCCCAACGCGACAATGGCGTAGATCCCCGCGAGCCCCATCAGGAAGAGTGATCCAGGCCAGATCACCGGGAGCAGCACCAGGACGCCCAGATAGACGAAATCCCTCTTCTTGAGAAATTCCCTTCTATAGGGAAGATGAGGATCGGGCAAGATCAGGGAGATCAACCACAAGCCCCCTGTTAAGAAGAGATCCCTCTTTCTGAATTCGTTTTTATTCTCTGCTACCATCGGCGGCTGTCGATAAAGGGTGAACCCAGGATCCCCTTGGGCCGGAAATAGAGAATGAGCAAGAGGACGACAAAGGCCACCCCGTCCTTGTAACCAGCCGGGATGAAGGCGACACTCAGGGATTCCACGATACCCAGGGCAAAGCCGCCGAGGATGGCACCGTTGTTTTTCCCCCAACCACCCAGGACCGCGGCGATAAAACCCTTTAATCCCAGCAGCGTGCCTGAATTGTAGCTGGTATAAAAGAGAGGCGTGACCAGCACCCCGGCGATGGACCCCATCGCTGCACTCACCCCGAAGGCGAAAAAGACCATGAAGTTTCTCGAAATCCCCGCAAGGTCCGCGCCCAAGGGATCGGTGGAACTTGCCTCCATGGCCTTGCCTACGAGGGTACGGTGCGAGAGGAGATGGAGGGCAAGCAATAGAGAGAAGGTGGCCCCGAGCACCCAGAGGCCCTGAGAAGCGATAGCGACCCCACTGAGCTGGAAAGCAAGGTTACCGGAGAAGGGGGGGAGGGCCTTGGGTAATGTGCCGAAAAAGAGCGCGCTGGTGTTGCTGATGCAAATCGATGCACCCAAGGTGGCCATGATCAGGATGAGGGCGGAGGCCTTGCGCAGGGGGTAAATGACAAGCAGATGGAGGAGAAGGCCGATGATAGTGACCAAGATCACCGCCAGCAGAACGGCGATGGGGTAAGGGAACCCGGCCCCGGAGATAAAAAAGAAGGTGAGCACCCCCCCTAACATGACGAACTCCCCCTGGGCAAAGTTGATGATCTGAGAGGCCCTGACAATAGTGACGAATCCTAAAGCCACCAGGGCATAGATGGCCCCCATGGTGATGCCGGTGACAAGCAATGGCGGGATATGTATCCAGGGCGTCACAGGATCTTCTCTTTACTGAAAAAATAATGAAAAAAGGGGGTGAGCGGAACCAGCTCTCCTCTCACCCCGCAATCGTACTCAGTATGGCTCTTACGTGCAACCCCTATTTATAACCAGGGAAAATGATCCGCTTGAACTTACCCCCTTCGATCCTGATGAAGACCATATCCTCTTTGCGCAGGCCGTCGTGATCCGTGGGCGAGTAGTTGTATGTGCCGTGGCACGCCTTAAACCCCTTGGTGGCCTCCAGGGCATCCCTGAATTGCGCCCTCGTGACCTTGCCCTGGCACCGCTTTAAGGCGTCATAGACGAGCCAGAGAGCGTCATGGGCATGGCCGGCTATCTGATCAGCCCCGATCTTATAGCGCTCCTGCATCCGCTTGTCGAAATCGATAACGATCAATCGTATCGGGTCGCCTTTGTCCAGCTGATCGGGGACCACGGGCTTCCCGGCCGCGAATTCCACCCCCTCCATCGCCGCGCCACCCAGGGCGATAATAAAGCCGAAGCCGAAGGCGTGGGTCCCGATGACCGGGGTCTTCATGCCCAGGGCGCGCATATTCTTGACGATGATGGGACCGGGAGGACCTCCGGTGCAGGCGTAGAGGCAATCCACCTTTTCTTTCTCGATGATGGGTTTGAGCTTAATCAGCTGTGGGGTCATGTCGATGTCGCTCGGCGCATGGGTCTCCTTGGAGACGATGACCTTCATCCCTTTCTCCTCACCGAATTTTTTGAAATAATCAGCCAGGCTCAAGGCCAGGGGCCAATTGCCCGGGAAGACCAGGACCGTCTTGTACCCGCGGGCCAGACAGAGGTCCACCAATTTTTGCGAGACGATAATGTCGCTCTGGGCGATATTGAAAGACCACCGCTGCTTGAGGCCCCGCACCATGGGGGTGGAGGGACAGAAGATGATGTTGGTGATCCCTTCCCGCTCAGCAATGGCCCTCGTGGTGCCCTGGAGGGGATCCTCAAAGGGCCCGACAACCGCCACGATATCCTTGGCACGGGCGAACTTGGTCATGATGGCGGCGGCCCGGCCCTGATCAAAACCGTTGTCCTCGATCACCAGCTCCAGGGGATGGCCGTCAACCCCTCCCCTGGCATTGATCTTATCCACCTCCATCGCCATGGCCATCTTGACGGTCTTGGTCACCTCGGCCCAGGGACCGGTCAGCTCGAGGTTCACCCCGATCTTGTAGGGGGTCTTCCCTGCTGCCTGAGCCAAGACCGACCACGCGAGGACAAGGCAGAGGGCAACTCCCATCGTGAATACGCCAAACCTTCTTCCCTTCATAGATAAATACCTCCTTAATTTTATTGTTAAGTTATATCCTAAACGCCGCAGCGATCTCAAGCCCCGCCGTAAAGAGGGTGCGACTCCTCTTCCCCCGCATCCTTCCGTTTGAACCGGTCCATCATCGCCAAGACATTGCAGAACAACCGGCCGGTCCAGGCAGGGCCGGACCTTCTTGCATTGGGGTTGACAAAGCAGAAATGCCTGCATTTAATCTTTTGCAGGGCCTGTTCAAAACCCCTGATGTCCGTAACCCCATCAGCAGGGGGAAAATAGTTCGGGATGAAATAGCCCAATGATGAATAGGTCTGATTATACTTGGAACCATGCGCGCGGTAAAAATCCCTAAAGTGCGGCCGATCGTGCGTAATACCATATTTTTTGGGATCCATATGCCAAGGAGACCCCGGCTCAATCTCGATGGAGAGGACCCGGATACAGCGGACGTTCTTGAAGCTTCGCTTGATGAACCTTTTGAGCCTGATCGTCTCTTGTAAATCATCCGGCATCTCTCCGGGGATGCCGTAGGTAAAAAAGACCTCGCTCATTACCCCCAGCTCCTGTAGATACCGCAGACAATCCAGGAGCTCTTCATTGGAATAGGAGCAGTGTTTGTGCAACTGCCTCAGCCGCTCTGAGCCGGTGTCCGGGGAAATGCACAAAAACGAATCATCATGGGGGAAAGTAGCATGGAAGGCGTCCATGAACGGTCGCGTTGGGAGACCGTGGCACTCGAAGACCATGTCGCAGTGTATGTTGTTCTCTCTTATCTTGGCAAAGAGCTCTATGAAAAAATCGTGGTTGTCGGGGTAGGGATCAAAGACCACGTACATTGTCTCGTAGCCGTATGCTAATGCCTCTTGGATCGATTCCAGTATCTTGTCGATCGACCGATAGATGGGCTTGGTGCGCCTGGTGATGAACCGCTGGGAGAGAACGCTGCCGGCGCACCAGGTGCACGTCATGGGACACCCCCTGCCGATTGCCAAGGGGAAGGTCTTGGAGCCGATGGAAAGCTTGTGGAAATTGGCTTCTTTGGAAAAGTTCTTCTTCCACATAAAGGGGTGGCCGAAGTAATCGACATAGGTCTTGTAGTTTTTGAGGAGGGGGAGGTTGGTAAAACGCAGGGCATTGAGATCCGCCTCTGTGGCGCAATAAAAGGCCTCGTTCTCCACGATCCGGCCATCCGAGCGCCAGGTCAAGTTCGGGACTCGATGCAAGTCACGCTTATTTCGCGTCACCTGTTCAACCAACCTCAGTAGGGGCTCTTCCGCGTCTCCTTGGATAACGGCGTCAAGGCACGGAAAGTCTTCAAGGATCTCCCGGTGGTAATAGCTCGCAGTAAATCCTCCGGCGCAGACAAAGATATCCGGGTATGCAGCCTTGATCGCCTCGGCAACCTTGATGACGTCATAGGCCTGGTAGTGCCAATGGAGGGAGAGGGCAACGACAGCAGGACGGGTCTTCTCTATATGCTCGATGAGATCGAAGTTGTGATCTTCAATCCACTCGATGCCGAGGTGCACGATTTGCGCCGAATAGCCGTGCTGCGCAAGATTATCGGCTAAGGCAAACATGCCCATCGGCAGGTAATTGATCCAGATATAATCACCGAGAGGTTTGTACCAATTATCAAATTTCGGGGCATGAACGAGCAAACAATTAAGGCGTTTCTTATCCATCTTTTTTCCTCCGGCCTTCGCAGTTTTAGCCTTCATGCCGTTTAATACCCCTTTCCCTGTTCTGCCGCAGCAACGTGCTGCCAGAGCCCCATCTGCTGGAGTGCCTGCCGCAGCGGGTCGCGCGAGGGTTCGGGGGTGCCCAGCCAGAAGGCATGGACAATCGCCCCGGTGCCCACCGCGTGATTCGTTTTGGAATTGTTCTGCTTGCCTGCGATCTGGGCAGCTCCATCGATGGTCTTCATCCGTGCGATCTCGGCAAGCGGCGGCGGCACAAAGACCATCAGGCTGTCGAGCACCGAAGACGCCTCCGGGCTCAAATGGATGTTGCTCACATCCAGGGGGACATTTTCTGCGAGCGTCCGTCGTTCGATGATGGCCTCGATAAAGAGGTCGAATCGCTTAAGAATCGCCTGGCGCTTCGCCTCATCCACCTGTACCGTTTTCTCCGCCCAGCGTTTGCAGTAGCCGCATTCCTCGCACGAGCTATGGTAGCAGTCGTGCGTCTTGAAGTGCTCTGCAAAGCCGTCCAGGGCACGATTGTCTATCTGCATCACATCGGAGAAGGAGTAGCCGAAGATGTCGGCCATCTCGAGCATCATGTCGATATTGACCAGCTCAGGCTTAATAAGATATTCCAGATTCGGGGGATTGTAGGCATGACTGCGCGGCAGGGTCAGCAGCTCGACGAAGTTGCCGTCAAAACGCCGGTCCTCATAGGCGCGAACCACCTGCATCAGGGTCTCGGTGTTGCGAAAGCGCTCGAGGAGCTTGAGGGAATCGATCCCAATCTCCTCGTAGTCGCCGACATCCTCCGGCCGCACCCAGCGCGCCTTGATTAGCTCATCGGGACTCCCCAGTTTTAACCGCTGGCAGTATACCTGGCAGTGGTCCAGGACAAAGCCGCCGCTCACATGGCCGCCCTGGGAGGAATGCGACATCATGTTGATATGGTTCGTGTCGAGATAACACATATAGAGACAGGAAGGATTGGCGATGACCTCGAGCTTACAGCGGAGGGCTTGCCGCATCGCCTTGAGGGAGGCAAAGTCACGGGTTGCATACTCCGCCAGGATGATCTCATCCGCCCCTATATCCTCCCAGTATCTAGCGCGCTTGACATTGGCCACGCGCGCCCAGCTGGATACCACCACCTTAAACTGCGGGAAATGGCGCTTGAGCCATACCAGTATGATGGGGAGGGTAACGGTTACCTTGTCAGCCCCTGTCGAGGCGACCCATTCGATATGGTCAAACAGGGCACGGTTGCCTTGCCGGGTCATTTCCAGGTTATCTTGGCAGGCGCCGTTGAGGAGATAGTTAAAGTGAAAGCCTTGTTTTCGCGCCTCGGCGATGAATTTTTTCGCCTGATCACGGTTGCCTTTCGGTGCCAGAAAAGAACCCCGCCCGCCGCCGAAGGGGTCGTCGGTGATCTGGCCGAAGAGCGAGTCCACCGACGCGGATTCCCTGCTCAGGCGCTCCAAAAGTGTTTCATCCCAATTGCACGCCACTGAATACTTCATATGACAACCCTCCTGTGATAGTCACCCCGCTATTAGAAGAGACCCTACTTAAGCAAGCTTCGTGCCAGCGATCAGGGCGTGTAATAAGCTGATTTTATTGGGGAAATTGATATGGGATAAAAAGGGGTTGTTCTAAATTGGAACGGTTGTTACAGGGTGGAACTATGGGCAAGCGACAGGGTTATCTGCCAATTTCGAGTCCTATGGATTTCTTTCAAAAAAAACCTTGACATGCACAAATCTTGGTTATATATTTAAGCAGTTGCTTAATCACTTAATTATACCGTAGTTGACCTATGAAAATAGAACCTCCCGAGATATTTAAAGTGCTGAGCGTGGAAACGCGCGTAAGAATAATCGAGCTGCTTAAAGCCCAGGGGCCTTTAGGCGCCAAGGATATTGCCGCAACCATCGGGATAACGGCGGCGGCTGTCTCCCAACACCTTAAGATATTGAAACAAGCAGGTCTTGTCAGAAGCGAGAGGAAAGGATACTGGATACCATATTCAATAGATGAGAAAGCAATGGAACATTGCCGGCAACTATTAAATGAAGTTTGTACGTGCGGATGCCAAGGAACAGGAAAATTTAGAGAATCTGAATTAAAAAAATCGAGCGTGGAATCCTTAAAAAAGTATGAAGAAGAACTCAGAAATGAGCTGAGTATTGTCCGACAAAGGTTGCAGAAGATTGAGTCTATGAACCAGTAAGCAATTTTTTTTGTGTATATAGTTAAGTTATTGCTTAAATTCTTAAACGGAAAGGGGGCGATCAAGATGGCAGAAAAAAAGAGCAGCTGTGACTGCGGATGCATTCCGCGCAAACAAAAGAGTGTGAAGGCAGCCAAAAGCAAAAAGAAGGCCAAGAAGTCTAAGTAGGCAGAGCATCGCCAAGGGGGATGGGGAAGCAGAAAAAGATCCCCCTCCCCTTTGGCCTATGTGCAGGATTTATCGGAAGGAGGTGTACAATGACTCTCTGGGTAGTGGCATTGAGCCATTTTCTCCATGCTATGGGAACAGTAGTATGGATTGGCGGAATCCTGATGACTCTTTTGGTAATATTACCGGGCTCAAAAGCAGCTTTGGAATCGCCGCCTCTGGTCGGCAAACTGATGAAGGAGGTTGCAAGACGCTTCACGCCACTGGCTAACATGAGCATCCTTCTGCTCATTGCGACGGGTATTATCATGTTGTATTATGACAAAAACTACACATCTTTTTTAGATCTGAAAAAAAGTTGGAATGTCGTGATTGCTATAAAACATTTTTTCGTCGCTACAATGATTCTTATCCATTTTTATAGGGGATTAATGCTGAATCCAAAAATCGAAAAATCTTCCTCACAACCAAATGAGAAACAATCGTCAAGATTAAAGAAGATTTCAATAGACCTAGTCAAAGTAAACCTTGCATTGGGAATCATAGTCCTACTGCTCACTGCCGTCTCACTATCCATTTAATTCGCACCACCATCGGCTTATTCAATGGCGGATAACTATGGGATGAGCCCGTACTCCTTCAGCCGCCTCCAGAGGGTATTGCGCCCGATGCCGAGCTCACGTGCTGTCTCGGCCTGGTTGCCGCCGTGACGCTCCAGGGCAGCGAGGGTGTGACGCCGCTCCAGCTCCTTGAGGGTGATCCCCTGGTCGGATCCCCTTTCAAGCGGGGGAATCCCCAGCGAGAGCGCCTGTGCGGTGATAGAGGAAGAGCGGCAGAGGATGACGCCCCGCTCCACCGCGTTCTCCAGCTCCCGTACGTTGCCGGGCCAGGGATGCGCGAGCATGGCCTTGGCTGCATCAGGGGCAAAGCCCGCGATCTCCTTCTTGGCCCTCTTTTTATAGACCACCAGGAAGTGCTGGGCCAGGGGGATGATGTCGTCTGGCCGCTCCCGCAAGGGGGGGATCGAGATCCTGACCACGTTGAGGCGGTAGAAGAGGTCATCGCGAATGATGCCCTGGGCCACCAGGGAGTCGACCCGCTTGTTGGTGGCGGTCACGATGCGGACGTCGACCCTGATGGGCCGTGTGCTCCCCAACCTCCTTACCTCCCCCTCCTGCAGGGCCCGCAGGAGCCGCCCCTGGAGCGGCAGGGGCATATCGGCGATCTCATCGAGAAAGAGGGTGCCGGCATGGGCCGCCTCAAAGAGCCCCTTGCGCCCTTTGTCCGCGCCGGTGAAGGCGCCCTTTTCATAGCCGAAGAGCTCGCTCTCCAGCAGCGTCTCGGGAAAGGTGCTGCAGTTGATGGGGATGAAGGGTCGGTCTCTGCGCGGACTCCGCTGATGGATGGCCCGGGCGACGAGCTCTTTTCCCGTACCGCTTTCGCCTTCGATCAGGACCGTGGCGCCGGTGGGGGCAACCTGGTCTATCTTCGCCAGGACCTCCCGCATCTCTTTGCTCGCGGCAACGATCCGTCCCTGTCCGTGCAGCTCCTGCCGCAGCGCCTGCACCTCCCTGACCAGGGCCTTGCGCTCGAGGGCCCTTGCTACCTTCAATAGCAACTCCTCTTCGTCAAAGGGCTTACCGATGTAGTCATAGGCACCGAGTTTCATCGCCTCGACGGCCGAGGCGATGGTCCCGTAGGCGGTGAAGATGAGGACTTCGGCCTGGGGATCAACGGCCTTGATGTGGCGCAGGAGCTCTATCCCGTCCATCCCCTCCATCTTGAGGTCGGTGAAAATCATGTCATACTCCCCCGGCGCCAGCATGGGCAGGGCCTCTGTCCCTGATTCAGCGAGCGAGACCTGGTATCCCTCTCTTTTTAAAAGGATAGAGAGGGTGGTCCGCATGGAGGGCTCGTCATCGACCACCAGGATGCGACCTTTGTCTCCTTTTTCCGTCATCCTTCAACCTGCAAGGGCAGCGAGATGGTAAAAAGGGCCCAGGAACGGGCGTCACTTACCGCCTGGATAAAGCCTCCATGGGCCTCCACGATCCTGCTGGCGATGGAGAGCCCGAGCCCGGTTCCCTTCCGCTTGTCCGTGTACAGGGGCTCGAAGATCCGCTCCCTCTGCTCAAGGGGTATGCCCGGCCCTGTGTCCCGGAATGATACTTCGGCCCAGCGCCCATTACGAGAGGTGGAGACAAGGAGCTCTCCCTCACCCCCCATGGCCTGGGCGCCGTTCAAGGCGATGTTGGCAAAGACCTGCTCCAGCTGCTCCGCGTCGCAGGGGATCTCCTTGACCTGCGGGTCCAAGCGAAAGGTGATGCGCACCCGCTGGAATGCCTCCTCCCTCTTCAACCCCTCCATGGTGCGTTGGAGGATGGGGTGTAAGGGGCTCATCCTGATCCTGGGCTGGGGGTCTTTGGAGAAATCGAGGAAATCGGCCAGGAAGCGGTCGAGACGACCAGACTCCCGCTTGATCACCCCGATCAAATCCTCCTGCTCACCCCCTGTTGCATCAGGGAGGAGCTTGGCAGCGGTCACCAGGGAGCCCAGGGGGTTGCGGATCTCATGGGCCAGCCCGGCGGAGAACTCCCCAAGCCTGGCCAGGCGGTTCATCCTCTTCAAGGCCTCGGTCCGTTCCCTAACCTTTTCCTCCAGTTCTTCCACCATCTGTGCTTTTTGGGCAGCCATCATCGCCCGCCGGTCCGCCCACATCCAAACCAGGGCCATAATGGCAAAGGCCGCCATGACGAGGATGGCGTTCCTGATCTCCCTGGCTTCGAAGCCGGCTGTCCAGGCGATGACTTCCTGGTAGGGGGTACTGGAGAGGAGGTAGGTGCCGTCCTGCAGGGGGAAGTAGACCCAGTAGAGATCGCCTTTGCGGAACCCATTGGGGCTAGAAGTGAGAGAGGGGAGGATCTCCTCGCTCTGTTTGCGGGGCAGGGAATTGGTCTTGCCCAGGGGTATGAGCTCCCTCTCTCTAGTTACGCGGTAGAAGGGGCCTGGGAAGTCACCCGTACCGTCGGCTGCCTTTTGCAGCTCCATCAGTCGCCCTTGGGTAAACCCCTGCTCTGCCCTGGCTCTCAGCTCCCAGATGCTGCTGCGCGCCAGGAACACCACCACCACACAGATAAAGACCATCAAGGCGAGAAACCGCAGGGTTCTCGTAAGGGACATGCCGCATCCTTCCTTTTTCTTTGCGGGGACTCCCTTAAGATACCAGTAAAAGGGGATTGGTTCAATGGGGGAGGAAAGAGCGGCTTGCCTCTTGACAAATTACATAAATGTTGTATAATAATTACAACGTTGTATATTTTATACAACAAAAAGGAGGGCACCATGGGAACGATGTTTGGGGAATATTTTAAGAAAAAAAGGCTGGGGCTTGGGAAGACCCTGCGTCAATTTTGTCTGGAACACGATTTAGATCCAGGCAATATCAGCAAATTGGAGAGGGGCATTCTGCCGCCGCCCGCCTCGAGCGCAAAACTGGCACATTACGCGAACTGCTTGGAAATCAAGGAGAGTACTGATGAATGGCTGGAGTTCTTTGATATAGCCCGGGCCGAAGCGGGGCGTATCCCGGAAGAAATCCTTGCGAACAAAGACCTTGTCTCCAAGCTGCCGCTCGTTTTCAGAACGCTCAAAGGGCAGAAACTGAATAAAGAACAATTAGAGAAATTAGCCCGTGAACTGGAAAAGCTCAATGCGGCAGAATAATATAACTGCTCCGATACTATCGTATGAGGATATCAACAATAGTGCCGAAGATTTTTTGCGAGAACATAAGCGAAATGAAACCCTTCCTATCGATATTGAAACGATAGTAGAATTTGATCTTGGCTTGAATATCTTCCCGTTTCCTAATCTCCAAGAGACTTTTGATATTGAAGGATTTATTTCCGGCGATTTGACGGTAATTTACGCCGATGAATTTATATACCTTCGTCGGCAATCAAGGTATCGTTTTACCCTCGCCCATGAAGTAGGACATTTCTTGTTTCATTCAGATCTCATTTCGTCTATACACCCCAAAAGCGTTTTCGAGTGGAAGGAATTTATTTTTGGAGTTGACGAGGAAACGTATGATTGGCTTGAATGGCAGGCTTATACATTTGCGGCTGCCGTCCTGGTACCCCGGTCGACTTTAAAGCAACACTTCGATTATGAAATTAAATTGTTACAGCCAAAGATAGATTATGTCCGCTCACAAGGGCTCTCTATAGAGTCTTCACAAGACTATATTGTAAACGCAATTGCAGCAAAACTTATTGGCACTTACGATGTATCAGCCGATGTGCTAACCAGGCGAATTGCAAAAGAGCTTGAAAAAAGGCATTTGTCCTTTAAATAAAAAAATATGGAGGTTTCGATTATGGCAAAAGATGCACCTGGAATGCGCGGCTATCGCAGCCGTAATGAGGACGGTGAACTCCGTCAGAAGCGTGAAGATACCCACATAGGCACTATTGAGGACCAATATGGACGTGATTTCGACGTCCGCAGCGACATGCATCTTGATACACTCCTCGAAAGGGAAAATGTTGCATCGCTGAATGATGTGATCAACGTAGACCCTGGAAAGAAGTAGTCAGAAGGAATCGCGCCTGAATTTTTTTGGGCCGCCCGTCTTTTGCTTTGGTTGTAGGCTTTCACTTTAAGCCTTAAGCTCTCAACTCTGCACTATGAGCTTTCGTTCCCTTCTTTATGCTGTCTCCGTATCTTTGAGCTTCAGGGCCGCTGCTGCAAGCGCAGCTGGCTCTCTCAGCTTGGCCAGCTCCTCCGCAGATTCCTGCACCTTCTCCAGGTTATTGAAAATGCGGTCCAAGAAATCGCCGCTCTTGGTCGGTATCAGAAAGATATGGGTATGGGGTATCCTCCTGCCGCGGGCATAGAGGCAGACAAACTCCGGCGCGAAGGCCTTCATAAGTTTTTTTGCTATGATCCTGGCCACGCGGAAGAGGCTCTCGGTTTCTTCCTCGGTAAGGTCGTGCCACCAGGGCACATGCCGCTTCGGGATGACCAGCGAGTGCCCCTCGGCAAAGGGGTTGATGTCCAGTATCCCCAGGGAGAGCTCGTCTTCGTAGATGCAGTGCGCAGGGGTCTTTCCTGCAACTATCTCGCAAAAGACACATCTCTGCTCGACTTTCTTATCCATTTTATATACCTCCGTGCTGGCGGGATTGCCGTGCGAAAAGCGCTTCGTCCCTCACGATACCAGCAAAGGAGGAGAGCTTCAATGGGCAAGGGGCTTCTCGGCGGGAGATGGACCAGGACATAGGTCTTGCCAAATTCTGACAATGGGGTAATATTAGTCAACAAAGGGGGCTTCGGAACTCCTTATTCCAAGAAATACCATAGGTTAGGAGGAGGAAAATAGATGCTTGAAGGAAAGACCTTCCTGGAGATATTTAAGATCGGCGGCTTCACTATGTATATCCTGGTGCTCTGCTCTTTTTTGTCCATAACCATCCTGTTAGAACGGATACTCTATTACAGGAAGCTCTCCAAGGCCGACAGGGTGGCGTTCATGGCAACCATAGCCAGGACCGTAAAAAGCGGCAATACCCAGAAGGCGATAGACATCTGCAAGGATACGCTTGCCCCCTTCTCCGCCGTAGTCTGTTCCGGGCTTGAGCGCTATCGTCAGCGTGACAAGGAGATATCCAACGCGATGGAGCGGGAGATCACCATCGAGACCGCAAAATTGGAGCGATTTACCGGCATCGTGGGGACCATCGGGAACACGGCGGTCTATATCGGGCTCTTTGGGACGGTGCTGGGGATCATCAGGGCGTTTCATGATATCGCCGCGGCCGGGGCCGGCGGGATGAGCATCGTGATCGGAGGCGTTGCCGAGGCATTGATCTGCACGGCAACAGGGCTTTTCGTCGCCATCCCGGCGGTTATTGCCTTCAATTATTTTGCCAAGAGGGTGGAATCGTTCGTCATGGACATGGAATTGAGCGCCTCCGAATTGATCGACATGATCGGCAGGAAGTAACATGAGGAGAAGGACAAAAACACCCCAATTGATGGCAGAGATCAACATCACCCCTTTTACCGATGTTGTCTTGGTTCTCTTGATCATCTTCATGATAGCCACCCCTTTCATCTATCAATCGAGCATGAAGGTACAGCTGCCGCAGGCAACAAAATCAGCGGAGACATCCCGGGATGTCATCATCACCATCAATGCCGAGGGTGAGGTCTTTCTTGAGGATGCCAGGATCGACCTGGATGCGTTAAAGGATAAACTGAAGGCAATGGTGCACAACAGCCCCGATCTGTCGGTGATTATCAACGGGGATAAAAACGTCAGGTATGACTATGTGATCCAGGTGATGGATGTCCTGACGCAGGCAGGCGTGGAGAACCCCGGTTTAGGGGTTGAGCTCAAGAGATGAGAGGGTTGGGGGATCCGCCGGCTGAGGTTGCCATCCCTGTTTTGGTAATCATCCCGATTAACTTTCAACTCCTATGAAAAGGCGTGCGCGAAACAAGGAGAAGAGCGGCCTGCCGCAGGCAGGGGTCCTCTCACTCCTGTTCCATATAGCCCTCATCATCATCCTGGGCTTGAGCGCCAAGCTCGTGATTACAAAAATCGTGCCCTCTGTTTACCGGGTCGCCATCATGCCCTTTTCCTCTCCGGGAGACGGCGTTCCCAAGGGCAGCCCCGGCGTGAGACCCCCTGCCCAAGACCAGCCTGTGCCGCCGACAGTTGAGAAGCCAAAGCCCGAGGAGGGCAACAAACCGGAGAAGGTCGTTGCCGTTGCTCAGCCGGAGCAGAAGAAGCCGGAAAAAAAGGTGGAAAAACCTCCAAAGGCGGATATCTCCCTCGTCCCTAAAAAACAGACAACGCCAGATGCTAAAAAAGAGGAGCAGTTTGCCCAGGCAGAAGAATCTGATAGATCACTCCAGGAGGCTATCGAGGAGATCCATAGAAAGGTAGCCATCGAAGAGATTCAAAAGAGGGTGGCTGAGCGCGAGGGAGGCGGGCAGGGATCGGGAGGGGCAGGTAAGGGTTCCCCCCAGGGGCCGATTGTCGCCACAGCCGGCGGCGGTGCAGGTTCCGGCATTGGCTCAGGCACGGGGACGGGATCAGGAGGGGGCACGCCGGAGCAGGTGCACGCGAACATGGTAGAGGCGAAGATCAAGAGGGAGTGGGCTCTGCCGCAAAACTTTCCCAAGGGGAAGAACCCATTGGCAGCCATCATCGTCGTCATCATAGAAAGGGACGGCAAGGTTCAAAAGTCATGGTTTGAAAAAAAGTCCGGCAATGACGCTTACGACCAGATGGCGATGCGCGCGATTAAAAAGGCAGAACCCCTGCCACCTTTTCTTAAGGGGATGACTGGAAACACAGCTGCGGTTGGAATACGTTTCGGGCCCGACTGAACCGACATGTAAAAGCATGTAGTACCATTTTCAGGGTTTGTTCTTCTTAAAGAGCTCGTCCGGCAGGCCCGTATTGACCTTATAGTTGGCATAGGTGATGGTGATCTCGCCCTGAACGCGCTTTTCCTCCCCTCCATTCGGGATAGCGCCGAACCCTTGCTCCATGCCTGGCTCGGCAGCGGGTAGGTTGAGGATGAGCCGGATGAAGGTGGGGAGCTCAAAGCCGCCGAAGGTTCCGTAGGTGAACACGGCCGTGACCTCCTTGCCCCCTGTCTGCGTCAGGAGCATCTCCTGCAAGAGGAGCTTGGCGGTATCGATGGTCAAGACCATATCCTGGGTAGCGCCCTTGATCTTTCGCGGGATGAGTCTCAGCTGCACGGCCTTTCTCTTATCATAGGTCACATACCCCAGAAACAGGACGGTATAGTCCTCCTGCCCAAATTGGGCGGGATTGAAATAGCCGCCGTCGCGCGGAAAAAAGACAACCCTCCTGGATTCGATGCGCATCTTATCAGGCACTTTGTAGTAAAGCTTTGCTTGCAGGTCAGGGGCCCTAAAGGTTTCAATTGCAAAGTGGACCTGGATGTCGACGGTGTAATCTTTGAGCTCGGCATATTTCCGTTCCAGGGCCGCGAGGATGCGAAGACCTTCTCTCTGGTCCTGGGCCTGGGTCATGGCCGGCCACAGGGTCATCAGAAAAAGAAACAGACAGAGGAGCCAGATTCTCTTCAACTCTTGATATCCTTTCTCCGGTAGATGAGGGAGGCGATCAGGAACAGCGCGGCATTGTGCAGCCCGATGATCAGGGCGGATGTTCCAATCTCCAGCCAGCGGATCGATTGATCGAAAAAGCCCTGCCACAAGAGCATATGCGTGGTGAAAAACAAGGGCTTGAGGTGCCGGAAGAAGTCGAGCGGGAGGTTTCCGAAGATCAGAAGGCAGATGACTACGGCCATGGTGCCGATGATGGGGCCGATCGAGTTCTCCGCCATGGCGGAGAAGAGAAAGGCCACGGATGCCACCACGGTCATGGACCAGACCGCGGCGACAAAGGCGAGGAGCATCCGCACCGGGATCTCGGCCTCGGGGATGAAGACGATGGAGAATTGCCCCAAACGATGCATGATCAGATCGCCGCTGCCGAAGAGCACCAGGCCCACCACGACGCAAAGGAGGGCGAAGAAGACAACGAGCACTGCCGTATAAAACAGGGCAGTCAGGTATTTCGCGTTCAGGATCCTTTGGCGCGAGGGAGGGCGGATCAGGAGAAACCGGACGGTGCCGGCCGTGGCCTCGCTCGAAACCATGTCTCCCGCGACCAGGGTAATCAGGAAGGGGATATGGAAATGAAGGCTGTTCATGATAAAGGCCGTGATGAACCAGGCGTTGACGATATTGCCGGCGATGATGAAATCCCGTTGGAAGGGCTTCATCATGCTGTTGACGATCTCTTTGGCGCTCACCCGCATCACGATCTCCGTCATCAGGACGATCAGGGCAAGGACGCCGAAACTGATATAGGTGCGCCACCTGCTGAAGGTCTTATAGGCCTCAAAGCCGAAGAGCGTCATATCTCGGGTGTTCCTTTCGTGACCTTGAGGAAAAAATCTTCCAGGGTGCGGCGGGGATAAAAAGACAAGACCTCGACCCGGTTGGTGACGAGCAGCCTGTTGAGCTCGGCCGCGCGGCCAGGCTCCAGGCGCAGTTCGATGCCAGCGTCACCGGAAGAGAGGACCTTGACCCAGGGTATCGGCTCAATGAGCTTGAGCGTCTTCTTAACAGGCGAGGCCTGCAGCGCGTAGTCGGTTGCCTCCTGTGCCAGAAGCTCGGAGACTGATCCCTGGGCAACCACCTCCCCGCGATGGACAACGGCCATGCGGGTAGCAACCTGTTCTATCTCCGAGAGGAGGTGGGAGGAGAGAAAGATCGTCATCCCCTCCTCCTGCGCCAGCCTTTGGATGAGCTCTCTGACATCCTTCATGCCCTGCGGGTCGAGGCCGGTGGTCGGCTCGTCGAGGATGATCAGCTCCGGCCTTGTCAGGAGGGCCTGCGCGATACCGAGCCGCTGCTTCATCCCGTGGGAAAAGGTCTGGACCTTGTCATGGGCGCGCGCCTTGAGCCCCACCCGCGCGAGGGCCTCCATGACCTCATCCCGCTTGATCCGGCGGGTCATGGAGCCGAGGAGTTCCAGATTCTTAGAGGCCGATAGATAGAGGTAGA
>Ga0299915_10001167_pt1 | contig 19407 bp, 14 predicted proteins | sample RVTome_13_FD_200263 | JGI IMG/M metagenome (GOLD analysis project Ga0299915, IMG submission 200263) | Soil microbial communities from uranium-contaminated site in the Upper Colorado River Basin, Wyoming, United States - RVT92D227 (version 2) ... | reverse complement strand
GTGCGAGGCTGCTGCCCCGCGACGCCCGAGGCGCATAATCCGCATCATCTTATTCGTAATAGACACTTTTCCTTTCGGCTTTGGCGGGATCGTGGAAGTAGCGCCCGACGCCGTTTTTGACGAGGTCCGCGTAGCGGGGGATCCCGCTTATCCTGATCGCGGTGTCAGGATTCTTCTTCGAGTACTGCCGGATGATCTCCAGGGCGACCGAGCAATGCTGCCCGACGCGCTTATCTATCGGCCAGCCGTTCTCGTCGTAGGGCACGAACAGTTTCTTCTTCTTGGAGAGGCTGAGCAGGAACGGATCTTTTCCGTCGAGAAGCAGTTTGACAGTCTTCGGCCCTGTAGGCTGGTCAAGAAAGGGGATGGGCGCTTCGAGCAGGAAGGGAAGAGTGTCGGAGAAATCGCCGATCTCCCGATGCGAGAGGCCGTGGAAATTCGGCGGCGAGGGCTCGACGTGGTTGTCAAAACCTTCCATGGCCTTGACCGTCATGGAGACCAAGGTGGCGATCTTGGCCGATTTTTGGGGAGCGACAATGCAGTTTGTGACCGGGAACATGGTCTCGGCGCCATGCATGTCGATGGCGATATTCAGGCGATCCTTGCGCATCATCTCCATGGCTGCGAACGTCACTTTTTCCATGAGCGGCCCATCAGGACGTCCGGGCCAGGTCCGGTTGGTGTTGCGGACGTCGATAAAGGACAGGAGCTGCTTGTCCGGATAGTGGATATAGACATCAGGATCAGGCCATTGGTCGAGCGGCGATGTGTCGCGGTTTCCCATCCGGAACCGTTTCGCGCCCCACTCGGTCGGGATGTCGAAATAGAGGGGGTAGCCATCGCCGGGCCTGGTGTTGCGGCCGGCGCTGGCGTTGAATTCAGGGATGACCATCAGCGTCCCTTTTTCGACGACGGCGTTCTCGATCATGATCACCGCGGCCAAAAGACCGGCCGGCTCATTGGCATGGGTGTTGGCTATGACGAGCACTTTGCCGCCCGGCTCTTTTCCTTCGAGGACAAAGACATCGGCATCGGCCATTGAACCTTTGAGGCTGGGCACGAATTCGCTGAGCTTGATGACGTTCGTCACGCCCGGGCCGGCGACGACGGGGACCTCGTAATGGCGGTGCTTATAAAGAGGAGCGCCGCCGAGGATCATGAGGACGGCGGCGAACACGATCAACGCCGATTTGATGGTCCATTCGCGGGACATGTTATTTTATCCTCAAAATCCTGAGAAGAAGAGGGATGAGCACGAGAAGATACAAGATCATGTCATTGACGCTCTTTTTCTCCCGGACAAAATCCCAGGCGAGCAGGCCGATGATGTAAGCGCAGATGAGATAATAAAGGATCATGATCACGCCCATCTCATCCCTTCTTTACATGCTCCATTTCACGAGGAAAGCCAGTTTGGCGCTGTAGACGACCATGAGGATGCCGACAATGGTGATGACGAGCCACGGCAGCCATGTCGTCTTCAGGAACGACCAGTACGAATCTTTGTAATCCGAGACCATGACGCTCAGCCTTCCGATGAGAGCTGTCGGCGGCAATCCGTCGCCTAATGGCCAGAGAAGGCTCAAGCCGGCGATGGCCACGGTCGCGTGCAGCCCGATCGAATCAAAGAACCAGATAAGGGGAATCCCGAGAATCGCGGCAGCGCCATAGGTTAGGACGCCCTCAGAAGCTGGAATGATGATGGCCAACAGGATATAAAGGGGGATGAGCGGCGTGCTTATGACCGCGAATGAAACAAGCCCGCGGACGCCGGTCGCGGTCATGATCTGCTGGAGCATGCCGACGACGATCATCGTCGCAAGGAGCGGCAGGAGGCGTTTCATCGTGTTCCGGGAGAGCTCAAGGATTTTAATCCTTTTCGGGCTGACGGCGAGAGCGACAAGAGCCGAAACCGTAAATTCTAGCGGCAATCCGAAGATCGGCGTTCCGAACGGCCAGACCCTGTAAGCTGCGACCATGCCGAAGAAGGCGAGAAATGGAAGGAGCACGCGCCACCAGCTCATTCCTTTCGGGACTTCAGGCATGGCGGCGAGGGCCGCATTCTTGTCCAGCGTCCCTTCTTTTTTCCAGCCGAAGAAGAGCGCCGTGAACGTTCCGAGAAGAAGGACGGGGATGCCGAGCGTGAATTCGAATCCGACGTAGGGAATGGCAGTGCCGGCGCAGAGCATCATCGCCCAGATGTTGACGGGCGGAGCGGCCGCGCTGAGCCCGGCCAATATAAACATCATGGCCGCGACTTTTTTCTTCGGGACGCCCAGATAACCGAGGGCCAGGGCGACCGGAGTGCCAACGACGAGAAGCGATACGCTCCCGGCGCCTGTCAGGGCGCCCGGGATGAGGACGATGATCATCAGAATGAGCAGGGCAATGAAGCGGACGTTATAGAAAGCCCTGATCGTCCCGCGGACGACATAGTTCACGCCGCCGGACTCGCTGACAATAGCCATGAAAATCGTGGCCGTCGAAAAAACGAGCATGACGTCGAGGTAGGGAAAGCAGCCTTCGATGAGATGGCGGGGGAGCTCGGCGAGAGGAGGAGTTTTGACGATGGCTCCGGCGATTCCGCCGGCGACAGCGGCCGAGAGAATGCTGAGCTCGACCGATAATTTCCGCCATTTCGCCACGGCGTAAGCGGCGACCATGAGAACGAGAATGACGCCGACTTGAAAAGTCATGCCAAATTCCAACGGCCATTGTATATTTTGCCTTCCGGAATAGTCAAGCGCAGCGAGAGTGAAATGCGCTTTTTGGAGGCTTCTGTTGAATCGTGTTATGATAAGAAATCCATGAGCGGCTGCGGGAAAAAGATCCTCGGGATTTTTGGGGGATTGCTGATCGCCGCGCTCTTGGTCGTCCCGTATCGAGAAACGCACGTCTCTTACGTTCCGGGCCCTTCCTCCATACTCGTCAAGCGCATCACGACAAAGGACAGCGGTTTTATGTTTTTGCCCAGATATTTGAAAATCAGGGGCGATTGGGCCTCGCCGACGACGAGGGCGGAACGGCACACCCATCTGAACAAGACGCTGTTCGCGTCCGAGATCGGGGCCATCCTCCTCGCCGGAACTTTTGATTATCTTGTTTTTTGTTTGTGGTTGCGGCGCAGACGGTTCGATGTCTAAAAGCGAAGTTGACCCCATCTCAGCATTTTCATTATAGTTAAGCCATCCTATGACGGCCGTTGAGAATTTGATTCGAGGAACGAACGAAGGAGGGAACATGAACGGGAAAATATTTTTGAAGACGCATGCCCTGGCCACGACGGGGCTGGTCATAGCCCTTGTCTTGGCCCTTGTCGTGCCGGCCATGGCTGGTCAGGAAACTGAAGTGCAGAAAGAAGCCCGGATGAAATGGTGGACCGAAGCGCGTTTCGGCATGTTCATCCATTGGGGGACGTATGCCCTCGCCGCCCGTCACGAATGGGTCAAGAACAACGAGCACATCCCCGACGAGGTCTACCAGAAATATTTCGATAACTTTAATCCCGACCTTTATAATCCTCAGGAATGGGCGCGGATGGCCACGGCTGCCGGCATGAAATATTTCGTCATCACGACGAAGCACCATGAAGGATTCTGTCTCTGGGATACGCCAGACACAGACTACAAGGCGACGAAAACGCCCTGGGGCAAAGATTTGATCAAGCCTTTGGTCAAGGCCATGCGCGGCGAGGGGATCCGCGTTGGCTTTTATTATTCGCTTCTCGACTGGCACCACCCCGAATATGCCGTGGACCGCAATCATCCGATGGCCAACAACGCGGAGTACCGCGAAAAAGCGAAAAACCGGGACATGAGCAAATACCGGGAATATCTCTTCAACCAGGTCCGAGAGCTCCTGACCGAATTCGGGAGGATCGATTGCCTGTTCCTGGATTATTCTTTTCCCGGAAAAGACGGGAAGGGGAGGGACGACTGGCAGTCGGAGAAGCTCCTCAAGATGATCCGCAAGCTCCAGCCGAACATCATCATCAACGACCGATTAGATCTCCTCGATGTGACGGGAGGCTGGGATTTCCGGACGCCCGAGCAGTTCATGCCGCGCGAATGGGTCAAGGTGAACGGCAAAAAAGTTCCGTGGGAAACATGCCAGACGTTCTCGGGATCGTGGGGGTATTATCGCGATGAAGTGACATGGAAGAGCGTGCGGCAGCTTGTTGTCATGCTCATCGAGACCGTCAGCAAAGGCGGGAACTTGCTCTTGAACGTGGGGCCGACGGCCCGCGGCACGTTCGACGACCGGGCGATCGAACGATTGAACGGCATTGGCGACTGGATGAAACTCAACAGCCGCTCGATCTACGGCTGCACCGAAGCGCCGGAAGGATTCCCGAAGCCTGCCAATTGTTTATTGACCTACAATCCGCAGGCTAAGCGGCTCTACGTCCATGTCCTCGAATGGCCGATGGGAACGCTGGTTCTCGATGGCTTCGGTGGAAAGATCAGGTACGCCCAGCTTCTCAATGATGCATCCGAGATTATCTTCCGGGACGCGACGAATCCCAGGGAACTTGGCTATATGGGCTTTTTGCCGGGAGAAAGCAAAGACGCCGCGGGAAAGGCCGCTATTTTGAGGCTGCCCGTCGAGAAGCCGAAGGTCGCCGTCCCTGTCATCGAGCTATTTTTGAAATAAAAAATCCCCCGTTTTCCCCTTTTCTAAAGGAGGATTGGGGCCGACGATTTTGTTACAGCTCTTTAATATGAATATTCCGGAAATACGGCGGTGAAATGCTGTCGTGGTTCTGGAGCCCGATATAGCCTTCCAGAGCGTAGTCTTTGACTTTTCCGCCGGGCTTGGCATCCCAATCTATGATCGGCTTGTTGTTCTTGTTTCCATTAGTCGAAATGAGGATCGGAAACGAAGTATCAAGAAACACGCCAAATTACTTTGAGACACCCGCCTCCTTCTTCAAATAGGGCACGCCCTCGGTCAGCCATTTCGGCGCCGGCGCGCCCTTCAAGTAGTGGTCGAAGAACTCGAAAAACCGGATCGTCAGGTCCTTCCGGTTCGCCATCCCGCGCAGCCCGTGCCCCTCGTTCGGATACGCCAGCAGCACGGCCTTCTTTCCGTTGTAGCGCAGGGCGTTGTAGAAAGCGAGCCCGTTGATGAAGCCGACGGTCGGGTCGGCCGTGCCGTGCATGATGAGGAACGGCGCGGTCACGTTGGGGGCATGGCTGAGGGCCGACTCGAAACGATATCGGTCGGGCTGATCCCAGGGCGAGAAGCCCCAACGGCCCTGATCGTAGAGATAATACTGGAACGCGGTGTCGCCGCTCCCGGCCTGGGTGCCGTATCCCCAGCCCCAGGGCATGCTGAAATCGTTGTACAAGTCGACGACGCCGGCTCCCATCCCGACGGCGGCGAACATCTTGGACATCGTCCCGATGAAGGCCGCGCCTTCGCCGCTGTAGCTGTGGCCGGAGACGCCGATGCGCTTCGGATCGGCATAGCCCATCTCGATGACCTTCCGGGTGGCCGCCTCGACGCATTCAAGCATGTCGGTATGCGAGGAGCCGGTGCGGAAATGAATGTCCGGGAGCATGGCGAGGTAGCCGTCGCTGACCGCCTGAACCGGCATCCGGCCCATGCTCGGGAGATAAGCCGGCGCGCTGTAGTTGTGCATGTTTTGCGAGTTCTTCTCGTAGAATATCACGATCATCGGCCGTTTCTCGCCCGGCTTGTAATCGTCCGGGATGGCCAGGATGCCTTGCAGCCGCACGCCGTCCTTGTTCTTAAAGTCGAACAAAAGGCGATGGCCCCATAGATAATCCTTCTGCTGCGGGTTGGCATCGGAGATCTTTTTCGAATCCTTGAAGGCCGGACCGGAGAGGCGGAGGTCCGGAAATTCGACGAACGTCTGGCGGGTGAAAAGGAAGCGGTCGGCTTTCATGGCCCGGACCGGGTTGCCGTAGGAGGCGTCCTCGTAGACGAGCTCCTTCAACTGCCCGGCCGCCAGCTCATAATATCCCGACTTCTTCGTCCATTCGCCGTAGGCGGACAGTGTGACCGGCTTGGTCAGGTCGATCGTCCCGCGCGGGCCGATGAAACGCGGAACAGTCGGGTCCGATGGCATGGGACGGAGGATGCGGAAGCGGATCTCGTTTTTCGCCCCGGCGCCGTTCGTGAGGTTCTTCGGGGCGGAGCCGTCGAGCGGGAGGAGCCAGAGATCATACTTGTGCTGGGCGATGACCGCTCTTCCATCGTTGGCGTGGCCGGCGATGCCGTAGGACGGCTTCGTCCCCGGGTGGTCGTACTCGAGGTCCACAAAGCTCACGCTCCCGCCGGCACCGAGCGTTTTCGCCGTGCCCGCGGCCAGGTTGTAGGCCGTGAACTTGCCGTCCTTCCAGTAGAGGAAATGCGTGCCGTGCGGATTGATGGCGAAGACATGCCGGCCGGTTAGTTGGCCTTTGGCGATGAGCGTCCGCTCGCCGGTGGAGGTGTTTACCCGGTATACGTCCGCGGTCGGAAGGATTTTTTCGTTGCGGATATAGGCGCGCACATCGAATCCAACGGCCCACTTGCCGTCCGGGGCGACATTCAGCTCCCTCATCGTCTCGTCCGCGAGCTTGATGAACCGCTTGGTGGAGACGTCGAACGCCTGGCGGAAGGCGAAGTTGCGATCTTGTTCGGCGCGGACCATTTGTTGGGACTGGACCCGCTCGTCGCCCGTATTCCAAACGTCGACGTCGGCCGCTTCGTCCGTCGACTTGCGGGTTGTGTCGGGCGCCGGGACCTGCTCCTTCATTCCGAAGAACACCCGCTTGTTGTCCTCGCTCCAGGAGAGGGGGGCCCGGTCGCTCGCAACCCAGCCCTTCGGAAAGCCGTCGGCCTTCTCCGGTTCAAAGACGACCGGGACCGGGGCGGCGGCGCCCTCTTTCAGCAGCGCCGGGACGTCCGGAAACGTGAGGAGAACATTGTTCTTTTCGCGCATCTTCTCGACCTCGCTCCCTTTAAGAACGGCGAGAGCCGTCCCTTCCTCGTTCCAGGCGAGCCGGCTGTAATTCTTGGCGTCGTTGTCGAGAGGTGCTGTCCGCCCGTTGCGCGTATCAAAGACGAGGAGGCCGTTGCCGTCCTTTACGGCGGCGTCTACCGCATAAGCGAGAAGCTCCCCGGTCCGGTTGAAGGCGAATTCGCCCACGCTTCCGAGAAGTTGGTAACCCCCGGTCCTTAAATTCAACAAGATAGCGTCGAGCCCGCGCGGACCGGGAGTTTGGCTCGCGGCCGCGGCTCCGCCGCCGCCCCTCATGCCCGTAGGCGCTGCCGTCTCGGCGCCGCGGCGACGGAGGACGATATAAGCGGACGTCGGGGCGAAGGTGAAGGTCCCGATATCCTGCCAAGACCGCACCGCGCCGGTTTCCAGGCTGCGCAGCTCGACACGCCGCGGAGGAATCGGCTGAGCCGCTCCGCCGCGGCCGGCCTGCGCCGGCTGGGCCCCGGCAGAATCGGTTGGGACGGGAGGAGACGTCGGAGGCGTGGCCGGCGCCGTCGATGGCGCCGAACCGGACGTGCTCCGGCTGGCACGAGCGCGTTGGGCGGCCCCGGGGTCAACCTGATAGGCGATCCACTTGGAGTCTGGAGAGAAGACTGGATCGGACGCGTCATTCACTGTCACCTCGATGTTGGTCTCCAGATTCAGCAGGTGCAGGACCGGCTTCGCCTCCGCCGGGATGGTATTGGTCAGTTGGAGGACATAGACGATCCACTTGCCGTCTGCTGAAATCGCCCGGCTAGCGATATCGCGCCATTTTGTGTAGTCGTCGACCGTTAGGGCCTTCTTTACGGCGGTTTGCGGCGCCGTTTGCGCGGCGGCCGCGGCAAACGCGACCGCTAGCACGAGGACGAAGACCGTGATCCGGCGGCTTGAGGATAGGGTTCTTGCGATATTCATGTTCATGTGCGCTCCTTTATGGACGTCATCCTTGTTTCGGCGACAGTCAACTCCATCGCCTAACTCGAAACAGCGGGAATTTAGTAATTGAGTTATCTATCACCATAATTAACCTGGATTATTCATGAATTGCGTCGTTTCCTCGAGAAGAGAATTCGCAGATGGCGCCGAATTCAAAACGAGGGGGACACGATCCCAAATTCCGGAGAATTTGGGTCATGTCCCCGAATTCGGCGCCCCTCTGCAAATTCAGGACCAGGAGAGATAACGTCATTCATGAATAATTCAGGTTAATAAGTATTCAGAGCTCTTTAATATAAATATTCCGGAAATACGGCGGTGAAATGCTGTCGTGGTTCTGGAGCCCGATATAGCCTTCCAGAGCGTAGTCCTTGACTTTTCCGCCGGGATTGGCGTCCCTATCGATGATCAACTTGTTGTTCAGCTCGACTTTTAGGTGCTTGCCTTTGAATTCGATCTTGAAGTGGTTCCATTCGCCTGGAGGAAGGAAAGCGTTCATCTTCGGGGCTTCGACATCATAGACCGCGCCCGTCACATGAATGTCCTTGCCCGCATCGTAGATCTGGATCTCGAAGGAATGATAGATGTAATCGTCGCTCGTCGGCACGTCAGGGACGCGGATAAAGATCCCGGAGTTCGTTTCCTTCGTGGAGCATTTAAAATCGCATTCAAAGATGAAGTCCTTGTATTTCTTGCCGTACCAGAGAAGGCCCATGCCGCCCTGGCCTTTCAGGACACCCGTCTTCGGATCGACCTCGAAATAGCCCGGCCCATAGTGGTTCCAGCCGTGTTTTTCATACTGGCCGCCGCTCTTTCTGAAGATCTGCTCGTAGCCTTCGTAGTGGGTGATGCTCTTCACATATTCGACGCTCTTTTGAATGGCCGGGATGGGATTCGCGACTTCCTTCTCGTTCTCGTATTCGATCGTCAGGAAACCGCTGTAATCCTGGAGCGTCAGTTCGGCCAGAAGATCGCGGATATTTCCCCTGCCCTGTCCCCAGGGGACATCGTTCGCGGCCGGGGGAGAACCGTAGCCGTCGCGGTCCTTGAGATGGACGTCGAGGATCCGGCCTTCGAGGAGCTTGAACGCTTCGCGCGGATCGTTCATGCCCCGCATCCAATGGCCGTTGTCAGCGCAGGAGCCGATGCGGGAGTCCTTGCCGTCGACATGATTAAAGACGGTCTCAGGCTTCGCGTATTTGTTCGGCTCAGGATGGTTGTGGATGGCGATCTGGAGGTTGTACTCCTTGACGAGCTTTTCGAGGAGCGTGAAGTCGTCGTCCGCAGGCTCGCAGACGACCGTCCGGATGCCCATTTTCCGGGCGAAGTTGAAGACCTTGCGCATGCTTTCTTCAGTCTTCCCGATGTCGCAAACGCCGTAGGCGAAGACCGTCAGGCCGGCTTCCTTGAGCTTGTCCTTAACCTTAGCCTGCAGCTCTTCGGTCATATTGTCGTCGAACTTAGCCTTGGGCAGTTCGGTTCCCAAAGGCTGCCCGGGGTAGGCCTGGACGTATTTAATACCGAGGTCTTTAAGTTTCAGGAGCGTCTCGAAGAAGGTGAATCTCCGGAACGTCCAGCACTGCATGGCGATCGGGAACTTCTTGATCCGAACGTCGTTGTAATTCGTCGTCTCGACATATTTCTGAAGTTCGGAGGGGATATGTCGGATCTGCGGCGCGGCCGCCTGCTGGGCAATCGCGCCTTGAAAGATCAAACCAATGAATGTCGTCAGAAAAAAATATTCGAGAGCTCTTTTCCTCATGCTGCCTCCTTTTTTAAATAATCGCAATGACGACCTTATTTGCTTTTCGGATTCCATGTCCCTTTGGCCACGGCGGGAATGTAGGTCTCGAGTCCCGGCGGCGGGAAGGGGATGGTTTTTCCCTTTTCCGCGCTCATGTAGGCCGTCATCAGGAGTTCTGTGACGTTTACTCCGTCGCCGAAATTTTCTTCGGGACGGCTGGCTCCCAGGAAGGACTGGACCATGTGCCGGTTCTCGGCGGTATATCCGTATTCGGTTTCCTCGTTCGCCACGACCGGCATGAGCCCGATCTCGGCGTTCTGTTTTTCGACAAGGTCCTCGCCGGCTTTGCCTATCACGTTCCTGCTGAAGAACACTTTTAGCCCCGAATCCAGGGTGCTGATGGCGAGCGAATATTCCGGGCCTAAGAGCTCCATGGTCAGCCGCAGGCCTGCGCCGATATAGCACCATGACGTGGTCGTCTCCACGATCACGATCTTGCCTTTTTGATCTTTGTATTCTACGAGCGAGCGGGCGAAGTCCTCAGCCGGGCGGTTGATGTAGTCGGTCTTGCCGCCGCTGTTTTTGGCCAGGATGGCGGCGTAGTGCGGCTCCTGCCACTTGAGACAATTCATGTAGGCCGTGACGCTGACCGGGGTGAGAACATTTCTCGGAGCGCCAGGAGGCGTCAGCATGAATCTCGCTTCCTCGACCGAATGGCACATCATGTCATTGAGAACGCCGCCGCCCTGGAGCGCTCCTTCCCAGAACCAGGGCATGTGCGGCCCGCTGTGCTCTTCGGCCGCCCGGGCCAGATAGGGCGGCCCGGCGATGGCCGCGCCGCGCGCCCAGACGATGTCCTTGCCCCGGACGACGGCCGGCGCAAACACCTGGTTTTCGAGATACCCGTCGAGAAGGTGCGCCTTCTTAGCCAGATCCAGCATTTTTCGTGCTTCCTTGACGTTCCGGCCGAGCGGCTTCTCGCATGTGACGCCGATGAGCTTGCCCTTTCCTTTGATGACGGCATAGGCGATCTCTTCCATGACATCCAGCCTCGTGTAGTTCGGCGCGCCGATCCAGAGCGCGTCGATGGCCGGATCGGCGATCATGTCCGTCACTGATTTGTATGTTCTGGCGTTGCCGACATGGAGTCTCCTGACGAGCGCGGCCGCTTCTTCGGCCCGCTTCGTATCGGGGTCGAAGATCCCGAGAATGTCCGCGTCCCGGACGCCGACCCACGAGCGAATGTGAAAGCGGGCGATAAACCCGCCGCCGATGATCCCGATGCCCAGGAATTTTTTATTTCTCATACTTATCCTCCGACCTTTTAATCCCCCTGAATTGTGTCAGGGGGTAGGGGGTTTAATATCACTAAGATAAAGTCTTCATACATGCCATATCTAATCCCCCTTAATTTCCGCAGACACAGCTTTAGGACTCTTAATTTTTGACATTAATCCCCCCTTCCCCCCTTGGAATTCAAGGGGGGCCAAAATAGGTTCGTGTCTCCGGATTTGTGGGGTAGGGGGTTTAATATCGCGAATTCAAAGTTTTTTTGACCTGACATAGTGATTCGGGACCATGGACCCATTTAATCCCTAAACCTGTTCCTGTTCTTCTTAGGCGGCCGCAGCCGCTTTTTTTTCCTTGAACAAAGCCACGAAAGCCACCGCGCAGAGGAGCGTCAGGACCGTCGGGACGAGGAACACGTTCCTCCAGTTGGTGATGTCGTCTTTCGTGAAGAGGTCTTTGATCCAGCCCGAGAAGTTGGCCCCTAGGAAATTGCCGAAGCCCAGGATGATGACGGCGATCAGGCTCTGGGCCGAGGCCCGGATGTCGGCGGGCGCGACCGTATCAACGTAGATGTAGGCCGCCGTGAAGAAGAAGACGTAGCAAAAGCCGTGGAGCGAGAGCGAAGCGACGACCAGCCAGGCCGGCGTCCCGATGACGAAGATGATGTAACGGAGCGGCCAGGCCAGCACGCCCAGGGTCATGGTCTTTTTGATGCCGTACTTGGGCAGGATCTTGGGAAGGAGGAGGGCCATGACGAAGATCTCGGCGACCTGGGCGATGGTCATAACTAGGGAAATCGAGGTGTTGCTCACCCCGATCTTGGCCGAAGTCAGGAAGGGCGCGGTGAGAACGTAGTAAAACTGCAGCTCCGTAGCCACGACGAAGGCGATGATGGTGAAGATCAGGAAGTTCCTGTCCTTGAGCATCTTTAAGGCCTCAAGAAAGGCCCAGGGCTTGGTCCCTTCTTTCTTCGGCGGCGTATGGGGCAGGCTGAAGGATTGGATGCCCATGACGATCGAGAAGATGCCGGCCAGGAAGAGCGTGTCGCCTTTGATCGCAATGCCCGGTGCGGACTTGGCCAGGACCCGCCAACCGAATAAGGCCCAGCCGGCCGCGATCCAGCCGATCGTTCCCCAGACGCGGATCTTGCCGAAGTCTTTTTCCGAGTCCTTGAGATTGATGAAAGCGATGGAATTGGTCAAGGCCAGCGTCGGCGCATAGACGACGCAGTAGACCAGCATGACCCAAACCATGGCCGAGTAGCTCGTCACAGCCGCGCCGAGGAGCAGAATTGCTCCGCCAATGAGCAGCATGGCTGCGATGACTTTCTGCGTCGGGAAATAGCGGTCGGCGAGCTGGCCTCCGATCATCGGGGCGATGATCGTGGCGATCGGGAGCAGGCCGTAAATGAAGCCGACCTGCCAACCCGCAAATCCCAAGGAGTCGCCGAGGTACGCCGACAGCACCGGGGCCCAGGCGCCCCAAACGGCGTATTCCAAAAACATCATGGTGCCGAGTCGGAATTTTGCGCTCATGCCCTTCTTCCTTTTATTCGAGAAGTGAATGTCTTGCGAGACGAAAAATATATAAATTCCGCTTCTTTGTCAATCATTCGACAAAAACAGTCTCTTGTGATATTTTTTCAACAGACAAGGAATTGGACATGAGAAAGAACCTCATCGTTTTATGCTTTGCGTTGTTAACTCTCACCGGGACTTCGGCGGCGGCCGAGACGAGGAATTTTTATTTTCCCAAAGTTCGCATCGATATTCAAATCGCCCCCAACGGAACGTTCACGGTCGATGAATACCGGACCTATGCTTTCCGGGGAAAATTTTCCTGGGCTTCGCTCTGGATTCCGCTCCGCGTCGAGCGGCAGGGCGCGAGCTATGATGTCGCTATCGAAGACTTCTTCTCCGTCACAGATGAGCAGGACGCGCCGCTCACGACAGAGATCGGCGAAAAGGAAGGGCGGTTCGAAGCCAAATGGTTTTATTCGGCGCGCAATGAGCAGCGCACCTTCCACATCCATTACAGCGTTCGCGGGGGGATCATCAGCTATCCCCATGTCTCCGAGCTGTACTGGCAGGTGATCGGCAGCGGCTGGGACAGGCCGACGGAAAATGCCGAGATCATGGTCCATCTCCCGGAACCCGTGCCCGAGAAAACCGATCTTCTGGTCTATGGACACGGCCCTCTGTCCGGCTATGCCGAGATCATCGACACCCAAACCGCCCGTTTTTCGGCAACGAACCTCAGGTCCGGCCAATTCTTGGAGATCCGCATTATCTGGCCGGCCGGCTTCGTCCGGGGCGTCGCTTCCGACCGCCACACGCGCGAGTCCATTCAAGAGGAAGAGGCGCAGTTCGTTCAGCAGACCATCGAACGGGCCCAGCGGGCCCGCGAGGATGAGGCTCGCCGGGCCCGAACGTTCAAGAAGATCGCGGCTGTCTGGCTTGTCTGGCTGTTTCTCGGCCCTTTGATCTGGCTGTCTTTTTATCTGCGCTCTTGGAAGAAGGTCGGGAGGGATTACCGTTTTCCCGATGTCCCGCTCTATATGCATGAGCCGCCTTCGAAGCTGCAGCCCGCCCTCGTGGAGATCTTGATGAAAGAAGGGATCGGGATCACGCCGAAATCCTTCACGGCGACGATCTTTGACCTCGCCCGTCGCGGTCATATAGAGATGGAAGACAGGCTCGTTGACAAAAAAGGGATCTTCGGAAGCAAACAGGATTACGAAACGACCATGATCCTCCGAAAAGAATATCAGGATGATTCCTCATTGCTCTCTTATGAGAAAGATGTTTTGGACTTGCTCTTTGAAAAGATCGCCGATCACCCCGCAGGAAAGGGGACCCGGCTGTCGCTGGACGAGCTGAAGAAATATTTCAAAAATCATCCCCAGAAATTCCAGAAATGGTATCAGGCTTGGATCAAGGACATCAAAGACGAGTCGAAGAAACGCCAGTTCATCGAGCCGCCCAGCCTCCGGGCGCGTAACATTTTCATCTCAATCACGTTGCCGCTGGCGATCCTGACCGTCAATCCGCTTCTGGCCGTTCTCTCTGCCGTCTTGATTCCCAACTTAAGGCGGCGGGCCATGTCCTGGGCCAATGAATACGAGCGGTGGAAGGCCTTGGACCGGTTCCTGGACGATTTTTCGAACTTCAAGGATATCCCGCCCGAAGCCTACAAACTCTGGGAACAATACTTGGTCTTCGGCATCCTGTTCGGAATGGCAAAGAAGATCCTCAAAATGCTGCCGGTCATTCTTAAGGATGAACGCTCGGCCGTACCCGTCTGGTATTATGGGTTCAACAGGGCTTCCTTTCTCAGCTCCGGAAGCTTGGAGCACATGATCAGCCGCATCGAGGCGATGTCCACGTCCATCCAACAGGCCAGCACCTCTGCGGCCCATTATTCGTCCGGAGGGGGAGGGGGATTCAGCGGCGGAGGAGGCGGTGGCGGAGGCGGTGGCGGCGGCAGCGCCGGGTGATCGGCATGATCCTATTAGGACTTTGCTTATTTTTAAATCTCATCGTTCTCAGTGAAGGAGGGATGGCAATGGACATAAAAATCACGAGCCCGGCGTTTAAGGAAGGGGAGATGATTCCCAAACAATACACCTGTGATGGCCCGGACGTTTCGCCTGCTCTGATCTGGAACGCTGGGCCCTCGGGGACAAGGAGCATCGCCCTCATCTGCGATGACCCTGACGCTCCGCGCGGCACGTGGGTTCATTGGGTGATTTTCAATCTCCCGGCCGATCTCAAAGAGCTTCAGGAGAACATTCCAAAGCAGGACGTGCTGAAAAATGGAGCGAAACAGGGACGCAATGATTTCGGCGACATCGGCTATGGCGGTCCGTGCCCGCCCGCGCTCCATAGATATTTTTTCAAGGTCTATGCCCTGGATGCGATGCTCAACCTCCAGGCTGGAGCGACAAAAGCCAAGCTCCTGAAAGCCATGGAAGGGCATATTCTCGGCCAAGGGCAATTGATGGGAACATATATGAGGCAAATGGATTATAGGGGGGGAGTTTAAGGCCAATATTTTAAAGTCTTTATTCCAGCGATATTTAATCGCCCTGAATTGTAATTCTTCGTTCCTTCTGGATAATATAGCTTCGGGAGTTGCGGGGTGGCATCCGTGCCAGCCGCGTTCCTTATATAAATGTGAAGGAGGCTAGAAAATGAAGCGGATGATGATGATTCTTATTATCTTGATGGCCTTTTCGATTATTCAGGCTTCGGAGAAAGCGCCGCTCAAGGTCTTCGTCTCCGTGGACATGGAAGGGATTTGGGGCGTTGTCCACAGCGACCAGACATCGGCCGATTCGAGAGATTACAGCTACGCCCGGAAATGGATGGCCGAGGACGTGAACGCCGTCGTCGAAGGTCTCCTCGAAGCCGGGGCGACGGAGGTCGTCGTCAACGACTCCCACGGCAGCATGCGCAATATCCTTCCTCAGGATTTTCATCCGAAGGCCAGCCTGATCAGCGGGTCGCCCAAACCCCTGTCCATGATGCAGGGCATCGACGGGTCTTTTGCGGCCTGCATCTTTGTCGGATACCATGCCAAGGCTGGGACGACGTCCTCCGTTCTCGATCATACGATTTCCGGGAGCGCCATGAAGTCGATAAAGATCAACGGTTTGGAATTGCCCGAGCTCGGGATTAACGGAGCGATCGCCGGATATTTCAAGGTCCCGGTGATCATGCTCAGCGGCGACGCGGAGACATGCAGGCAGGCCAAGACAATCCTGGGAAGCGAAGTCGTGACGGCGGACGTCAAAGAAGGCCTGGGGCGTTTCGCGGCCAGGCTTCTTCCCGCGGACGAAGCGAGGCGGCGTTTGAAGGAAGGCGCCAAACAGGCGTTGCTCAAAAGGGACAAAATAGCCCCGTTCATGCTGAATCCTCCGTTGAATTTTGAATTGGAATTCCAGACAAGCGCGCAGGCTGAGATGCCGGCTCTCCTCCCCCAGGTCAAGAGGACCGGGCCGCGCACAGTCACGTTCACAGCCAATGATTATCTCGAAGGATTCAAGCTGATGCGGGCAATCATCGCCCTCGCCTCGGCAACCTAAGATAATAAATGTCATTCAGACTGTTTTTTGTTTCTGTTTGAACCCGGAGGGCTGATTTTCCGTATATCCCTTTGAAACGGATAATATTATTATCAGGAGGCAACTATGGCTGACGAAGAAAAAAAAGAGGAAAAGACAACAGGTAAAACCCGGACCGAAGAATTCAAACTTAGCGGCGGGGAAATCCTCAATAAGATCAAAGATCTAATCCACGAGGGCAACATCCGCCGGATCATCCTCAAGGACGAAAACGGGAAGACGTTCCTCGAGATTCCGCTCACAGTCGGCCTCATCGGCGCGGCGCTGGCTCCGGTGCTAGCTGCTGTCGGGGCCATCGCCGCTCTCGTTTCCAAGCTGACCATCGTCGTCGAGAAGATCGACAGGTAAATAACGGGATCAGGCCTAAATACCTAACAAAATAGCGATCCTTTTCTGGATGGGGGATGTATTAAACGGACAGGTCTGACCCCGTTCCATTCCCTGCGGCGTCATCGTAGATTTATTTTGATTTCAGAAGGCTGAAAAGATAAAATCTTCCTTCTTTCCATGAAATTCAGAATGAGGTCAAAGACCATGCGATACCCATCACCCTCTTTCCTCCGCCGAGGGACGTTTATTGTCGCCTTTTTATGGCTTTGTTCGGCCTTCGCCGCGGCCATCGAAAATCCCGGCAACCTCAACTTGATGCCCGTGCCGTCCAAAATAACTGTCACCGAGGGCAAATTCCGGATCACGGAAGATCTCGCCATCGGTGCGATCGGCGAAGCCGGCGCCCGATCCAAAAAGGCGGCGGCGCGTTTCATGGAGAGGCTGGCCGGACGGACGGGCCTCTTTTTCAAGCAGGATTATTTGGCCGAGCTTGGCCCATCCGGGAGTTCATCGTTCCTGTTTAAATATGAAACGCCCGGACAGCTCGAACCTTTCGAAGACGAGTCCTACGCCCTCACCGTAAGCCCGGACCGCATCCTCCTCATCGCCAAGACCGACCTCGGCGTTCTCCACGGCTTTGAGACCATCCTTCAGCTCATGGACGCCGACAGCCAGGGCTATTTCATTCCCTGCCTTCAAATCGATGATACGCCCCGATTCGCCTGGCGGGGGCTCCTCATCGATGTCGCCCGCCACTTCATGCCCGTGGATGTCATCAAGAGAAACCTGGACGGGATGGCCGCTGTCAAATTGAACGTCCTCCACTGGCACCTGACCGATGACCAGGGCTTTCGCCTCGAGTGCAAGATCTTTCCGCGCCTGCATCAGTTCGGGTCGGATGGACTTTATTACAACCAGGACCAGGTCCGGGACGTCATCGCCTACGCCGCGGACCGCGGCATCCGGGTCATGCCCGAGTTCGATATCCCGGGCCATTCAACGAGCTGGCTCGTCGCGTATCCCGCTTTGGCCTCCGCTCCGGGCCCGTTCAAGATCGAGCGCAAATGGGGAGTCTTCGACCCTGTCTTCAACCCGACGGATGAAAATACGTATCGTTTCTTCGACCTCTTCTTCGAAGAGATGGCCTCGCTCTTTCCGGATAGATACGTCCATATCGGCGGTGACGAAAACAACGGCAAACAGTGGGATGCCAACCTCGAGATCCAGCAGTTCAAAAAGGCCCACAATCTCCTGGACAACCATGCCCTCCAGGCTTATTTCAACGGCCGCATCCAGGCGAGCCTGGCCAAATACGACAAGAAAATGGTCGGTTGGGACGAGATTTTCCAGCCCGATCTGTCGAAAGATATCGTCATTCAGTCCTGGCGGGGAAGACAGGCGCTCATCGACTCGGCACAGCGCGGCTATCAGGGAATTCTCTCCAACGGCTATTATATCGATCTGTGCCAACCGGCCGTTTATCATTATCTGAATGACCCCATTTCCGATGAAGTCCCGCTGAAAGACGAAGAGAAAAAGCTCATCCTCGGCGGCGAAGCGACGATGTGGTCTGAGTTGGTCACACAGGAGACGATCGACTCCCGCATCTGGCCGCGGACGGCCGCCATCGCCGAGCGGCTCTGGTCCCCGGCCAGCATCCGGGATGTGGACGACATGTACCGCCGATTGGACGCCATCGCGGTCCGCCTCGAAGAGCTGGGGTTGACCCATTTCAAGAACCAGGAGATGATGCTCAGGCGCCTCGCCGGGAGCGCGGATATCGGTCCGCTGAGAACGTTCCTTGAAGTGATCGAGCCGCTGAAACAATACAAACGCCACAACCAGGGCCTGACCTACACCGAGCTTTCTCCGCTCACGCGGATCGTGGATGCGGCCTTGCCGGAATCGAAAGCAGCGCGCCTCTTCCGGAAGATGACGGATGAATTCCTCCGGACGAATGACCGGAAGATCGCCGACGCGCTGAAGACCCAGCTCCAGCGGTGGAGGGCCAATCCTCAGCTCCTGAGGGCGTTGATCAAAAGTTCTCCCGTTCTCAGCGAGATCGAGCCTCTATCCCAGGACCTGTATACCGTCGCCGACATCGGGATTCAGGCCCTCGATGCCATCCTGGCCAAGACGGCCGGAGACCGAGCCTGGGTGAATGAAAGCCAGGCTGCTTGCGAGCTGGCCAAAAAGCCCAAAGGCCACGCGGAGCTGGCCTTGATTCCTGCCGTGGAGAAACTCGTCCAGGCCACGCTTTCAAGATAAGAACGGGCAAGGCGAACGTCTTTCTCAGGGAAGAAGTCATAGTTTCCCATTTCCACCTCGGAAAAAGAAAGAAGGAGGATTTGAGGAGGACCCATTAAAAGACAGGAATCATTCTTATCGAGGATAGGTCTTGGTTTCGTCGTGGCCGCCACGGGCGTGGGCGCCGGCGACCTCATCACGGGGAGCCTGGCCGGCTCGAACGTCGGCGTCATTTTGATCTGGGCGGCCCTGGCCGGCGCGCTCATCAAATTTTTTCTGAACGAGGGAATTGCGCGCTGGCAGATGGCCACCGGCGCGACCATCCTCGAAGGATGGATCGGCCGCCTGGGCCGTTGGATCCAGTGGATTTTCATCATCTATTTTCTGATCTGGTCCTATTTTGTTGGCGGAGCCCTGATCAATGCCTGCGGTGTGGCCGGAGGTGGCCTTTTTCCCATCGGTGAACCGCAGACGTCGAAGATCTTCTGGGGGATCTTCCATTCGCTCCTCGGTTTCGTCCTCGTCTGGCTAGGCGGATTCAAGATCTTTCAGTACGCCATGTCTTTTTTAACAGCCGTCATGTTCGTGACCGTGTTGAGCACGGTCTTCCTCATTTCGCCCGATTGGGCGGCGATCGGGAAAACTCTAGTCTCCCCGTCTCTGCCCCCGCATTCGACGGCCTGGCTGCTGGGCATACTCGGCGGTATCGGAGGAACGGTGACCCTCCTGTCCTACAGCTAT
>Ga0299915_10001165_pt1 | contig 19419 bp, 14 predicted proteins | sample RVTome_13_FD_200263 | JGI IMG/M metagenome (GOLD analysis project Ga0299915, IMG submission 200263) | Soil microbial communities from uranium-contaminated site in the Upper Colorado River Basin, Wyoming, United States - RVT92D227 (version 2) ... | reverse complement strand
GCCTACCTGATGCTGCGCTCTTTCATGCAGGCGTGCTATTCAGCGCGGAATGTGGGCCACTTTGGCCTGGCGACCAGGGAATACACGCACTTCACTTCGCCGATCCGGCGCTATCCGGACCTGGTCGTGCACCGCCTGCTCAAGGAGTGCCTCGCGCCTCAGCCGTCGCCGGCATGGCGGGAGACCATGGCCGCGGCGCTGCCCCAGATCGCCCAGCACACCTCGGCGCGCGAGCGCAACGCGGACGATGCCGAGCGCGAGATCGAGAAGATTAAAAAGGTCCAGTTCATGGCGGACAAGGTCGGTGACGAGTTCGAAGCCCTGGTCTATTCGGTCGTGCGCCACGGATTCCACGTGGAGCTGATCGAACACTTCGTGGACGGTTTCGTGCCGGCCGCTACCCTGATCGATGACAACTATCTCTACAGGGAAAAAACGCATGCCTTCGTGGGTGAGCGGCGGCGCCGTCACATCCGGCTCGGCTCCAGAGTGCGCGTGCGTCTGGACAGCGCCGACCGCGAAAGCTTTCGCCTCTCCTTTTCCCTGATGGAGGTGCTTTAGGGTCTGTCAGGCACTATACTCAGCGGGTTGGCATCGAATGGCCACAAAGCTATCAGCCGTCAGCTTTCAGCATTCAGCTCGCCCTGGTAGCAGGAATGCTGAGCGCTATCATGGAGGGCTGATGGCTGAGTGCTGACGGCCGAAAGCTTGAGGCCTTTACTCATCTGTATTCGTGCCGCATGCATAAGGCATTTCTTCGGTTCCGGCTTGTCCGGGTTGGGCTAGATCCGGACAAGCCTGAAATGAGGAAATGCCTGGTACATATGGAGAAACAAAGATGACCCGGAAACCACTGGCACTGATCACCGGAGCGTCGAGCGGAATCGGCGCGGTCTTCGCGCGCAGGCTCGCCCGTCGCGGATATGCGCTGCTGCTGGTTGCCCGCCGCCAGGGCCGGCTTGAGGCATTGGCCTCCGAGCTGGGCGACGCCGAGGCTCTGATTGCGGACCTCACGTCCGACGCCGATTTGCGCAGGGTGGAAGAACGCATCGCGGGAGAGCCGAATCTGGACTTTCTGGTGAACAACGCCGGCTTCGGCACGCTTGGTCTCTTTTACGAGACCGCTCTGGCAGACCAGGACCGCATGCATCGCCTGCACATTCTTGCCATCGTGCGCCTCACACATGCGGCCCTGGGCGGCATGGTCAGACGCGGGCGCGGCAATGTTATTAATGTCTCTTCGGTCGCCGCCTTCTTCCACAATCCGACCAGCGTCAGCTATTGCGCCACCAAGGCATGGATCAACAGCTTCACTGAAGGGCTCCATATTGAGCTGAAGAGCATCGGCTCTGCCGTGCGGGTGCAGGCATTATGCCCCGGCTTCACCTACTCGGAATTCCACGATGTGGTGGGCATCGACCGCAAGCTGATCCCCGACCACCTGTGGGTGTCGGCCGAAGACGTTGTGGATGCTTCGCTCCGGGCGCTGGATCGCAATCAGCTGATTGTTATTCCCGGCCGGAAATACCGCTGGCTCGTGCGCGTGCACGGCTGGCTGCCGCGAAGCCTGCAGCGGTCCGCCGCGATACGATATGCCAACCGCACCCGCCCCGCCCTACGCCCCACCCGATGATGGCATGAGGTGGGGTGCAGCTCGCGCCTTGCCAGCGGGCCTGGGGGCCTGCAGCAAAGTGCACCGGTTATTCCGTGAAAGACCCTAACCCGATCGGAGCGCATCTACCAGGCCCTGAAGGAGGGCGTCCTCCTGTGGGGAGAAAACCGTGCGGAGGTCGATAAGGACCGTGTCTTCTTCTATGCGGATGATGACTGGCGGTTCCTGCGATCGCAGGCGGGATTCGATCTGGGCGGCCGTGACGCGGTCGGAGCGAAGGGCGATCAGGGGCGACGCCAGGCCGAAATCGGGGCATGAGCCGCCGCCGACCACGGACTCGCCGCGCGCCGGCTGCGCAGTGGCGCCTTCAGGAAGCTTCAGCCCCAGCTTATCCATGAATTGACTGCTCCGGCTCTGCAGCTCATCGAAGGGTATCGATATCATGCCAAGCACGGGGATTTCCTCCAGCGCCCTGCCGTTCCGGTATCCTGCCAGCGTAGCTTCAAGAGCGCCGGCGATCAGCTTTCCGACGCGATAGGTGCGCATCAGCGGATTCTCGCGGACCATGCGGATATAGCGCTCGGCACCGGCCAGGATCCCTGCCTGCGGCCCGCCAAGAAGCTTGTCTCCGCTGAAGCATACGAGGTCGGCTCCGGCGGCCAGGCTTTTCTGGGCTACAGGCTCATCTGAAATGCCGTAAGCGCGCAGGTCGACCAGGCAGCCGCTCCCGATGTCGTCCAGCAGGGGAACACCCCCCGCACGCGCCACTCCGACTATCTCCTCCAGCGGGGGCCTGTGGGTAAAGCCGCGGATGCGGAAGTTGCTCTGGTGAACTCGCAGCAGAAGCGCCGTTTGGGGGCCGATTGCCGCCGCATAATCCTGGATGCGCGTTTTGTTCGTTGTGCCGATTTCACGCAATATCGCGCCGCTCCTGGCCATGATTTCCGGAATTCGAAAAGACCCCCCGATCTCCACCAGCTCGCCCCGCGACACCACAACTTCCCGCCCGGAGGCCAGGCTGTTCAGCGCCAGCAGCAGGGCAGCCGCATTGTTGTTGACCACGGTGGCGGCCTCACAACCCAGCAGCTCGACCAGAATTGACTCGAGAATCTTGTCCCGGTGCGATCTTTCCCCCGCCCGCAGGTCGTACTCCAGATTGGTGTAACACGCCCCGAGTGCCGATAAGGATTTCTGGGCCCGGCTCGAGAGCGGCGCCCGACCCAGGTTGGTGTGGATGATCACGCCGGTCGCATTGACAACCGATCGCAGGGACGGGCGGAGTCGCTCCTGGATCGCTGCAACCAGCTTCGACAAGAGCAGGTTGTGGTCGGAAGCCATCTCGACTCCTTCGCTCCCGGAGCGGATGGAATCCCGAAGCTCGCCCAGGAACTTCTGGATTATCGATACCACGAAGCCGCGGCTGGTGAGGTCGGCCATGCCGGAAATTGCCGGTGATTGCAGCAAATGCTCGACCGACGGAATCTTGCGCAACGCTTCATTCAGGGAGTTGGGCTCCATGGCGCCATTTCAGCACAGGGGCGGGCGGCTGTCAATCCGCACCAACGCGCAGGTCGGGAGGCCGGCACCCGCACGATCTCCCGGGGGGCTTCGGCGGCGCTTCCGAGGCGGCGAATGCCTGCATGAGTGTAGCGTTATGAGAGCTGCGATTCAATTGTTGGCAGAGGATAGCATCGGGTCGGCCGTTGGGTGGGTCTGGAGGCCCACCCCCATAGGACGGCGCATCAGAGGCAAACGAACCGATTATCACCGTCCTGTGTGCGCCGGGCTCCTGCCCGACGATCTTGGCCAGCGCCTGAATCGCCGTTAGCGGAGATGAGAGCTTGACAGCCTACGACGAAGAATTGGACGACCTGGACGAATGGATCCAGCGCCTGCGCGTGGAGTACGAGATTTTTTTCAACGGCCACCGCAAAAAAGCGCCGGAGGACCTCAAACAGAGAGTTGAGAAGCAGGTGAAAAGGCTCGCCGAGGCCAACATGAGCTTTACTCAACGCTTCCGTTACAACACTCTGATCGGACGCTACTACATTTACCGCGACCATTGGCGCCGCAGGCAGGCGGACCGCGAGCAAGGCCTCGACTTCAAGAGCGCAGCCAAGGCAGCGCCGGAACCTGCCAGGGAAAGGGATGAGGGGATCCAGATCACGATCCACGATCCCGAGGCCGACGCAGACAAAATCAAGCAGCTCTACGAATGGCTGGTTTCTATCCGGAACAAGCACCTGCGGGCTCAGCCCGCCATCAGCTACTCGCAGTTCTCGCAGTATGTCGCCGCCCAAACGCAGGGGCTCAAAAGGAAGCTCGGCTGCGACAGCGTCGTTTTCCGCATAACGCTCGAGGCTGATGCAATCAAGTTCACGGCCAAGGGAGCCCGCAGCTAGCCCGCATTCCTCGCCGGATTTCGCAGCGAGGCTGCGCAGCCGGGCCTTATGACGAGCACCGGCAGGGCTGAGTAACAGAAACGTTTGAGCGCTACGTCGCAGGGGGCGAAGCCCGAGGACCCCCGTCAGAAGGCCCGGATCCGCCGCCGCAGTAGAAAGCTGGCGAGAAATGCGCGTTAGAGCATTGCACTAGGTCTGCATACCGCGTCTGTAAGGCTATTTCTTGGTTCCGGCTTTTCCGGATCAGGCTTCCGGCGCGAGCGGTTCCAGGCGGACTACGTTCTCGGCCTGGGGTCCCCGCGAACCCGCCTTAATGTCGAACTCCACTTTTTCTCCCTCGCGAAGGGTCCTGAAGCCCTTATCGGCGATGGCGCTGTAGTGCACAAACACATCCGCACCCGACCCCTGCGAGATGAACCCATATCCCTTGGTGTTGTTGAACCACTTTACCGTACCGCTAAGCCTGGTCATGCACCTTTCTCCCTACGCCGCTTCAAGAAAGAGATACCCCGCCGACTTAGACCCGCCACGGGTTCCGGAAAAATCAGAGCATCCTGAGGGCGCAAATATTCATGAAATGTGCTGCCAGCCTAGCCGAGCGCGTTTCCTGTTGTCAACGGCAAAAAACCGCAGCCGGCTGTGACCAAGGGCCTATTTGGTTGCGGCCGCGGGCCGTGCCGTGTAGTATCCAGGACGGTTTCGTCAGCTGATAGCCGCAGGAGGCAGGATCATGACTCAAATACACCGTGCACTGGTCAGCGTTCATAACAAGACCGGCGTGGCTCAGTTCGCACGCTTTTTGGTCGAGAGGGGCATCGAGATACTGTCGACCGGGGGCACGGCCCGACTGCTTTCCGAAGCGAAGATACCGGTCATCGAAGTGTCCCGGCACACCGGGTTTCCGGAGATTCTGGACGGACGTGTGAAAACCTTGCATCCGCGCATCCATGCCGGCCTGCTATCCATCCGCGGGCGTGATTCTCACCAGGCCCAGATGCGCGAACTCGACATCCAGGAGATTGACCTCGTGGTGGTCAATCTCTACCCGTTCATGGAAGTGGTTTCGCGTCCTGCTTCGACTTTCGACCAAGCCGTCGAGCAGATCGACATCGGCGGACCCAGCATGGTCCGGTCCGCTGCCAAAAACCATGCCTATGTGGCCGTGGTGACCGACCCGTCGGACTACGGCTGGATCATGCAGGAGATGGAACAGCACGATGGCCGCCTGAGCCCCGCCACCCGTTTGATCCTTGCCCAAAAGGCGTTTGCCACGTCCGCCGCCTACGACGCGGCGATCGCCGCCCACCTTTCCCAGCGAGTGATCTCGCCGCAGGGCGAGCCGGTGAAGGTCGAACGGGGGCTGTCACAATTCGAAGTCATACCGTTGCAAAAGGTCCGGGACCTCCGTTACGGAGAGAATCCGCATCAGCGCGCGGCGCTTTACCGGAGGATCTCCGCTCCGCCGGCCGGGGTAGCCGCCGCCGAGTTTTTGCACGGCAAGGAGCTCAGCTACAACAACCTGCTGGACGCCGATGCCGCCTGGAACCTGGTGCGCGAATTCGATCTGCCGGCCGCGGCCGTGATCAAGCACACCAACCCATCGGGCGCAGCGCAGGCCGACACCCTGCGCGACGCCTATGTCCTGGCCCGCGACTGCGATCCGGTTTCGGCATTCGGCTCGGTCGTGGCCCTGAACCGGATGACAGACGCGGAAACGGCAAGCGAGATCAACCGCACATTCGTCGAGGTGGTTCTTGCGCCGGATTATGCGCCCGAAGCCCTGGAGGTTTTGCGGCAGAAGAAAAACATCCGCCTGCTGCGCATGAGCTCTGGCACTGCGCCCTATATCCAGCACCGGGAGATCGACGGCGGATTCCTGGCGCAGGAAAAGGACGTGTACCCGGCCAGTCCGGATGAATGGAAGACAGTGACCAGGAGGCGCCCCTCCGCCGACGAAATGGCGGCGCTGCTATTCGGGTGGCGGGTCGTGAAGCACGTCAAGTCGAATGCCATTGTGTTCTGCGACGCGTGCCGCACCCTCGGGATCGGCGCTGGACAAATGAGCCGCGTGGATGCCGTCCGTTGGGGCGCGCAGCGCGCCACGCTGCCGCTGCACGGCTGCGCGCTGGCCTCCGATGCATTCTTCCCCTTCCCGGACGGCGTCGAGGTCGCCGCCGGTTTCGGCGTTCGCGCCATTGCCCAACCCGGGCGCTCGGTGCGTGATGCGGAGGTTATCGAAGCCGCCGATGCGCGCGACATCGCCATGGTCTTCACCGGCATACGCCACTTCAGGCACTGATCGCATGGCAGGCGAGTGACCATTCAATGGTCTGATAGCTGATTGCTGACCGCTGAAAGCCTGGGGCATTCGCCCCGCTGATATCCGTGCCGCATATGTAGGGTATTTGTTAGGTTCAGGCTTATCCGGCTTATGGAGGCAATGCCATGCTCATGGTCATCGATGTCGGCAATACGAACACCGTCCTGGGAGTCTACCGCGCAGAAGAGCTCCTCCAACATTGGCGCTTGATGACGGAGCGCGAGCGTACGGCAGACGAATGGGGAATCCTGATCCGGACGCTTTTCAACATGGGCGACATCGCCAACGAGAGCGTGTCGGGCATCGCGATATCCTCCGTGGTCCCGCCGGCCCGCCCGGCGCTGGAGGAGATGGCCGTGCGCTATTTCGGCATTCATCCCCTCTTCATCGAACCCACCCAGGACCTGGGAATGCCGGTCCTCTACTCGCCCCCGGGAGATGTCGGAGCCGACCGGGTGGTCAACGGCGTGGCTGCGTACGCCGCCTTCGGAGGTCCCGTCATCGTGGTGGACTTCGGCACGGCTACGACATTCGACCTTATCTCAGCCCGCGGCGAGTACGCGGGGGGCGTGATTGCGCCCGGTATCGGCATATCGGCCGAGGCCCTCTTCCTGCGCGCCGCCCGCCTGCCGCGCGTCGAATTGCGCGCGCCCGCCAAGGTCATCGGCGACACCACCGTGACCAGCATGCAATCCGGCCTCTATTGGGGCTACGCCGGTCTGGTCGACGGCATCTTACGGCGCATGAAAAAAGAGGCCGGCGATCCCTACGTCGTGTCCACAGGCGGCCTGGCCGAGCTGGTCTTCCCTGCTTGCGAGGAAATAGACTCGGTGGAGAAAAATCTGACCCTGGAGGGCATGAGGCTGATCTACGAACGCCTGAGATGAATTACTACAACTACTTCACCGAGATCGAGGAACACTTCGTTCGGCGCCGCGGCAAAAGCCTGCTCGTGTCACCGCTGGACTGGAGCCTCATCGCCGCTTGGCGCGACAGCGGGATCCCGCTGCACGTTGCGCTCCGGGGTATCGACAAGGCCATGGACGCCTTTGCCGCCAAAAAAACCCGCAACCATCAGAAGGTCAATTCCCTATTCTATTGCCATGCCAGCGTCGCGGAAGAATACGCCCATCACCTGGAGTCCCATGTGGGCGCCGGGCAGCCCACGGCCGCTGCGGGCGCCGATGACGGCGAAGCCCGCGAGCCTGCCGCGGCGCGCCCGGAGTTCGACAAGCAGCAGATTGAGCGATTTTTATCAAAACGGATTGCCGAAATAAAATCGCTCCTGTCGAAACATTCTGCATCAGAGGCAACAAAGGAAGAGGTCGGGCGCGTGCTCGAGAGGCTGATGGAAATCGCGACGGAAGCTGCTGCCGGGAAGCAGCCCGATCTCGAGACCCTGGAGCGGGACCTCCGCATTCAGGATGAAGCGCTGATGCGAATCCTGCGGCCGCTGGCCCCCGCGGACGAGGTGAAGGATTGGGAGAGCGAGGCCAGGAAGGCGCTGAAGGTCTATCGCAAGCGGCTGCAAAAGGAGACGTACCATAAGATTTTCGAAAACTTCATGCGCGAGAAGCTTCGCCGTTATTTCGACCTCGGCGAACTGAGCCTCTTCCACCTGTAGCTGCTTCAAATCCGGCTGCTCCCGCGGCTCTGCGGGCGGAGAATTGACAATGAAAGGCCGTTCTCACTCCGGTTCCATCAAGCTTGATCTCGAGATTGAGAAGCTGGTGTACGGCGGCTGGGGATTCGGACGACACGAGGGCAAGGTTGTCTTCGTCCCGTTTACGACCCCCGGCGACCGCGTGGAAGTGCGGCCCCGGGTGGTCAAAAAGAACTACATCCGCGCATCACTCATCCGCATTCTCGAGCCGGGTTCGGGACGCCAGATTCCCCCATGCCGTCATTTCGGTAGCTGCGGCGGCTGCCATTGGCAGCATATCGAATATGCGCGCCAGGTCGACGCCAAGCGCCAGGTGCTTGAAGAGATCCTGACGCATCGTTTTCCGCAGACCGGAGACCTGCTCATGCCCATGCGGGCATCCCTCCGTTCCTACGAATACCGATCGCGGGCCCGCTTTCAGCTGCAGGAGCTTGCGGGAGAAATGCGGGTCGGCTTCTTTCGCTTTCATACACACGACGTGGAGGACATTGAGATGTGCCCGCTGCTGCGGCCGACGCTCAATGACGGGCTCGCGCACATCCGCGGGGCCGTGCAGGCGTGCCCAAAGCACGCATGGCCCCGCCACATTGATGCGGCCTGCGCAGAAGAGGACGGCCGGTGGGCCGCTGCGGAAACCGAGCCGCTCGAGGGGCAGGGGCTGCCTGGGGAGGAGGACCCGGCAGCTCCGGCAAAGACCCTCGTGCGAACGGTCGGCATCTTTCAATATCGCTTCTCGCCCTCCGTCTTCTTCCAGGCAAACGACTTCGCCGTCGGGGATCTCGTCGATAGGGTCAGCGCGCTGGCGCGGGAATGCGGGGGCTCGGCCGCGCTGGAGCTGTTTGCCGGCGTCGGGCTGTTTACCCTTCCGCTTGCGCTCACCTTCGCCTCGGTGACGGCGGTGGAAAGCTCTGAGGCCGCTTCCCGTTTTTGCAAAGAAAACGCCGCGCAAGCCGGCCTCGATAATGTCCGGACGCACTGCGCCGACGTGCTCGCCTGGATGGGAGCCGCGGGATCGCTGGCGCCGCCTGCCCTCGACCTGGTGCTGCTCGACCCGCCGCGCACGGGTGCAGGCCGTGAAATCATGCGCCGCATCGCCGAGTGGTCGCCGGAGACGATCATCTATGTCTCCTGCGACCCTCAGACCCTGGCGCGCGACCTGGCCGCACTCCCCATCGGAAACTACCAGATCGATCACCTCGAGGGCTTCGATCTCTTCCCGCAGACATACCACTTCGAAACCGTTGCGCGCCTGCGCCGCCGCTGAGGCCTCGCACACGCTCGGTTGCCTGCACCGAGGATGGGAAAAACCAGGCACGGATTTCCTGGTTTTGTGCGGCCCGGCCGGGTCATTCGTGTCCATCAGCTTGCGTTTGCCCGGTCGGCGGAGTTCTTTGGCGGAAAGGCGCAAGCTGATCGTTTGCAGTGCGAATGCCGTCACCAGGCGAGCCGGTTGCTGACGGATGACAGCATGCGGTCTGCCCAATTGCAATTTGTGCCGTGTCTGTGACACTTTCTTATGCTTCCCGCTTGTTCGGGTTCGGTAAGACACCGTTTGCGTGCCTTGCATGCTGTTTGGTGCTGGGATTGGCCGCGGCGCAGGTGATTCCCGCATATTGCTTCTCGGGCCTCGCCGCAGCGACCGCTGCATTCCTGGGCGCAGCCTGGCTGGCGCTGAGCGGCCGGCGGCCCGGCGTTTCCCTGGCGTTGGCGCTTGGCGCCGTCTCAATGGCAGGCCTGCTCCTGGGACTCGCGCGCAGGGATGCCCATCCGCGGGACCACGTTCTTTCGCTGCTGGCCCGAGACCGGGTCCCGCTCAGCGAAGCAATCCAGCTGGACGGCTGCGTCGCGATGGAAACCCAGCAGCGGGGGACGGATGCCGTCACCATTGTGGATCTGCGCGGGCTTCGCTTGGGGGAGGAATGGATCCCCTGCCGGGGCAAGGCCTCTCTGCGGCTCGCGGCTGACACATCATCACCGGAACAGGCGTTCCCAGCCGCGTCATTGCATTACGGCGACAGGATCCGAGGGTGGGTCCGGCTCGATGTGCCCAGAAACTTCCAGAACCCTGGGGCCGTCGATTACGCCGGTTCCCAGCGCCGCCGCGGCATTTATTTGACGGCCAGAGCCAGGTCCCCACGCCTGCTGGAGGTGCTTCCCCGCGATTGCGGGACGTCCTGGGGCAGGCTGGCCTCAGCGGCCAGACTGCATGTGCGGTCAAGACTCGAAGCGCTGAGACGGAACGGAAACCGGCGCGAGGCTTCCGTGCTGGCGTGCATCCTGCTGGGCGACGATGGGTGGCTGGACACGGATACGCGCGAAGCTTTTCAAAATGCCGGCACTTACCACGTCCTCGTGGTGTCCGGCTTGCACGTCGCCTGGATTGCATGGGCTTTGCTCAGAGTGTTGCACGCCGCGCGCCTCCCCGCTGTGCCGTCGAGGCTGCTCGCATCTGCCGGGGTCTTGTTCTATGCCCAACTGGTCGGGATGCAGGCCAGCATCACCCGCTGCCTCTATATGTTCGCTTTGTATCTCATCGGGCAGGCCATATGCCGGAGAACCGTCCCATCCAACATTGTGCTGGCGGCGGGCTTCCTTCTGCTGGGGATATTCCCGGACTGGATCCGGGACACAGGCTTTCAGCTGTCCTTCGGCGCCGTCCTGGGAATCGTCCTGACGGGAGCGCCTGTGATTGAAAGATTCCTGAACCCCATGTTCAGGCCGGTCCGGCATGCCGGCGATGCGGAACACCTGTCGGTGGAGACCGGGCTTTGCTCGAGATTGGGGCGCAGGTGGCGCGCACGGATCGAGATCACCGCCGAGGGTGCCGGAGACCGTTTCGGGGAGCCCGTGGAGATAGCACTGATCCGATGTGCGAAACTGGTCGCGCGGATCGCGCTCTATGCCGGCGCCATGATCTGGATATCGATCTCGGTCCAACTGTGGCTGGCCCTGCTTCTTGCGCACTATTTTAACCGCCTCAGCTGGATTGTGCCCGCGGCCAATCTCCTGGTAGTGCCGCTGGCATCGGCCACACTGCTCGGCGGCCTCCTGGCATCGTTTGCCGGCGCGGTCATCCCCCACGCAGATTGGGCCTATGGCGCAACGGCATGGGTCGCTGCCCTCCTCTGGGACATCACCGCCCGCCTCGCCGGCGTGACCGGCGCATGGCAGCGCTGCCCGACTCCCGGTTCGGCCTGGATTTACGGGGCAATCCTGCTGCTGTTTGTGTGGTCGTTATCTCAGTGGCGGCGAAAATGGATCCCGTGGCTGTTTGTGGCCGCTCAGCTCGCCGTGCTGGCCTGCCCGTCGCTGCTGCAGGTTCCGGGTCGCTGGCTGAAACCGACGCCGACGGAAAATTGCTCCGGCGCCCTCGGATTCCCCCGCAGTCTGCGCATGGCGTTTCTGGACGTGGGGCAGGGCGACGCGGCGGTCGTCCAGCTTCCGGATGCGCGCGTCTGGGTGATCGATGCCGGCAATGCACCGGTGGATACACCGGATGGTGAGACCGCAGGCGGCCTCGACATCGGCGAAGCGGTCGTCAGCCGCTATCTCTGGACAGAATGGATTACCGGGCTCGATCGCGTATTTCTCTCCCACCCACACCGCGACCACGCCGGCGGCCTGGACGCGCTGCTGCGTAATGTGAGGACGGCAAGGTTCTGCTTTGCGGCCGCGCATGTCGGCGCCGGCGTGCAGCCGGTCACCGAGCTGGCAGCCAAAATGCGAATCCAGTCCCAGCCGCTGGCGGCCGGCCGGGCTGAGAAAGGAACGGAACTGAATGTTCAGGTCCTCCACCCGCCTGCGGACTGGAATACGGCCTCACTGAACGAGAGCTCTCTGGTACTGCGGATACAATACGGCCGATTCACCGCTCTGCTGCCGGGTGATCTGGAGGGCCGCGGCGAGGCGGAAGTCCTCGCACAGGCGGCCTGCCTGGAAGGCTTGCTCCTGAAGGTCCCCCACCACGGGAGCCGCACGGCGGCCACCCTGCCTTTTTTGCAGAGCGTGCGGCCGCGCTGGGCGGTGATCTCGGCCGGCCGGAACAATCCCTTCGGCAATCCGTCTCCGGAGACGCTTTTGCGGCTGATAAAAGCAGGAGCTCGGCCCCTGTTGACGCAGGACCACGGGACGATCTTTTTCGAAACCGACGGCCGCAGCTACACCCTGAGCAGTTACCGCGGCGGCCTGCTCGAAAAAGGCACCCTGCCTCCATGAGACCGCGGTTCCGAAAAAAAAGAGAAGCCACGGATTCCACGGATTGTTCCGTGCCCACCCGAGCGAATGCGTGTAATTCGTACTACTGGCCAAGGGGCTGCGCCCCGCGCGCCGGCCAGGCCCGGCTGGGTTTGGAGGATCATCCCGCGCGCGGGGATTTGAGGAGTCAGGAGTCAGGAGTCAGAAGAAGAATCCAGAATCGCCTTCGAGTAAGCGTTGAGCAGACGACTGACTTCTTCCAAAGAATCCAGAAGCTTTCCTGTTTGCCCGTAACCCAAATCCTCCGAGAGAATCAGGTAGTAACGGCTCTCTTCAAGCGAGGCCTCCGACGTGTTTAGTGCCTTACGGTACGTTTTGTGTGCCGTAAGGAACTAATTCTGAGATAGGTTATTATCAAGTGGCCACAGAGCTATCAGCAATCAGCATTCAGCTCGCCGTGATTGAGGCAAAGCTGCGCCTTTTCATGAAGGATTTGGAGCTGATTGCTGACGGCTGACAGCTGAGGGCGTGTGCCCGGCTGAATTCGTTCCATGTATGCAAAGCCTTTCTTTGGTTCCGGCTTGTCCGGGTTGGGGAATAGGACCTTGTCCGCTTTGCCACGCCTGCGAAAGCCTTCGGCAATGTTCGCGGCAATCGACAGCGCCGCCTTCCTCATTTGCAGCGACAAACCGTAAGTCTCCGAATTCGCGAAATCCCCGGTGAATGCATAGACTGCAAGAACAAACTGGTGTGCTTTCTGCCATACCGACGAACGCGGATTCTGCTGGCGCCGCGGGGCATCCTTTGGGGGCAGGAAAGGCTCGTGCAATCCACCCGCGTTATTCCGTGTCCCAAATCTCTGTGTTTTCTCTGCGCGCTCTGCGCCGCTGCGGTTTGCTTTTTCTTCGGTTGCGGCTATGCCGCTCCAGGAAATTCAGGGCTTGTTATTCTATTTTCGAAACAGAGGCGCAGAGCGCGCTCCTCGCGGGTCTGAGCGGCCCGGGTTCAACTCCAGACCTCAGGGTCAAACGCTGGGTTTGTATGAAAGGACGGCGCGCATGTATTGAGCGCGTTCGAACGCCGCCGGATCGGAGCAGTACTTCTGGCTCATGCTCCCCTGCAGCTGCTGCACCGATTGATAGTCGTGCTCTTCCATCCACTCGCTCATTTTGGTCTCGACTTCGCGGATGTAATCGATGCCGTTGCGCAGGAGCGTGGAGCACAGCTGGGTGATGTCGGCGCCTGCCATCAGCATTTTGAGCACGTCGTTGGCGTTGTGAATGCCGCTCGTCGCCGCCATGTTCGCCTTGATACGCCCGTACAGGATTGCGATCCAGCGCAGGGGCAGTCGCAGAGCCTGCGGTGTGCTCAGGAGCACGTTGGGTTTAACTTCGAGGGTATCGAGATCGATGTCCGGCTGGTAGAAACGGTTGAAAAGTACCAGCCCGTCCGCGCCCGCCTCATCCAGGTGCTTAGCCATGTTCGCCATGTTGCTGAAAAAGGGTCCCAGCTTGATGGCCACCGGGATGCGGACCGTCTGCTTCACCGCCCGGAGAATCTCGAGGTAGGTTCGCTCCACCTCTTCTGGGCTGCGATCCAATTCGGTGGCGACAAAGTAAACGTTCAGTTCCAGCGCATCAGCCCCGGCCTGCTGCATCATCTTGGCGTACTCGACCCAGCCGCCGATGGAGGAACCGTTCAGGCTGGCGATAATGGGAATCTTCACCGCCTCTTTGGCCTTGCGGATGTGATTCAGATAGCCGTCCGGTTTCACGCGAAATTCGTCCAGCTCGGGAAAATAGCTGAGCGCTTCGGCAAAACTTTCTGCACCGTGCGTCAGGTGGAAATTGAGTGCTTCCTGCTCGCGGCTGAGCTGTTCCTCGAAGAGGGAATACAGCACGACGGCAGATGCACCCGCGTCCTCCATGCGTTTGATGTTGTCGACCTCATCCGACAGCGGCGACGCCGACGGAACCAGCGGTGTACGTAAATTCATTCCTAAGTATCGCGTTGTCAGATCCATGATTGCCATCCTTCCCGTTGCGGTGCATAGCCTAGTCGAAATCGCGCGGAAAGTCACGCGCGGCCGTTTTCCACTCGCAGCATCTCAAGCTGTGAGCGGAAGGCTGCCATGTCGGTCAGACGAATAGCCGCAATTGAATCCAGCACGCCGGCGTAACTGTCCGAGGCGCGCCCGCCCACCAGCACCATAACACCCGGGGGGAGAAGATGGTGCAATCTCTTCAGTTCGTCCATCAACCGGGGATCATCCGCCGGATAAACAATGCTGAGCGCTATAACTCCCGCACGGCTCTGGGAGGCCGCACCGGCAATCTCTTCGGCGGGAAGATTGGGTCCCAGATATTTCACCCGCCATCCTTCAGACGCAGCGGCGGATGCGGCAATCAGGGCCCCGAACTCGTGCATCTGCCCGGCCGGCGTCGCCACTGCCAGGGTTGGCCCAGCAGCGCCCACGCGGGACCCTCTTTCGATGCTCCCGAGAAAGCTGCGGACGATCGCAGAAGCCAGATGCTCATGGACCACTCTCAGCGTCCCCTCCCGCCATAGTTCGCCGATCCGGGTCATAAGCGGCAAAACGAGCCGATCAAGAAGCACTGGCCGGCTCAATTCCACCGATGCGCGCGCCAGCAGACCCTCCAGAGCATCAGCGTCGAGCTCCTGGACGGACTGCACCGCCTTATCCATAAAATCCTGAACAATCGGCTGCACCGCGCAAATGTTACGGACGTCCCTCGGAGGCCCGATCCTCTCTTCCACCCCAATCAGGTCTGTCAGCTGCTCGCCCGAAAGATCCACTATGCGCCCGATACTGTGCCCGACCTCAATGGCGCGCTTGAGCAACCGAAGCCTCTCGATGTCGGAATCGCTGTAAATGCGGCGCTTAGTGGCAGTGCGTGCCGGCTTTACTGCCCCGTAGCGCTTCTCCCAGATGCGGATCACATGCGGGCTCAGCCCGGTTCTGCGCACTGCAACCTTCATCGAATAGCCGATCTGGGTTGTCACATCGGGATCATAGCAAAAGGTTAAGGAGTTGTCCATATAAGCGATTGATTATATTGATGATGTTGAGCTTCAGTAATACGTGCAAGGCAATAATTCATATCTGCGACAGGATACTTGCATATTGAATGTCAATATTTTGTGTATCTTTGCTGGTCACCCCATGAGGGCTGGCCTGAGAAGCGATCTTGAGGAGGGCGAGCCCCCGCGCCATCCTTTTGCGGGCTTCCCAACGCCATCCGCTCTAACCGCATTTCTCACCAGCCTTCTACTACGGCGGCGGATTCGGGCCGGCAGGCGCTGGCGCCGTGTGGGCAGGCATTCCCATGGTTCCGGCTTGTCCGGACTGGGGTATTCTCTCCCTCACGAGATTTGCGCTTGCGCCTCCGGCCGATCTCGCCTATAACCATGCACATAGCCCAGGCTGCGGGGTGCGTGCCATGAATGAGGAGATGCCGGTCCCGGAAGTTCGGGGAGCCCTGGCCAACATACAACGATATCTCGCGGATTCCATTCCTCCGCTGGAGGCGGTGGAATCACTTTCCCTCCTTTTTTCACAAACTCCGGCCCTCATGGCTTCGGAAATCGGCGCCTGGGTGGCTGCACAATACGAAGGGCAAGCCCCCGCCGCATCCGTAGCCGATTACCTGTTTCATGCGCTCAAGAAAATACACCTCATGAGCGAGCTCCAGCTGGTCTCTACCGAATCAATGGCGAGTTACATGGAACCGCTGAAGCAGCTGATCCTTGAGTGGTGCCCGGGAGAAGAGCGGGAGACTCTAAGGGAGAGGCTGAGCCTGTTGGGTACGGCTGAGACCGCGCTCGCCGCGCCGGTCGCGTTCATCCACCATTCTCTCACCGATCCCGGCGCTGAAGCTGCACAGCGGGGCGAGCGCGGCGCAGTCCGCATGCGCAAGGTCCAGCAAAGCGGTCTGGTGCGCCGCAGCCTGGGTTTCGCCCATTTGCTGGAGCGCCTGGAGCGGGCAGCGCCATCGTCTCAAACCGGCGAAGTGTCCGCCCGGAGTGAGCTGGCGCCGCAGATCATTGCCGCCGCCGCCCGCAATGCCGAGAGCGATTCGGAATTCCAGGAAATTCATAGCCTCCTGCAGTCCTTCGGCATCAAGTGCGGCATGCAGCAGGCCTTTCACACCCTCGGACGCAGTCTCCCCGCATGGACCGTCACCGCTGAAAGCCCGAGCCGGGACGGGGCGGCGCCGTCATTCCAGAGTTCGCTGCTCGAGGCAATGCGGCGCATTATCGAACTGGCCGGCAGCGACCGGGAGAAATCAAAAAGATTTCAGGACCTGGTCGAAGCGGCCATCGAGCAGTTCAACCGCGGTTCGCTGCCCCGCGCGGCAACCATGCTCGAGCTGGCCGAATCCCTGGCGGACCAGGGACAGGTGGACAGGCCCAGCCTGGACTACGTCCGCAGCACGCTCCACGAATCGCTGGATAACGCCCGGCTGCGCGCCTTTTCGGAAAACAGCCAGCATTATCCGCTCCTGGTCAAGGTATTGAACTTCTTCGATCAACTTCGGTGCGAATCCCTGCTGGACAAGCTGGAGAATGAGCCGAACCGGAGCCGGCGCCGCCAGCTGCTCAACCTGATCGAAGCACACGGCGAGCCGGCCAGGGCTGCGGTTGTGCGCCGGCTGGAGTCATCGTTGGCTTCCAGCAACTACTGGGAGGACTGGTACATCACCCGGAACCTCGTCTACCTTCTGCACCGCCTCCCGCGGTCGCAGGACTCCGACCTTCCGGCTGAAATGGCGTTGGTCGCGCGTCTCCTGGATCCTAACCTGCCGCTGCCTCTCATCCGGGAAGCGGTGAACCATCTGGGGCAGATCAGGAACGAGGATTCGGAAAAGCTCCTCACCGCTCTGGTCGAGCGCGTGGAGGGGTTGTTGCTGGCGCACGCCGCCCCTCCGCAGCGGTCCGCTCGACTCCAGTCGCTCCTGGACCGCATCGTGTTCGTGCTGGCTCGTTTGGGAACGCCCTCGGCGCTTCGCGCGGTCACGGCGCACGGTTTGAAAAAGCAGCCTGAATTAGGAGATACGGCAGCGCGCCTTGCCTACCTGGCCGGCCAGGACCTCACCAACGAAGAAGAGATGGTTGCGGAGATTATCGGAGCCGTGCGCTCGATGCTGCCGCGCAAAGTTCTGCGTTTTTTGATTCAGAAGGAGTCCGGGCATCTACCGCACCTGCTCAGGGCGCTTTCTTCCACGCCTGCGCCTGCCGTGAGGCAGCTGATGACGGAACTAGCCGAGCGCTTTCCTGCGGAGGAATTCGGGCTCTCGGCGGCAAAAATACTGGAGGATTTCGACAAGGTGGCCGAATCACCGCCGTCGGTCAGCGGGCGCCTGATGGGCGACCTCGAATTGTTCGGCCTTCCCGATCTCCTGCAGCAGTTGGCGCGCACCGAGGCCACGGGACAGCTGACGCTGCGCGACAGGAGCGGCGCCGACGCGGGCAGCATATACCTCCACAAGGGACGCATGGCGGATTGTCGCAGCGCCCACCTGGCAGGCAATGAGGCCTTTTACGCGCTTTTCGAAAGGCCGGTGTCCGGCGCCTTCGTCTTCGTGGGTCAGCACGCCGGGGAATTGCCCGAAACCATTCGCGAGCGGCCCGCACGCGAACTGACCTCGCTCATTGCCGAGGGTATGCGCCGCTATGACGAATATCAGTGGCTGTGCATCGTCGCGCCGGATGAAATGCTGCTGCGGCCAGCCGGCTGCCTCCCGCCGCAGCAGGAAAGTGACGAAGACGCGGGCTTTTATCAGGCCGTATGGGACAGGGTGATGAAGAGAATCACTCCGGCGGCGTGCGAGGCCAGCATCAGCGCCGAGCCGCTCCGCATCCGCCGCCTCCTGGCCCGCTGGCTCGACGCGGGCGCACTGGCGGAAGTCTGAACTCGGGAAGAAGAGAGCAGGAGCGGCGGCGGGCGCCAGCGTACCCATGTGGCCGAATTCGCCTGGCACGTAGAATCCGTGGCGTCCGCGCTGCTTCACGCACTGCAAAATGAACCTTCGGATCCCGGGTCTCATCAGTTTATGTAGTCGTGGACGGATAGCCCGGAAAGGCCTACAATTATGGATAACCGCCGGGGAGGATTTGATATGCGCAGGCCCCAGAATCTCTTTCTGCTGCTGGTCACCCTCTTGATCCTTGTTCTGCCCTGCTCCGGACAGGATCACCGGGCCGCGCCGTCGGCAGATCCCGAAATCATTGTGCCCGCGGGAACCGTCATACCCATTGCGCTCAGCGCCTACCTCAACACGCGCAGCACGCAGGTCGGGGACGCGTTTTACGCAGATACGTTATACCCCCTCTGGATTCAGCAACGGCTCGTGATCCCAAAGGGTTCGACGATAAAGGGGACGGTGACCGAAATCGAGCGCCCGGGACGCATCCGGGGAAGGGGTCGCATGGCGCTGCAGCTGGAGACGATCATACTCCCCAATGGAGTCACGCGCGAACTGATCGCCGCCTTCAAATCGATCCATGGCGGCGGAACCGAGAAGTTTGACCGCACATCAGAAAAAGTCGAGGGGAGCGGTACTACGGGCGCCGACGCCGGGAGAGTCGCCGGCACTGCAGCGCAGGGAGCGGTCATAGGGGCCATCGTCGATCGAGGTGCAACCGGCGCCGCCATCGGAGCCGGCATCGGCGGCGCAGCCGGACTGGCGACCGTGCTGCTTTCCCGCGACCGCGATCTCGTGCTTCCGCCCGGCACTCAGTTCGACATTGAAATGAAGCAGCCCATTCGGTTTGCCTATGCCGAGCTGCAGTTCAGCCCAGGCGAACTCGACAGCGCAGGCAGGGCTCCCGCAATACGGTCACGCCCACCGCGCGACCCGTACCAACACCGGCACTTCTTATCCGCCGGCCGTATCTCCCCACGAGCCCGGCTCTTTCCCTGGCAGCGCTAGCCCCGGATTTCGTAGCGAGGCGGTGTAGACTGGCCTTATGAGGGGCACCCGCAGGGCTAAGGGTCTGTCAGGAAATAAGTGGTGCGCTTCGCTGCAGGCTCCCAGGCCCGCTGGCGCGGCGCGAGCGACGAGCATACCCTTTGGTATGTAAGGAGCGAGCAACAAAGCCAGCGGGCCTGGGAGTCGCAGCCCGAAGGGGCGCGGCGGCGGGCGGGCATCTGCGGCGTTGCCGCTCCTCGACGATGCACAGCGGCATCGCCTGCGTCGCGGCGCCT
>Ga0299915_10001164_pt1 | contig 19420 bp, 13 predicted proteins | sample RVTome_13_FD_200263 | JGI IMG/M metagenome (GOLD analysis project Ga0299915, IMG submission 200263) | Soil microbial communities from uranium-contaminated site in the Upper Colorado River Basin, Wyoming, United States - RVT92D227 (version 2) ... | reverse complement strand
ACGGATTCGGCGCATCCAGTCCCCATTGGAAGTCTATCGTCTGTCCATCCTTCCGCGTGAAGGCTGGCGTGCCCTGCAGGTTCGGGTTCGCGTAGTACTCCGTGTCCCAGCCGGATGGCGTCGCGCCCCCCTCATAGCTTGAGGAGAGTTGCATCTTGGCCACGCCAAACGCCTCGTAGTACTCCACCACCACGGTGTGCGGCCCCGCCGTCAGGTCCTTGAAGGCGCAGTGCGCCGTCGACGCCTGGTCGACCCAGTTGTCCAGCAGCGGCACCCCGTCCACGTACACCCGAGAGCCATCGTCGCTTGCCGAGATGAACTGGTAAACTCCGGCCGCAAAGTCCACCGTCCGCGTCCACCGCACACTGAACTGATCCAACGGTATCAGTGGGTCGGGCGACGTCGCCCAGCCCCAATCGAAGTTGAGGTTCAGGCCGTCATCGCGGTTGAGCGCCGGCGTGCCCTGGAGGCCGGGGTTAGTGTAGTACTCCCCAATCCACGACGATGGCGCAGGCGTAGGCGTAGCAGTGGGTGTCGCCGTCGGCGTATCTGTAGGCGAAGCAGTGGGCGTCGCCGTAGCGGTGGGCGTAGCCGTCGGCGTATCTGTAGGCGAAGCAGTAGGCGTCGCCGTACCGGTAGGTATCGCGGTCGGCGCATCCGTGGGCGTAGCAGTAGGCGTCGCCGTACCGGTAGGTGTCGCGGTCGGCGTATCCGTGGGCGTAGCAGTAGGCGTCGCAGTGTCGGTTGGCGTAGGCATCGGCGTGGGGGTGCCCAAGTCGGGCCGGTATTCGGCGCCGAACTGCACCTCGGCAACGCCGAAGGCCTCGTAGTACTCCACCACCACCGTGTGCGGCCCTGCCGTCATCTCCTTGGTCGCCTGGTGTGCAGTTGCCGCCTGGTCAACCCAGTAATCCAGGATCAACTCGCCGTCCACATACACGCGAGAACCGTCGTCGCTCCTCGTTGTGAACTGGTAGACGCCCTGGTCGAAAGGCAGGGTGCGCGTCCAGCGCACGCTGAACTGGTCCACGGGTAGTAGCGGGTCGGGCGGAGTGGCCCAGCCCCAGTTGAAGTTGAGATCCGGTCCGTCGTCACGGCTGAGTGCCGGCGGGCCCTGGAGGTCGCGGTTGTTGTAGTACTCGCCGTACCAGCCATTCGGCACAGGCGTCGCCGTGGGTGTCGGGCTCGGCGTATCGGTGACTGCCGGCGTCGCCGTTGGGGTCGCCGTGTCGGTAGGCGTAGGCATGGGCGTGGGCGTGCCGAGGTCGGGACGGTAGGCCACGGCGAACTGCACTTGGGCGACGCCGAAGGCCTCGTAGTACTCCACCAAGACCGTGTGCGGGCCCGCCGTCATCTCCTTGGTCGCCGAGTGCGGCGTCGACGCCTGGTCCACCCAGTTGTCGAGCACCGGCATGCCGTCCACGTACACCCGCGAGCCGTCATCGCTCGCCGTGCTGAACTCGTACACCCCCGCCGCAAAGTCCAGTGTCCGCGTCCAGCGCACGCTGAACTGGTCCAGCGGTATCAACGGGTCGGGCGAAGTAGCCCATCCCCAGTCGAAATTGACATCCTGCCCGTCGTCACGGGTGAGCGCCGGCGCGCCCTGGAGCCCTGGGTTCGTGTAGTACTCGCCGGACCAGCCGGCCGGCGTGGGCGTCGCCGTGGGAGTCGGCGTGTCCGTGGGCGTTCCCGTGGCAGTGGCCGTGGGTGTATCCGTAGGCGTCTCCGTAGGAGTGGCTGTCGGAGTGTCCATGGGTGTGGGCGTCGCTGTGGGCGTAGGAGCGTCGACGAAGTTGGCGGTGTAGGTGGCGTCGGCGCCGGCCACGACAGCGTGCTGCTGGGCCCCGCCGTCGGACCAGGAGTCGAACTGGACTACCTGACCTCCCGGCAACGTCTGGGGCGACGGGGCGAACATGATCTGCGACGACTCGCGGGGCACGCTGCGGATGAACGGCACGGTCTGCCCTGTCGCACCGACAACGATCTGGACTCCGGCACGGTTCGAGTCGAAGTTGAGGTTCACCCGGTTGGGCGTGACGCTGACCTCTTTCGTGCCCGTCAGCCCGCCGCTGTCCGCGACGGTGAAGATGATGTGGTAATACACGAAGTCGCCGTGATCCTCCGCGACGAGAGACCCACCGGTCCCCGTCATCGACAGGCCCGGATGGGTATGACAGCTAGTAAACGTCTCATCCGTGCAGTGCCTGAGTTCCACCGTCCAGGACAGGCTCGCGAGCGGCAGGGAGCCATCCTCAGGGTCGCTGCCGCTGCCGCTGAACGTAATCGTATCGCCAATGTCGAAGTGCGACCCGTCCAGCGGTTCGACAATCGTGGCCGTGGGCGGCAGGTTGCCCACAGTTATCGTCACCGTGTCTTGGCCCCACAGCGACAGGGGGTCGGTCACGGTGAGAATAGCCGTGTACACACCGTCGGCCGTGTAGTCGTGCGTGGGGTTAGCTTCGGCGGAGTGTGGCGAAGCGTCCCCGAAATCCCAGTCGTAGGTGATCGCCTGGCCCGCATCCGGGTCGAATGAACCGGCGCCGGAGAAGCTCACGCTCAGCGGGATCAGCCCCGCCGTCGGCGTCGCCGAGGCCACCGCCACGGGCGACCGGTTGCCCGGTGCATAGCGAATGTGGCGGATCTCGCCTCCGAAGATGGAAAGATAGTAGATGTCGCCGTCAAGGCCCGTCTGAATGTCCACGGGCCCGTTGGCGTCGTTCGTGAACAGGTCCAGGCTCCCTGGAACCAGGTTGTTCGACCCATCCACCTTGGCCACATAGAGCTCGTTTCGCGCCCAGTCGGCGAACCAGTAGGCGTCTTGGAACTGCGGCGGATAGCTGTTGGCGCCCGTGAAGCTCCCGCCCAGGGCGGCCGCTCCCGGAGGATGGGGATAGGTGTGAATAGGGAAGGTGACGCCGCCGGCCGCGTACAGGTCTTGACACAGTTGATAGGCCGCGTAGCCCGGCTGCTGGAAGTTGCCCTCGTAGCAGGGCCAGCCCATATTAGCGTTTCGGCTGATTGCGTCCTCCTCCTCCCAGGAGTCCCAGCCCACGTCGCCGGCGAATACCACGTTCGTACCGGGTCGGAAGTTCCAGCGGAAGGCGTTGCGCAGTCCGTAGGCCCACACCTTGGAACGGATGGCGTTAGTGTCCCCGTTGTAGAACGGGTTGTCGGCAAGCCCCTGACCGGTGGCGGGGTTGACGCGAAGCAGCTTGCCGGCCAGCGAGTCGAGATTCTGGGCCCGCAACCCCTTCGTGTTCACGCTGGAATCGGGCGCACCGTCCCCGGTAATCACGTAGAGCATGCCGTCCGGACCGAAGTGCAGGGCGCCGACCGTGTGCGTGGGCCCATCCGATGGGATGCAGTCGCTGCCGGCCGGCCAATCGTCGCACGACGGCGCCCCCGGGTTGCCCACGACGCTGCCCAGCAGCACCACCTTGCTGCCGGTGTCCGCCGTGTCCCCGTTGGCCGTTACTCGGATCACCTGGGCGGTCTTGAACCCGGTGTAGTCGCCAGGATTGTTCTCGTAGGTATACGCCAGGTACACGTAGCCGTTCGTCGCGAAGTTAGGGTCCAGGGCGATCCCGAGGAGGCCGCGGTCCCGGAAGTCGTTGACCGGCGAAACGGTGTAAAAGGGCTGCGACAGCACGGCGCCGTTCTTGACGATCTGGACCACGCCATCATGGATGGCGACGAAGATCCGCCCGTCGGGGGCGAAGGCGAACGCCGTCGCGCCGAAGAGGCCCCCGCCGACGGTCTCCGATACGAAGCCCCCCAAGTCGGGCCGGTAGGTGGCGTCAAACTGCATCGTCGCGGGGCCGGTGCTGTTGTAGTACTCGACCACCACAGTGTGCGGGCCCGCCGTCATCTGCTTGTTCGCCCAGTGCGTCGTGGCCGACTGGTCGATCCAGTAATTGAGGACCGACTGCCCGTCAACGAAGACGCGGGCGCCTCCCCCGCTCACCTCTTTGAACTGATAGAGGCCGGCGCTAAAGGTGAGGGTGCGCGTCCAGCGCACGCTGAAGCCGTCCGCCGGTATTGCGGGGTCGGGTGAGCCCGATCCCCAATCGAAGGCGATGTCGTGCCCGTCGTCGCGTGTCAGCGCCGGAGTGCCGCTAAGCGTCGGATTGCCGAAGTACTCCCCTGTCCAGTGGTCGCCGTCGGCGCCGGCCTGCGGCGTCCTCGAAAGGACGAGCAGCGTTACGACGACGAGCAGAACCGAGGCGACCAGGAACTTGAGATGGCCCAGCCTCACCATGTCCCACCACCCCTCCTATGACGGATCACGATCCGCCATCGCCTGTACCAGCGACCGCATTCGTCGCATTGCGGGGTCACCCGGCCCAAGCGCATAATCGCAGGGCTTTCCAGCAGTCCCTTCGCTGTAGTCCCAGAGTAGATAGCCAACCCCACCTTCTCGGAACAACGCCGACACCTTGGCACCGAGGTAATCCGCCCTCTGTTCGCGGTCTAGCGCGCAGACGGCGGCGTCGCCCGCCTCGATGCCGGCTTCGCCGATGAAGAAGGGCTTGCCCAGATCCCGCGCATCCACAAGGCTTGCCCAGATGCAGTTCCATCTGCAGTCAGGGAAGCCGGGCAGGGGCTCTGCCTGTTCCCCATAGTCATGAGCCTCTACCACGTCGATGGTGGAGATCTCGTGGAGGGCCCGATAGTCGGGGCCGGCGATCCCCGGCTGCCCCGTCCCCTGGGTGCCGATGCTCACGAGGTGGTTGGCGTCTATCGACTTGACCAGCCCGGCGACATCGGCGGCAAAGGCCCGCAGTTGCGCGCCGTCGGAGTGCGTCGACGTCTGAGCCTCGTTGACGAGCTGCCACATCAGTATCGTGGGGTCGTCTTTGAACTCGTCGACCACCGATGCGACGTAGTCCCGATAGGACATTGAATAGCCGGAATACGGACGCTTGTATCCGGAGGCGTACCAGGCCGTGTCTTTCGTGAACCCTGAATCGACCGAGTATGAGGGGTAGTAGTCACAGTCAGCGTAGTGGTTGCCCAGGACGGGGATCACGCGGATGTCGTGCTTGGCCGCCGTCTCGATGACGCGCCTTATCGGGCTCAGGTCGCTGCCGCCCCCCGCGTAAGACTGAAATGCGAAGAACCTCACGGCGTTCGCGCCCAGCCCTTGTAGGTCGCTGAACATCTGGTCCAAGTGCGCCTGGTGATCGAAGTCCGGCTTCATCGTGCTGCCGCTGCAGTCGAAAATGGCAGGGTCCGATGCCGCGCTCCAGGCGTTGACCCCCACGAAAACAAACGGCGTCTCCCCCAGGACCAGGCGCGATCCATCGGCACTCACGAACCGTCCTTCAGGCAGGCCCGAACCGTCTCCGCACGCCCCGAGTCCAAGCACCAGGACACCAACACTCACTGCGACCGCCACCCTCCTCATCTCAGCGTGTAGCCACTCGGCAACGCGCCCATCAACCGGGCTCCCCTGCCCCAACGGCCACCTCGACGCCCTGCGACCCTTGGCCCGCGACACCCCTGTCTTCAAGAGCAGCCACTGGGCCAGTCCGCTCGGCAGCGCCGCCTCCAAACGCCTCGCCCAAAGTGATCTTCGTGGACCACGCCAGGTACAGGCCGAGCGCCACGACGGAGGAGAACCAGAGCGCGTGCAGACCGATGGCGTAGGCACTGGCGAGATCGCCGGATACGCCGGCCCACACGATGATCCTGGACACTACCAGCTCGAACGGACCTATGCCCCCCTGCGATGCCACGACCGCCATCGCAAGGTTGGAGGCAGCCGTAAGCAGCACGAACAGGTGGAATCCCTCGTCGATGCCAAAGGCCCGGGCGACCATGTAATACATCGCCGCCTCCAGCATCCACGAGAGAACCGACATGACGGCGGCAACCCCCAAGACGACGGGGCTACGAAGTGCGTGCAGTCCCTCCGTGAACGACTGCAGCAGGTGTTCGACCCCCGGCTTTAGCCCGGCGGGCGCCAACCTCTGCACGGTGCCATGAACGAGCCGCCAGCCGCGCTCCGACAGCGTGACGTAGAGGAGCAAGGCCAGAGCAGCGCCGAAAAGGACCGCCATGACGATGCCGAGCCCGGCCAGGCTCAGGCTCTTGCCGAAGCCGACGGGAAAGCTGATCCCACCTCCGGCAAAAGCGGCAACGATGAGCAGCATCGGCACGAGGGTGAGGCCATCGAAGACACGGTCCACCGCGATGGTGCCAAGCGAAGTGACCTTGCTGATCTTCTCGCGCTGACCCAGCACATAAGCGCGCACCAGTTCACCCGCGCGGGCCGGAATAAGGTTGTTTGCCATGAGTCCGATGATTACGACCGGGTACAGGCGCCGAGCGGAGACGCGCTTCACGGGCCGCAGTATGTACTGCCAGCGGACCGCGCGCAGCCACAGGCTGGCGAAGTAGACTGGGAGAGAAAGCAAGGCGAGCCCGTAGTTGGCCTCCGCGAACGCCTTCTCCACCTCGGCGAAGTCGATGCTTCTAACGAAAAGTCCAACCAGGATGAGACTGACGGCCATGCCGATCCAGAAGCCCCTGCTCTTGAGGAGATACAACCCCCGCCCAAGACGAAACCTCTTCGCGGGCTGCCGTGCCTCAGCCCCGAAGAGCCGGCCCGAGGTCAGCCAAGCGAGCCCAATCATCCCCGCACCTCCGCCGCTAGCCGCGCCTGTGTTCCTTCGCGGGTGCGGGGGATGCGTTCCCAACGCCATGCAGCGAACATCTGAGAGCCTCCCTTCCCTCCGCCGTCTAGACCCGACCGCCCGGATCTAGCCGCTGTCTGAATGCTGCCGCGAGCTCATCCACTCATCGTAGTGGGCGCGGCTCACGTAAATAGACACTCCATCAAGCTCGTACACCTTCACAAACCCGCTCAACTTGCTGGAGTCTTGAAGGGCATCCCAGACCCGGTCCTTGAAGGTCTCGCTGGGCCGCATGTATATCCAGTCGACGTACTTCGCCGGGTCGGCCAGAGCCGCCTTCCAGGTCCGGTACACTCCTTCATGGAGGAACATGTCGGTTGGTATGCTGGAGAAGAAGACGTGGTTGTTACCGCTTGAGTCTATAAGGATGTTGCCAGTATCGTAGTTGTGCTCAAACCACTGGATGGTCGGCTGCGATGCCTGCCAGCTCGTCTGGTCACCGCCCTCACTCAGCTTCAGGATGCCCCCACCACCGAGGCCTCTCGTGGCATCCACGTGTGTCACCACGTTGTTGCCCCCTATGAGCCACACCGCCTGCGCCAGCGCCAACGCGACCACCGCCACCTTCACGAGGTTGTGAGTCTTCGAGAGGTAGCCCACATACACCGCCACCGCCGGCAGCATCACAAGCCCGTATCGTATGTTGTGGGACTGGTCATCCCTGTCCGGCAGCAGCAGGAAGGTGTCGCCGGTGAACATCGATACCGCTAGCATGGCCAGTGGCGCGCCCAACAGCAGCACCGGCAACTGAGAGGGCTTGAGACGCTCCCGGAAGAGCCAGAACAGCAAGCCGGCGCCGCCCAGGACGGTGACTACCGGGCCGGCGTTCCAAATGCCGGCCCGCAGCGCGTCCCCCACGGCGATGACGATGTCGCCCTTCGCCGCCGGCGTTCGGTCGGTATGCAGGATGAACTCCCGCAGCGTGGCGTTGATCCCCTCGGTCGAGAACTCCGCGTGGCGAAAGTAGAGCGCGTCGCCCAGGATCAGGTAACCCCACAGGAGCCAAAGCCCAATCCCGTAGAATGCGAGGAAGCCATAGGAAAGCGAGTACGCCTGCACGGAGTCGGCGCCCATGCGCCGGCGTGCCACCACATAGGCCACGACCACGACGCCCGCCGCCGCGAAGCCCCAACCCTCAACTCTCGTGAGACTGGCCAGAAAGGCCATCGCGCCGGCCAGCACCAGGTAACCAAGGCGCTCCGGCTCCGCGGCCCACTTCACGAGGAAGTAGGTGCCTCCCACCACGAAGGGGAGCAGGACCATGTCCTGCATGGGGATCGACTGCATGTACAGCATGTTCGGGTTGCTGGCCAGCACTATGAGGGCCACGAGCCCAGCGAGCGGTTGATGAGTAATGCGAAAAGTCAGGAAGTAGACGAACATGCCCGTCGCCACGAAGCCAGCCACGGACGGCACCGATCCGGCTATCCCCGACTTGAAGGCCCAGTCGTTCCAGATCAGCGGCACCATCAGGAGGTGTTGGACGGGAAGCCACACGCCGCCCAACTGGGCGAGGCCGGGCTGGAACCCGTTGATCACGAAGCGGGCGATCTTCATGTGCCCGAAGGCGTCGTTGTAGGCGAGGATGGACTTGTCGGCGTAGAGGATAGCAACGGCCGTACCGCCGAGAACAGCGAGCGCAGTAGCTAGCCCCAGCACCGTCCAGATTGAAGTAGGACTGTTCGTGGGGTCGCGCGGAGAGCCCACTATCCGAGAAACCGTTGATGACACCGGGGCCAGTCTCATGTCTCGCGTCCTCTACTGTGGTCTCGCATCGCGCTTTATCACCCGGCGCCTAGTTGCGGATCCTCAGGATGCGCCCGTGAAAAGAGTCCGCGAAGTACAGGAAGCCGTCCGGCCCCGTCGCCACTCCTCCGGAGCACAACCGCGATATGTTCTCGTCGGCCACGACGCTCCGGCCGTCTTCGCTCAACAGCAGGCGGCGCAGGTTTCCCTGAGTGGCCGAGCACACGAAAAGGTCGCCCTGGAATGAGGAGAGCCGGTCCGCCCCATAGAACTCTATCCCGAAGGGCTCCGCCGGGTCCTGGTACACGTAGATGGGTTTCACGGCGGTTGCCGACTGCGAAGGATGGCCATAGTCCATCCCCGGCCCGATAAGGTCTATCTCCTCGTTGCCCTCCGGGCCGTCCACGTCGACCGCGTAGAGGCGGTCTGTGCCGGCGAACGCAAAGTCCCGCGGGTTCCTGAGTCCGAGCGCGTAAACCCGCGGGTCCGCTCCGGGCGCAATGACGAAGGGATTGTCTAGAGGGGCAGTGCCGTCGCGCGTCAAACGTAGGATCTTCCCCAGAGGATCGCTGAGGTCCTCGGCGACGGTGCCCAGGGCTGCGTCTCCCGTACCCACGTAGAGATAGCCGTCCGGCCCAAAGCGGAGCATCCCCCCGACCTGGAATCCCGTGGGTGAACCCGGAATGTCATCCAGAAGGCGCCGGCCGTCCACGCCGAAGCCGCCGCGGTCCTCCAGTCGGAGCAGCACCTCGCGGGCGGGATCGCCCAGCGTCGGGGCCAGCTCGGAGTAGAAGACGTAGACGAAGTGGTTGTCGCTGAAGTCCGGGTCGGCCGCGATGCCGATTAGGCCCCCTTCTCGCAGCACCCGCACGTTGGGAATCGATGCCCAGGGCTCCGGCCTCAGCACGCCGTTCTCGATCATGCGTACCGCGCCCGTCTGCTCCGTCACCAGCAACCGGCCGTCCGGGAGCCACGCCAGCGCGATGGGACGGTTCAAGCCGGAGGCGTATTCCTCCAGCCGGTAGCCATCGGGGAGCGGCGCGCACTCAGCGCACGCCAGCTCGTCGCCCGGCGCGGCCGAGCACGCTACGAACAGCAGGGCGCCCAGCAGGAGCGCCACCAACCAACCCGGTCCCGCTGCGCGAGCAATCGAAGAACGAGAGCGTTCTGTCTTGGAGCCATTCGGCACGCCGAGCGTCGGTCCCATCTCCCTACTCTCCCTCTTCATCCCGCAGCGACAGCACAGCACGCGAGCCGGGGCCAAGTGGCTGCCACCACTCCCGAGAGGGTCGCCGGGCGGCAGTCTCGGCCTCGGGCTCCGACGGCTCGAAGAGCCCATGCTGGGTCTTCTCCCAGCGGTGGGGGCTTGTCACGAGTTGGATAACGGCCCTGTACGTGGCGAAGCTTGCGAGGGCCCAGTAGATGGGCAGGAACACCGCATACCTGACGGCCTGGAACTGGCCCGTTCGGACCGCAGCGACCCCATTGAAGTATAGGAAGGCGAAGTTAACCCCGAAGAGCAGGAAGGCACCCGCATAGAGCAGCGGCCCCGCGAAAGTCGCCTCCAGCGCGTGCCAGTGCGTCACGTGCCAGGCGGCCAGCAGTCCCCAGAAGATCGGGTTCAGGATCTGACCCACGAACGTCCCCAGGATCATGATCTGGATGGAGATGAATCCCCTGGTGCCCAACTCCCTCCACAAGAGGAGGGGCCGTCGCATGTGGACGAGGTACGTCAGCATGTAACCCTTCGTCCAGTGCGTCCTCTGTCGAACCCAGTTCCACAGGCGACTGTTTGCCTCCTCCCAGGTGACGGACTCCATCACCACTGTGGTTCGCCGGCTCCGGTACAGCCTGATACCGAGGTCCGCGTCTTCGGTCACGTTGTAGGCGTCCCAGCCGCCTACCTCGCGCAAGGCAGAGACCTTGAAGTGGTTGGATGTCCCTCCCAGGGGCACGGGCGCGCCGGTGGAGAAGAGGCCCGGCAGCATGAGGTCAAACCACATGGAGTAGTCCAGCGCAAACAGGTTCGTCAGCCAGTTCTGGCTGCCGTTGTAGAAATCCAGCCTTGACTGGACACAGGCGGTGCGGTCCTCACTTCTCCTGAACGCGACCACCGCCTTCTTCAACTGGTCAGGCTCCGGAACGTCCTCGGCGTCGTAGATGACGCAGTAGCTCCCGCGAGCGTAGAGCAGGCCGTAGTTCAGCGCTTTCGGCTTCCCGCGTGGACCATCCGGAGGAACCAGCAGCACGTGGACATAGGGCGGAAGCGTGAGGCGGGCCGCGGCACGGCGGGTGTCAGTGTCGTCCTCTTCCAGCAGGAGAAAGACCTCCAGCTTCGACTTCGGGTAGTCGAGGCGGGCGACAGAGGACAGGAGCTGAGGCACTATGGACCCCTCATGGTAGAGAGGCACCATTAGCGTGTAGGAAGGGAGATCGGTCCCGCTGAGACCCTCTATCTCTTGCTCGCTGACGACGAGCTGGCGACGGCCTGCGAGCGAACGAACGATGAGCGACAGCCGGTACAAGGCGGAAACCGAGTAGAACACCATGGCCATTGCCGCCAGAGTGGTCACGGTGGCCTTCAGCGAGAAGGCCAGGGCGGCCACAACAGCGACGACGGCAAGCGGTGCGAAGATCTTCTGCCATGGGGCCAGCACCCGCGAGGCGCTGACCGAGTCGTCCAGATTGGTGGTGATCTCCACCTGATCCGCTTGGCGATACAGGTGGAAGAGGGCCTCGCGAATTCGTCTGGGCGTCGCAACGTGCACCACCGGGGAAAGGCCCAGGGCTCCCTCTATGGCATCCAGAGCCTCGGAGTCAAACGGGTTGGCCACGGCAACATGGACGGCTCCGCCTTCAACGGTCAGGGGAGCAATCAAATGCCTGGCCGCGAGCGCCCGAGGTAGCAGGCGCGCGGCATCTTGGGACGTGGGCAGCGGGCCGTCATCCAGGAATGGCCTGCCCGAGGCAGTTGCCAGCACGTCACCAAGGGCTTCCTCGCGAATGAAGCCGTCCGCAACGAGCACATCGAGAACGCCGACGCCGAGGCGCCGCGCTGAGGCCAGAATCCTGCTGAGGGTCTCCCTATCGAGCAGACCTCTAGACAGGAGCTCATCACAAACCCGTCGCCAGGCGTCCATCGGAATCGCGGCGGTGGCCCGCGGCCCCAGCCCGGCGGGTGACCCCAGGGCCTCACGCACGGGGGATTGGCTTTGTACTTCGTGCGCCCTGGACGTTGCTTTGTGCCGCAAGCTCCCAATCATCATCAGGGACCTCTCGTGTTTCCAAGCGCGGGTGCGGACTCGACTAAAGATAGGCAAACAAGCGCAGCACGGATCATCCCGCGCTGCGCCTCTGGGTGGTAAAATAACAATGCATCGGGTGCCTCGCGCTCCTGTTGCCATTGGCGCCGGTGGTGCCAGCCACGCGGCGCCAGCTTTGTCTGACTGGTCCAGGGAGGTCAGAAGCTGACCATGATCCCGCTCCAATTGCAACGCCGACCGCTCGGCGGTCGGCGCTCTTCGCCCCGACAATCGCTGGCCGGTCCCGCCATCACTCCGGCCTGCGGGTGAGTGCCCATCGGCTTGGCGCCACCCGGCCCGAGAGTGGGTGGCCCCGCTTTTGAGCATTGAAAGTCACCTTAACCCATTCAGGGGCCCTGTGTCAACACTCTGCCTGGGGCATTTGCCTCATATCGTGAGGATAATGGCTCACGGACCGCAATCCGCCTGGCGTACACCCGCGTGGCGCCTCGCAGGAGCGCAATCGCTTGCCCAGCCGGAGGTGCTCTCCAAGTTGACAAACGGCCTAATGCCTTCGGACGATCTGGACGCTCCCCCTGGTTGGGTTTAAAGTCAGACCCGAACACACGCGACGCGAAACGGAATGCCCCGGAACACGAGAAGGGTCGTAGAGTCTTGTCTACCGGCGACGCCGTGATGGCGGTCTCGAAGGACAAGAAGCGCATGGCGGCCGTCATCACGGCCGCCGTAGGCGCCTACCTGCAAGACGAAGAAGGGGCCCGCCTGGTCGCAGCACCGGAGGCTAGACCTCTCGCTTCGATTAGCCAATGGCGGGCTTTTGGCCTTTGGCAGACGATGAGACCACGGGTCGCGTGGCGCCGGCGGATGTTCTGAGGAAGCGCAAAGAGGAAGGCGAAAACATGATCCCCGCAAGCGAATTGACGACCGAGAAGGTGAAGACCAGGCCGAAGGCAAAAGACCCTGTCAAGATCTGTGACATTACCCTTCGCGACGGCCACCAATCTCTCCTCGCTACCCGGATGCGAACCGAGGACATGGAATTCCTCGCCGATCAGATAAACAAGTGCGGCTTCTACGCCATGGAGGTCTGGGGTGGAGCCACCTTCGACGTCCCCCATCGCTTCCTGGGTGAGGACCCCTGGGAGAGGCCGCGAATCCTCAAGAGGCTAATGCCCAAGACCAAGTTCATGATGCTGCTCCGGGGCCAAAACCTGGTCGGCTATCGCAACTACGCCGACGACCTGGTCCGGGCCTTCGTCTACGAAGCGGCCGAGGCGGGGATAGACATCTTCCGGGTCTTCGACGCCGTGAACGATGAGCGCAATCATGAGATGGCCTACAAGGCCATCAAAGAGACCGGCATGCACATTCAGGGCGCGATATGCTACTCGCTCACGCAGCCCCGACTAGGCGGCCCCGTCTACAACATCGACTACTATGTCAGCAAGGCGCTCATCCTCGAGGAGATGGGGGCCGACTCGATCTGCATCAAGGACCAGGCCGGGCTCATTTCGCCCTACGATGCCTATGACCTGGTCAAGGCGCTCAAGGCGCGCCTGCGGGTACCAGTGCAACTTCACACCCACTACACCAGCGGGCAGGCCAGCATGGCTCACCTCAAAGCCGTCGAGGCGGGCGTCGATATCGTCGATACGTCCCTGGCCCCGTTTGCTCACCGCACCTCTCATCCGGCGATCGAGCCGCTGGTGGTAACGCTTTACGGGACGGAGAGAGATACCGGGCTCGACCTCGACCAGTTGGTCAAGTGCGATCGAATGCTCGAGGAGATCGCTCCCAAGTACCGGGATTTCCTTGACACCTCAAAGATGGCGGTCATCGATCCTGAGGTGCTGTCGCACCAGATCCCCGGTGGCATGACCTCCAACTTCATCTCCCAGTTGAAGGCAGCCAACGCCCTCGACCGGTTGCACGAATGCCAAGCGGAGACGATGCGGGTTCGGGAGGAGCTCGGGAGCCCGCCGTTGGTCACGCCCACGAGCCAGATAGTGGGCGTGCAGGCAGTGCAGAACGTCCTGGCAGGGCGCTACAAGATGATCACCAAGGAGGTCAAGGACTACTGCTGGGGCCTCTACGGCAAGCCGCCGCTGCCGATCGACCCGAAGGTGCAGAAGACGGTCCTCAAGGGATATGAGCGGGGCGAGGACCCGATCACGGTTCGCGCCGCCGACATGCTCCAGCCGGAACTGGAGAAGGCCAAGGAAGACACGAAGGAAATCGCCAAGAGCCCTGCCGATACCCTCATATACGCCCTCTACCCCACGACGGGGATGAGGTTCCTGAGACACAAGTACGGCCTCGACAAAGACATCCCCGATGACTGGAAGCCACCCAAGGCGCCGAAGACCCTCGAGCAAGTGCGGGAGGAAGACAGACTCATCGAGCTGGCCAAAGCGGGCAAACTGGCGGAGAAGCGCGAAGTGGAAGCGCCTCCAAAAGGACCCGGGATTCGCACGTTCAACGTCTTCGTGGGGGACGAATACTACCAGGTGGACGTGGAAGCGGTTGGGTGCTCATCGCCGGGGTCGATGGCATCACCGCCCACGGCCGCCAGGCCCGCCACGGCCACGCCGGCACGCAACCCCAACCCGGCGGTGAAGCCGGCGAGCACGAAGGTGAGGGCAGGCGCGCCGGAGGAGGTCGCCGCCGGCGAAGCAGCCATCAAGGCTCCCATGCCGGGAATGATCATCCGCTACGAGGTCAACGTAGGGGACCGGGTCAAGGTTGGCGACGTGGTTGTTATCTTCGAAGCAATGAAGATGGAGAACCATATCACCAGCCCGATCAAAGGAACGGTCAAGTCACTCGGCTTCGGCCCCGGGGATTCCGTGCCCCAGCACGCAGTCATGGCGGTGATCGGCCCCTGATGGGAAACGGGAGGCCGGGGTGAAGGCCGACCTCATTCTCCACCACGGGCGCATCTTCACGTGTGAAGCCGCGCAGCCCTGGGCAGAAGCCCTCCTGATCCGCGAGGGCCGCGTCGCCCTTGTCGGCACGAATGCCGATGTAACGGCAGCCGCGGGCGGCGTCCCCGCCATCGACCTCGACGGCCGCCTGGCCCTGCCCGGCTTCTGCGACGGCCACGTCCATCTCCTCAACCTGGGGATCAGCCGTCAGATCGTCAACCTGAGGGCCGCCCACAGCCTGGAGGAAGCGGTGGACCGCGTCAGGGAGCGGGCCCGGGCCACCCCGCCCGGCCGGTGGGTGCGCGGCCACGGCTGGGACCAGAACGAGTGGGCGCAACCGTCGTTTCCCGACCGCCGCCCCCTCGACGAGGTCACTCCCGACAATCCGGTGGTCCTGGCGCACACCAGCGGTCACGCAACCTGGGTCAACTCGCGTGCGCTCGCCCTGGCGGGCATCAACGCCGACACACCGGAGCCTGCCGGAGGGAGGATCGGCCGCGACCCCGAAAGCGGAGAGCCCACAGGCATCCTTTTCGAGACGGCGGGACAGCTAGTCCTGGCCGCCCTGCCCGAGCTCGCCGCCGGCGAGCGCCTGGAAGCCCTCAAGGAAGCCGTCCGTTATGCCCAGAGCCTGGGCGTGACCTCTGCTCACGACATGGGCTTGGGACACCGTACCCTGGCCGCCCTCCGGAAGCTGCGGGAGCAGGGGGAGCTCGGCTTGCGAGTGCGCGCCTATCTGAAGCGGGAGCGCCTCGATGAGTTCGTCGCCGAGGGCCTGCGCACGGGCGACGGCGACGACCTCCTGAGCGTCGGCGGCGCCAAGTTCGTCGCCGATGGGGCGCTGGGTTCGCAGACCGCGTTCATGCTGGAGCCGCTGGAGGGCCAGCCGGACAACTACGGCGTGGCGGTGATCCCCGCCGGCGAGCTGGAGCCCCTGGTCCAGAAGGCGCTTGACGCCGGCCTTGCCACCGCCGTCCACGCCATCGGCGACCGCGCGAACCGGGACGCGCTGGATGTCTACGAGAAGATGGAGGGGCGCCGCGGTTCGCTGCGGCTGCGTATCGAGCACTGCCAGCTCCTCTCTCCCGAAGACCTCCCGCGTTTCGCGGCCCTCGCAGTCGTGGCGTCTGTGCAGCCTATTCATGCCACCTCAGACATGCACAAAGCCGACCGGGCCTGGGGGACGCGCAGTGCCGGCGCCTATGCCTTCCGAAGCCTGCTGGACAGCGGGGCCCGGCTGGCCTTCGGCTCCGACTGTCCGGTGGAGACCATGGACGTGGTCGCCGGCATCCACGCGGCGGTCACCCGCCGCCGGGCCGGCGGCGAGCCGCCAGAAGGCTGGTATCCGGAGCAGTGCCTCTCGCTGGAGGAGGGGGTGAAGGCCTACACGCTGGGTCCTGCCTACGCCGCGGGACAGGAGGCCCTGCTGGGCTCCCTCGCCGCCGGGAAGCTGGGCGACGTGGTCGTCCTGTCGCAGGACCTGTTCGCATTGGCCGACCCCATGGACATCCTGACCGCCAAGGTGGACTTCACGGTCCTTGGGGGTCAGGTGGTGTACGAGCGGGCAGGCGGCGGAAGGGCCGGCATGGGCTAGGCCTCTACGGGCCGCCTCCGGCCACCGTGCAGACCCTCTTACTCGTCCAACACGAGCCGGCGAAAGCTCTCGGCGAGGGTGTAGGGGCTGCCCTCGGCCTGGGCCTGCGCCATCCGAGGAATGAACTCCTCCAGCGGGAACTTGTCCAGTTGGCTCTCGTGCTTCCGTAAGGCCGCGATCTTCTGCTCGAGAACGGGTTCAATGTCCACCCAGTGGTTGGGAGAAGCGGTGGCGCTCAGCCAGAGCTCCTTCACCTTGTGAGGTTCCAGGCCCTCTTCCAGGAGCTCCGGGAAGGTCAGGCGATCCCGGGCGGCCGGGAATACCGCGTCCACGGCGGCGTCGCCCGCGGCGCGATGGTCCGGGTGATTGGGGTAGTTCTCCGTGATGAAACGGGTGGTCGGGTCAAAGGTGACGACGGTGTGAGGCCGGTGGGCGCGGATGACCCGCGCCAGGTCCCGGCGGAGCTCGAGGGTGGGCTGGAGCATGCTGTCCTCATAGCCCAGGAACAGCACTTCCTTCACACCCAGGCCGGCCGCTGCCTGCCGTTGCTCGGCCTGGCGGATGTCGGCCAGTTGCTCTCCGGTGATGCCCGGGTCGTCCGAGCCCTTGTCTCCGTTCGTGACGATAACGTAGGTGACCTCGGTCCCCTGCCGAGCCCACAAGGCGACAGTACCGGCCGCCATGAACTCGGCGTCATCCGTGTGCGCCACGATGACCATAGCCCGCTCAGGTGCCATGTTGAATCTCCCAAGGAAAGGTCCGGAGTCTCAGGCGGGACCCCGTGCTCCTGCCATCATAGCCCGCGCCGGAGTCGGAGCCAACGATGCTCTTGCCGCCGCTTCTCATGGCAGAAGGGCTTGCCGCCCGGCTCGACGCAAGACCCGATCAGGTTATGATGCAGACGGCCGCCTGCCCGTGAGAGAGCGGGCGGCAGAAGGCGGGGACCAGGATGAATACCTACACCTGTATTCGGACGAAGCGCGACACCAGGTTCTACATGGACATGCCCATCGCGGAGGAGTCCTTGCACCGCATCTTGCAGGCGGGACGCATGGCAGGTAGCTCCAAGAACTCGCAGCCCTGCCGATTCGTGGTGGCCGAGGATGCGGCCGTGATACGGGCTCTCGCCGCCTGCGGGCAGTACACCGAGCACCTGCCCTATGCGCCCCTGGTCATCGCGCTCGTGATGCCCGCGGAGGGCTGGGATTTCGATGCCGGTCGCGCGGCCCAGAACATGATGCTCGCCGCCTGGGCGGAAGGGATCACGTCCTGTCCCACTTCCATGTATGACATGGATGCGGCGCGGCAGGTGCTGGGCGTTCCCGAAGGCTATCGCATCGCCATCGTTCTGCCGTTTGCGTACCCGCCGGCGTCTGGGATCAAGTCGCGAGGGCTGACGCGTCTCCCTCTAGAGGAGCTTGTGCATCGAGGCGGCTGGTAGCGACCGGCGCCCGCAGCGACAGGACATACGCGCCCTTCGGGTGGTTAGCCGCCCGCTGCCTTCCCCCTGAAGAACCAGATCGCGTCGATGCCGGTGCTGCCCGTCTCCACGTCCCCGAACCCCGACTCCCGAAGCGCAGCGGCGAGGTGCTCCGCGTTGCTGCTGCCCCTGGCATGGCCGAGGACGGCCAGCAGGTGGCCCAGGAAGGACTTCGTGTCAGAGCCCGAAGTCCACGGCCAGAAAGCGGCCGCCCGGCTTCAGCACCCGGAGCACCTCTGCAAAGCCCTTCTCCTTCAGGTCGTCCGGCAGGTGGTGGAGCATGAGGCTGCTCAGCACCAGGTTGAACTCGCCATCCGGGTGAGGGAGTGCCTCGATCACGCCCATCTGGAAGCGCACCCGGCGACCGCTCCTGGCCGCCTTCTTCTGGGCGACCTCGATCATCTCCGGCGAGGGGTCGACTCCGTGGACCTCGCCGGTCTCGCCGGCGGCTTCGCTGGCGGCGATGGCTAGGGTGCCCGTGCCGCAGCCAACGTCCAGCACCTGCTCACCCGGCCTGATTGCCGCCAGCTCCAGCGCCTTTCTCCGGATGGCTTTGTCACGTCCAAAGGACAGGAGCTTCGAACCCAGGTCGTACCAGCGCGCCCAGCAGATCACCTTCCCTTTGGTCTGGGGCGCGGTCATCTTCTTCCCATGCATGGCGCTTCTCCCCCTCGCCAAACCCCTCTTGCCTGGGCCCGGGCTCCGCTCATGGGCCTGTTGAACCCAACTAGGCCGCTCGTGGTTCGACAGGCTCACCATGAGCGGAATCTGGGAGCCGCGCGTCCTGAGCCTGTCGAAGGGCGGGCGGCGGCCTTCTCACCGGTGCCTCATGCCCGGACCAGTTGCCAGAACGGGCCCGTCTTCCCCAGTCGCGCAAGGGTGCTGAGCCACTCCGGGAAGAGCTGCGGCAGGCGAAGGACGTAGTCGGGCTCCAGCCGTTGGCGAAACATGCCGATCCCGAACAGGGTGGCGTAGTCCCGGAGAGGCATGATGCCCTCGGCGCTGTCGGAGTCGAACAGGGACCAGTTTCGGACGTGCTCTTCCGACCGGAAGAGGTTCATGAGGCTTCAGGCCCGCGACATGTTGTCGCCCCAGCGCGAGAACGGCACATTAACGTGGCCGACGATGGTGGAGGGTGAGGCCTCCAGGATCTCGCCGTCCCGCATCCGCACCTGTATCGGCTGGTTGCAGTCCAGGCAGGGGCAATCGATCTGGACCTGCTTGCCGGGGTAGAGCCAGCTAACTGCTAGCGACTCAAACCCTCACTGGCCGTACCACTTCTGCTGCCCCTCTACCGAGATCAGGTATTGGGTGGGGATGTTGGAGAAGGGCGCGCAGGACTCGACTAGATCGGTGTCCGGGCGAACCCAGAAGCCGGGGACACCCCTTCCATCCAGCTCGTGCAGCGCCTGCCGGGCCTCATCTGGAGAAAGCTTCAATTCAGCGGCGAGCTCCGCATAGTGAGGGGCGCGGCCGTCGCGCACCAGGCCGCTCTGGATCGCGTGGTACATGCTTGCGAGAAGCTGCGGCTCTGCCATGGCACGTCTCCTTCCGAACCAAGCCTTGCCAACCTGCGCCGCACACTATACCACGACGGACCGCGCCCTGGAGCCAATGATCAACCGCCTGGACGGGCCGTTCAGCGGCTGCATCCAGGGTTGGCTATCGTGTGCTTCCCCGGTGGACGGCGCTTTACGCCCTCGCCTACCATGGTT
>Ga0299915_10001163_pt1 | contig 19463 bp, 18 predicted proteins | sample RVTome_13_FD_200263 | JGI IMG/M metagenome (GOLD analysis project Ga0299915, IMG submission 200263) | Soil microbial communities from uranium-contaminated site in the Upper Colorado River Basin, Wyoming, United States - RVT92D227 (version 2) ... | reverse complement strand
GTTTTCTTGCAGTCGCCTGTAGGGCGCGTGCGCCTGTTTACAGTGAGCGGAGCCGAACTGCGCCCGCCGGAGGTTTTGTAGGGCGGGTGCGCCGCGCCCGCCGGAAGGTTTGTAGGGCGAAGGGCTCCCTGTCCCGCAGGGGCTTCGCAGTTGAGCAACCGATTTCGGCGGGGCTAGGCAGCCCCGCCCTACACCAGAAGCGCCGTTTCCCGCGAAGTATTTCTTTGCAGTCGCCTGTACAAGGGCGGGTGCGCCTGTTTACAGTGAGCGCAGCCGAACTGCGCCCGCCGAGAAGTTCTGCCCGGCTGCTTTTCTGTTCATCCGCGTTCCTCCGCGGCTCACGGCTTCCCGCACACCGGGCACTTCGGATCTTTGCGTATCGGATAGACGGCGAAATCCATGTCCAGCCCGCTCCAGACCAACAGCCCCCCTTTCAGATTCTGCCCGACGCCGGTCAGATACTTGAGGGTTTCCACCGCCTGCAGACATCCCATCGTCCCCGGCACCGCTCCCAGCACCGGGAAAACTTCCTTCGGCGGAGCCGCCGGGAAGATGCACTGCAAACAGGGCGTCTCCGGCGACTGAATGAAGGTCAGCCTCCCCTCCATTCCCCACACGCTGGCGTGCACAAAGGGAATTCCCTTTCGCTTTGCGCACTCGTTCAACACAAAGCGGGTCGGGAAATTATCCATGCAATCCACGATAATATCCGCCTCCCCCACCAATTCGTCCACACTCTCCGGCTCAATGCGCGTGGTTATCGCCTCCACTTCAATGCTCGGATTCAGTTGGCTCAGCGTCATCTTGGCGGATTCGGCCTTGTTTATCCCTATGCGGGAATCGCTGTGTAGTATCTGCCGGTTGAGGTTCGACAATTCGGGCGCGTCAAAATCGCAGATGGCGATATGACCCACTCCCGCCACGGCCAGATAGATGGAGGCCGGAGAGCCCAATCCGCCCGCGCCGGCAACGAAGACGCGGGCGCTTTTCACCTTCTCCTGGCCCGCCTCGCCCCAGCCGGAAATCAGCATGTGCCGATGATACCGCTTGCGATCTTCCTCCGTCAGTTCAACCTTCCTCGAGCAATCCGCCATCTTCGCCCCTCAATTGGTGCAGGTTTTCACGAAGTCAACTATATCATCCCATTGAGGCATGAAGAAATTATGACGAAAAGGGAATCTTTTCTGAACCTGCTCAATCGCCCCCGGCCAACTTCTCCGCAAACTTCAGGGCGTTCACGAAACTCCTGGTGGAGGCCGTTCCTTTATAGGCGATGTCGAAGGCAGTGCCGTGATCAACCGAGGTGCGGACAATCGGCAGCCCCAGGGTGATATTCACTCCGCCTTCAAAATCCAGCAGTTTCATCGGAATATGCCCCTGGTCGTGATACATGGAGACCACCGCGTCGAAGCGCTTCTGCCGCGCCGCCATATAGAAGACCGTATCCGGCGGAACCGGGCCGGTGACATCAAGGCCTTTGCTTTTCGCCATCTCAATCGCGGGCTTGATTTCTCTTTCTTCCTCCTCCCCAAAGAGCCCGCCTTCGCCCGCGTGAGGATTCAGGCCCGCGACCGCGATGCGGGGCTTCTCCCTGAAACGCCTCAGCGCGTCATGGGTCAAATCTATCACCATGACAATCCGTTCTCTCTTGACTTGTTTGATTGCTTCGGCCAGAGGAAGATGGGTTGAGACATGGGTTACCGCGAGTCCCTCCGTCGCCAGCATCATGGCGAAATCTGAGACGCCGCAAAGTCGGGCGATCAGTTCCGTGTGACCGGAAAAGGCCGGGTCAGACAACTGAGTCGCGCCCTTGTTCATGGGGAGTGTCACAATAGCGGCGATCTCGCCGCGCAGCGCAGCCCGCGTGGCCGCAATCACGCACTCCCTTGCCGCCAGGCCGGATTTCTTGCTCACCTGGCCGATGGCCAAATCCTCCTTCAGAAGGATTCCCAGGTCAACGACATTCAGGAAGCCCTCGTGAAGGTCATTCACACCCGCGCTCCTCCGCAGAGGCACAGCGTAGCCCAGCAGTTCATTGCAGTATTCGAGTATGGCGAAATCACCATAAACGACGACCGGCCGCCGAATTTCCCCGCTGCGGCAGGCCTTCAGCAAAATCTCCGGCCCCACCCCGCTCGAATCACCCATGGTTACCCCGATCAACATCGCCCTCTCCTCAATTCTTTCTCTTCGTAGGGCATGGGCTTGTCCCATGCCACCCTCTGGGCAGATGACAGGAGCCAGGCTCCTGTCCTACGAGTTCAATAGACGTTCAATGCTTAATAAGACCTCAACCGGCCCAAAACCGCCCGGCTTTGTCACCAGGCACAACTCCCGGCCGTTCAGGATTACTCTGGACACGGGCACCGCGGGAAGCAATTCCCCCACAGGCCAAATATCTGCCTCCTGCAGAATCCCGGCCGCGGTGTCACCGCCGAAGACGATCAGGCCGTCAACGCTCGATTCGTCAATCACCCGCCGGACGAGGAAGCCGAGTTGCCGCATTATGAGCCCATGCGCCTCGCTCTTGCTGATACCCAGGCTCGCAGCATATTCGAAATAGGCGGGAAGTTCACCTCTGGAAGTGATGATCTTGATAACGAGATGCCCATGTGAGGCCAGGAGATCCAGAATCTGCCGAATTGTCGCTTTGCTGGCATCGCTCTCGAAGAAATCCTCTCTCAATACATGTTCAGGACTCAATTTGAAAGCAGCAAAGCCGTGCTCTTCCGCATACCGCACTTGGGCAAGAGAGATTTCATTGGCACTCCCGCAAACGGTCAGTGTGGAGCGAACCGGCGGCCGCGGCGGAAGGGCCCCTCTGGGCAACTCCAAGATTTCGGCGAGGAACTCGGCGAATCCCCCCGGCCCGGCGGTAAGATGCAACCTATCAAGATTTTGCAGCACCCTGGCAACCTCCAGCAGGTCCGCGTCACTTACGCCATCACAGAGATAAATCGCCTCTTGTCTTGCGTTCAGCAGCGCCTCCTGCAGCGCTCGAGCATCCGCCGCGGGAACAATCGCAGCCCTGCACTGGTTTGCCAGAATCTTGGGTATCGAACTCTCCACGGCCGGATGAAGAGGATCATTGGCGAAAACCCCCTCCTCCAACGGCCTCCCCTCCACATAGAGCCGTCCGCCCTTGCAGGTGCGCCCCATCTTCGGATAGGCCGGCACATATACGAGCGGCTCCTCCGGGAAAGCCGACAGGAGCGCATTGAGTTCACTGCCGATATTTCCCCGCAGGGTCGAATCGGTCTTCTTGTAGATGTAGCGGATGCCCTCTTTTCCGGCATGGGTGGCAAGCCTCTGAACGCCTCCTGCGGCCTCGGCGGCCGAGATATGCCGGCTCTCCGTATCAACCACAAGCACGGCAACATCGCCTCTGACCTCGGCCGGGACGATCTCAGGCTTCGCGCTCACCAGCGCGCCCACCCCGCGCCCGGCGAAGAAGGCGCCAACCTCAATCGCGCCGGTCATATCATCTGCGATGACGAGAAGGTCAATCATTCTCTCGAAGAGATTCGCAGAGCGGGAGTTCATCTCCTGCCACAGCACAAGGTGAATCGAGCAGGTGTGAGTCACTTCGGCGCAGAAGATGGCCGCGAATAGGAATAAACCGGTCTCTATGAAGCATCGTTTCCTGCTCGCTCTCTTTTCGGCTGCAGCCTTCTTCTTGGGATGCTGGGCTCGTCAGCCGGTTTCTGCGCCGCCAGAAGAGCCGCCTGTCATCGCCCTGGCGGCCATAGGTGACGTCTTGCTCGCCGCGCAGACCACGAAGCCGGGCAGTCTGCAAGAGGCCAAGTCGCCCTTCGCGGCCGTCAAGCCGGTGTTGAGCGGGGCTGACATCGCCTTCTGCAACCTGGAGTGTCCGCTTTCTGACAGCAAGGAGGCGGCGGAAAAGAAATATCTCTTCCGCGCCCCGCCGGCCTCGGCCGCGATCCTGCGCTCAGCCGGAATTGACGTCGTTTCCCTCGCCAATAATCACACCCTCGATTACGGCCGCAAGGGACTGCTCGACACCTTCCAGGCCTTGCAGGCAGAGGGAATCAGTTGGGTCGGGGCAGGGGAGGACCTGCAAGAAGCGCAGCAGCCGCAAGTCTTCTCCTTCGGCTCCGGCGACAACAGGACGCGGGTCGCGCTTCTGGCCTACTCGAATATGCTTCCAACGGATTTCTACGCCACCAGCCTTCCCGGCACGGCTCCGGCGCTGGATTCTCTTATCAGAAAAGGCGTATCCGAGGCGAGTCAACAGGCAGATTTTGTCATAGTTTCATTTCACTGGGGAGATGAGAATTCGCAGTTTCCAGGGTTAAGGGAGCGAACCCTCGCCCGTCTGGCGATTGATTCAGGGGCAGATGTGGTCCTGGGGTGCCATCCGCACGTGCTCCAGGGAATCGAGCGCTGCCGCGGCGGCCTTATCGCCTACAGCCTGGGAAATTTCGTCTTCCCCAGCCGGGGCCTGGCGCGGGAATCGGCGATCCTCCTATTGCGGATGCAGCGCCCCAAGAAGTTGAGCCTTGAGGTTATTCCCGTCCTCATCGAGAAATCCGCACCGCGCCCGGCAAGAGGCGCTGAAGCCGCGAAGATTCTCAACCGCCTCGCCGCGCTCTCAGGGCAACTGGGCACGAAACTGGAGATTGGAGCAGATTCCGCCTGGCTGGAAACCGAGCAATAATCTCGGCGGTCCCACCACCAACGCAGCAAGAGCGGGCGGGAAGGCAACCCTCCTCCTAAGCGAAGTCGAAGGAGTGCCGGTCCTACAGGATCTTTATGCCTTAGTGTCTTGGCGCAACGAGAGTGAGAGATAAGCATTACAGACTCGTATATTATGGTAACAGGAAGTGGCATGGGCATCTTGCCCATGAAGCCAGTTTTCACGGGCTGGAAGCCCGTGCCACACTTCCTGCAAATAGTTGCTCTAATATAGGAGACTCTGTAGAGCTCACTTTATGACAGCAGCGCAGGCAAGCGAATAATTTAGATTGATTGAGCCGCTGCGCTTAAATGGAGGCGGTAGATAAACGCAGAGAGCTGTAGTATACTCCTAGGAATGGAAGACGGTGGAAGAAAAATACAGGGGATGCAAGAATGGGTAAAGGAAAGGTTGCTGGTTTCGCGAAGGAAATGGAGCGACTAATTGAGTTATCTGGACAAGTAAACCTGACGATAGCTGCGGCTAACGCATCTGAGGATGTGAGACGGATGAATAATCTTTCCCTGTGGTTGACCCTCGTTTTCGCATTCGAAGGCTTTGTGCAGCATGTCTACAAGGAACTGGGATACACTAAGCACGATTTTGACGGCAAGAAGGCTGGGGCGAAGGACGAGCCGGATGTAGTTATAAGGCTCAGAGTTCTAAGCGAAAAGAAAGGTCTGGATCTGCGGCTACCGGAGGAGTCCGGGGACAAAGTAATAAGGCGTCATTTCCTCCTCCGAAATAAGTGGGCGCACAACTTGGGAGTAGTGGAGCAATTTGACAAGGATTTGGCCAAAATATCATGTTTGGCAGGACCAGGAAGACAAGCCTGGCCGACAGACGCAGGATGGTCGGAGCTGCGGTGCGCGGTTGGGAACCTGACAACAAGAATGTTGAGCATATAATGGACGAGCAGTTTGGACAACGCAAGGAGACGCTGAATGGCGAGTAATACAAACACGTCAGAGCAGAACAGCAAGAGGCGTGCGTCAAGTGCGAAGATGGTAAAGCAATCTCTTCGGTTCAATGTTGACCTTGTGCAGGTCGACGTGCACTCTGGTCCGTGTGCAAAATGCCTACGGGTACAAGGGAAGATCTTCTCCATCAATGGGAAGACGCCTGGGTTTCCAATACTCACAAAAGATGTAATACCACCTATACATGATGGGTGCAGGCACGTCCTTTTGCCAGCACCACCAGAGTTCCTAGACGCGCGTGGCGAAAGAGAATATTTACAAAGGTTCTCATGCAATGACAATCTTGTTGTTACAGATGTGTGGGACTACACAGCCGTGCGAACGGGAAAGTCTCTAGGCCGTGAGCGGGCAGAGGGTGAAAAGACCGCTCAACAGTACCGAAGCAACCGACAGAAGAGGACGAAGCGGCAATGACAGGATGTGATATCTTCTTATATGCAGAAAGAATAATTTAAGCGAGCAGTACTGAGTGCTCTAAGCTTGTGAGCCCGACAAATTGCCAATTACCATGGGAAGGAAAGCGAGGGCGGATGAAGTTCCCTGGAAAGGGTTGTCTCTGACTTTCGAGGGATTCCCTGGCACATAATTCGATGGCGGGTCGAGTGCGGAACGTCTTGTTATGCCCTTAGACAACGGCGATTACGTGAAATAAAGGCGAGCAGAATAACAAAGCCGAAGCAACACAGCGCATTGCTATTTGGAGTCGTTATTTCGAGGTGAAAACTTGTAGGGCAGGTGCCGTGGCGACCTGTCGCTCATTGCCCGGCCGGAATCCCTTCCAAAATCTCCGCCGCGCTGCGCACGAACTTCGGGCACAGCGTGTGGTGAAAATCCCTTTCCCGCGCGGTTTGCCTCCCCTCCGGTGTGCCCAAATCACATCCCAAAAGTCCTCTGCAGGTGATTGACCCGTGCTGGGCCTTGAACTCCTGAAGCAGTTTCTGCGCCAGGCCGTATAACTTCTCCTTTTCCTCAGCATCAATCTCGCCCGAGCCAAACCTCAGCCCCAGGGCCATCAGCGCGCCGCTCACCGCGCCGCAGATTTCGCCGCTCCGGGCAACTCCGCCCCCAAACGGCCCGGCGATCTTCAAGCACAGATTCCGTTCCAATCCAAAGCGCGGCCCATAGGCCGCCAGCACCGCCTGGGAACAGTTCGCCCCCTGCTCGAAAAGAAGAAGCGCTTCTTCAACACCATTCATTTCTAGATTCTCCAATGAGTTCCGTTGGGCAGGGCGCCTCAGGCGCCCTGCCCTCGCCATATCCGTAGTCCTCAGCCTATCCTCCCACGCGCACGGTAAGGCCCGATTCTTCCAGCCTTTCTTTGAATCCTTGAATCTCCTCTTCCGCCGGCGGCTGCAAGCCTTGAAGCGAGTATTCCAGGCCGACGGCGGCGTATTTCGACTCCGCCAGGCGGTTATAGGGCATCAGGTGTATCTCCTGCAGCCCATCATGCCCGCCGATCCACTCCGCCAGCCTGGAGATGAGCCGTTCTTGATCATTCTGCCCGGGAATAATCGGAACGCGCAGAATAACCTTTGCTCGATTCTCCAGCAGGCGGGCCAGGTTCGCCAGAATCCGCCGATTGTAGAATCCGGTTGCCGCGCGGTGGGCGCGCGGCTCCATCTGCTTGACATCATAGAGCCAAAGATCAACCAACCCCAGCAAAGGCTGAAACACCCGCCAATCAGCATAACCGCAGGTCTCCACCGCGGTGTGAATCTTCTCCTTGCGCGCCAGGCTCAAGAGCGCCCGCGCCCCTTTTGCCTGAGCCAAGGGCTCTCCGCCGGAAATGGTAAGCCCGCCGCCGGAAGCCTCGTAAAAGGGCTTGTCCCTTCTCACAATTTCCAGGATTTCTTCCGCGGTGCGCTGTTCGCCCACGATTCCCAATGCTCCGGTGGGACAACATTCCGCGCAGCGTCCGCAGACTTCACAAAGGCCGCGTTCCAGAGTGTGAACTCCTTCGTTTAACTGATGGCCCGAATGAGGACAGGCCTGCACACATCTCCCACAGGCTATGCAGCGAGAAGGAGTATATCTGAGCCGGGGCCCGGGAATCTGGCACTCCGGATTCTGGCACCAGGCGCACCGCAAGGGACAGCCCTGGAAGAAGACCACAGTGCGAATCCCCGGCCCGTCATGAAGCGAGAAACGCTGTATATCAGTAATCCAAACCCGCATTTTCCCGTGAGACAAGCTATTTCAAAACCTACCAGAGAAACTTCCTGAGGTCGTCGCGGCGACCTCAGACTCCCCTCCCTGCCCGCCTATGGAGGGTCGGTTTTTGCCTTTTACTTCTCTCGCCGAGACGGCGAGAGAAGTAAAGCACAAAAGCGAGTGAGGAGGTCTGGGTGCCTGAGGCACCCAGGGAGTTCGCTTTGGAGATTTGAAATGACTTCTATCTTCCCCTTTTCTAGTACGTCGTCCTTGCGATTATCTCATCCTGCAAACCGGGGTCCAATTCCGTGAAATAGGCGCTGAACCCGCCCACCCGCACCATCAGGCTGCGGTGCAAATCGGGATGTTCGCGCGCCTCCTCCAGCATCTCCCGGCTCAAAACATTCACCTGCACCTGAAAACCGCCCAACTCAAAGTAGGTGACGAGCGCGGCCTCCAGGCGTTCCAGCATATCTTCTCTGCGGAAGATCTCCGGTGAGACTTTGATATTGAAAGTAACGCCGCCCACCGCTGCCAGATAATCGCTCTTCGTAACAGAACGCAATAGGGCGGTCAATCCTTTTCTATCCCTCCCCTGAACCGCGCCCACCGAATCGCTCAGCGCAGCCCGCGCCCTTCTCCCATCAGCAGACGCACCGGTTCCTTTGCCCAGCAGATTATGACTTTCCCAGGTCATGAATCCCGGCAAACAGGGGCCTCCCCGGCCGTTGGTGCGCCCTTCCACTTCTTGGTAGAAATCTTGCGCCAGCCGCACGAAAATCTCATCCACGCAGTTATCGTCATTGCCATATTTGGGCGCGCGATTCAACAGCCGCTGCCGCAACTCCTCAAATCCCCGAAAATCCGACCTTAACGCCGCCAACAGGGTCTCCGGAGAAATCGTCTTCTCTTCATAGACAAAACGGCGAATCGCCGCCAGGCTGTCCGCCGTTGTAGAAATTCCGATGCCGTGAATGTAATCCGGGTTGTAGCGCGCCCCGCCGGCCGTGTAGTCTCTTCCATTCGCGATGCAATCCGCAATGAAGCAAGAAAGGAAGGGATAAGGAGTCCGCTCTCTCGCCTGCCGTTCATTATAGGCTGCGGCCTCAACTCCTTTGGTCATTATCGAAGCAACTTGTTTGAGAAATGCCGCATAGAGTTCCTCGAAGTCCGCGTAGGTCGTCAAATCTCCCAAGTTCTCGCCCAATTGCTCATCGCTCAACAGGCAGCGCCCGTGATTCAGTGCCAGTTCCAGGCACTTCGCCAGGTTGAAATAGGGAGCGGCGATCCAGGCATTGGTCTTGCCCGCGGCGGTCAGTTCGGTGCAGATGCTGTGCACCCAATCCCAGGCGTCTTCCTCTGAGACTCCGGAGCGGCGCAGGCTCGCCACACATATTTCGTCATTGAAAAGCGCAGGATAGGTGCTCCCCGAGCCGATAGAGCGCAAGGCCGCCCGCAGCAGTTCCCGCGGCATCTTGCGATGATAGCGCAAGGCCAGCGAAGGATGCAGGATTCGCAAATCGCTGACGGCCTTCAAGCAGAGCCAGGTGAGTTCATTCTCGATACCCGCGCTGCCGGCGCCAAGTCCTCCAATGGCAAGCGGCAGAATCCCCCCTCGCGGCAAAGAAGCGTTCATCTCGACAAAGAAGCATTCCAGCAATTCCAGAGCGCGCTCAGGGCTAAGTTCTCCGGCAGCCGCGTCTTTGCGATAGAAGTCAATCAGCCATCTGTCGAGCGTCCCCGGCCCGGCGCAGTGAATCATGTGGCCGGATTCCAGATTCACCATGAAATAGACGAACCAGCACAACTGCAGCGCCGCCCGGAAAGTCTGCGGCGGCCCTTCTGCAATTTGCCGGCAGATCGCGACAATCTCGTTCAATTCCCGCTTTCTCGTTTCATCTTTCTCGGCCGCCGCCAAATCCGCCGCCAGTTCCGCATGGCGCAGAATGAACCTGCTCGCCGCCTCGATGCAAATCAACGCCGCCTGCAGGAACTCGTCTTCTGAGTCTGCCTCGGCGCTTGTCAATCCCGTCCGAATCTCTTCGCTAATCCCGCCCAGGCCGAGGCGCAGCGCCTTCTGCGAATCAGGGGCAAGGTGGAGAGTGATTACGGGCGCGCGGAAGAGCCCCTCGGTTTGGTAATGCAGGGTCGCATCATCCGGCGGGCCGGCGAGCCTCTGCCATTCCTCTCGAATCAGCCTCGCCTCTTTCTCATCCAGCACTGTCTTCGGATGCCGCGCCACAATCAGCGCGCCAGGCGGAATCTCCAGCGGCATCTCGTGCAACATGTGGGCAAACGCCTTCGCCCGCCGAAGGATAATCGGCTCTCCCGCCGTCTGCGCCAATGACTCCGCCCAAAGCGAGAACCACTGGTGAAATTCGCCCTCCCTAATCAGCACATCCGCACGAAGGCCTTCGATACGAGGAGTAAGCGAGGAAATGCTCATATCAACTGGAGGTCTCAAGACCGAACATCCTTTGTCGGCATTATAACCTTCAGCAAGGGCGAAGACAACGAGGAATTAAGAGCCTGCGTGCATCTCCCCGTTGCGGTGTCGGCGATTTTTGTAGGGCGGGTGCGCCGCGCCCGCCGGCAGTTCTCTGCAACAAGAAGGCGATTTGGCGGGGGTGGCACCCCCGCCGTAATCCGTTCTAAAGACATTCCGGCGAGCGGGCCTCTTGAGGTCCCGCTCATAGGAGATTCGATGTCGTGCTGACAGCACAGTATTTGACATGTCCGCCGTTGACTGGGCACGGCGAACCAGGTATAATATCGTCAGATGGCAATATGGCGAGGTGAGGAAATATGCTGAGAGACTACGAAACCGTCTTGAAGGCCGCGGCGGACCCAAGCCGGGCCCGCATATTGAAAATGCTGGAAGGCGGGGAGATGTGCGTCTGCCAGATCGTCGCCGCCCTGGAACTTTCCCAATCCACCATCTCCAAACATCTCTCTCTGCTTCGCGCCGCGGGCCTCATCGAGGAGCGCAAGGAGAGCCGCTGGGTCTATTTTCGTCTCAGCGATTCCGCAATGAACGAGTATGCGCCACCGCTCTTGTCATTGCTTCGCGGCTGGCTGAAGAAGGACGCCGCCGTCCTGCGTGATGCGGGAAAAGTGGCCCAAATCCGCAAAATTCCGGCGGAGCGGCTTTGCGCCCTGGGCAGCCGGCTGCCCAAAGCCGAGAAGATCGCCTCTGCAAGGAGGCCCGTCCATGCCTGATTCGACCGCCAAGCGACTTTCGTTTCTCGACCGCTACCTGACCCTCTGGATCTTCCTGGCCATGGCCGTGGGGGTGGGCATGGGCTATCGCCTTCCCGATGTGGCGGGATTCATCACCCGCCTGCAGGCCGGAACGACTTCGATTCCCATCGCCGTCGGCCTCATCCTGATGATGTATCCGCCGCTGGCGAAAGTGCGTTATGAGGAACTTCCTCGGGTCTTCCGAAACTGGAGAATTCTGGCCCTCTCCCTGCTCATGAATTGGGTAATCGGGCCTGTCTTGATGTTTCTCTTGGCGGTTCTCTTTTTGCGCGACTTGCCCGATTACATGGTCGGAGTCATCCTCGTCGGCCTGGCGCGCTGTATCGCCATGGTCTTGGTCTGGAATGACCTGGCAAAAGGCGACACCGAATATGTCGCCGGCCTGGTCGCTTTCAACGCCCTCTTTCAGGTTCTCACCTATTCAATCTACGCCTATCTCTTTATCACCGTACTGCCGCCGCTGCTGGGATTGAGCGGCGCGGTGGTCAAGGTCTCCATCGGTGAGATTGCCCGCAGTGTCTTTATTTACCTGGGGATTCCTTTCCTGGCCGGCATTATCACGCGCTTTACCCTCATCTCCATCAAAGACAAGAATTGGTATCAGGAGCGCTTCCTCCCGCGCATCAGCCCCATCACCTTGATCGCCCTGCTCTTCACCATCCTGGTCATGTTCTCGCTGAAGGGCGAGTATATCGTCCGCCTGCCGCTGGATGTTCTGAGGGTCGCCTTGCCGCTGTTGATTTACTTCAGCCTGATGTGGATTGCGACATTCTTCCTGGCGAAGCGCATCGGGTCAGACTATCCGAAGACCGCAACCCTCGCCTTCACCGCGGCCAGCAATGATTTTGAACTCGCCATTGCCGTGGCCGTCGCGGTCTTCGGCATCCACTCCGGCCAGGCCTTCGCCACGGTAATCGGGCCCCTGGTCGAGGTGCCGGTCCTCATCAGTCTGGTCAATCTTTCGCTCGCCTTTGAGAAGCGCTACTTCGCGCGCGAGGCGCTTCAGGCAGAAGGAGTTGTCCTGTGAAGCAGGAATTGAACGAAGAAATAGTCGAGTGCCCGTGCTATCGCATCTGCACAGGCCTTGGAATCGAGACGGGCCAATGGTGCCGCTATCGCAAATCCGCCCTTCCGCCCCCGGGGATGCACAGATTCGACCCCAAGGAGACCTGGTGCCCGCCGGGAGTTCAGGCGAATCTGTTGATGCTGGCCTATATGCTCGCCCGTGGAAGAGAAGACACCGGAAAACTGCAGACCGCGCTGGAGGAGGTGCGCAGATGGGCAAGGGAATTGCGCGGCGAACCGGCGGGCTATCATCCGACAGGCTCGCAAGGCAATTGAGAAAGGCAGGCTTCGGGCAGGACGCATTAGTGGTGCGGCTTTTTCGATAGCCGCCTATTCCTCATCAATCAGGAGAGCGCCCAATGTCACAGGAAAAGGAATCCGTAAGAGAGTTCTACTCCGCCATCGCGCAGTCAGGTAAAGGCTGCTGCGGCCCCGCGCCCTGTGGAGGCGCGGCCGATACGGCCGAAAGAATCGGCTATACTGCGCAGGAGATTTCCGCCATTCCAGAAGGCGCGAACCTGGGGCTGGGATGTGGCAATCCCTTGGCCCTGGCGGGTATTTCCCCGGGAGAGACGGTGCTCGATCTGGGCTGCGGAGGGGGGTTCGATGTATTCCTCGCCGCCGCGCGGGTTGGGCCCGCAGGTCGGGTCATCGGAATAGATATGACTCCGGAAATGATTGAGCGAGCCCGCAGCAGCGCCTCCCAGGCGGGCCTGAAGAACGTGGAGTTCCGTCTGGGCGAGATCGAACAACTTCCGGTTGAGGAGGCCTCGATTGACCTGGTGATCAGCAACTGCGTGCTGAATCTCGTGCCGGATAAAGAAAAGGCCTTCCGTGAAATCGCCCGGGTTTTGAAGCCGGGCGGCCGCTTTGCCATCGCGGACATCGTGCTGGATAAGCCCCTGCCTGAGGTCTTCAAGAAGAGCAAATCGGCCTATGCCTCCTGCATATCCGGAGCGATTGACCGCCGGGCCTACCTGCGCGGCCTGGAGAAAGCCGGACTGACCGAGGTAACGGTTGTTTCAGAGGCCGATGCAGCAGAGTTGTTTGGCGGCGGTTGCTGCGGTCCGGGGGCGGAACTGAAGGGGGTTATCACCAGCATTCGGGTGACGGGCCGCAAGCCTTCGGCCGATCGCCCCTCAAGCGCGGAGTAGGGGAGGAGGAGCACAATGCCCGTGATTCGACTTCGCTCACCACAAGCAGTGACCATTACCCTTCAAGAGGAAGACTTGATTCGCCTGGAAGAAATCCTCATGGACAAGGACGAGAAAGCCGCACTTGAATTCCTGCGCATAATTCAAGCCGAGGTGGCCAAGCGCCAAAAGGGTAGATGTGCGCCGCCGGTCTAAGATCTACTGACAAAACCTTGGCTAACAGTGGCACGGGCGTCTCGCCCGTGGGGAATTGCAAGCAATCATGGGCAAGATGCCCATGCCACGAACTCCGCCTATTGGTTTTGTTAGAGGCTTGCTCTGTTGCAAAGAAGGGAAGTTCTGTAGGGCGGGGGCTCCGCTTGCCCTGTTTACCCTGAGCGTTTACCCTGAGCGAAGTCGAAGGGAGGCCGAAGGGAGCCGAGCCGAATGGCCTCCTGCCCCAGTATTGAATAATGACTTTGGTGCCGAGGCGGGGATTTGAACCCCGACAGCCTTGCGGCCACTAGGTCCTGAACCTAGCGCGTCTACCAGTTCCGCCACCTCGGCCCAGCCAACAAGATTTTAGGATGCATCCTTCTCCCCGTCAATACCCTTTACGAACAGGGCAGACTTATGGCATTCTTCTCTTCTGTATAACCACCTGCTCTTAGAGGCATAATCGGATTCTTAGAAAGGAAACGCGCCATGGCTCACAAGATGATTCAAGTCGGAGCCGGCGGCTTCGGAACCTGGTGGTGCCAGAATTTTCTGCCTCCGAATGTCCAGGACGGCACGATTGAGGTGGTCGCCGCGGTTGACGTTAATCCCGAAGCGCTGCAGAACGCCCGAAAGTTCCTCGGCCTTCGAGAGGATCAATGCTACAATGACATCAAGCAGGCTTTCGATAAGAACAAGGCGGACTTCTGCACCGTCGTAGTGCCTCCGGCGCTTCACGAAATGGTTGTGGATCAGGCGCTGGCCCACGATATGCACATCCTTTCCGAAAAGCCCATCGCGGATACCATGGCCGCCTCCATTCGCATCGCCAACAAGGTCAGGAAGGCGGGCAAGAAGATGGGGGTCACCATGAGCCACCGCTTCGACCAGGACAAGACTACCCTGCGCCAGGAGATTCGCTCCGGCCGCCAGGGCAACCTGGATTACCTCGTCATGCGTTTCACCTGCGATTCTCGCAAATTCGGGAGTTGGGGCCAGTTCCGCCACGAGATTCCGGACACCCTGATGATAGAAGGAGCAGTGCATCACCTGGATCTGCTGGCCGATATGGCGGGAGCGAAATGCGACACCATCTACGCCCAGACCTGGAATCCCCGTTGGGGCGAATTTGCGGGCGATTCGCAGGGGATGGTGCTAATGGCCATGGCGAATGACACCCGCGCCTTCTATGAAGGAGCCAAGTGCAATGCCATCGGCCTGAACGGCTGGACGGGCGAATATATCCGCGCGGAGTGTGAAAAGGCCACGCTCATTCTCAGCGGCCGCCGCCTGGAGCATTTCAAATACGACCCGGCCAAGGAATGGTCTTTCGCCAAAGAAGGCGAGGGGGAGGAGATTCTGCTCCTGCAGCAGGCGAAATGGGCAAACGCCTGGCTGATTGAGAAGTTCGCCCGCTGGCTCGGCGGCGGCGAGCCGATGGAGACGAATGTCGAGGACAATCTGCAGTCCGTCGCCCTGGTCTTCGCCGCCATAGAGAGCAGCCACACCGGCCAGCCGGTCAAAGTCCAGGAATTCCTCGCCAAGGCCCGCAAAGAAGTCGAAGGTCGCTGAGAAGAAGGGAAGCAGTAGTGACGCAGCCGAGCAGGTTCCACCTCTGGGAAAAGGTCGAGATCACCCTCGAGGCCCGGAACTCTTATTCCAATGAACCCCAGGAAGAGCGTAGGGCAGGAGTTCATCTCCTGCCAAGCCCCTACAGCGAAGTTGAAGTCTGGGTTGACCTTCGCGGTCCCGGATTCGATAAACGTGTCCAGGGCTTCTGGGATGGCGGCAATATCTTCCGCGTGCGGGTCGTCGCCACCGCGCCCGGCGAGTGGACCTGGACAAGCGGCTCAAATCAGCCCGCCGCGGCGGGGTTGAATGGGAAGACCGGGCGCTTCACCGCAGTTGAATGGACGGAAGATGAGAAGAGAGAGAACCTCTGCCGCCGGGGATTTCTGAGGGCGACCGCAAATCGCCACGCCCTCGAACACGCCGACGGCACGCCGTTTTTCCTCCTCGGAGATACCTGGTGGTCAACCCCGACTTTCCGCTGCAAATGGTATGACGATGATAGTGAGCGCCCCCTCGGCCCGGAGATGGGCTTCAAGGATATGGTGCGCTTTCGCAGGGCCCAGGGCTTCAATTCCATCGCTATTATTGCGGCCTTTCCTCATTGGGCGAATGACGGCCGCCCGGCAATAATCAGCCTCGAGGACGGCACTCCCCTGCGTGACGCCTGGCCCCATCCGGTCACTGGAAGCGCAAAGGATATGCACAATGAAGGCGGCCGGCCGTTTCTTTTTCCCGGCCGTGTGCCGGGATATGAAAACCTCTTCCCCGATGTTGACCGCATCAATCCCGCCTATTTCCAATTCCTGGACCGGAAGATTGACTACCTTAACGCGCAGGGCTTCATCCCTTTCATCGAGGCCGCCCGCCGCGATGTTGCTGCCGCGTGGAAGAAGTTCTATGACTGGCCCGCCTCCTATGCCCGCTATGTTCGATACATTTTTGCCCGCTATCAGGCCAACAACTGCCTTCTCAGTCCCGTTCATTATGACTGGATCGAGATGACCCTCCCGCCGTGGGAGTTCAATGAGCCGGCGAACCTGGTCATCGAAAAATACGGGCCCCCGCCTTTCGGCACACTCCTCTCCGCAAATTGCTCGCCCTCGACCCTGGTCAATTTCGGCGGGCCCGATAAGGCAAAATGGCTCACCCTTCATCAAATCGGCAACTGGCGCGAGCATTACAACAATTGGTATTTGACCGAAATCTTCAATGCGCCAAACCCGTCGCCCGCGCTCAATGGCGAGCCCTATTACGCGGGCTTCACCGGCCCGCCCGGGGGAACCGAGGAAGATGATCTCTACTGCCGCTCCGGAATGTATGGAGGCTTCTTGTCAGGAGGCCTTGGCGGCTGCATCTATGGGGCGCAGGGCATCTGGGATGGTGCGGTTGAAGCCGAGGCGAAGAACAAGATGTGGGATTCCTTGACCTGGGATTCCGCCAAGCAGGTGAAGCATTTCCGTGAGTTCGTCTTCTCACAGGGGGAAAGATACCAGGAGTTGATTCCGAACTCCGAACTGCTGATTCCCAACAAATCGGGAGATTCCTACGGCTACACCGGCTGGGCCTATTGCGCACACACCGAGAAGAAAGACCTCTTCCTGATCTACTTTGAAAAGGATTGTCCACAAGCGAGGATGCGAGGCGCAATCCCCTTCGCCTCCTACCAGGCAAATTGGTTCAATCCCCGCACCGGGGAATGGGGAGAAGTCGGAGACCTGAAGGCCGATGTGGTGGGCATGATCGCCCTGCCGCTGTTTCCCTCGAACAACGATTGGGCGATGACTCTTGCGCTCAGAAAAAGATGACTGATTGCCTGCCGGGAGCGCTTCATTTTTCAGGCAGCAAGGCCGTTGCGCCGAACGCGAACAAATATAACGGATTGCGTGTCAAAAACAATCCGCCCTGGGCATATCAGTCTGCTGCATCTTCTATGATGGAGCAATCCCGTATTGCTGCGGCGCGTCCCTTTTCCGCTTCGACTGGTCCAGAAATTCCTCCGGGTTCTCTTTGAAGGTCTCCTTGCAGCCGACGCAGCAGAAGTAATAGACCTCGCCCTCGTACCTTGCTGAGTCAATTGCTTGCGATACCTTCAATTGTATTCCGCAGACCGGATCCACTGGCATCTTCGCTGCCTCCTTTTCCTCTGCGTCTCAACAGATGCCAAAGCATCGCTGCTGGCGGAGGTGATGCTTAGAGTATTCCGGCGCTGCCTCTCCGTTAGAAGGACGCTCTGCGCTTCTTATCCCCCCCTTTTTGTGCAGAAGGACAATTCCTGGCCGGCGCCTAAGTGAACCCTGGCACACAGGCAAGGAGACTATTTGCGTGAAGATAGCCGATATTGTTCTCATAGAAGTCGCCGGAGAATTCCCCGTTGAGAAGAACCGCCCCGACGAACGCAACATTCACCCGTTAGATATCTACCCTGAATTCGCCGAAAAAGCATACGCCGAAGCGCCTGTCTCTCCGGCCGGAACGGTAAGAGAAAAAGCCCTCTATCTCGAAATCCGCACGGATGAAGGCGTCACCGGCTTTTTCGGCCCGGTGGATGAGCCGGCTGCGATAGTCTTACTGCGAGAAATACGCGCCTTCGTCCTGGGATATGACCCTCTTGCTATCGAGAAGATATGGGAGGTTCTGCTTCGCTGGAACCGCCACAGCCACAGCGGCTATTTCATGATGGCGATGAGCGCGCTGGACTGCGCCCTGTGGGATTTGAAAGGGAAAGCCCTGGGCCAGCCGGTCCATCGCCTTCTCGGCGGGCTTGTCCGCCGCAGCCCTGCTTGCCCCGAGCCAAGCCGAAGGGGCGAAGGCGGGCCGGCGAGGGCGCAGGTTCCCGCCTATGCCAGCATGTTGGGCTTTTCGCTGCAGCCCGAGGCGCTCGCTCAGCGTGCGCAGGAGTATGGGGCTCTCGGCTATCCCGCGCAGAAATGGTTCTTCCGCTGCGGGCCCTCACATGGACAAGAGGGAATATCGAAAAATGTCGAACTGGCGCGCACTTTGCGCCGGGCGCTTGGCGAGGGCGGAGTCTTTATGCTGGATGCGTTCCACTCTTGGGATATGCAGTATGCGGTTGAAGTGGGCCGGCGCGTTGCGCCATTTTCGCCCGCCTGGCTGGAAGAGCCTGTGCCTTCAGACCAAGTCGGCGAGATGCGCACCATCCGTCAACTTACGGGGATTCCTCTCGCCACCGGTGAACACATCTATAATCACTGGCAAGTTGAAACATTACTGGAGGCGGGCGCGGCTGACGTAATTCAGTGTGATCCGGACTGGTGCGGCGGAATCAGCGAACTCCTCAAGATTGCGCAGGTCTGCTCGGCCCACAAGGTGCCGCTCTATCCCCACGGCCATTCTCTCCACGCCGCCCTTCACGCCGCTGCCGCCCTGCCCGAATCTATCTTGCCCCAGGTCGAATTTCTCATCCACCACCAGCGCAGCAAACAGCGCTTCATGAAAGACTACCTCGAGCCGCAGAACGGGCTAATCCGCCCGCCTTCCGCCCCCGGCCTGGGAATCGAACTCGACCCGGAGAAGTCGCAAAGCCGCAGAGAGATTCAGTAGGCCATTTTTCACCCCAAAGCCTTGTCCTGAAGGCGTTGCCAGCCCGGCGAAGAACAAGTGACTTGCAGAGGAAAGAAAGGCCTATAGTCCCCGCCATGGCCTGACCCACGGGGGCAATCCGAGAGGAGGGGAACTCGAATGCGCACCACAAGATTCTTGGTGATCGTGCTCTTACTCGCCCTCTGGCTCGCCGGGGCCGCCCTGGGGGCTGTCAGCGAGCAGCGGCCCACTGAACCCGTCTCACCAGCGCCCCAGATCAACCCGAATGCGGTGGTCTGGCGCACTCCCCAGCCGCCTGCGAACCCCCAGGCTGGCGATCTATGGGTGAACCCGAAGGATGAGGCGGAGATGGTTTACGTGCCCGCGGGGGAGTTTCTGATGGGGACAAACGATGCCCGGATTGAGAAGCTCCTGGAAGAGCATGCGGATGTCAAGCGGGAGATGTTCGCAGACGAACGACCACAGCGGCAAATCTACCTGGACGGCTTCTGGATGGACAAGACAGAGGTGACGGTTGGGCAATATCGGAGCTTCTGCAAGGCGACGGGGCGAACCATGCCGGAAGCGCCAGCATCTGGGTGGCAGGATAACTATCCCATTTCCGGCGTGACGTTCGAGGATGCGCAGGCCTACGCCAAATGGTCAGGAGGAAGATTGCCGACACAAGCGGAGTGGGAGAAGGCGGCACGCGGTACGGACGGCCGTGAGTACCCTTGGGGGAACAAATGGGACGTAAGCACAATTAGACGGTGCAACTTCGCGGACAAGAATACTAACTACGAAGGGTCTGATAAGGAGGCAGACGATGGCTATGCCGCGACCGCGCCC
>Ga0299915_10001161_pt1 | contig 19480 bp, 15 predicted proteins | sample RVTome_13_FD_200263 | JGI IMG/M metagenome (GOLD analysis project Ga0299915, IMG submission 200263) | Soil microbial communities from uranium-contaminated site in the Upper Colorado River Basin, Wyoming, United States - RVT92D227 (version 2) ... | reverse complement strand
TCACGCACCACATTTCGGGCCTGGGCCGGTGAGGGCGCCTCATGTACCAGGTGGGCAAGGTACTCCTTCATAGCCTTTCAAACTCCAATGATTCGGACCGCGCCAGATTCGCGACAAGCGCGGCTGCACGCTGCAACTTGTGGCTACACGCCTGATCTGTCTGAATTGCCAGTTCGTGGGGGTCCATTCGGTCCAGGTTTTGCAGGCGCAATTCGCGCAGGTAGTCCGGCGAATCTCCGCCCGGTTGCAGGTACACCAGGTCCAGAAGAGCCTTCTCCGGCGTGGCCACGAAGGCTTGCTGTCTTCCTCCCAGCTCCAGCAACTGGTAGCCATAGAACATCTCTACCTTGAGGTGGCGGAAGTCATAGCTGCCCAGCGGCGTTTCCCATAGAGCGGGGCGCGATGTGGTCACACTGGTCACAACGGGCACGTACTCCGGGATGAAACCGTAGTGAGCCAGCGCCGATTGGCGGCTGACGTAGGAGCCTCGCGCCATCCGATTGGCGACGAGAAAGGGATGGGGTTTGACTTTCTGGAAGGGCGGTGCCAGCGCATACAGGTCACGCCGCAACCTGTGGATCCGCCCGGCCCTGGTCCAGCGGTACAGTTGTCTGCGAGCATCTGCCGGGTCTACGTCTCCCGCCAGGAGCAGGCCGGTCTCAAACACCGGCTCATTGCCCACGATTTCGATCAACTGCTCGAATCTCATAGCAGTAATATACCAAAAATGGTATATTACTGCAACGGAGTTCAGGGGAGCCTTGGTGTCTAAGAAGAGTCGGAGCCCCCAGGGCTCATGAGGTGGCTCCGGCGCTCCTTCGAACTACGCTCTGGATGTTCCAGCGAACTCATGACGTCTGCGAGGTGGTGGCCGGTCGCTACGCTCGCGCCATTCGGGGATTGCCAGTCGGTCGAGGTCCAGTACACGGGAGGCAGGTGAGGTAGGCAGCGTGTCATAGGGTCCGCCAGACACCGCGGTCGACCGGACGCGCCGCGTGCCGGTGGCGTTTTAGCTGGACGCGGATGCACCTACCCTCTCCAGTGTTCACGCTCACCGAAAGATGGCCACGAGCGGGCTCCATCATCGCGTGCATCTTACGTGGTGCCCCTGCGAGTGATTGCCTAGTGGTTGCTCAATGATCACGAACTGACATCGGCGAGCGGGACCCACGACTGTTTGCCGGAGCGTGTCTAGCCCCAACGACCCTCTTCTCTCCGCGCTCCGAGACTGCCTTTACGTCCTATCTGTCCTGAGCGACGTACGGGATGGTCCATGGGCCCTCCGGCAGTACGCAAATCCTCGCGTCAGGTCCATGTTGGTCAAGCAGTACAGCCAGAGTCTCTTCCATGGAAGTGCAGGGTTTCAGCAGCGCCTGTCGCACTTGATCTGGACTCAGGTACGAACTCTTGACGTAGACGTCTGCTTTTTGCTGGATCTGGGCCTGAATCTGCACCTCCCACTGATCGTGCTGCGTTTCAGGAGAGGACCCAATCGTGGCCAGCAGTTCCTCGGGGCTGCCAGCCATTCCCAGGAGCTTGGCGTACAGGCCGTGATCAGGAAGGCCATCCCAGCATTCCGCAGCAAGGATGATGCTGCCTCCGGGTTTTACGACCTGCGCAGCCGCTGACATGCCCTTTACTGATTGATAGAGGTTCAAGTCCGAAGGATACCCGGAATTGCTGGTGATGACGATGTCGAAGGGCGCTGAAACAGGGACGATGGATGCGTTTCGGACGAACTCAGTGCCCACCTGGTGTGCTTGCAGCATCTCGCCTACGAAGACCCCCATGATCTGCTGGTATCGGTTCAACGCTACGTTGAGGATGAATGCCGGGGAGGTCATGAGGGCGACCTCGCGGATCTCCTCCCAAATGGGGTTTCCCGCAGTGACGCCCCAGGTTGCTCTGGGGTCTCCGATCATCTTCCAGCCGTGGTTCGCCAGTATGGTGCGATGGTCAGCGATTCCCGGCAGCACAGCCTTGGGGCCCCCAGAGAATCCGGCAAACAGGTGCGGTTCGATGAATCCCGTCAGAATCCTGACGCTGGCCCGCATGTACTCCTCATTGACATGGGCCTCGTGACCCCGAGAGGTCCGACCCACGTGGACCACCTTGGACTCGTCCCAGGCGTCGTGTTGCACCACTCTATAGCTTCCCGCGATGCTGGGTCCGAGCATCTCCGCCAGCTCGTCATCGGTGTTGGCCCGGTGTGTGCCGAGTGCGTTGATCAAGACTATCTGCTCGGGAGAGACGTGGCAGATCTCTTCCAGCAACACGGAGAGCATCTGTTCTCGAGGTTGCGGACGGGTGATGTCGCTGAACACGACGGCAACCGTGTCGTCGTTCTTTACCAGCTCGCGCAGGGGAAGCGCAGCCCATGGATCTCGAAGAGCTGAGCGGATGCCAGCCTCTTCATCCGGTAGCCCTGCTATGTCTATGGGTTCTACCAGCGTCACGTTGTGGTCAGGAAGATCTACCCACAATCCCTCCCTGCCGTAGGCCAGCTTGATCCTCATTGTTGCCCTGTCTCACCAGTTCCCAAGTACCATCACCACACTGCTCGCTGGCAGGCCGCTACGGTACATTCCTGATCAAGCTCAGGTCACCCACTCGCGCCGCCTCCAGAACGGAACCAAGATACTCATCGACCATGTCTGCGGTCAACGACACTGGCATGTTCTCGAGCTTCATTCTGAGCTGCGGATCCTTGGCCGCCGTCAGGACACGCTGGATGTGCTCAGTGGAGAAACCATCGACCTCGGCTAGAGTGGTTGGGAAACCAACCCGACGACTCAAGACCATCATCGCCCTGGCGACAGCCTCTCCTAGTCCGCGCCCAGATAGGGCATCGATGTCCGCGTCAGTCAGCTTAGCATCCTGGAATACTTTCCCCACGATCCGCAGAGGTTCTTCAATGGCGGGTGCGAAGAACACGGTAAAATAGGCGTTCAAAATGCCGCACGCTCGGCCGTGGCTGAGAATGTCCACCAGGGAGAAGCTCGTGAAATGCCCTGCATTGGTGCTGCCCAGCATGATGGCATAGCCGCCCAGGTCGGTGGCGTAGCCCAGCGCCGAGCGGGCTTCAGCGTCGGAAGGATTGCCCATCGCCCGCCCCACGTACTCTACCACCAGGCCGATACCCTCCTTCGCCACCTCCGCGACCTTGCCGTAGTAGGGGTGCCCAACGGCCCCGTATAACACCTCCAGAGAATGCGAAAGGCCATCCCACGCCCCGTCGGCAGTCAGGGCAGGGGGCATGGAGGTAGTTACGTCGTAGTCGAAGAGCGCGCGGCTGGGGACTATGGCTTCATCCACGATGAGCTTCTTCTGCCCCGTCGACTTGTCTGTGATGTTGGAGTACTTGGTGAGGTGCGCAGCGGAACTCGCCGCTGTCTGCACCGCGACCAAGGGTGTGAGGCTCTTACCTGAAGCTTGCAGTTTCTCCGTCACCCGGTCAGTGCCGAAGTAGTCATCGATCTCTCCACCGAGAGTGCGCAGCACTTCGGCCGCCTTGGTCGCATCGATGGTGCTGCCACCGCCCAGGGAGACAATCACACTGGGGTCCAGTTCCTCGAGGCTCGCGCGGATGCGGAAGACGTCCTCTCGAGGCGCGTTGGGAGCGGCTCCTCTGATTCTGCCCAGCAGGTCGACGCCGGCTGCGACCAGCGAACGGGCCACGGTGTCCACCAGCGCTTGCGACCCTGGGAAGCCGGGGTGCACAAGGGCGGCCTTGTCGCCGAGCTCGCCCGCCAGCCTGCCGACCTGGCCCAGCACTGCCGTGCCATACACGTAGCGATCCTGCTTGAACTCGTGAATCAACTCCCTGGACTTGTCTAGTCTCATCAGAACTGTCTCCTGCGGACGTTTGCGCTGCTCCCCGACCAGGGCCCTGGCCGAGAGTGCCGCGACCACTGCGGTGGCCCTGCAGCGGGGGGGGTCCCGGGGTTTAGACTTCACCGAGCCATGCAGTTGGAGAGTGCCATACTGGAACGCGTTCGCCATCTGGAAGGCGATTGCGTATCTCACGGCGCTGGAAAGACTCGCCGAGTGCCCTCGAATCCGAAGCCAGGTAGCTAGTGAAGGAGGCCCAAGTCGACCAGTGCTTGGCGGATGCCTGCTCGTTCCTCTCCACTCACTTTTGGCAGCGGGCTCCGGACGGGACCGGCAGGCAATCCCAGAAGTCCCAACGCCTCCTTGCACGGTGCAACGTAACCAGGGTCATACTCCAGGAAACGGTTCAGCGCCTGGAGCCTCATGTGGAGCGCTCGCGCGTCCGCCTGGCGCCCATTAGCAAAGGCGTTGTACAGCTCCACCATCTGTCTGGGAACTACGCTCGCGGCCGTGGAGAAGATGCCCACTCCTCCAACACACAAGGAAGGATAGAACTGACTGTCAATACCTGTGAGTACCGCGAAGTTCGAACCCACGAGTCGAATCACTTCCACCAGCTGTCCCATGTCTGCATTGCTCTGCTTCATGCCCATGATGCCGGGGACGGATGCGAGTCTGGCCACCAACTGAGGCCTCAAATCGTTGCCAGTATAGGTAGGATTATTGTACAGGACCAGAGGCAAGCCCGCCGCGTTCGCGCTATCTCTGTAGTGGTCGAACAGGGCCTCCTCTGGCAGTATGAAGTAGTACGGCGCTGTGACGATAACTGCCTCTGCCCCCGCTTCTTTCGCGTCCTGCGCCAACAAGATCGTCTCACGCGTACTGCAAGCGGTAGTGCCAGCGATCACAGGCGCGCGGCCACGCGCCTGGTCGGCCACCACGCTCGTCACAAACCGCTTCTCTTCACGCGACAGATGCGGAAACTCCCCGGTGCCTCCACAGGTCATGATACCGTGGACGCCGCCATCGATTACGTAGTCTGTCAGCTCCCTCAATCCTGATTCACTCACTTCGCCGTCGTGGCTGAATGGCGTAGGGATGGCTGGGATGACGCCTCTCAGTTCCTGCGCGTTCATGTGGTCTCTCTCCTCTCCGTGTGATGGTGCCGGATGCCCCCGGGCGGATTCCCGCTGATCTCCGGCGGGTATCCACCGAGCGGCTGGCCGAGGTCGTTCTCTCAGGAATCCCACCTGTTGCGCTTCCTCTAGCTAGGCGACTGCTGTGTGCTGCGCCGCTCTCGCCAAGTGTGGCTCCGTAGGTCTGCCTAGGTCGCCAGTATCTTGCCCAGAGTCGATGTCAGCGCGTGAACAGTGTGCAGGTCATCATAGTGAGCGAAGCTAGCGCGAGTGACAGCTTCCTTGCCAAGGTGACGGACTACCATCGCGGAATAGAGGTTCTCTGCGGCAACCTCGATCTTGCCCAGTTGCCACAAGAGATTCTTCACCTCAATCGCTGTCTTGCCCACGACCTCAAAACTGAAGGTGGGATCTCTCGTCCAGGCACCATCCTGCACGGCTCTGAGTCCGTAGTGCCGGAACCTGTCTGTGGGGAGCGCTTCGAATTGGCGCAACACCTCGCTGGTCAACTCTCGCTCATACTGTTCGATACCCATCATGGCGATCTTGAACAGCCGAGTCTCGGGATCCTCGTACTCCTGGAGCCGGTCGCCATAGCACGGTGCTAGGTAGTTGCCAAGAGTCAGCAGGTAGCGAAGCGCACCCTGCATCCCTCCCAGCACAGCGTTGTTGAGTGTGCCCTGTTCAAAGCTATCGGGGTTCGTAAGAACGCAATACGGCGCGAGCCGTTCTGAGTTCTCCCTCTTCCCCCACAGTACCCCCAACATTGGCCCGAAGAGCTTGTATCCCGAAACAGTCAGGAAGTCGCACTGGATCTGTTGGACATCGATGGGACCGTGGAACGCATGATGAACAGCGTCGACGACCAGATACGCGCCGTTTCCCGAGTCGTCGTGGTACGCATGGACTATGTCAGCCATTTGCCGTATGGGCATGACCGTGCCCACGGCATTGGCTGCGTAGGTGGTGGCCACGATGCGAGTGTTCTCGTCTATGAGAGATCGTAAGTGATCCAGGTCCACCTGTCCCTGATCGTTAACACGGAGCCGCCGTATTTCGAGGCCCCGTCGCCCCCCAAGAATGAACTCCCACGGAGAGACATTGGCGAAGTGGTCTGCATCGGTTACGATGACGTTGTGGTGTTGCTCAATTAGAGGGTGGAAGGCGATGGCCAGATTCAGCAGGCTATGCGTGGTTGAAGCATGGAACGATATCTCTTCCGGGGAAGACGCATTGAGGAATCGCGCCAGCTGCGATCGAGTCTCCCTAATCAGATCCCGCGTCTGCCGCTCACTGTGAGATATCTCCCCCGGCTGAGCGCGCGCCTCGGCGTAGGCCTTTCCCATAGCCTCGATAGAGACTCTCGGCACCAGGGTTCCTGCCCCACTATCCAGATAGACGCGGGGATTGCCCTCACCGTCATGCTCCAAGAAGGGAAAGCTCGACCTTACGGTCTCATGGTACTCCTTGAAGGCCCGCAACCCCTCCCCTGTGATTTCTCCCTGTCGCATTTCCCCCTCGCTCGCCTGGTTCAGGAACGTCTCACGTTGGCAGATACCCCTTCATGACCTGATCGATAGCGTGAAGCGCCGTTTCGATGTCCTTTGCACCTATCCCATAGTGAGTGACAAAGCGAATCCTATTCCTCGTCCAAGGAACCACCAAGACTCCCTGCTCTTTGAGCAGATCGACCAATTCTGTACTCATCAGGCGTTCTGAGGCCATCTCAGCCACCACAATGTTGGTTTGTACGGTGGGAACGTCCACGACGAGTCCGGGTATCTCATCGATGCCTTCCGCCAAGATGCGAGCATTCTGGTGATCCTCCTCCAGACGCAGACTCATCTTCTCGATGGCGTAGATTCCCGCGGCCGCAATGATGCCGGCCTGCCGCTGGCCACCTCCAAGCTTCTGCCGGTTCCTGCGGGCCTCGGCTATGAAGTCCGCGGGTCCGCAGAGCACCGAACCCAGGGGAGCCGACAGGCCCTTGCTCAGGCAAAAGGCCACCGTGTCCACGTACTTGCAGATCTCCCTGACTTCGACCCCGAGATAGACGGCGGCGTTGAATACGCGCGCTCCGTCCATGAACACCGGTATCGAGTGCCTCTTCGCTATAGACGATATCTTCTCCAGCTCAGACAGAGGCATGACGATGCCGCCGTCGCCGGCAAAGGTGTTCTCGGTCCAGATCAGACCGGTTGGCGGCTCAAACAGATCGGCGGTGCGGATGACCTGCTCCAGGCGCTCGATGTCGTAGCTGGCCCTCTTGTTCACCGGGAGGATCCGGAAGCTCACACCCGCGATCGATGCTGGGGCTCCCAGTTCGAAAACCACCGCGTGGTGTCCCTCACCTACGACCACCTCGTCACCAGGCCGGCAGTGAGTCATGAAAGCAAGAATGTTGCTCATTGTTCCGCTGGTGGTCAGGAGGGCTGCTTCCTTGCCGGTGACGTCGGCCGCAAGCTCTTGCAGCCTGTTGACAGTGGGATCTTCCCCATAAAGGTCGTCCCCCAGCTCCGCTCGATATATGCAGTCCATCATCTCCGGTGGTGGAAGGGTTACAGTATCGCTTCGCAGATCAATCATACCATGTCACCTCGTTGGGTCTTCGCGCGCAGCGCGGCCGTCCTTCATCGTCCCTTGCCTGGGACCCGTACTTGGCTCGACAGACGAATCCTGAAGGAGAACTCGTAGCGAATCTGCTGCTTCGGACTAGGACGGCGTTGGATCAATGTCGCCGTTTTGATGCTGCGCGATCTTGACGAGCAACGGTATGTCTACGTTGCCTCCACTAATGACTACTGCGATTCGGGAAGCCGGTTCCTTCACCTTCCCATGAAGGAGGGCTGCTATGCCCACAGCCCCAGCTCCCTCCACCACCAGGTGGTGCCTCTCCAGAGCAAAGGCCATGGCCTCAGCAATCTCCTCCTCTGCTACCAGGAGGAAATCGTCAACAAGCTCCTGAACCATACGGAAGGAGCATCTGTTCTCCAGGCCGATGCCACCCACCAAGGCATCAGCGAAACTCTCCTCCTGCTCCATCCTGATTGGTGAGCCAGCCTGGAGGCTGTGGTACATGACGGGCGCGCGCTCCATGGAAACGCCCACGACCCGAATGGTGCTGCTGGCGCATTTGAGCGCCAAGGCGATGCCCGAGATCAGCCCCCCGCCCCCGACCGGCACGAGCACCGTATCTATCTCGGGCAGGTCCTCCAGTAGTTCGAGGCCGATTGTGCCTTGCCCAGCGATGGTAAGAGGATCGTCGTAGGGATTGATCATGGTCAACCCCTTCTCCCTCTCCATCCGGAAAGCCTCATCTTCTGCCTCATCGTAGGTCTTGCCGCAGACTGTGACTTCGCCACCGAGTGCCCTGATGCCCTCTACCTTGTTGCTGGGCGTTCCTTCCGGAATACAGATCACGGCCCTGACTCCTTCACGCCTGGCAACGTAGGACACCGCGCGGCCGTGGTTGCCGGTGGAGATGGTCATGACCCCTCGCGCTTTCTGATCATCCGAGAGGCTCAGTATGTTGTTGGCAGCCCCCCGAATCTTGAAGGAACCCGTCTCCTGCAAGTTCTCCAGCTTTAGATGTACAGAGGCGCCGACCAACTCACTCAGCAAAGGCGAGGGGACCAATGGGGTTCTCTTGGCCAGCGGGGCGATCCTCTGCCTGGCCAGATAGATGTCACGCAGCGTCACATGATCAGCGCGCATGTTGTTCTCCTGCTGGGGGTCTCTTCCACTCACCCCTGCAACTCAACGATCAACTCGTGGATGCGATCCAGTCCCTTGCGTAGGTATTCCTCGGGCACACCGAAGCTGATGCGAAGGTAGTGGTCCATCCCAAAATGATCCCCGGGCACGATGTACACGCTCTTCTCTCGCAACAAGCGCTCCACCAACTCTGTGGAGTTCAGATCGAGGTGGTAGCGAACGTAGGCTATGGCTGCCGCCTCCGGCGGGACCAGGCTGAATGTGCCCTCGTGACTCTCCAGCCAGGCGTCCAGGATGGGGTAGCCCCTGCGGATGTAGTCACGCGTTCGCTGCAGTAGACGGGGCCGCACCCCCGGCGACAGAGCAATGGCCGCCAGCTTGTTGGAGAGCATGGGGGCGCTGATGGTGACATACTCGTGGCGGGCCCAGATGTCGTTCACAGTGTCCACCGGCGCCACCACCCAGCCGAGCCGTAGCCCCGGCAGGCCGTAGGCCTTGCTCAGGCTGTTCATGGCCAGCACCTTGTCGTACCGGCCCCAGAATGAGGGGGTCTGGGTGTCGGTGAGACGCTCGGCTCCGCTGTAGACCTCGTCGGCCAGCAGCCAGGCACCCACGCGCTCAGCCGCGGCCACAATGGCTCCCATTTCCGCCTCAGTCAGAATGTGGCCAGTCGGATTGTCCGGGTTGCAAACGGCGATGAGTTTCGTCTTCTCAGAGACGACGTCGCTCAGCTCGTCCAGGTCGGGCGCCCAGCCCAGCTCCTCTCGGAGATGAAAGGTTCTGACTCTTATGCCGAGATTCTGGGCAGCACCCCAGATCTGCATGTAGTTGGGCAGCATCACTGCGATCTCTTCCCCCGGCGCCACCAAGGCCTGGAGGGCGATGAAGTTGGCCTCGATGCAGCCCACAGTAACCAGGATGTTGTCTGGTGTTGCGCCGGGGTAGAGCGCGGCGATCCGCTCCCGCAATTCGATGATCCCGTTGGCCTGAGGGTAGTGCAGCGGGGTAGCCAATACTTCTTCGAGGACTGCCGGGTCGTCCACCAATTCGCGGACGGCAAGAGGGTGAACGCCGCTCTCCGACAGGTTGTACTCCACGACATTCTCCCATCTGGACATCATCCGTTCCATGACGAAGGGCTGGAAACTGCCGCTGGGTTTGCTCATTTGGTCCCTCTCTTTGTCTGCATCTAGCGTTGATAGTCAGTACTATTAGGAGAGACTTGACATCCGCCTGGAGGCCGAATCGCTCGTGAAGATTCGTGTGTGGATGCTCCAACCTGTCCTCTTTGAAGTCACCGAGCACCGAGTTGCCCCATGGGGTCCCTGGCTCACGTTGCGTGGCCTGCACCGGGTTGGAATCTCGGGACTGCCCCTCCCAGCGTCCATCGCTGGTCCGCCGTGGAATCCCCACCGCTGGGGGCGGGACGTCCTGCGCCGTGAAGGCCGACTGTGTACAGCAGGATTGCGGCGTGCCCATGGCTTGCTGCCGCGTCGTTACGCTGACGCCAACAGGAGCGTATCTTGATGAGTTCATAATATGCCGATATACCAAAAATCGCCGATATAGTATACCATCGCTCTCACCATCGGTCAAGCCTGGCCGTGGACAGCGTCGCTTCGATCTCCTCAGTTCTCACTGTAGGCGTGCTGGTCTGAGCTGGAGCAGTGTGCACGTTGGGTGCGGCGGGGGGCGTAGGTGCGGTAGACGCCCAGCTCTGAGCCCCGGCGACGCAATCCTTTGTCGTTCCCGAACGTTGGGCTTGACAAACGCTCACAGTGACGATATTCTGTGCCGGGATCGAAGATTGGCCTGGAGATGGAGGTGGCCGGTCACCAGGAGTACAACGTGGTAGGAGAGGGCGAGCCACCCGCAAGGTGCAGCGAAAAGCGCGGGAAGTGCCCGCCCGAAAGATGGAGGCATAGGGAGGAACTCATGGAGGTTCTACTGGTCAAGGAAGCGGAGATTCGTCGCTCAGTCAGTGTTGAAGAGGCCATATCGGCGGTCGAAGACGGTTTCACACGCCTGGCGGCCGGGGAGGTGAATCTTCCTCCGGTGATGAGCCTGGACATGCCAGAGGTCCAGGGAGAGGTGCATGTCAAGGGGGCACACATCTCTGGCGCGGGCAGTCTCGTTATCAAGGTAGCCACCGGCTTCTACGACAACCCCCGTCTGGGCTTGCCGAGCGGCACCGGCATGATGATGGTGTTCAGCGCCCAAACGGGATTCCCTCAGGCCCTGTTGTTCGACAACGGCTATCTCACTGACCTGCGCACGGCAGCGGCAGGAGCAGTTGCGGCCAAATACCTGGCCAGACATGATGTGAGTGTCGTCGGTGTGGTCGGTGCCGGGGTTCAGGGGCGCTTTCAGATCATGGCGCTGGCCAAGATCCGACCATTCCAGAAGGTGCTGGCCTACGATCTGGACCGGGCCAGGTTGACCGCCTACGTTGAAGAGATGCCGGACATCGTGGGGGTCGAGGTCGTGGCCGCGCAAGACGTGGAGAGCGTAGTGAAGGATAGCGACATGCTTGTTACCTGCACACCCTCCAGGGAGCCTTTTGTGCGCGCCGAGTGGCTCCATCCTGGCCTGCACATCACGGCCATGGGCTCGGACGCCCCGTACAAGCAGGAACTTGATAGCGAGGTTCTCCCCAGAGCGGACCTGCTGGTCTGTGACCATAGGGGGCAGTGCGCGCAGCGTGGGGAACTCCATCACGGACTGGAAGACGGCACCATCAGCGAGAAAAACGAGATACTGGCACTGGGTGAGCTCACTTCAGGACGGCATCCTGGGCGCACCGACGACTCGCAGATTACTGTTTGCGATCTGACCGGAGTCGGGGTTCAAGACGCAGCCATCGCCACCCTCACTTACGAAAAGGCGCTCCAGGCCGGGTTCGGCTCCACCCTCGAGCTGTGACGGCCTGGCTGCCGGGTCAGCTTCCAGCCATACGAAGGGAATTCCTCGTCAGCTCTAGCTGCTGATCGGCTGTCGTTGGATCCTGTCGGTATTTGCCGAGACAACTCTCCTGGTCAGGTTGACATTGCATAAGGCCCATGGTATACTGTGCTGTGCAGTTCTGGTATATCAAGCCGCACCTATCTTGGCGTGTTGGCCAGAGTAACTGAGTTTCTCATATCTCGCCGTAGTTTCTCAGCTGCTGAGGGTAACCGGAAGCAGGTGACGGCAATAGGTCGACTTCAGCGCACATCGTATCCCACGCGAGGTCGAGCGCCCGCATGTCAGATGGCCGCTACCGCGCGATTAGTAGCGACGTGAAGTCAAGAAGGCGGTGAATCCCATGGGCAAGCGAGCTTCCGACTTGATCGCCGAGCGCCTCCGCAGGCTGGTTATTACCGAGGAACTGACGCCCGGCTCCATAGTCAGCGAAGCGTACCTTTCGGAGGTGCTGCACTGCACTAGGACCCCTCTGCGAAGGGCTCTGGATGAGCTGAGCCATTACTATCTGGTCGATGTGCCTCCACGACGGGGCATCCTTATCCCGCAACTGACTGTTGTTGACTATCAACAGCTGGTGGAAGCGCAGCTCTGGTTGGGGACTCAGCTGGTAGACCTGGTGGCGGCGCGAATAGATGACCGCCAATTGAAGCAGTTGAGACGGACCGTGGCAGAACAGGAGGAGTGCAACAAGGAGCGAGACTTCTACCGTCTGACCATACTGGACGGCCAATTCCACAACCTGATCATCGAGGCCGCGGGCAATCGATACTTCACAGGCTTCAGTCGCCAAGTTCGTAGCTCTCTGGCACGCTTCCTGTTCCGCGCCTACAAGGCAACGGGGGGTGCTGACCTCTCTATCCAAGAGCACCTCCAAATCGTTGAGGCGCTTGAACGCAGGGACCCAGAACTGGCCAGATCAAGAGTCAAGGAGCACGTAACAGAGGCCATGAAGAGGGTGCTGAACATCATCGCGCTCGGGGACCATAGCCAGGGAGCATGAAGGCTACCCCAGAGGGCCGTCGATGTCGGCATCACTGCGATCTGATCCCTGGCGAAATGAGCCACCAATTGACCTGATGGCAAGCGCCAGACCAACAATGAGAGGAGGTTAAGCGTAGTGCCGCGAGGTAGTCTCAGAACGATCGAGGACTGCGAGGATTTTCTCCAAGGCTGTTTAGTCTTGGGAACCGGTGGTGGAGGCAGCCCAGAAATGGGCATGAGGATTCTCAGGAAAGCCCTCGCTGACGGCGTCAGTCTTGGTTGGGTCGATGCCGACGACATCCCTGACGATGTGTGGAGCGTCAATCCGTGCGGGACGGGATCTGTTGCCCCGGTTTCCGAAGAGACCCTGAAGGAAATCGAGGCGATGGGGTTAGTGGATGTTATGGGCGACGACGCACTGATCGAGGCCGTGAAGGAGCTGCAGAACTACCTGGGCCGATCCTTCGGCTGCGTCGTGGCCTTCGAACCCGGTGCAGGCAATACCCCAGATGCGCTGGTCGTGGGGGGGCGCCTGGGAATCCCGGTGGTTGACGGTGACTATGCTGGTCGAGCGGTCCCGGAAGACATCCAGGCCACCACTCATTTGTACGGCAAGCATATCTGGCCTTTCACCGCGATAGACAGCTGGGGCAACATCACCATTGTCAAGAACTGCGCGAATCCTCGCATGGGGGAACGGCTGGGCAAGCACCTTGCCCTCGCAGCTTTCGGAGGTGCCTCGACGGCCATAACCCCGATTCCCGCCCGGGAGATGAAAGATGTGCTTGTCCATGGTACCCTCACCAAATGTCTTTCTATCGGGCAAGCTATGCGAGAGGCGCGGACCACAGGTGGCGATCCCATCGACGCAGCATTGAAAGTCACTGGTGGTTGGCGGCTGTTTGAGGGAATCGTCATCGGCAAGGACTGGGAGGATCGGGACGGCTACATGTTCGGCACCACTCATGTCAAAGGGACCGGTGACTACAAAGGTCAAACCCTGGATGTGTGGTTCAAGAACGAGAACCACGTCTCATGGCTGAACGGCGAACCGTGGATCTGTAGCCCTGACCTGGTAAGCTTGGTGTATAAGGACAGCGGCGAAGGCACGACCAATTCGCATATCAAAGAGGGTGACGACGTGGTGGCGCTGGGGATCAAGGGGCTGGAGGCATTTCGCACTGAGTTCGGTCTCAACGAGTGTACCGGCCCACGCTATTTCGGATTCGACATCGACTACCGACCGATCGAAGAACTGGTGGCGGAGAGATCGTAGGAAGGTCGGTGCGCACGTGACAGGCGAGAGCGTGTACTGGAAGCGTGTGTTTGCGCGGCGGTGGAACGACGGCAGAAGGAGGTGATGCAAGCGACTACATATTCGCAATGTCCTGCTAGGTGCTGATACGATTATGAAGCCAAACAAGGAGGACGAAAGATGTTAAGACGATTCTGGCTTGCGATCACGGCGGTGGTGCTGCTCGCCCTTGTGGTGGGCGGATGTGCGCAGCCCGCTACCCCGCCATCTGGAACGGAGGGCCCTGAGGCTACCGCACCCCCGGAGGCAACCCAGCCCCCGGCAGCGACCGAACCGGCGGGTGAGCCAAAGGTTATCACGTCCATGATGTGGCAGCAGTTCATCGACCTGGATCCGGCCTTTGCTGTCAACAGTGAGCAAATAGCGTTGAACCTGGTCTACGAGAACCTGGTGTACATGAACCGCCCGGGCTCCGCTGAGCTGCTCGGCCCTGGGCTGGCCACCAGTTGGGAACCAAACGAGGATGCGACCGAATGGACCTTCCACCTGCGCGAGGGTGTGACTTTCCAGGATGGGGAACCGTTCAACGCCGACGCGGTGAAAGCCACAATGGATCACTATCGGGCCGCGGAGGGAGCCGGCTGCAGCTGGATCTGGGGCGCTGTGGAAGACGTCGAGGTGGTCGACGAGTTTACTGTCAAGGTGAAGTGCAGCTACCCGGCAGCTCTGGACGTCATCGCGACGTCAACCTTCTGCGGGGCAATGATCAGCCCTGCCGTCACGGATCAGCCGAAAGAATGGTTCGATGCAGCCAACGGTTTTGGCACCGGCCCCTACATGTACGAGTCGTATGACAAGGGGCAGCGCCTGATCCTGACTCGTTTCGACGACTACTGGAAGGGCTGGCAAGACAACCAGTTCGACAAGGTGGTCTTCGAGATCGTTGAGGATATGGTGCAGAGGATGCAGATGATCGAGGCCGGAGAGGCGGACATCCTGCGAGACATCCCGCCGGACAAGGTCACTCAGCTAGAGGCGAATCCGAACCTCAAGGTGTACATCGATCCGTCGTACATGCACATGCAGTATCTGCTCAACACCCAGAAGGCCCCACTCAACGACCCACTCGTCCGCCAGGCGCTGGCCTACAGCGTCCCCTACGACGAAGTAGTGGAGAGGGGAGAGGGGATCTTCACTCAATCGCGGGGTGCCGTGCCCGCGGCCATGTGGGGCCACTGTGAAGACTGCTTCCAGTACACTTACGACCCGGAGAAGGCAGGAGAACTTCTAGATCAGGCCGGCTGGGTGGATACGGACGGGGATGGCATCCGCGACAAGGATGGACAGCCTCTCCATCTGTTGCTCACCTATACCTCAGGGTCCACAGCTCATGCATGGCCCACGGAGCTCTGGGTGTTTCCTGCAGCAGAGGTGGGCATCGAGCTGGAAACGCAGGGCATGACCTACTCCGCGATGTGGGAGTACGGCAGACAGGACCCGCAGACCGCCCAGAACATCACCATTCAACTGTGGTGGCCCACATACGTGACGCCCATGGATGCGCTGTTCAACATGTACCACTGCGCGGACGAAATCCTATACAACCAGTCCTACTACTGTAACCCTGAGTTTGACGAGATGATTGACGAAGCCGACAGGCTCACCGGCACTGACCGTGAGGCTGCGGTGGAGATGTTCCAGGAGGCGCAGAAGATCCTGGTAGAGGATTGTCCAGCGGTCTGGGTCATGGATGTCCTCGAGTCCTTCGCCATGAGTGCGGACATCGAAGGGTTTGCGAACAACCCCGCCTATCCAGGAGTTGTCTTCATCTATGATCTGACGACGACGCGATAGGCCTAATCGGTGCGGGGCCGGATGTGCTGTAAGGGCTTAGACTGACGTCACGACCAACGGTATGGGGCCGACCGCTGCAGACCCCGGTCGGCCCCATCACTTCAAGGCAAAGAGATCCTAGACAGTCGCCTCTGCCCAAAGGAGAACGATAGCTATGAAGATCCGAGTAATATCGCCCATAGTCACCAAGCAGCCTAGACAACACACCCTCGACGCGTTATTGCTGGCGGCCCGTCCGGACGTGGAACTGAGCGCTGTTGCGCTGGACAAGGGGCCGGCCTCCATAGAGTCAAGTTACGACTCAGCACTGGCGGCGCCTGACACCGTGGCCAAGATCGTGCAGGCTGAGCAAGATGGTGTGGACGCTGTCATCTCCAACTGCATGGATGATCCCGGCGTTGAGGCGGCTCGCGAGATGGTTTCCATTCCCGTCATCGGGCCGGCTGCCACTTCCATGCATATCGCAGCCATGCTGGGCCACAGATTCTCGCTCATCTCGAACTTCGATGCAGACACCGTCGCTTTTGAGAACCATGCTGCGAAGGCGGGTCTGACGAGGCAATTGGCATCGGTGAGAGCGGTGAATATACCGGTCCTAGAGCTAGGTGATCGGGCGAGAACTATTGGCGCACTGGTAGAGCAGTCACTCAGAGCAGTCAGGGAGGACGGTGCTCATGTCATCATCTTCGGCTGCACGGCAATGACTGGCCTGGCTGAGGAGGTCAAGAACGGCCTGAGGCAAGAGGGGATTGCCGACGTCCCGATAATCGATCCCGCGTTAGTCGCCCTGAAGGTTGCGGAGGCGCTGGCCGATATTGGCCTCTCCCACAGTAAGAGGACCTATCCTGCCCCGCCCGAGAAGGACATTGTCGGCTACGAGGTGAAGCCCCACGCCGGCGCGGCATCCGCAAAGGTCCTGCGAAAGCACGCGGCAGGAAGACGAGGTAACCGGATAAGAGTGATAACGCCGGGCATCGACAAGGAATTCGAGGCCGTAACCCTTGCGCAGTACTCAGTGTGCGCTCGCGCGGACACCGATCTGAGCGTGGTCTACCTGGACAAGGGCCCGGCGGCCATCGAGTCGAGCTACGACGAAGCCTTGGCCGTGCCTGACATTGTCTCGAAGGCGGTACAGGCCGAGCGAGACGGCATGGACGCCGTACTCCTGGACTGCATGGCGAACCCCGGACTCGCCGCAGCCAGGGAGAAGGTTTCCATCCTCGTGCTAGGGCCCGCTTCCACTTCCATGCACATCGCGGCTATGCTGGGCCACAAGTTCTCCGTGATCACGATCCTTGACAGCCGGATCGCTCAATTCGAGCGACAGGCCGTCGAGATGGGCTTGGCGCGGCGCCTGGCTTCAGTGAGGTCGGTGAACATACCAGTCTTGGAGCTGGACGACCACGCGAGGACAACCGCCGCCATGATCGAGCAAGCGCTGAAGGCGGTGAGAGAGGACGGAGCTCATGTTCTGATCTTCGGTTGTACAGGCATGATCGGTCTGGACAAAGACGTCAAAGAGGGGCTGGCGAAACAGGGCATCTCTGACGTGCCCGTAATCGATCCTGGGATACTCAACCTGAAGATTGCAGAGGCGCTGGCCGATATCGGCCTGACCCACAGCAAGCGGACCTACCCGATGCCTCCCGAAAAGGAGATCGTGGGATACTAAGAGAAGTGGCGCGCCATTCCGGAGTTCGGGTACACTGCTCGCCAAAGGTGTTGCCACCAGTTGGAGGGCGACATTGCCGAGGGCAAGGGAGACGTGCAACTTGGGCCTAACTTCGGATCAGCAGGCACTTTTGGACTGCCGGCGACCCCGCATCCCCAACGCACGGATGATGGCTGGGCGCCAGGCATTTGGCTATTGCTCTGTCGCCTGTCGCTTCAGCTCTTTGGCCAGCTTTCCCGTGGCCTCCTCCAGAAACCGCAGGTACCCTGGCTCATCGGTCATCATCCAGTGCTTCCTGACATCAGCATAGTCCTTGAACTCGCAGACGAACTGCTCGTCCTCCAATTGCCCACTTTCGAGGGCGAATTCGATGAGCCTGCAGGCTCCGTCAATCAGGCGAAAGCTGCCATAGAGGTCCGGTTCATCAATGGATAGATGGGCACTAGTCACCATGAAGGAAAGCAGTTCATAGAAGTTCTCCTCGGAAACGACCATGCGCTCGGCCATCATTTCCACTCCTTGCCGTACTCGTCTAGGAAGGCAATCTCAGGCAACGCCAACTTCGGCGGCGCTTCCGGCGACTCGGCGGGGTAGCCCAACGTGATCATCAGTAACGGTTCTACGTCTTCGGGGATGTTGAGGATTTGTCTGACCGCAATCTTGGCATAGGAGAGCGCCACGCACGTGCCGATGCCCATGGCGTGCGCCTGAAGCATGATGTTCTCGGCCGCCATCGAGCAATCAGCCAGATAGGTCGCTTCGTCCCGGTGATGCTTGCCCTGGACCGTCTGCACGCAGACCACGATAAAGGCGGCCGGCATGTCGAATATGCCTGGGGCGAACTTCTTGATCAGTTTCTTCGTGGTTGGCGAAGTGACGACCACAAACCTCCACCTTTGCAGATTGCCACCACAGGGAGCCCATCTGGCAGCCTCGAGGAGCTTGTCCAGGACGTCCTTAGGTAAGGGCTGATCGGTGAACCGCCTGATGCTTCTTCTGTTCCTGATAGCTTCGAAAACCTCCACAACAAGAACCTCCTTGGGCATCTCGTCTGGTCATCCGGCGCGCTACGGAACCCGTGGGTCGGGCCAAGCGGCACTATATGTCGGTCCGTGCGTGTTGTCAAACGAAGACGCACGAGGCAGAACCTCCCTGAGGTGTTGCCTCGACGTACCTTTCTGTCGGCTACTTCCGCCAAGTCGACTACCCGAAAGCGAAGTCCGGATGGGGTCCGCCGAGCGCCAGACAGGGCACCCATACATTCTGCCAACCTTCCGGACTGACGCCTCGCGCGGCGTCCAACGCAGCCCGCATCGGCGCGGTGCCGGCAGCAGGGTCGTCTTTCCTCACTCGGCATGGGGGGATTTGCACTCCGTGTCAACTCGTGATACCATGTTTCCCCAGGGTATGGTGCCCGCCCGAGAAGGGCTGTCATGGACTTTGCACGACACAGACCCTGACTCGGGGGCCCGTGGGACGGTTTTGCTCGAAGCCACACCAGACCTATTGACGATTCGACGTCGTCAGCAGCGCGTTCATTCTGGTCAGGCGAGCGTTTGGGGAGCAAGACTGGGCGGTCTTGACAAGGGGTCACGGTAGGAGCGTATCTAGAAGCTCAGATTGACTCAAGCAGTGAGGCGTAGGTGGTTGCCTGCGCACGCTTCGCGAGCAAGCTGGCTGCCGATGGCCAGCTCGGGAGAAGGAAATCAACGAATAGGGGAGGACACGCAGAATGCCGAGTGGAAAGCTCCAGAATTGGGAAGATTGTGAGGACTTCATCCTAGGCTGTCTGTTCCTAGGCACTGGCGGCGGGGGCAGTCCCGAGTGGGGAAGGCGAATGCTCAGGGGAGCCCTGGAAGACGGGATAACCCCGGAGTGGGTGGACGCATCTGACATCCCCGACGATGTATGGACGGTGACGCCCTATGGGATGGGATCTATCGCCCCTCTCTCCCAAGACACCCAGCAGGAGATTGAGCAGCTAGGACTCGTCCGCAGATTCGGCGACGAGGCCATGGCGGAAGTCGTGAAGGAGTTGGGCCAGTACCTGGGCAACCCTATTGGGTGCCTGGT
>Ga0299915_10001160_pt1 | contig 19487 bp, 15 predicted proteins | sample RVTome_13_FD_200263 | JGI IMG/M metagenome (GOLD analysis project Ga0299915, IMG submission 200263) | Soil microbial communities from uranium-contaminated site in the Upper Colorado River Basin, Wyoming, United States - RVT92D227 (version 2) ... | reverse complement strand
CTTGTTTGGCTTCTCTTGCCAGCCTCATAAAATGTTCTTTGCAATATGTGAGAGCATCAGAAGTGTTTCTGACTTTATGATGAGGCACTGATTCAGTGGTCCTTTGACTTGCCAATCTCTTACCTAATTCGAGGCCTGCCATTATCTGACAATAGGCAGTTTCCCCAATGGCTTTGCTGACCTGTTTAAGTTCCCCTCTCGCTTGCAGAGATAGTTTTTCAAGGTTATTTCCAAATAATGTGGCCAGTCTTTCACCGGCCTGCATTGCAGATTCACCTCGAAGACCAGAACGGATTAGGATAGCTATCAGTTCAGAGGTTTTTAGTTCTGACGGCCCCAATCGGAGGAGACGTTCTCTGGGACGATCTATCGGTGGAGACCGCTTAACAGTGGGGGTAAAAACACGCTGATCAATCCAGCGGCCTGAATTAAATTCTTCTTTCCTGTTCGACCATTGGAATTGTGGATTGGTTTTGGTTACCTGGCTTATCAGAGACCCATCTCTCAATAGTCCCTTAATCACGATGCCTATAAAGTGATGTTTCTCGGTTGGGAGGGCATTATAAATGTCAAGCTTGCGGAAGGAGTCCTTCGCATATAAAGCATCAACAATTGATTGGTACCTAAGAAAGCGCTTTACATCTGTATTAGCCTTCATCTTTCCCCACACCAATGATGCCCCTAATCTATCAAAAATAGAAGAAAAGATCAAAATTAACTGTTGAACTTTGGAGGAAAGTGGAAAGTCGGTATCAGGATCTGAGGTTTTTTGAGATTCACATATTTCTGTCGTCAGGGGTAAAATTCCAATTATTCATTGAATTCTAAAATTGAGATTGCCACGTCGCTATGGCTCCTCGCAATGACAGTGGGACGTGGTTATTTTGATGAAATATCATTTTTATTGTGCCCCGTTTACCCGCCAACCTGCCTATGGCAGGCAATGGGGGACTTGCGGGGCACTTGCCGTCCAACAAAATCCTGGCGTTTTATTTGGTCTTCGTTCAGGTTCTGCATATTTGTCTCCCTATTGCATCACCACCCTACTCCTGCAGTAATCACCTTCTATCTTCCTCTGTAATTGATCCAGGCCCTGAAAAAAGGGTTTACAAACCTGTATTCGTTTTTTCTTTCAAATAAAATATTGAGGTTGATCATCCGTCTAATCGCCCTGCGAACAGATGATGGATTGTTCACTCCAGCCGATTTCATGAATGAGACGGAAAAAACCTTGTTTCCGCCCTCTCTTGCGATTGTCAGAAGGCATCTGATCTGGAAGTCTGTTAGGAGATTCATGTCGTTTTCATAAGATTTCTGTTCCCTGGCGAAGATTAATTCAAGGGCATCTTTCAGTCTATCTAAACCTATAACGTTATTGCTTGAAGTGACGGTCCATAAAGCATCGCATAATTGCTGAATATCTCCTGGGATGTCATGCGCAATTTCAAAAACTTTTTTCAATACATCATCATTAATCCTCCGTTTTCCAGTCAAGAATTTCTTTCTTAAAAATTCCGAAAACTCGGTATAGGGTAAGGGATCCACCGCTATGGGGATAGCAGATTTAAAGAAAGGCGAATCAGGATGGGTAAATATTTCATCCATTTTGTTTCGAATACTTCCTGCAAACACATATGGAATATCTTTCTGAAACTGAATCTTGCCCCTCATCAAGGAAAGGGCCTCCCGGGGTTCATCAAGTTGCAGAATATCTTGGAATTCATCGAGAACCACGACGATTCGTTTCTTCTTATGAAGGGATTCAATGAGCGATAAAACTTCCGGTATTGAATTGGCTTTCAACTCAACGGAGGCATCAAACGTGATGGTTGGCATCAAGGTGATGGGATCCACTGAGATGGAAGGTCTGAGATAAGATAGTGTTTTCATGATCTTGTCAAAAAACCCTGCATTCTTTTCCAAAACAACAATGGCACGCAGTATTCTCTTACATAGCGCATCAATGGATTTAATGCCTAAGAAGTCCACATACAAATACTGGATTCCCTTACATCTCTGGACCGCTTCATAGATGGTAGAAGACTTTCCAATTCGTCTTTCACCCTTAATCACAATATTTTGTGACGACTTGATACATCCAATGATCTGCTTTAATAGGGCTTCCCTCCCACAGAAATCCCGGCCCGAGACGATCTTTCCGTATTGAAAAGGGTTCATAAATCTCCTTCTTTAACATGTCGCTATTTTGTATTATACATAAGTGCATTATACACATTAGTATAATATTGTCAAGTCGAAATATCTCCCCTTCGTGGACACAGAGGCCTAAAGGAAAGTCTGGCAAATCAGAGAAAAACATTCTATTTTGGGGGTCATCGCAAAGATTGCCTCAACTGAGCTTTGTTGGATCGATTCTTTTGATTTCATGAATGAGGTCGAAGTGAGGATCAGTGGAGATGATCTCTTTTATTCCGTTGTGGATCATGGTGGCGGCATGGACAGCATCACGGGATGTGATTCCATTGACCCTTTTTAAAATCTCAAGGGCCTTATCTATGTCCACCACCCTTACAGGAAAAACATCTGTGCAGAATTCGATCATCGATCGATAGGCAATCTCTCCGAGTGTTCTTCTTTCTATTGAGAAATAACGATAGAGGATCTCCTGGAGAACTTCTGTATTTGTTACACCGAGAATTTCTCGAGACTTGATTTTTTCAAGGATTTTTTTACAGGGTTCACGAAGAGGATGAGGACCGCCGATGGAATACATGATCAGATTTGCATCGATAAAAAAAACAGGCGATGTACTTATCGACATGAATACTTCCCCTCAAGGTATTCGGCCTCCCATTTCTGATAATCCTCTGGGACAGGAACTTCAGGAAGTGATAGGAGCCGGTCCACGGCTTCGGCAATCTTCCGCTGCTTCTTCTTTTTGAGATGGTACTCTACTATGGCTTCGCGTACAAGAGCGCCAAGCTTTTTATGATTCTCTGAGGCAATCTCTTCGAGGTCTTTTAATTGTTGCTCAGTCAGTAACACTTGAATTTTCTTCAAATATTTTGCCATAAAAAATTTACCACAATTATACTCTTTAAAAAAGAGTATAACAAAAATACTCTTTTGTCAAGAATATTTATTTGAGCTTTAATCAACCTGATTACAGAGATAGAAAAAAGATTACGCAGATTTTTCTTTATTTGTAGCGGTCACAAATCTCGATCAAATTTACTGTGTTATTCAACCCCATATTGGCGGCGGTAGGAGAGAATGTAGTCTTTTACTTCTTTCTTTGTTTTGTAAATCCCGAAATGGCCCTCACAGAGAATATCTGCATCGAGGTCGAGTAACTTCTTGGTTGAACGATCCCAGTCTCCAAGGCTTGAACCAAATTCTTCGAGGAGAGGCCCATGGAGATCCTGCGCAAAGAGGACTCTTTTTCCATCCCTATCCAAGTAGATACAGATTGACCCTGGAGTATGGCCTGGGGTATGAAGACAAACAACCTTCTGTTCGCCAAGCTTCAATATCTCTTCCGGAAATTTGAATTTCATATCAACCAGGGTGGGTGGGAAAGTAGTTTGGTACCAGGTGGCTGCAGTTAAGACAGGATCCCCTTTTTCAAGAGGTGGAGCGTCCGATTCATGGATGTAGATTTTAGAACCAAACCTCTTTTTGATTTTCGGGGCGCCTCCAATATGATCGATATGGCAGTGGGTAAGAAGAATCTTGCTAAGATTCTTACAATTAAAACATAACATTTCGATATTATTAATAATTTCATCAGCGCTCCACCCTGCCCCGGTATCTATCAATATCAACTCTCCAAAATTCAGGAGATAGACGCACCCATCGCGACTGTCCGTGATATCAGGACCTCCTACAATAAAAACATCCTTGATAATTTCAAATGGTTTCACTTGCCCTCCGTAGCTTCAGCGAAGGAGGGTGGACGCTAAAGATTCCAGCTACCCTCTCTTCAACTTGTCCTTTAATCTTCTATAATCTGCCATGGTAAAACCCTCCCATTGGCATGGGAAGATAGTATTGTTATGGAACAATGGTTCATTCTCAAGGTCGAATTGCGAAACTTGCTTCGCTTTTTCAAATAATGGAGTATGAGGAATGGGTGAATATTCCACAAGCATGGGTCTTGCTCCTGTTTCCCTTACAGAAACAATGCTTTCATCAACCTCCCCTACCCTCTGACCCGGCAATCCAACCATGATATATACCCCGATTTCTTCACCCGAGTACCCTGCCCTTTTTAAATGTTTAATCGCTTCTCGAAATTCTTGATTGCTAACCTTTCCTCCAGTTTCAGTCTGCCTGGATTCATTTGATGTCTCGAGGCCAAGACGAATTTTTTTAAATCCAACTTGAAATAGCAGATGGGCCACTTCTTCATTGATCTCTTTGACATGGATAGCATTGGGGGTGTGAAAATTGCAATGGATTCCCCTTTTGACAATTCCTTTCATGATAGGAATAAAATGTTTTGATGGCTCGATGAGAAGGGCATCATCATAGAATGCAATGTTTTTAATCTTGAATTGAGTTGTCCAATATTCAATTTCACCAACTACTTTATCAGGGTTCCTCCTGGAAAATCTATCTGTCAAATAATGAGAAGCACAATAGGTACATCGGAATGGGCATCCCCGTGAGGTAGCAATACAGACATAATCGAGTTGAGGATAGAGATCGAAAGCAGGATAAATATCAGTTCGGAGTTTTGAGTTCGCCTGCCTACGCCGAGGCTTCGGCAGGCAGGGAGTTTGGAGTTGAAAACTAGTTAAATCTGAAATCAGTTTAACTGCTCCCCATTCATTTCCACTTTTATACACAATATCTGCCCCAGAGTGCTTTTTAGCGTGCTCATGGCAGAGAGTGGCATAGATTCCACCAAGAATGACAGGAACATCCTTAAATATTTTCTTTGTAATATCAATAAGTTTAAAAACTCCTGGATACCAATAAGTCATTCCTGAGGTGATGCCAATGAGGTCTGGTTTTTCTTCAAGCAATGAGAGCCTTTTCAACAGCATTTCTTCAGAAATTCCATACCGGCAGTAATTTCTTGGGATCGATTTCAGGGAAAGAGGTTTTTCAATCTTTGTCTTAAAAAAATTTCCATCCCCAAACTTCTTGGTTTTGCTATAAAAATCGAGGCAGTCAATTAGGGTAACCTGGAATCCATTTTCTCTGAGAAGACTGGCAATATAGAGAAGGCCAAGCGGTCTAATCCATAAATTATAAGCGGCAAAATCAGTGATCCAGGGATTAAGGAGGAGAATATGTGGAGGATGTTTCACCTGATACATTGTTTTCTATTTTCCAAGCCGCGGGGAGAGAGGCAGTCCTCATGACGAGCCCCTGGGGAGTGCGAAGTTAGGAAAATATTTATTTAAGCCTTGCTATGTCGATCTGAAACAGTAGTGGGAAATTTTTAGCCCATTTCAGCCAGCGCTGTGAACCGGCCTCGGAAACTGACCATAACTTCCCATCCGAATCGAAACCAATATCTTCAATGCCGATAACCATCTCAAAGCGGGCCAAGATACTGCCGGTCTTTGGATCTAGTTTGAACAGGGCACCGTGCTTACTGCTGCTAACAGTCAACCAAATATTTCCCTCTCTGTCAAAAGCCATACCTTGGGCCTCCGCAGGAATTGAAATGATGGAGAGCGCCTTATCTTCTTTGATACCTCCTTTTCTATTGTATTCATCGAAAATCTTCAGGCTCAGGCGATGAAGTTTTCCCTTTGTTTCATCTTTCTCGTACGATCCGATCCACAGATCCGACCTATTGAAGCCAACAAATGATCCCTTGAGTTCCCCTGTCAGTTTCACGCTGCTTTGGATGGCCGCATCAGTCTTGACTTCGCGAAATGCCTTATCCAAATCGACTTTATATAGTCTTCGTGTATCGGAGACGACTAATGCACCACGACCAAGGTTGGAAAGGCCGCCTGCATGTCCGCAGTCCTCCGGCATATCAAAATAGCCCGAATAATTTCCAGACACAGGTTCAATCCGAAATACACGACAAGGCCCTTTGTCCTGTTTTGGATCAGTGCTTTTGTAACTTGAAAGCAAAATTGCACCCTCCGCCACGGTAATGCCTTGAGGAACGTAACCATCATCCAGTCCTGGCGCCCATATCATTTTCAGAATGGCCTGCTCGTTTGGAACTGAACTCGCTCCAGATAAGAGATAGCGGGGTTTCTTTCCTTGGATTTCCGCAGCGTTCGCACTGACCATGATAGAGAAGCTCGCAAAAACCACGATTCCAAGAAAGACCTTTTTTTGTGATATTTTCATTTGCTTGCCTCCTCCATGGAAGGATTTTAGGTGTTTCTCCTTCTAACATCAACTATATAGATATATTGAATTATTCTATCAAATAAGCCCCCATTAACCACATATGTTTCACGTGAAACATCTCCCCTCCCCTGTTAGTGAAAAAGTATTACTTACCAATGCAGAATTGATCAAAGATGCGATTAAGGACCTCTTCGTTAGTTGTTTCGCCCACCATTTCTCCCAGTCCGTCGAGTGCTGACCGGATTTCAAAGGCAATGATTTCAAGAGGGGCTCCTTTCCCCAACTCTTTCAAAGCATTGGAAAGATTCTCTTTAACTTGTAACAGTGCCATCTTATGACGGATATTTGTCACGACCAGGTATTCCGGAGATACCCTTATTTCACGATGAACCATAGCAGAATAAATGGTCTTTTTCAGGTTGTCGATCCCCTCATTTTTCAGGCAGGAAATTGACGCGACCGGATCTTCTTGAAACTTTTTTTTCAATTCCTCCGGATGAGTCTTTAATGAAAGGTCGTGCTTATTTAAAATCAAAACCTTTTTCTTTCCTTTAATTTCCCTAAAGATTTCCTCATCGTCCTCATCCAGTTCTCTGCTTCCATCAATCATCAATAGAACAAGGTCTGCATCGGCTACCCGTTCCTTTGCTCTTTTTACCCCTTCCTGTTCAATCGAATCCTTAGCCTTTCTCAATCCGGCTGTATCCATCAGGCGAACTGGAATCCCATGGATATTCAAGACCTCTTCAATTACATCTCTCGTCGTCCCGGGAATCGGGGTGACGATTGCCCTATCCTGTTTTAATAACATATTGAGAAGGCTCGACTTCCCCACATTTGTCTTTCCAGCAATAGCACAGGATATTCCTTCTTTAAATATTCTACCCTCTTCGTAGGTAGAAATCCAACTCTCTAATTTTTGAACCTTATTGAGGAGATCTTCCTTGATTTGACCTATAGAAATAGTCTCGATCTCCTCCTCCGGAAAATCTATATGGGCTTCGATCAGAGTAAGATATTCGATGAGTCCCTCTTTGATCAAGGCCATCTCTCTATAAAGAGCTCCCCTTAACTGTTGACCGGCAATCTCAAGGCTTTCCTGGGTCTTGGCTTTAATCAGATCAATTACAGCTTCAGCCTGGGTGAGATCGATTCGGCCATGGAGAAATGCCCTCTTTGTAAACTCGCCTGGCTGAGCCATCCTCGCTCCCTGCATCAGTACCAACTCTAACACTCTCTGAAGAACAAAGTATCCTCCATGACAATGAATTTCTAACATATCTTCGCGTGTATAGGTCCTCGGAGCCTTCATTAAAACGAGGAGGACTTCATCAACATGATTATCATTCTTTGGATCGATAATTTCCCCATAATGGAAATGATGGGGAATAAATGAGAGGGGGACTTTTTTCGGTCTAAATAGTTTCGTGGCAATTGGTTCGGAGAGGGAACCGCTCAGACGAACGATTCCAATACCGCTCTCCCCGAAGGGGGTTGAAATGGCCGCAATCGTCTCTTCTTTACTTGGTGAAATATTTTTCGAAGAATTGGGTGTGATCTGGTTCAAGGGGTCTGACTCTTTGGAATAATCCTTATTCTCTTCATTTCCCCTTCCCCAAAGCTTTCTGTTTCAAGTAAGGGGTCTTCCTTTAGAGCCATATGAATGATCCTTCGATCATAGGAATTGAAGGGTCCGACCGTAAAGGGCTTTTCCAACCATTTTACCTTCTCCCCCAAGCGTATGGCCATCTTAGATAATGATTCTGCCCTTTTAACCTTATAGTGGTTTATATCCAGATAGACCTTCACGCTTTCTTTCAGCTGCTTATTGACCATCCGGTTGATCAGAAACTGAAGAGAGTCTAAGGTCCGACCATGTTTTCCAATAAGAATTCCTTCCTTATTGCTTATAACATCGAAAATGAGGTCTCCTTCTTTTAAAGAGCCTTCCACTTCTGCATTAATCTCCATCCGCTCCAGCAGTCCTATCAAAAGTTGCCTGGCAATTTCGACCTTCTCTTCTCCCAATTTCTAACCTCAATTTTTGTTCATATAATATTGATGGGCGATTGACAAGACATTGGTAACCAGCCAGTACAAGACAAGACCGGATGGAAAACTAAGGAAAAGGAATGTAAACATAATCGGCATCAGCATGAATAACTTGGCCTGGGCAGGGTCGGCTGCCGTGGGGGTCATCTTTTGTTGAAGAACCATGGTAGCCCCCATAATGATAGGAGTAACGTAGATGGGGTCTTTTGCAGAGAGATCCATGATCCAGAGGAAGAAGGGGGCATGCCTCATCTCAATCGTATTCTGGAGCGCATTGTAAAGGGCGATGAAGACCGGAATTTGTATCACCATGGGAAGACAACCACTCATTGGGTTGATCTTCCTCCTTTTATAAAGGAGCATAATCTCCTGCTGTAGCCTTGCCTTGTCGTTCTTATATTGTTCTTTAAGTCGGTTCATCTCCGGCTGAACCTTCTGCATCTCTTTCATCGATTTAAAACTGATCTGTGTCAGAGGCAAAAAGATGATCTTAATCAGAATGCTAAGGATAATGATGTCAATTCCAAAATTCTTCGTTACGGAATGGGTCAGTTTTAAAAACCATAGAAGAGGTTTTGCAATGATTGTAAAAAAGCCAAAGTCGATCAAACCCTCAGCCCCAACACCCAGTTCCTTTAAGGTATCAATCTCTTTGGGTCCCAGATAGACCCGATAGACCACCTTTACTGCCTCTTTGGATGGCACGGAAATAGGGGAGGTGGTCAGATTGGCTCTTAAAATATTTTTATCATCCCCTTTCACATTTAAAGAAATATTCTTTTCCGAAGAAGGGGGAACCAGAAGGGTAGTGAAATACTCTCCTTCAAAAGCAAACCATCTGATGGCTCCCTGGTCTGACGATTCGAAAGGATCGATTTTTCTCTTCGGCGATCCGCAACCCGGAGTGCAACCCGAAGCGCCAGCTCCTCCAAGATCTTTCCTTTCCACCTTCTGATTCTTTAAAAAAGAATACTTTAAGCCAAAATCTTTATTTCCCTCGTCGGCAAATTTCTCTAACTCAACCTTTCCGATCCATTCCAATCCCAATTGGGTAGCAATTTCTTTTGTGGTGTTGTTTTGAATCTCTATTTCCAGGTCGATGGCATTTTTCCCAGATACAAACACATATTTCTTTAATATTATCAATCCATTATCCAATCTCTTTGAAAAAATAATCTCTCCTTTTTCTCCGGTATTTAATAATTGAAGTTTCTCCTTATCAACCTCCCACCCTTCAGTTCCAGAAGAGGGATGAAATACCAGTCCCAATGGAAGCCCTTCTCCCTCCTTCATATTTACCAGATCGAGTGGTGCTGGTTTCTTTGGCTCTTCTTCCTTGCTACCCAATAGGTTCTTGATGAATTGAAGCAAACTGATAGTCAGAGAGGATTCTTCCACCCGGTCTTCATAATTCTTAAGTTTAAAATGTTTCAATCTCGCATCTTCGGAAGTGAAGACAGCCAGGTAGTTTTTAGTCTCAATGGAGGTTTCCTTTTTAACATGGACTTTAAGAGGTTTGGAAACAGTTTTTTCCTCCTTTAAAGGTTTTGTCTCCCTCTTTTCCTTTGAGACAACTTCCTCTTTCATTACCTCCTTTTTTAATGGGTCATCCGAAGGTTTTTGAAAAAATTTTGACTGGATGATTCCCCAGGAGAAAATAACAGCAAAAGTCAATAATATCGCTAATATAGCATTCTTATTCATAAGTGATTTTTCCTAATATTCCTTCCTAAAGATTTTTTGTGGTTTCAGGAACAGGATCGTATCCACCAGGATTGAAAGGATGGCATTTGATCAGCCTTTTCCAAGCGAGCTTCATTCCTTCAAGTACTCCGAAACGTTCAATTGATTGAAGGGCATAAGATGAGCATGATGGGAAAAACCGGCAGCATGGTCCAAGAAAAAGGGAGAGGGTATGTTGATAAATATGGAGTAGGGCGAGCAACACTCTTTTTAAAACCTGATGAGTCGTTTTCTCCTTCATATGAAGACCCGCATTAATTCCTTCTCTGTTTCCTCGTATCGATCCGGAGGGTTCCCCTTTTTGACAAGAATGATTATATCCATTGATCCTTTAATCTGGTGCTTATGGAGGCGGAAGAATTCCCTAAGATACCGTTTCATTCTATTCCGAAGGGTAGCCGGGCCGACCTCTTTTTTCACGACAACGCCCAAGCGATGAAATTTATTCTTATTTTCCAGGAAAAAAAAGACGAAATTCTTTGAGGCGAGTCTTCTTCCCGATTTCATCACCTGTCTAAAATCCTGGGGAAGGGCGATTCTTTCCCCTTTGGTGAATTTGAATGACCCCTTCACTAAACAGTCAGCCTTTTTCTCCCCTTTAATCTCCGCCGTTTGAGGACATTCTGACCGCTTTTTGTACTATTTCTTTTCAAAAAACCATGGGTTCTCTTTCTTCTGATATTGCTCGGCTGATAAGTTCTCTTCATCAAAATCCTCTTTTTTAAGTGTCTTCTTTTTTGAAATAATTAAACTTTTTGAATAAACCATATTTTTTCTCAATTGTCAAGGCCGCCTCGAATTTGTATTGACAGATGAACTCCAATTATATTAAATTTGTCAATAAAATTAATCGATTATTTTAGGGGCCACCATGAACGATTTTCAGATAACCATCCCTGTCAATATCGAAGATGAGATGAAAAAGTCCTATATGGACTATGCCATGAGCGTCATCATCGGCCGGGCTCTTCCAGATGTTAGGGATGGTCTCAAACCTGTTCACCGGCGCATCCTCTACTCAATGAACGAATTGAATAACGATTGGGACAAACCCTACAAAAAATCGGCCCGTATCGTCGGTGATGTCATTGGAAAATACCATCCCCATGGGGATACGGCCGTCTACGATGCCATCGTCCGAATGGCACAAGACTTCTCGCTCCGTTATCCCTTGGTCGATGGTCAGGGAAACTTCGGGTCAATCGACGGGGACCCTCCAGCAGCCATGCGATATACTGAAGTTCGAATGGCAAAACTGTCGAGCCAACTGTTGGCGGACATTGACAAAGAGACGGTTGATTTTGTTCCGAACTATGATGAATCCCTTGTCGAACCTTCTGTCCTTCCCGCCAAATTCCCAAACCTGATTGTCAATGGTTCTTCGGGAATCGCCGTGGGAATGGCTACCAACATTCCTCCTCATAATCTGACAGAGACGATTAATGGGCTTATCGCTCTAATCGATCATCCCGAAATCTCCACAGAGGAATTGATGTCCAACATCCCCGGACCGGATTTTCCTACAGGGGGATTCATTTATGGAAAGGAGGGCATCAAATCGGCCTATGAAGAAGGGAAGGGTGTCATCCAGCTCCGGGCCAGGGCGATCATCGAAAGGGATCGAAAAGGGGAGCGGGAGAGCATTGTCATCACAGAACTTCCCTATCAAACCAACAAGGCGAAACTGGTCGAGAAGGTTGCAGAACTGGCTAAGGAGAAGGTGATCGAAGGAATCGCCACTGTCCGGGATGAATCGGACCGCGATGGAATGAGGGTGGTCATTGAACTGAAACGCAATGAGGTCCCGGAGGTCATCCTCAACCAGCTCTACCGGCATACCCAGATGCAGACCTCCTTCGGGATCATCCTTCTGGCCATCCATCAAAATCAGCCCAGGCTCCTCTCTCTTAGGGAGATGCTTTCCTTTTTCCTCCAACACCGAAAAGAGGTCGTAACACGCAGGTCCCTCTTCGAATTGAAGAAGGCGGAGGCAAGAGCCCATATCCTCGAAGGTCTCAAAAAAGCGATTGATCAAATCGATGCCGTCATCGCAACGATCAAGGCGTCTAAAACTCCCAAGGAGGCAAAGGAACGTCTGGTCGATCGATTCGCCCTATCTGAAGAGCAGGCTCAGGCCATCCTCGATATGAGGCTTCAGCGCCTTACCAATCTTGAGCAACGGAAGATCGTTGAAGAGTATGAGGAGATGATTAAATTGATCAACCGCCTGAAGGCCATCCTTGCCAGCGAACGACTGATGCTCAGTGTGATCAAGGAGGAACTCGTTTCTATCCGGGACGCCTATGGGGATGAGAGACGTACCGAAATCGTGGAGGTGGCTCCGGAGATCAAGATCGAAGACCTCATCGCCGAAGAGGATATGGTCGTGACGATCACCCATACGGGATATATCAAGAGAAATCCCATCAGCCTTTACCGGAGTCAGCATCGCGGGGGAAAGGGGAAGATGGGGATCAATGTTAAAGAGGAGGATTTTGTCGAAGACCTTTTCATCGCCTCCACCCATGATTACCTTCTCTTCTTCACCGATGCCGGAAAGATCCACTGGATGAAAGTCCACGAGATCCCTCAGGCCGGCCGAACGACCCGAGGAAAGGCCATTGTTAATCTCTTCAATCTCAATGCTCAAGAGAAGGTAACGGCCATCCTCTCCCTCAAAGACTTTTCGCCGGGGAAGTTCATTACCTTTATGACAAAGAAGGGAGTGATCAAGAAGACAGACCTCGAGGCTTACAGCAATCCCAGAGCTGGAGGCATCATTGCAATTAATCTTGACGAAGGAGATGAACTGATTTCCACGAAACTGACCGATGATCAGCGCTATCTCTTCATCGGGACGAAGATGGGAAAAGCCATCCATTTCCCCGAAACCCAGATCAGGGAGATCGGTCGAACCGCCCGGGGAATCAGGGGAATTCGGCTGTCGAAGGGAGACGAGGTGGTGGGAATGGAGGTTGTTATTCCTCATACTTCCATATTGACGGTCACCGAAAATGGTTATGGGAAGAGGTCGGAGGCTTCTGACTATCGGGTTCAGAATAGGGGAGGATCCGGTATCTTCACCGTGAAGAGGACAAAAAAGACAGGGGATGTGGTGGGCATCAAGACAGTAACGGATGAAGATGAATTGATGGTCATCTCAAGCAACGGGAAGATCATCCGTTTACTTACGGCCGATATACCGATTCAGGGAAGAAGTACCCAGGGGGTGAGACTGATCACCCTTGAAGAAGGAGAACGGGTCGTTGCCGTGGCCAAACTCGCAGAAAAAGAGTAACCCCTTTTAGAATTTTTAGTCGTTCGACCCAGAGGCTCTCGACGGGCGGGGCATTGTTTCTAACGGAGTAAATTTAAAGTTTATAAAAAAGAAAGTGAATAGATAAAAAAAAACTTGTTTTTTTTTTAAAATGGAGTTATTGATTATCTTGTTTGGCAGAAAGTATTTTAATCCTCAAACATTTTCCCCTCTTCATTTTTAATTTCATTTATCCACAGTTGTGGAAACATTGTGAAAAGAGTTTGATAACTTATTGAAAATTAAGATGGTTTGTTTTTTGGGTTTAACCTACCCATACCATAAAATACCTGCGTCCCATACCTCATGCCTTCAGGGTCAATTTCATGGAAGATCTGTGGTCTAAGGTTTCTGATTCTCTCATAAAGAGAGTCGGCCCACAAAATTACGATATATGGATCAAACCCATTCGTTTCCTTTCAACCGATGCGGAGCGAATCGAGTTAGAAGTTCCGAACCGTTTTTTTAAAGAATGGATCCATGAGCATTATTCCACACATATCAAAGAAGCTCTTTTTACCCTGACCCAGAAATCGTATCATCTCCAATTTAAAATTGGAAATGATAGAATCCATGAGAAGGTCTCCTTCTCTTCTTCACCGGAAAACCATTCATCCCAAAGTCTCCATTCCCAAAAGCCTCCTTTCAATCCTAAATATACCTTTGAGAATTTTGTGGTGGGAGCGAGCAATCAGTTTGCCAATGCCGCCTGTCTTGCAGTGGCCAATCTACCAGCCAAGAACTACAATCCCCTTTTCATTTATGGTGGGGTTGGGTTAGGAAAAACCCATCTTCTTCATGCCGTCGGAAATCATATTTTACAACATCGAATTATTCCTGAGATAAAGAAGATCTGCTATATCTCAGCAGAGGAATTCACCAATGAGTTAATTAATTCAATCCGTTTTGAGAAAATGGAGGAGTTCCGAAATAAGTTTAGAAAGATGGATATCCTGCTCATTGACGACATCCAATTCATCGCTGGAAAAGAAAGAACACAGGCTGAATTCTTCCATACGTTCAATTCTCTCTATGAAGCTCGCAAACAGATCGTCGTCACAAGTGATAAGTTTCCAAAAGACATTCCCAACTTCGAGGAACGTCTCCGTTCCCGTTTCGAATGGGGATTGATCGCAGACATACAGCCTCCGGACATAGAAACCAAGGTGGCTATCTTACGGAAAAAGGCTGAGAATGAGAATATTTCCCTTCCCAACGATGTCGCCTTTTTCCTTGCTTCACAAATCGACTCCAATATTAGAATGTTGGAAGGATGCCTGATTCGAATCGGTGCCTTCGCTTCTCTCACGAAAACACCGATTGATCTCATTTCGGCTAAGGATGTTCTGAAAAATATCATCAAAACAAAGGATGAGATCATCTCTATTGATGCCATACAAAAAGTAGTAGCTGCTTTTTTTAATATTAAAGTTTCCGATTTCAAGGTGAAACGAAAGAATAAGGGTTTTGTTATTCCACGTCAGATTGCCATTTATCTCTCTCGCAAATTGACCGATTCATCACTTGTCGAAATTGGAGAAAAATTTGGAGGAAAAGATCATTCCACGGTCCTCCATTCTATTAAAAAGGTAGAAGAGAGGATGTCAAAAGATCCCTCCTTTAAAGAAATGTTGGATAATCTTTATGGTAGAATTAAATCATAAATTAGGTTGAAAAATTGTTTAAAAGGGAGATTTTTTAAAAAAAAGTTGAAATTTGTGGATTATGTTTAAGTTTTTATAAAGGATATCCACTATTCATTTCATTATTCTTTTTAAGGGTTATATTCCTTTTCTTCATTTCCACAGGAATATAATAATATGATGATATTAAGGATATAAAATAATATTAGGAGGAAGATATGTCATATTTTGAAATTGAGAAGAAAGAACTTCTAAAAGGATTAGGTCTAATGCAAGGAATTGCAGGAAGAAAAACAACCCTTCCCATCTTGTCACATATTTATATGGAATGGAGCAATCAATCCCTCTTTCTTACCGGGACAGATCTCGAAACAGGAATTCGGGAAGAACTGACCGCAACGATCCAGCAGGAAGGAAAAGCTTCAGTCTCCTCCAAAAAATTATATGAGATCATCAGGGAACTACCTGAACAGACTATTCATATCAACAAAAAAGAGAACCATTGGATCAATCTTAAATGTGGAAAGTCCGTATTTAATATTGCCGGATTGGACCCAGAAGAGTTTCCCTCTCTCCCCGTTTTTCAAGAAAAATCTTTTTCGAGCGTCTCAACCCAAGTGATAAGAGAGATGATTGAAAAGACAGTTTATGCTGCTTCCAATGAGGAGTCCCGGTATCATTTAAACGGAATCCTTCTCACCCAGCAAAAAAAAGGAGAGAAAGAGATTTTAAGAATGGTTTCAACAGATGGACATCGTCTCTCTCTTGTCGACCGGGAGGAGATCAACATCCGGATAGGAGAGAAGGGGATCATCGTTCCCAAGAAAGGGATCCTCGAGATCAAAAAGATACTAGGAGAAAAGGATGGAGCGCAGGAAATTGAAATCTATTTTGATCAGACCCATGGTTTTTTTAGAATGGGTAAGTCTTTAATGGTCATCCGTCTGATAGAGGGTGATTTTCCAGACTATGAACAAGTCATCCCTAAACAAAACAATAAGATTGTAAAAATGGAGAAAGAGAAGATATATGGATCCTTAAAAAGGGTTTCCACGATGGCAAGCGAAAGAGTGGAAGGAATTAAACTCTCCTTAAAGAAGAATTCTATGGAACTTTCCTCCTATCATCAGGATTTTGGAGATGCCAATGAGGAGGTTGAAATCCATTATGAGGGGCCACCGATAGATATTGGGTTTAATGCGAAGTATCTCATGGAGGCCCTCAATGTGATCGATACGGATGAGGTCATCATGGAATTGAAAGATGAAGGAAATCCTGGAATCATTAGACCAAGTCTTTCTAAACCACCCGCCGATCAAATTTGCATCATCATGCCGATGAGGATCTGAAAGCTGGTCAGTAATCCGTGGTCGGTTGTAATGGGTTTGCAACATTCTATGAACAACGGACAAGAGACCACACGTAATTCCCTAAAGGAGAATGAATGAAAGAGGAAATGGATCAGCACGATCAATATACAGCAGAACAAATTAAAGTCCTTGAAGGACTCTCTGCCGTACGTAAAAGACCTGCGATGTATATCGGCAATACCGGATCGGAAGGCCTTCACCACCTCGTCCAAGAACTGGTGGATAATAGTATCGATGAAGCCCTGGCGGGATATTGCCATCGAATAGAGGTAGTCATTCATATCGATAACAGCGTGACCGTGATGGATGATGGGCGTGGCATTCCTGTTGATATCCACGAGAAGGAGAACCGACCGGCCGTGGAAGTGGTCATGACCAAGCTTCACTCCGGAGGAAAATTTGATAATCTAAGCTACAAGATCTCTGGCGGCCTTCATGGCGTGGGTCTCTCAGTGGTCAATGCCCTTTCGGAACATATCGATCTAGAAATTCGGAGGGATGGAAAAGTCTACCATCAGGTCTACGAGAGGGGTGAGGCCAAGACAAAACTTGAGGTCACCGGCAAGACCAAACATACGGGAACACAGGTTCGATTTAAGGCCGATGGAGAAATCTTCGAAAACGTCCAATTCAGCTTCGACCTTCTCTCCCAGCGCCTGAGGGAGCTGGCCTTTTTAAATAAAGGATTATCCATCAACATTAAAGACGAACGCTCAGGAAAGGAGCATGACTTCTTCTATAAGGGAGGCATTCTTTCCTTCATCGAATTTCTTAATAAGAATAAGAATTGCATTCATCCCAAACCTATCTACATCCAGGGGGTGAAGAACAATATCGAGGTAGAAATTGCTTTCCAATACAATGATGGATATGCGGAAAACCTCTTCTCCTTCGCCAACAATATCAACACCCTTGAGGGAGGAACCCATCTCATCGGATTCAAGACCGCCCTCACCAGGACGATCAATCAATATGCAACCAGCGCCAACCTACTGAAAGGGATCAAAGAGAACATCACTGGTGACGATACCCGAGAGGGACTGGTCGGGGTCATTAGCGTCAAGATACCGGAACCTCAGTTTGAGGGCCAGACCAAGACAAAACTTGGGAACAGCGAAGTGAAAGGGCTAGTCGAGGCCTTGGCCAATGAGAAATTGGGGAGTTTCTTTGAAGAGAACCCATCGATGGCGAAAAAGATCATCTCGAAGGTGATCGATGCGGCCAGGGCGAGGGATGCAGCCCGAAGGGCGCGGGAATTGAGCCGGCGGAAGGGAGCATTGGAGGCCGATTCCCTTCCCGGGAAACTGGCCGATTGCCAGGAGAAGGATCCCGAGCGTAGCGAGATCTTCATTGTGGAAGGGGATTCAGCAGGTGGATCTGCCAAACAGGGTCGTGACCGGACAAACCAGGCCATCCTTCCCCTCAAAGGGAAAATCCTCAATGTGGAGAAGGCGAGGTTTGATAAGATGCTGGCGAGTGAAGAGATCCGGGTCCTTATCTCCGCAATGGGTGCGGGAATAGGGAAGGACGACTATGATGTGCATCGAATTCGTTACCACCGGATCATCATCATGACCGATGCGGATGTAGATGGTTCCCATATCCGCACGCTGCTCCTCACCTTCTTCTATCGCCAGATGCCGGAGGTCATTGAGAAGGGCTATCTCCATATCGCTCAACCCCCTCTCTTTAAGGTGATGGAGGGGAAGAGCGAGATTTATATCAAGAACGAGGAGGAATTTAATCGATATCTGATGAACCGGGCCATTGCCAAAAGTGAGGTGACGGTCCAGAAGACGAATAGGAAATTGCCCGAAAAGAGATTGAATCAATTATTGGAGAAAATCTACCTCCTTCACGATCTGTCCCAGAGGCTCCAGAATAAGGGAACGCCTCGATCCCTGATCAACTTCCTTCTTGACCAGGGAATCCGGAGCAAAACAACCTTTGAAGAGAAAGGGAAGGTGACGGATCTACAAAAACGGTTGCGGAAAAGTGGGTTTGAGGTTTTCGATCTCTATCAGGATGAAGAGCATAACCTCTACGGGTTTGAGATACAAGAATCCAACGGAGGAAAGAGCCTTCGAAGCCGGGTCCATTGGGATCTCATCGCCTCGGTTGAATACCGAAATCTGTTTCAGATTTATCAGGAGATTCAGGAAATGGCACCCCCTCCCTATCTCTTAATGGAAAGAGAAAAACAGATAACGATCGAACGGATGGAAGACCTTCTTCAATCCCTCGGCCAATTGGGAAGGGAAGGGGTCTCCATCCAGAGGTATAAAGGTCTCGGAGAGATGAATCCTGAACAACTCTGGCAAACGACGATGAACCCTGAGAAAAGGACACTTCTCAAGGTGAGAGTAGAAGATGCCATTGAGGCCGATGAAACCTTTAGCATCTTAATGGGTGATGAGGTAGAACAACGCCGCCACTTCATTGAAGAGAATGCCCTTTTTGTACAACGGCTCGACATTTAATACGAAAGGTTAAGGTTGAGGTTAAGAGTGAGGCTCTCATGATCAATTTCTGAGCCCTAACCTTGGCCTGAACCTAATCTTTAGAGGGAGATGGATGCTCATCGTAGGATTGACAGGGGGGGTGGCAAGCGGAAAAACGACTGTTTCAAAAGTTTTTGAAGAAGAGGGCGCCTATCTCATTGATACAGACCAGATTGCCAGGGAACTGGTGCAGCCCTGCTCACCCGCCTATCATGAAATCATCAAGGTCTTTGGGAAAGAGATCCTCGAAGAGGATGGGACCCTCCATCGAAAAAGATTGGCGAGCAGGATTTTCTCCGATCCAGATCAGAGGAGATCGTTGAATCGGATCCTCCATCCCCGGATAAAGGAGGAGATGGACCGGAGAATCAAAGGGATTTCTAAAAGGGCCCCTGAAATGATCGTTGTGGTTGATGCTCCCCTGCTTGTGGAAACAGGGATTCATCGTAAGATGGATAAAGTGGTTGTCATCACCTCCCGGGAAGACCAGCAGATCAAAAGATTGAGAGCTCGCGAGGGATTATCCCCGGAAGAAGCCAGAAAGATCATTTCCTCACAGATGGCCCTTAAG
>Ga0299915_10001159_pt1 | contig 19487 bp, 17 predicted proteins | sample RVTome_13_FD_200263 | JGI IMG/M metagenome (GOLD analysis project Ga0299915, IMG submission 200263) | Soil microbial communities from uranium-contaminated site in the Upper Colorado River Basin, Wyoming, United States - RVT92D227 (version 2) ... | reverse complement strand
CGCACGCACTTCCCGGCTCTGATCGGCCCTTCGACCTCTACCTCGGCGGCTGGATGAACACCGCCGACCCGGGGCCGTTCGACTGGTTCGTCTCGTCCGGGGTCACCGATGTCGAGCATCCCGACGGTGTCAACTTCATGGGGTTCACGGACCCAGTCGTGGACCGACTCGCCGAGGCCGCCATGGCGACCTACGACCAGGCCGAGCGGGCCCGGCTGTACCGGGAGGCCCAGCGCGAGGTCGCAGCGCAGGTGCCGATGATCTTCCTCTGGGCGGACGACACCTACGACGCGGTGCGCACGGTCGTCACGACCGTCGACAGCCCGCTGGACCTCGAGGCGCCGAACTGGACATGGCGGCTGGAGCGAATGGTCGTCCTGGCACCGAACCCATGAGGCCTCCGAGGAGGGCGGTGATGGGCACAGGTGATCGCCGGGCAGCCCGCACCAAACCGGGGCCGACTCCGCGCGTGATCGGAGCCTGGGGCGCCGCGGCGAGCCTCGTGGCCACCCTGGCCTGGGGCTGCGGCACCCAGCAGACGCCCGCCCCTACCCTCTTGGCCAGCCCGTCGGCCGCCACGCCCGCCCCGACCGCCACCCCCACGCCCACCTACGTTGACAGGCTCCGGTTCGGCTTCGTCCCCGGGGCCCACGTTCTTCCCGAAGGGGCCCCCTCGGACTTCCGGCAGGCCACGGGCGGGATCTCGTTGAGCCAGGTCTTGTTGTGGAACGTCGTCCAGGGTTCCCTCTATCGATTCGACGTTCGGTACGACGCGGTACCCGACCTGGCCGACGGCCCCTGCCAGCCCCAGGGTGACGGGACGGTCATCCGCTGCCGGCTCGTCGAGACGACATTCCACGACGGAACGCCCCTGACGGTCGACGACGTCGCCTACAGCTACGGGATCTTCATGCGGGAGACGTTCATCTCGCCGGGTCTCACGGGCAAGCTCGAGGAGGTGCGGCCCGTCGACGAGCGGACGGTCGACTTCGTGCTCGCCGCCCGCGACCCGACGTTCCTCACGGTGGTGCTGCCCAATCTCCCGATCTTCCCGCGCCACGCCGTCGAGGCGTCCTACGCCGCATTCGCGGCCGGGACGAAGGACCTCGAGCCGGCCGAGCTCACGACGCTCGCCGACACCATCGACGAGGAGATCGCTCGCGATCCCCCCGTCTGCTCCCCCCGCGTCGAGGAGGTGGCGGCCCTGCTGTCGATGATCGGCATCACGCTCTACCGCGAGGACTTCGCCTCCGCCACCGGGGCATTCGACGCCTGCGCCTACCTGGCGATCGCGAGCGGTTTCATCCGGCAGGCCGGGGTGGCTGTCAGCCTGACCGGCCTCGACGCGGTGGCGGCGGCCTGGCAGCTCCTCTCGATCGACTGGCACCCGATCGGCACGGGACCATACCGGCTCGTCTCCGAGGACGCGGACGGGGTCCACCTGGAAGCCTGGCCGGGCTACGACGGCGGCCTCGCGGCGACGCGGTTCATCGACTTCGTGCGGACCAACCCCGACGGCTCCGACCTGCTCAACGGCACGGTCGACATCTTCCAGTTCTCCGACCTCGGCACCGGCTACAAAGCGACGGCGGCCTCGCATGGCGTCCGGGTCGTGACCTTGCCGGACGTGGGGTTCTACGCGCTGGCGTTCAACGTGCGGCCGGGCCGCGTCTTCGCCGACCCGGCGCTCCGTCTTGCCCTCCAGCTGTGCGTCGACCCCGAGCGCAACGTCGATGCCGCGACGGGCGGCACCGGGGATCCCGTCTACGGCCCGGTGCTGCCCGGCAGCTGGGCCGACGACCCGACCGTCCCGAAGCCGGCCCGCGACACGGCCGCGGCCCGGACGCTCATCGAGGGTGCCGGCTGGCAGCTCGGCGCCGACGGGGTCTACGCCAAGGAGGGAGTCCGCCTCGGCGCCGACATCGTGGTCAGGGCCAGGGAGGTGCAACAGGAGCTCGCGGCGCAGCTGCCGATGCTCTTCTTGTGGGCGAGCACCACCACCGACGTCGTCCGCTCCGAGGTCGCCACGGTGGACGGGCCCCTCGACCTGACTGTGCCGCACTGGGCCTGGCAGCCGGAGCGGCTCGTCGTGGCGGCGTCGGGCCCCTAGCGGAGGTAGGCCGCGGCGCGTTCGCGCCACCAGGTCTGCAGACTCTCCGCGTCGCCGTCCGTTCGGACCGCGCGCGCTACGATGTTCGGGCCCTCGTAGGTCCACATCAGCCAGGCGGCGCCGTCCTTCGGGTAGCAGGCGAGCCGCCCCGAGAAGGTGGAACCCAGGTACCAGCGACCCTGGGCCTTGCCGGTCCCCGACGTGCACTGGCTCAGGATGATCTCCGATCCGCCCTCCACGACCGGGACGTCCTCGCGCTCCACCACGTCGTTGACCGCCACTTCCATCTGCCCCCGGGTGGACTCGTCGAACGCGTCGTACCAGACCGAGTCGGCGCCGTAGCCGGGCGAGCCGCGCAGGTCGCAGCGGAGGCTCGCGAGGCCGCCCGCGGCACCGTCCTCCACGTTCGAGCGTGAGCAGTACGGCTGGAAGTCGAGCGGGATGCGGGCCAGAAGCGCCTCCTCGGCGGCCGTCAGCGTTCCGGCACCCAGGCTCGGGGGCGCCTCCGACGACCCTGGGGTCGCCGCGGCCGAGGGGACCGAGGAGGGCGCTTCGCTCGGCGCGGCGGTGGGCGCGGGCCCGGCTCCCAGCCAGACGGCCACGCCGACGGCGGCGAGGATGACGAGCGCGGCGATGCCCGCGCCGGCGAGCCACCACCGTGTTCGTCTTCCGGCTCGTCGCGCACGACCGGCGCGCGCGGTCGCCGCGCCGCGGGGGGTGACGCGGTAGATCGCGATCGGCTCCTCGACACCCTTGAGGCGGCGGCTGCCGAGCGCCTCGAACTCGGCGTCGAGATACGTCCGGGTGAGGGAGCGGACCGTCTCGCTAACGACGAGCTCGCCGGCCTTCGCCTGGGCGCAGATGCGGGCCGCGATGTTGACCGCCGACCCGACGAAGCCCTCGGCCGTCTCGACGGTCTCGCCGGCGTGGACCCCGACGCCCACGCGGATCGGCTCGGCTCCGCCTTCGGCCGTCTCCGCGGCCGCGGCGATGATCGCGAGGCCGCAGCGGACGGCCGCGCTGGCCGCGTCGAACACGACGTAGAAGCTGTCGCCCTCGGTCTTGATCTCGGCGCCGCGGGAGGCCGCTACCGCGCCCCGGACCAGCGCCCGGTAGCGCTCCAGCAGCTCGGCCGCGGCGTGATCGCCGTGTGCGTCGACGTAGCTCGTGTAGTCACGCAGATCGGCGAAGAGGAAGCCGTGCGTCAGGGTCGGCGCGCCGCCGGTGGCGGCTGGCGCGGGCGGACCCGGCTGTGGTGCCGGCGACGGCCCGATGGGGGGTCCGGGTTCGGCCAAGCTGAGCGACCTCCAGCCCGAAAGGGTCACGCTGACCCGCATCGTACGCCAGAGGCATTCGTCACCCGCGCCTCATCGGCCATCGCCTCGGCGGGGAGCCCGGCCGCCGGGGACCTCCCCGTGGCTCAGCCACCGGGCGGGCACGTCCAGCGCCCGGCGCGTCGCCACCCCCCGGGGCGAACAGAGAAAGGGCTCGCCCCGACGGTCCCATCGTCGGGGCGAGCCCCAGGTGAACTCGGTGTGCTAGCTGTCCTTCTTGCCCCCGATGAGGCCGCGGATCTCGCCGGACGGGAAGCCCGCCGTGTGAACGTTCGCGTAGGTGACGCCCGCCCGCATCGCACGGAGAGCCTCGGCGAGCTGGCCGGCCGCGATCCCCTGGGCCGACGCGTCGAGGATGTCGGCAGCGACGATCGTTCCGCTGATGGTGGCGGGACTTGCCGGGCACGCCGGCTTGGTGCCGCCCCCGCAGAGAAAGGCGATCGGTGCGCCGTTGACGCCCGGCTGGCCGATGTGGATGTGGGCGGCCGCGACCGTCCCGCCCTCGAGGCTCGCATAGCTCAGCTGGAAGGTGATGGCCGTCCCGCCCTCGTTGACACGGAGTCGCAGCGATCCCGTGCCCAGGGTCGAGACCGCCGGGACCTCCTGGAAGCCGGAAAGGCGTGCCTGCATGTCGCGCCGGCCGCTGTCGGCGCTCACCATCGCGGTGCCCACCAGGGCTACCAGCGAAGCAGCCGTCAGCCCGATGACCAGGGATCGTCTCATTCCGATCCTCCCCTCGAGGGACGATCGCGTGCAGTGGTCGCACGAAGGCTCGTCCTCTTCTCTTGAGGCACCGGATGCGTCGCAGGTTTCAGACGCGCTCGCCGAGTCTCGTCGTCTCGAGGTTGGTCGGCGAGCGCGGGACTCTCGCCCGGCCACAGCGTGTGTGACATGCGCATCATGTGACATTCGTCACATATCAGGATCCGTGTGCCTCTGTCCGTCTCCCCCGGCGCGCCTTCTACTTGGCGTGATCGGAGAGGTCGAGCCAGGGACGCCAGGCGCCTGCGAGGTGGCTCGATCCGCGGATCCGCAGCCCGGCTCCGGAGGGCAGCGCGATGGCCGTCATCGAGACCGAGAAGCTCACCAAGTTCTACGGACCCCACCGGGGGATCGTCGACGTGGACCTCGCGGTCGATCAGGGCGAGATCTACGGCTTCCTGGGGCCGAACGGCGCCGGGAAGACGACGACCATCCGGCTCCTCCTGGACCTCATCCGCCCCACCTCGGGGCGGGCGCGAGTGTTCGGCATCGAGACGTCGACCGATCCGGTCGCCATCCATCGGCGGATCGGGTACCTCCCCGGCGAGTTCGCCCTCTTCGACCGGCTCACCGGCGGCCAGACGATCGCCTACTTCGCGAACCTCCGCGGCGGGGTCGACCCGCTCTACCAGGCCGACCTCGTCGCCCGCTTCGACCTCGATCCGTCCCGCCGCTTCAAGGAGTACTCCAAGGGCAACAAGCAGAAGGTCGGCCTCGTCATCGCGCTCCAGCACCGGCCCGACCTGCTCGTCCTCGACGAGCCGACATCCGGGCTCGATCCGCTCGTCCAGCAGACGTTCTTCGCGCTCCTCCGCGAGACGGTCGCGGAAGGTCGCACCGCGTTCTTCTCGTCGCACATCCTCGGCGAGGTCGAGAAGACGTGCCACAGGGTGGCGATCATCCGCGAGGGCCGCATCGTCACGGTCGACCGGGTCGAGGCGCTCCGCGGCCTGGCGCACCACCAGGTCGAGCTCCAGTTCGTCGCGCCGGTCCCCCTGTCGGCGTTCTCGTCGCTCCCAGGCGTGAGCGACGTCGTCGCGATCGAGGGCGGCGTGCAGATGCGCGTCACCGGCTCGATGGCACCCGTCGTCGAGGCCGCCGCCCGCCACGGCCTGGTCGACTTCGAGACCCGCGAGCCGAGCCTCGAGCAGACGTTCCTCGCCCAGTACGGCCGCGAGGCCGTCGAGGTGAACGGCCATGGCCGTTGAGATCCGGGGCGTGCCGGTCCCGGCATCGGTCCCCAACATCCCGTTCGGCAGCCGGCTCTACGGGCTGGGAAGCATCTTCGGCAAGACGCTTCGCGACGCGCGCGTCGGAGTCCTCGTGGTCGGCGCCCTCCTCGGCGTCATGACCCTGGCCGGCGGCATCACCATGTCGGCGACCTACGGCACGCCCGAGGCCCGGCTCGAGCTTGCGGCGATGTCGGGGGACATGCCGCCGCTGCTGCGCGGCATGTACGGGAATCCCGTCAACGTCGACACGCTGGGCGGGTTCATCTCGTGGCACTACGGCGCATACTTCGCGCTCCTCGCCGGGCTCTGGTCCATCCTCGCCCTGTCGTCCACCCTCGCGGGGGAGGCACGGCGGGGCAGCCTGGACTTCGCCGTCGCGACGCCCCGCTCGAAGCGTTCGATCGCCCTCGAGAAGGTCGCCGGGCATGCGGCAGCGATCACCATTGCCATGGCCTTCGTGGCGATCGTCGCGTGGGTGGCCGGTGTCGCCGGCGCCACCCTGCCCGGCGATTCCATCTCGCCATCCGCGGCGATCTCCTTCGCCGTCGGCCTCGGGATCAGGGCGCTCATCGCCGGGTCGATCGCCTTCGCGCTGGCGCCGTTCTTCGGGCGGGGCGCCGCCGCCGGCATCGCCGGCGCCGTGATGCTCGGCGGTTACGTCATCCACAGCTACCGGACCGTCGTGCCGGCGTTCGACACGCTCGGCGGCGCCACCTGGTTTTCGTGGACCACCAATCACGTACCCCTTGCCGGGCAATCGGACTGGGCGGGGATTGCCCTCACCGCCGGCGTCTGCGTGGTCCTGCTGGCGATCGGCGTCGAGGCGTTCGCGCGACGGGACGTGGGGGTGACGATCTCGGTGCCGGCCCCCGGGCTGCCCCGCGCCTTCCTCGGGGTCCGCGGGCCGCTCGACCGGTCGTTCGGCGATCTCCTGCCAACGGCGCTGGCGTGGGGCGTCGGGCTCGGCATCTATGGCGTCCTCATGGCCGCCGCCTCACGGTCGCTGCTCGACGCACTCGCCGACTCGCCCGCCATGGCCGAGATCTTCCGCAACCTCATCCCGGGGATCGACATCACGACCGCCGCCGGCTTCCTGCAGCTCGCCTTCGCCGAGCTGGGCTTCGTGCTCATCGGGCTGGCGGCGGCCACATTCATCGCGGCCCGGTCGTCGGACGAGACCTCGGGCCGGCTGGAGCTCCAGCTGGCGACGCCGCTCACGCGCGTCCGCTGGGCGGTTGCGAGCGGGGCGGCCGTCTGGCTGGCGATCGCCCTCGTCACCGTTGTCCTGGCCAGCGCAGTTGCCATCGGCGTCGCCTCGGTCGGCCAGGATCCGATGACGCCTGCCATGGGAACCCTGGCGCTCGCCCTCTACGGCGCCGCCATCGCCGGGATCGGGGCCGCCGTCGCCGGCGTGTTCCGCGCCTCGTTCGCGATGCCCGCGGTCCTCGCCTTCACGATCGGGACCTTCCTCGTCGACTTCCTCGCGCCGGTCCTTCGTCTTCCCGACTGGGTCCAGGGGCTCGCGCTCACGGCGCACCTCGGGGAGCCGCTGGTCGGCGCCTGGGACCCGGCCGGGATCGTCGCCTGCCTCGCGATCGCGATCGGCGGGCTGCTCATCGGAGCCTGGGGGATGGCCCGGCGCGACGTGGACGTCTGACGGAGAGCGGTGACATGGACGATCGACCGCGAGCCGCGCGGCGGTGGCTGCTCCTGATCTACCGGATCAAGGCCGAGTCGTCCGGCCGCCGGACGTACGTCTGGAGGCAGCTCCGCCAGCTCGGCGCGGTCTACCTGCAGCAGGCAGCCGCCGTCCTGCCGGACCGGCCTGATCTCCGAGGGGAGCTCGACCGGCTCGGCCAGCGGATCCGGAGCGCCGGCGGGGAAGCGTCCCTCCTGGAGACGGTGTCACCGAGCCCGGCGTGGGAGGAGGAGCTCGTGACCCGCTTCAACGCCGCCCGCGACGCCGAGTACGAGGAGATCGTGGACAGCGTCGAGCGCTTCGAGGACGAGATCCGCCGCGAGACGCGCCAGAAGCGGTTTCGGTTCGCCGAGCTCGAAGAGGGCGAGACTGACTGGGAGAAGCTCCAGCGCTGGTTCGCCCGCCTGGTCGAGCGCGACTTCTTCGGCGCACCCGGGCGAGCGGGTGCCGAGGAGGCGCTCGTGCGCGGGCGCACGCTCCTCGACGGGTTCACGCAGGAGGTCTACCGCCGGGAGGGTCTCGGCCCCGGCGTCGCCGGTCGCGACGGGCGCTGACTCGCCCGGTCCGCGGAGCCGACGTCGCCGGCGATGGCGCTGCATCTGCTAATGTGACCACGTAAGTGGTCACATTACGAGGACGGACATGGCGCAGATCGGGGTAAGAGAGCTCAAGGCGACCGCGTCCTCGGTCATCGAGGCTGTCGAGGGTGGAGCCGCCTATGTCATCACGAAGCGCGGCCGGCCGGCTGCCGTCCTTCTCCCTGTCGAGGACGCGGAGGATCTCGTGATGGCGAACGCCGATGAGTACCTGCGCATGCGTCGCGAGGCTCGAGCCGCCTACGCGAAGGGCGATGCGACCAGTCTGGGAGACCTCGACTGACCGCGTATGCCGTCATGCTGTCGCCCGGAGCGGTTCGGGCCTTCGAGAAGCTTGCGCCTGACGAAAGGGCGCGGATCCAGCAGGCGCTGGATCGGCTTGCGCTCGATGCCGCAACGCCTGGGCGGGTCGGCGGCAAGGCTGTCAAGTCCATCCAGGGAGCGCGCGACTCGTTCCACCGCCTCCGCGTGGGCGACCACCGGGTCATGTATGACGTCGTCGAGGGCGACCGGGTGATCCTCATCCTCGGCATCGTCCACCGCGGTGATCTGGAGCGATGGCTGCGGAACCGTTGAGCCCGACGTCGATGGGATCGACCTGCGGCTGAAGTCGCCAGCCGGGGCGCCGTCAGTCGGGTGAGGCGAGTGCGACGCGCGCACCGGCCGCCGGACGTTGAGTGACAAACGCCTCTGGTGCCCGCTCGGCCTGCGGCGCACCCTCCGGGGCGTCAGGAGGTGGGTGATGCGCGCACATCCCGGGCGAACGCTGAGCCTGCTGGTCATCGCGGCGGTGGCTCTGGCGGTTGCGCTCGCCCTCGTCCTGGCCGTCGAGCCCGCGGCCCAACCCGCGATCCTCCTGGTCGGTGTCGTGGCGACCCTCGTCCTCTACGGCGTCATGTACGTCGTCCAGCGCAGGCGCCACTGGTAGCTCCCCGGGCGGCGGTCCCGAACGTCGGAGCCCGCGCGTGCGACGACAAGGCGATCGCCGAGTTCCGCGACCCGGCGGCAACCGCATTAGTCACGGCCGCGGAGGCGTGCAGGAAGCTGGAGAACCCTGTGCCCCGTCGCATGGGCGATGGCGTTCGTGATGGCCGGAGCGACGACCATGTTCGAGCACTCGGCCACGCCCTTGGCCTGCACCCCGGTCGGTTCCCCGCCTTCTCCGACGAGGATCGTCACCATCTCGGGCATTTCCCTCGATCTCGGAACCTGGTACTGCTTGAAGCCCCGGGTCTCGCCCGGGACGAACTCCTCCTTCAGGGCGAAACCCACGCCCATCGCGATCCCGCCCTCGATCTGGCCCACGACGCCCTCCACGAAGACCGGCCTGCCAACGTCGTGGGCGGCGACCACGCGCAGGACCTTGACCGCCCCTGTCTTCGTGTCGACCTCGACCTCTGCCATCTGCGTGCCGCTGACGTACATCGCGTAGGGCTCGCCCAGCCCTCGGCTGGCGTCGAACGTGGGGACGTCGGCGTCGAAGTAGCCCTCGAACGTGGTGGCGAGCTTCGCGCCTTCCCTGGCCCGGGCGACCTCGGACAGGGGGACGCCATCCCCAGCGCCTCCGCGAACCCTCACGTGCGCGTCGTTGAGCTCGAGCTCGCCGATCGGCCGAGCCAGCAGGCCGCTCGCGGTGCCCAGGATCGCCTCACGGAGATCGGCCGCCGCGTTCCTGACCGCGTTTCCGACGAAGAACGTCACGCGGCTGCCCACGGTAGGACCGGCGTCCGGGCAGGTCGCGGTGTCTCCCAGGTGGACCGCCACGCTCTCGAATGGCACGCCGAGCTCCTCGGCGGCGATCAGTCCCAGGGCGGTGGCGGTCCCCTGGCCGAGGTCGGCCGCCCCGGTCCTCAGGACGATCGAACCGTCCCGCTGGAGATCCAGCGCGGCTCGCCCCGGCCCTCGCCCGACCGTCAGGGCAGGATCCTGGCCCGGAGTCGGGCCGCCGCCCCCGCCGCCGATGCCGTACCAGATCGAGGCCACACCCACCCCTCGGCGCCGCCTCCCCGGCGGATCGCTGGACCCGGCGCACCGCTCCAGCGCTTCGCGCCAATGTGGCCGGACGGCCTCGAGCGTCGCGCCGTAGGCCGGGTCGTGCTCGAGGACCTGGCCGGACAGGAGTCGGTCGCCCTCCCGGAGGCCGTTCCTCAGCCGGAGCTCGAGCGGATCCATGCCGAGCCGATCGGCAAGCAGGTCCATCTGCGACTCGACGGCGAACGCGACCTGCGTCGTCCCCGGGCCGCGCATGCATCCGGCGGTCGGGTTGTTCGTGAACACCACCCGGCCGTGGAGCTCGACGTGCGGCCAGCGGTAGGGACCGGTCGCCGAGGCGAACGTCTTGACCATGAGCCCGGGCCCGAACGACGCGTAGGCGCCGGTGTCGGCGAGCATGTCGACCTGGAGGGCGGTGAGGTCGCCGTCGCGCGTGGCGCCGCTTCGACACCGGATCCGGTAGGGGTGCCGCTTCGTGGTGGAGACGAAGGACTCGGCCCGGCTGTAGACGATCTTGACCGGCCGGCCCGTCCGATGCGTGGCCAGCGCCACCAGGCACTGGCACGAGATGTCCGTCTTCCCGCCGAACGCGCCCCCGCTCACCGTGGGGACGACGCGGACGCGCTCGGCCGGCAGGCCCAGCGCCCTCGCGACCTCGGCCCGGTGATAGTGGGAGTACTGCGTCGACGTCCGCACGACCAGCGTGTCGCCCTCCCAGAAGGCCAGCGCGGCCTCCGGTTCGAGGTAGGCGTGCTCGTTCCACGGGGTCGTGTAGGTGTTCTCCACCACGACATCGGCGTGGGCGAAGCCTTCCGCGATGTCGCCCGACCGCAGCCAGTGCTCCGCCAGCAGGTTGCCGGCCGGATCGATCTGCGGTGCGCCCTCCGCGAGCGCGTCGTCGGGCGTGAACACGGCGGGGAGCTGACGATAGTCGACCTCGATCATCGAGAGCGCCGCGGCCGCCGCTTCGGGCGTCGTCGCCACCACGAGGGCGACGGGATCGCCCACCTGGCGAACCCTGGCGTCCGCCAGGACCGGCTGGTCCTTCGCCTTGCGCCCGTAGCTGTTCTTCCCGGGGATGTCCCTCGCGGTCAGGATCGCCTCGACGCCCGGCAGCAGGCGCGCGCGATCCGCGTCGATGCGCACGACCTCGGCGTGTGCGTGCGGGCTCCGCAGCGCCCGGGCGTGCAGCATCCCGTCGACCGCGAGGTCCGCCGCGTAGAGGGCGCGGCCCATTGCCTTGTCCAGCGCGTCCGGGCGCAGGTGCCCGATCGAATCCAGGGGCCACGGCGCACCCTCCGGTCCAGGCGGCCACCGGCGCACCGGGCCCTGCTGCCCGCCTGCGACCCACTCGATCGCGTCCACGATGCCCTGGTAGCCCGTGCAGCGACAGAGGTTGCTGCCGAGCGAGCGAACGATGTCGTTCCGGCTGGGCCGAGGGTCGCGCTCGAGCAGCGCCGCGGCCGACATGATCATCCCGGGCGTGCAGAACCCGCACTGGACGGCATCGGCCGCCACAAAGGCCCGCTGCAGGGCGTGCGGACGCTCGACGGTCCCGAGCCCCTCGATCGTCAGGACATCCCTTCCGGCTGCCCCGCTCGCGGGCGTCCGGCAGGCACGCACCGCCCTCCCCTCGACCATGACGACGCAGGTCCCGCACGTGCCGTCATCGCAGCCTTCCTTGGTCCCGACCAGGCCAAGGCCCTCGCGGAGCAGGTCCAGCAGCCTCCAACGTGGAGGGACGTCGAGCCGGCGTGGGATGCCGTTCACCACCAGAGCCACGCTCGTCCGTCGGGTCATGCCGCGACTCCTGCTGTCGTGCCTGGCCGGCCTGCCGCGAGGACCCGTGTGCTTCGTCGGCCGAGTGGTTGGGGGAGCAATCCACCTGGTGAGGGAATTGCATTATGCGCCGAGTGCCTGGCTTCCCTGGGGACGGGCGGAGCGGGTGACGTCCCCCGTCCGGTTGCGGGACCTCATCCGGCTCCTGATCGACCGGGCGACGATCGCCGCCGGGAGCGTCCCGGAGATCGAGCTCAAGCCCCGGATTGGGCGCCTACCGGACGGACGTCGTCGCCCGAGCTGCCCGCACGCCGGAGGTGCTTGCCCTACGCGGACGACGCCTGCCCCTGAGCCACCTCGCTCTCGCCGGGCCGGCGCTTCTGTCTGACGATTAGCCCGAACAGGAACCAGGCCCCGAGCATGGCGGCTCCGGTCACGTACATGACCGAAAGACGTCCGTACGGCACAAGGAGCTGGCCGACGAGCCAAGGCAGGGTCATCGAACCGAGGCTGCCTCCGACCAGGAACGCCGAGCTGACCTGGCTGGTGATGGGCATACGCCTCTCGGCGAGGTTGAAGCTGCTGGCGATCATCGAGGCGATGGAGAAGCCGAACCCGATGGTGCCGATCCAGAGAGCTGGGATCGAGTCGGGAAGCATGACCAGGAGGGCCAGGCTCAACACCGCGCCGAGCAGGTCGAGCTGCAGCATGGCTCGCGGTGAGAGGCGCACTGCCAGGGGGATGGCGACGAGCCGCCCGACCACCAACCCGCCCCAGAACGCCGAGTTGATCACTCGAGCGGTGGTCCCGGAGCCGGTGGCCTCATCCGCGTACGTGTAGATCCAGCCGCCGAAGGCCAGCTCGGCTCCCATGTGCATGAAGAAGAACAGCGCGATCAGCCCGATCAACCAGGCGTAGCGACGGAGGACGCCCTGTCCGTCAGGGGTGGGTTGAGCGGCACCGGGGCTGTCCGGGCTGGGCAGCCTGGCCAGCCAGAAGGCGACCGGGACCATGAGCGCGGCAAGCAGCCAGAACGTGGTCGCCGCGTTCCCCGTGGCCACGGCGAAGCGGTCGAAGACCAGGGGGCCGATGAAGGCGCCCACCGCGAAGGAGAGGTGCAGAGCATTCATGTAGGGGGGAACGTCGGCCCGGTACAGCCACACGATGAGGGTGTTGCCCCCGACGTCCATCACTCCCAAGGCGACCCCGATCAGCGCGAACACCAGCATCAGCAGCCCCGGTGATCCCAACCAGGGCACGGTGAGGGTCAGCGGCGCCAGGATCAGCAGGGCGGTGGGCAAGACCCGGTTGCCAGCGATCCGTGCATACAGGCGCCCGGCCAGCAGCGAGCCTGCGATGTAGCCCAGCGAGTTGGCGGTGAACAACAGGGCGATCGTCTGGGTTGAGGAACGGCTCTGTGCCTGCAGGGCATCCAGGCTCGGCCCGATGCAGGTGAGCATGAGGCCCAGCAGCACGTAGGTGGCGTAGTAGCCAGCGGCGATCCGCAGCTTGCGGGCCTTCGGCAGCTGGGACGGCAGCGTGGCTCCTGGAGACATCTCGCGGCGCTCTCCACGGCGGCTTCGGGTGCGAGGGTGCCGGCCAGCGCTCCGGCCCGCGGTGAGGTTGACGAGTCTCACTGTCGCGTCACAAGAGCCAGACGACACCCCGCAGCGGTTCGTCCGCCGTCGTGGTCACTGCTGCTTTGATCGTGTGGGAACAAGTCTCGGGTCGGGGTCGGTCAGATGCCGCATCTAGACGCCGCTCGACCACCCACACTTGGTCTCGGGAAATGCCGAGGTGGGGAGTAGTCGCCGCCGACCGTCGAGGGGGGCTGGAGGCCGATGGCTGCCGCCGCGGCGGCCCAGCCCGCGTCCGTCTCGGCTTCAATGCGGGCAAGGTAGCGGGAGGTGGTGGCGACGGTCCGGTGTCCGAGCAGCAACTGCACGTCCTCGAGCTGGCGCCGGTGGCGCCGCGGAGCTTGGCGGCGCTGTGGCGCAGCCCGTGGGGCGTCAGATGGCAGAGCCCAGCGCGGCGGGCATGCCTGTCGAGGTTCGCGGTGGAGGTGGATCGGCCCCGCGCGGCGCAGCCGATCTGATGTGTCCGTATGGCGCCCCCGGACGGACTCGAACCGCCGACGCAGGCCTTAGGACGGCCTCGCTCTATCCACTGAGCTACGGGGGCGCGGACCTCGATCGTACTCCACCTGCTGGGCAGGCTCTGGCGGTCACCGCCGTACAATCCGCGGCGATGGACTCCGACGCCACTCCCCTCCCCGATCTCGTGCTGTGGCGCTCGGACCGCTGCCACCTGTGCGAGGACACTGAGGCATTCGTCGCGGCGCTCCTCGCCGAGCGCGTAGCCGACGGGCGGGCCGTTCCGCGGCTCGTCCCGCGGCGGATCGCCGAGAACCCGGCAGTGGAGCGGGCGCTCTTCGAGCAGATCCCGGTCCTGGAGGTCGAGGGCCGCCGCCTCGCGCTGGCCGTCCGCTTCGGGCTGGTCCGGGCGTTCCTCGACGAGGCGTACGGCTGGTGAGCGGCTCCGACCTGACCCTGCTCGTGGCCTTCGGGGCCGGCCTGCTCAGCTTTCTCTCGCCGTGCGTCCTGCCCCTGGTGCCCGCCTACATCGGGCAGCTCACGGTCGTGGCGGTGGTCGGGCGGGCGAGCGCGGTCCCGTCGCGCTGGCTGGCGCTCCGCCACGCGGTGGCCTACGTGCTGGGGTTCGGCGCGGTCTTCACGCTCCTGGGCGTCACTGCCACCTTCGTCGGCGGGCCGCTCGCCGACTACCTGCCATCGCTGCGGACGATCGGCGGGGTCGGGCTCATCGTCCTGGGCCTCAACCTGGCCGGGATCCTGCGCATCCCCGCGCTCGACCGGACCTGGCGCCCCCTGGAGGCCGGGGCGGCGGGCGCGATGGCCCGGCAGACCGGCACGGTCGCGTTCGCGTCGCCCGAGGGGACCGCTGACCCCGGGCTGGGCCGGCGACTCGGCGGGCGCCTCGTCGGGGGGCGTGGCGGGGTCCTCGCTTCCTTCGGGCTCGGAGTTGTCTTCGCCGTCGGCTGGAGCCCTTGCATCGGGATCATCCTGGGGGGGATCCTGACCATGGCGGCCTCGTCCGGGACGACCCTCCAGGGCGGCCTCCTCCTCCTGGCCTACACGCTCGGCCTGGGCGTCCCGTTCGTCGTGCTGGGAATCATCTACGACCGGGCCCCGACCCTTGTGCGGCCGCTGGTGCGCCACGGCCGCGTCGTGAGCCTCGTCGGCGGGCTCCTCGTGTCGATCATCGGCGTGTTCATGGTCATGGACTGGCTCAGCGTCCTGTCCCGCCTCGCCCCGGGCATCTGAGGGGCGCGTGGCCGTCCCCCCTTCCGACCCGCCCGAGGCGCGGCGCGGCCTCGTCGGGCCGTTCACCGGCCGCCAGCTCGCGACCGCGCTCGTCGTCGTCTTGGCCGCGGCAATCGTCCTGGTGGTCGCGACGCAGCCGCTCGTGGCGCCCGGCGCGACGCAGCCGCCGGTCGATCCGCGCGCGACGCAGTACCTGGTCGGCTCCGCCGGCGAGGGCCTTCGCGTCGGCGATCGCGCGCCCGAGCTGGAGATCGCCGGCCCCGGCGGCTCCCCCTCTCCCCTCCGCGACCTGGACGGGGCCCCGGTCCGACTGGCCGACCTGCGCGGCCGGCCCGTCTGGATCACCTTCTGGGCGAGCTGGTGCCCGCCCTGCCAGGCCGAGACGCCGACGATCAGGGACCTCGCAGCGGCCTACGCCCCGCAGGGCCTGGCGGTCGTGGGGATCAGCGTCCAGGAGGCGACCGAGGACGACGTCCGGGCCTACGCCGCGAAGTACGAGCTGCGGCACACGATCGCGGCCGACCTCGCCGGCGACGTCTTCCGGCGCTACCGGGTCTTCGGACTGCCCACCCAGTACTTCCTCGACGCGGATGGGATCATCCGCTCCATCGTCCAGGGCCCGGTCACGCCCGCGAGCGCCGCCTCGAACCTGGCGCTGCTGGGGCTGGCGGCACCGGCGGATTCGCGCTGAGGCGACCCCTGGTCGAGTGGGCGCGGTCGCCGGGCGATCCTCCCAGAAGCCCCCCAGGAGATCCTTACGACGGATGCCGACGCGCGCCGTCGGCAGGGGCGTGCGTGGGCGTGCGTGGTCGTCGCCGGCGACCTTGTCAACGACCCTGCGGGAGACGCTTCTGATCGGATCCGGGGGCCGGGAGTTGGCGTACGGTCGTCCACACGCGCAATTGACCGGGTGGAGGCGGCGAGCGGCGCCGATGCGCGTCCCAGGCTAGGCGAGCGGCTCCCAAGCGAACCGGTCGCGCTCTGCGACGAGGCGGCCGACCGGCCGGCGCAGCTCGTGGGAGAGGACCACCGTCCAGCGCTCCTCCGCGGCCCTGGCGAAGAGGGTGGCCTTGCGGGCGACCGAGTCGAGCGGGAAGTCGTCGAAGGCCGGGATCCAGCGGGGGTTGGCCGACCACGGGCGCATGGCGATGTCCCCGAAGAACGCGAGGGTCGCACCCGGCGTCCGGACGACGACCGCCTGGTGGCCGGCGGTGTGGCCGCCGGTCGGGACGACCGCCACCCCGGGGAGCAGCTCCACCTCGCCGTCGGCCGCGCCCTCGGCGCCCCAGGCGCGCACGAGGCGGAGCTCGGGCTGGTCGTAGGAAGCGACGATACGCGGGTTCTCGGAGAGGGCGATCTCCCACTCGGCGCGCTGGGCCACGATCCGCGCCCGCGGGAAGGCGCGGGTCCCGTCGGCGCGCAGCAGGCCGCCCGCGTGGTCGTAGTGGAGGTGGCTCAGGGCGACCACGTCAACCGTCGCCGGGCCGAAGCCGGCCCGCTCCAGGGCCGGGACGATCGGCTCGCCGTCGAGGCTCCGCCACGCTCGTCCCCGCTCGTCGAGCCGCTCCCCGATCCCCGTCTCCACCAGGACGCGGCCGGCCGGCGTCTCCACGAGAAGGCAGTTCAGGGCCTGCAGGAGGCGGTGCTGCTCGTCGAGCTCGTCGGCGACCAGCTTCCCCCACAGCACCCGGGGCGCCGGGCCGAAGAGGGCCCCCGCGTCGGAACGGAATGTGCCTGCCTGGACGAGCGCGGCGCGGGTCCCCCCGCCGAGATCCGCCGACCAGGCGACGGCGTCGTTGAGCGCCACCGGCGGTCAGCCCTTCCCGGGGAGCTTCCGGCGGGCGTCGAAGTCGCGGTGGAACGCCGAGGCGGTCGGCTGGCTCTGTCCCTGGTACTTCGAGCCGAGCTCGGACGTGCCGTAGGGACGCTCGACCGGGCTCGACATCCGGAAGAAGCTGATCTGCCCGATCCGCATCCCGGCGTAGAGGGCGATGGGGAGGTTGGCCACGTTGCTCAGCTCGAGCGTCAGGGTGCCCTTCCAGCCCGGGTCCACGTAGCCGGCCGTGGAGTGGATGAGCAGGCCGAGACGGCCAAGCGAGCTGTTGTGCGTCGAGATGAACGAACGGGACACGAGGAACATCCCGCGCGGCGACGCGACCTGGATGCATCGAACGGGCACCGATGCAACCTCACGAACGTCGGCGATCGCACGGAAGCGATGAAAGCGAGCGTCCGCGACCTTCTGGCGGACCAGCTTGCGGGCGACCCGGAACACCGGGCGATCCGGCGTGAACTTCACCCGGTACTTCGGCCCATGGTCGACGCCATTCAGCTTCGCCCTGCCGGTCGACTTGACCGGCCGGAACCCGAGGCTGGCGGCGAGCTCGACGACAGCGTCCGCGAGGCCCTCGTTCGTGCTGGTGAACTCGCAGCGGCCGGCCACGTCATCGACGAACCCGTCGGTGTCCATGAGACCCTGGAGGAGCGCCATGCGCTGACCGGTTCCAGCTTCCAGGTACGCCCGCGGGACGTACTTGCCGTCGAGCATCCCGAGGTTGCGGAGGCGGCTCGAGAGCGACCCGTTGCGGCCGTACCGCCCGGTCGTCGCATCTCGCGTGTGGCCTGCTTCACCGATCCGGTACAGGTGTCTGCCGTAAGCCAACCTCCGGACCGTGAACCCGTCGCCGCTGACCTGGGCCAGGACCTCCTCGTCGTAACAGGTGATCTCCGCCTTCGTCGTCGTCCCGTCGCCGAGCCATGCGCCCAGGGTGTACGGCTCGATGGGCAGGTCCAGGCGGGCCGGGTACTGTGCCGGGCCAGCGAGCGGCACGTGATGATTACGCTCGTCGCGGACGGACAGCGTACGGGCGATCTCGTCCGTCGTCCGGATGGCCGCGCGGACCCGCGCATGGCGGCGTCCGTTCTTGTCGACGGTCAGCCACTGGTGGGAGGCATCGGCGACGACGCGGGTTCCATCGGAGAAGTAGACCTCGCGACATGGACGCCCCAGCATCGGAGGTGTCACAGCGACCACCGCTGTCGGAGCTCCTGTCTCATCGAAGACGCTGTCGCCGGGGACGAGGTCGCCCATCGTTCGCCAGCCGAGCGGCGTCGGGACAGGGGTGTCGAGTGCAAGCGCCTTCCCCTCGAGCCTTGCGACGAGGTCCGTGGGCAGCTCCACCCATTCGATCGTCTGCCCGAGGACGAACTCGCCCGGGTGGAGGATGAACGCCTCGTCGTCGCGGACGCCCAGCAGCTCAGTCAAATCCGGCTGCGCCTCGCGCGGGTCGATGTAGGCGTAGCGGTTGTTGCGGAAGACCCGAAAGCTGCGGTCCAGGTGGAGGTCGACTGACGAGGGCTGGAGGTCGGCCGGATCGTAGGGCTCGATGCGGATCCGGCCCGCCTCGAGCTCGGCGCGGATGTCGCGGTCGGCGAGGACGCTCACGGCCGCCGGGGCTCCATGGCGGGCTCGCGCTCCGCGTAGAGCGAGTCGACCTCGCGCTTGAGGGTCTCGAGGTCCTCGAACGACTGGTAGACGCTGGCGAAGCGGATATAGGCAATCTGGTCGAGCGCCCGCAGCTGCTCCATGGCGAGCTCACCGATCCGCGAGGATTCGACCTCGGTCGCGCCGGCCGCCCGCAGGATCGCCTCGATCTCGTCGGCGGCCCGGTCCGCGGCTCCCTCGGACACCGGGCGGCGCGTCAGCGCCTTGCGGATGCCGGCGGCGAGCTTGTCGCGGTCGAACTCCTGGCGGGTGCCGTCCCGCTTGACGACCACGAGGCGGGCCGCCTCCATCCGCTCGTAGGTCGTGAACCGGGCTCCGCAGCTGACGCACTCCCGGCGGCGCCGGATGGTCGCCGCCTCGTCGAGGTCCCGCGAGTCGACCACCCGCGTGTCGCGCTCCTCGCACGTGGGACAGCGCATTCGTCCTCCGGACGCCCAGACCACTAGATCTTGTGGCCTGGGCGGACGATACCACGACATACGGTGGGTCGAGGACCATCCGCGCCGGTCGGATTCGGCCGTTCAGTCCCTCCGCCGCCGGTCGCTGTACCAGCCCCCGGCCTCGGCGCGGCCGGACCGCAGGCCGGCGGCGATGGAGGTCAGGGCCTCGCCCGCGTGGAGCAGGTTCAGGTAGCCGCGCTTGATCGACGTCTGCCCCTCCAGCTCCCGCGGCCGGCCCGCCGCAACGCCGAGGAGGGCGCAGCCGTGCTGGACCGTCTCGACGGACCGGGCCGCCCGGTCGATCTCCTCCGCCATGCGCGCGCACAGGGCGGCCAGGGCCGCAGGCGGGGCCAGGGCATCCACCTCCACCCGCATGGCCGCCAGGGTTTCGAGGAGCTGCGGGAGCACCTCGTCGACCGTGGCCGGGGCGTCGTGCCGGCGGCGGACGCGGTCGATGCGCTCGGCGCCGCCGGCGATGGCGACGGCCGCGCGGCCTGCCAGCGCCGCCCCGTCGCGGCGGAATGTCTCGTCCCCGCGGGCCACGGCGACGACGCGCGCTGCCCGGCGGAGCACGTAGGCGAAGGCGACCGCGAGGAGAACGAAGAGGGCCAGCGACGCGATGGCCACGACCTGGGTCACGCTCGTCGACCCGTCAGGTTCCGCGTGCGCGGAGGGCGGCGACGACTGCCGGGACGAC
>Ga0299915_10001158_pt1 | contig 19491 bp, 19 predicted proteins | sample RVTome_13_FD_200263 | JGI IMG/M metagenome (GOLD analysis project Ga0299915, IMG submission 200263) | Soil microbial communities from uranium-contaminated site in the Upper Colorado River Basin, Wyoming, United States - RVT92D227 (version 2) ... | reverse complement strand
AATACGACGGCCGAGGTCAAAGCGGAAAGCGATATCTGCTGCACATCGGCCAACGCCTTGCGGGTCGTCGAAAGCCTGCCCGACCCGGAGATCCTTTTTGTCCCCGACAAGAACCTGGCCGCTTTTATCGCCCGGAAGTCAAGCAAGCGCGTCATCGCCTGGGACGGTTACTGCTGGGTTCACCATCGGCTGAAGCCAGCGGACTTCCAGGACAAGAAGGCCCGCTATCCGGACGCCGAGGTCTGGGTCCATCCGGAGTGCCCGCCCGAGGTCATCGACCTCGCCGACCGCGTTCTGTCGACCGGGCAAATGGTCGCCGAGGCGGGGAAGACGACCCGGAGCGAGGTCATCATCGGGACCGAGGCGACCATGGTTCACCGCCTCCGGCGCGAAAACCCCCGCGTCCTTTTCATCCCGGCCAAAGAGGCCGCCCTGTGCGCCAATATGAAGGTCCTGACGCCCGAAAAGGTCCTCCGCGCCCTCGAGGAGGACGTGTATCATATTCAGGTCCCCCCGGAAATCGCGGCCCGGGCCCGGGGGGCCATCGAAGCCATGATCCGGATCTAACCCTCAAGGAGGATTTCATGAGGAAGATGACCGAAGAGAACGTCAAGGCTGCGTTGGCCGGCGAAAGCCAGGCCCATATCAAGTACCTGGCCTTTGCCCACAAGGCCACCGTCGACAAGCTCCCGAATATCGCCCGCGCTTTCCAGGCCGCCGCTTTCTCCGAACAGATCCATGCTCTGAATCATCTCAAGACCCTCGGCGGCATCGGAACGACGGCCGACAACCTGGGCGGCGCCCGGGCCGGGGAGAACTTCGAGGTCGAAGAGATGTACCCGGCGTATATCAAGGTGGCTGAGGCTCAGGGCGAGAAAACCGCCGTCACGTTCCTCAACTATGCGTTCGCGGCGGAGAAGGTCCACGGCGTGATCTACAAAAAAGCCCAGGAGTCCGTCGCCCAGGGCCAGGATCTCCCCGCGAGCCCGATCCACGTCTGCGGCGTCTGCGGCTTCACAATGGAAGGGATAGCCCCGGATAAGTGTCCCGTCTGCGGCAGTCCCAAGGAGAAGTTCACGACCTTCTGAGCTCGATGCCCCGTCTTCCTCGCGCGGCGGGGGAGACGGGATTTCTCTTTTCGCTCGGCTTCTTCTATAATTGACAGGGGACGGGGGTGGCCCCGCGGGAGGCCCGGATGATCGACGCCAATCTCAAAACCCAGGACATCCTGGCCGTGGCCATTGAGTCCGAAGTGGACGCGGCGGCGTTCTATACGAAACTCCAAGAACGCGTGACGAACGAGGTCCTGCTCCAAAAACTGAAATTCCTCGCCTTTGAGGAGGTCAAACACCGCCAGGTTCTCGAGAAGCTCTTCGGTCAGAGGTTCCCGGGCCTGCCGGTCGCGCCGCCCGAGGGCGTTCGTCTGCCCAAACTGGGCGGACTGCTCACGGAGGACCTGACGGTCTTCCTTCTCTTTGAGGCCGCTCTGAAGGCGGAGGAGTCGTCGGAAGAGTTCTATAACGACGCGGCGAAGGCCGTCACGGATGGGGCCGGGCAGCGGATCCTGGCCTACCTGGCCCGGGTCGAGAGGAGCCACCAGGCGATCATCAGGTCCGAGGTCGACCTCCTGCGCCGTTTTCCGGACTACTACAAAGTCTCCGATTTCCACCTCGGGCAGGATATGTTCAACATCGGACCCTGACATCCCGCCGACGGCGGGACGCGCTCGTCGTGCGCCTCGCTCCGGGGCCGCCGCCCCCGGGAAGCGCGCCGCTTCCGAGCGCAGGGAGTGGAGAGCATGAGATCAGCTTGGCGGATCGGCCGGATCGCCGGCATCGACATCTATATCGATTCGAGCTGGCTCCTTATTTTCGTCCTCTTCACCTGGTCGTTGGCCGGGAATTTCTTCCCCCGCAGCTATCCCGGTTGGGCGCCGGCTCTCTACTGGGTCGTCGGAGCCGTGACGAGCCTCCTCGTCTTCGCCTCCGTCCTGGTCCACGAGCTGGCCCATTCCCTCGTCGCCCAGCGACAAGGCGAGAAAGTCTCGCGAATCACCCTTTTCATTCTCGGCGGCGTGGCCCAGATCACGGAGGAACCCAAGGAGCCCCTCCAGGAATTCGCCATGGCCTTTGTCGGCCCGCTCACAAGCTTCGGGTTGGCCGGCGTCTTTTTCCTTGTCTCCTTCTTTCTCTCACCTCTCAGCCGGCCCCTCCATGCGGCGGCCTTTTATCTGGCCCTCATCAACGCCGGGCTCGGCGTCTTTAACCTCCTCCCGGGCTTCCCGCTGGACGGCGGCCGGGTCCTCCGGTCCATCCTCTGGAAGGCGACCGGGAGCCGGAAGAAGGCGACGCGCGTCGCTTCGGCCATCGGCCAGGGGTTCGCCTTCCTCTTCATCTTCTTCGGCATCCTGCGGATCCTGCGGGGCGACATCGGCGGGCTCTGGCCTATCCTCATCGGTTGGTTCCTCCACAACGCGGCCGTGCGGAGCTATGAGCAGGTCGTGGTCCGCTCGGCCCTGCAAGGCCTGACCGCCGGGGACCTCATGACCCGGGACTTCGCGACCGTGCCGGAGGGGCTCCCCGTCCAGACGCTGGTCGACGACTACATCCTCAAGCGGAAGGAACGCGTGTTCCTCGTCACCGGCGACGGCGGCCTGAGGGGGATCGTCTGCCTCGAGGACGTCAAGGGGACTCCCCGTGAGCGCTGGCCGAAGACGTCCGTGGGCGAGATCATGACCCCGCGGGATAAGCTCATCGCCGTCACCCCGGACGCCGACGGAAATAGCGTCCTGGCCAGTCTGGCTTCCCGTAATGTCCACCAGGTTCCCGTCCTGGAGGGCGACCGCGTCGCGGGCATCATCTGCCGGAACGATGTCCTTAAAGTCCTCCAGCTTCGTTCCGACCTCGGGGTCTAGGAGAGGACCGTGAAGAGCGCCCGCGAACGGATCGGCCAGATCCTTTCCATCCTCGCCGCGACCTATCACGCGAGTCGGACCGCCCTCCAATTCGCCACTCCGCTTCAGATCCTGGTAGCGACGATCCTGTCCGCGCAGTGCACGGACGAAAGGGTGAACAAAGTTACGCCGGCCCTCTTCGCCAAGTACCCGACGGCCGCGGCCTTTGCCGCCGCCCGCCGGGCGACGCTGGAGAACGAGATCCGGTCCACGGGCTTCTTCCGCAACAAGGCCAAGTCCATCATCGGGGCGGCCCGCAAGATCGTCAGCGACTACGGCGGCCGTGTCCCCGACACCATGGCCGAGCTCCTGACGCTCCCCGGGGTGGCGCGGAAGACGGCCAACATCGTTCTATCATCGGGCTACGGGAAGGCCGAGGGGATCGCCGTGGACACCCATGTCCGGCGTCTTTCCCAGCGGCTCGGCCTGAGCCGCCAATCGAACCCCGATAAAATCGAGCGCGACCTTTTGGCCCTCGTGCCGCGGGAAGACTGGCTCGACTTTAATTATATGCTCGTCAACCACGGCCGGGCGATCTGCCGGGCCCGCGGCCCGAAATGCCCCGAATGCCCGCTCCGAACACTCTGCCCGTCGGCCAAAGCCTTCATCGCCGCGGCCAGGAACAAGGAACAGGCGGCTTAGAGCGAGGCGGCTCTTGATCAGGGAAGCGCTCCTTTACACCCCCCGGCCCGGAGGGAAGGTCCTCTGCGCCCTATGCGCCCACCGCTGTCTTGTCTCGCCCGGCAAATTCGGGGTCTGCGCGGTGCGCGAGAACCGGGACGGGAAACTCATGACCCATGTCTATGGCGAAGTCTGCGCCGCTCACGTCGACCCGATCGAAAAAAAGCCGTTCTATCACTTCCGGCCGGGCACGACCTCCCTCTCGATCGCCACCGTGGGCTGTAACTTCAAGTGCGGCTTCTGTCAGAATTGGCAGATTTCGCAGGCCGCCCGTGAAAGCCGGGCCGCCTTCCGCGGCCAGAAGCTGCCCCCGGCCGAGGTCGTCCGGGAAGCGGTCGAGCGGGGCTGCGCGAGCATCTCCTATACCTACACGGAGCCGACGATCTTCTTCGAGTACGCCTACGACACGGCGCGGCTGGCCAAGGAAGCCGGCCTGGGCAACAACTTCGTCACGAACGGCTATATGACCGCTGAAGCGCTGCGGCTCGTCCAGCCATATCTCGACGCCGCGAACGTCGACCTCAAGGCCTTCCGCGACGCCACCTACAAAAGGGTCTGCGGGGCGCGACTCGAGCCGGTGCTGGCGACGATCCGCCTGATGCGCGAGCTTGGGGTCTGGGTCGAGGTGACGACCCTCGTCGTCCCCGGGCTCAATGACTCGGACGCGGAGCTTCAGGAGATCGCCGCTTTCCTCGCCGGGGTCGACCGCGATATCCCCTGGCACATCAGCCGGTTTCATCCCGATTACAACTACACGGAGGCGCCGCCGACTCCCATGGCCACGCTTGAGAAGGCCTCAGAAACCGGGAAGGCCGCCGGCCTCCGTTATGTCTATATCGGCAACGTGTTGGGCCAGGGCGAAGACACCGTCTGCGCGAAGTGCGGGCGTGCCCTCATCCGCCGGCATGGATTTTTCGTCAAGGAGAACCGTGTGACCGACGGCCGCTGCCCGGATTGCGGGACCCCGCTCGCGGGTGTTTTTAAATAGGTCAGCTCTCGGATAACAGGGAATCTGGATTCCGCCCGCCGTTCTGGGCCTCCCCAGAGGGCACGGCCGCCCGCCCCATTTGGGTTATAATGGGGACATGCCGCGGTACGAGATCCTCCCTCACCCGGCGGACGGGAAATTCCGGGCCTATGGCCGGACTCTCGAGGAGGCCTTCGGGAACGCGGCGCTCGCGACGGCCTCGCTCATGTGGGACTGGAAGACAGTTCAGCCGCGGTTCCCCGTTTCCGTCCACATATCGGGGAAGGACCGCGAACAGCTCCTCGTGAAGTTCCTGAACGAACTCATCTATCTCTTCGAGACCCGGGATTTCGTGATCGCCGCGGCGGAGGATGTTCATATCGAGAACCGGGACGGCGCTTGGACGCTCAAGGCCGTTTTCCGTGGCGACGACCTGGCCGCGGGATACGAGGTCCACGGCCTGGTTAAAGCCGCGACCTATAACGAACTGCAGATCGAGGAAGACGGCGGCTTCGCCATCCAGGTCGTCGTCGACATGTGAGGAACGCCATGGAGATCCGTAAGGTCGATGACAACATCTGGGAAATCCCCCGCGAGGGCGCGATGCGGGTGCCCGCGCGCATCTTCTCCTCGGCCAAGCTCCTGGAGCAGGTCAAGCGCGACCTCACCCTGACTCAGGCGCGGAACGTCGCCTGCCTGCCCGGCATCCTGCGGATGTCCTATGTCATGCCGGACGCCCACCAGGGATATGGCTTCCCGATCGGGGGAGTCGCCGCCTTCGGCCTCGAGGACGGCATCATCTCGCCGGGCGGCGTCGGCTACGACATCAACTGCGGGGTGCGGATGCTCCGGACCGATTTCCGGGAGGCCGACATTTCGGCCAAGCGCAAGGAGCTCCTGGCTGAGATCTTCAAGGAAGTCCCGGCGGGCGTCGGCAAGGGCGGCGTCACCAAGCTCAGCCGCGGCGTCCTCAAGGAGCTCCTGGTCAAAGGCGCGGCCTGGGCCGTGGAGAACGGCTACGGGACGAAGGAGGACCTCGAACGGACCGAAGAGGGCGGCCGCATGGCCGACGCGGACGCGTCCGGCCTTTCCGACCGGGCCCTCGAGAGGGGCATTCCGCAGCTCGGCACCCTCGGCTCGGGCAACCATTTCCTCGAGTTCCAGAAGGTCCAGGAGATCTACGACCCGGCCGTGGCGAAGGCGTTCGGACTCGAGGAGGTCGGCCAGGTGACGGTCATGATCCATTGCGGGAGCCGCGGACTGGGCCACCAGGTGGCGACGGACTTCATCGAGCACATGGAGAACACGCTGGGGACGGCGGGCCTCCCCGACCGCGAGCTCGTCAACGCCCCGTTCAAATCCGAGCTGGGCCAGCGGTATTACCGGTCGATGTGCGCCGCCGTCAACTACGCCTTCGCCAACCGTCAGATGATCGCCCACTGGGTCCGGGACGTCTTCGCCCGCGTTCTGGGTGGCGCGCGGGGCATGCGCCAGGTCTACGACGTCTGCCATAACGTGGCCAAGGTGGAGACCCACGTTATCGGGGGAGCGGAGAAACGGCTCTGCGTTCACCGCAAGGGCGCGACCCGCAGCTTCGGGCCCGGACGGCCGGAGGTCCCCCCGGCCTATCGCGGCGTCGGCCAGCCGGTCATCATCCCGGGGAGCATGGGCACGGCCTCCTACATTCTGGTCGGGACCAAGGAGGCGGAGGAGCTGAGCTTCGGCTCCACGGCCCACGGGGCGGGCCGGGCCATGTCGCGGCACGAAGCTCTCAAGCGTTTTCGGGGCGAGCAGATCCGGGACGACCTGGCCCGGCAAGGCATCGAGCTGCGGTCGACGAGCTGGAAGGGAGTCGCCGAGGAAGCGGCCGGGGCCTATAAGGACGTCGACGAGGTCGTCCGCGTTTCCAACGCCGTCGGGCTCGGCCGGCTCGTGGCCCGGGTCGTGCCCGTGGGCGTTATGAAGGGCTGAAAGAGGCGGACCGGCCGTGACCCCGCGCTTCACCTGCGACTGGATCTTCAACATCCTCGTCGTCCTCAGCGACGGCAAAGTCGTTTGCGGCTGCGCCGACCCGAACGGCGAACGCCCGCTGGGGACGCTGGCCGAGAGTTCGCTCCATGGGATCTGGCGCTCGGACAAGGTCAAGGAGATCCGGCGCGGCCTCAACGCGGGCTATTCCCCGTTCTGTCTCCCCTGCGGGCTCAAGAAGCCGCTCCCGGAAAACGTCCCGGCGCCCGAGCGTCCGGTCGACCTCGAGGTCCTGCCCCGCATCTTCCTCGAGCCCACGGTCTGCTGCAACCTCTCGTGCTTCGAGGCCGTCTGCTCCCACGAGTCGGGGATCATCCACACCCGGACGCGGACATTCTTTCCGCCCGACGAGTTCCGGCGGGTCGTCGACGAGGTCGGTCCGCGTCTCGTGCGGCTCGATTTCTTCAACTACGGCGACCCCTTCGTCCATCCCCAGGCCGTGGAGATGGTCGAGTATCTCAAAAGCCGCTTTCCCCGGGTTTATCTTTATACGAGCACCAACGGCCTGATGCTCGACGAGCCGAAAATGCGCCGCCTCGTCGCCGCCGGCTTGGACGAGATCACCTTTTCCGTGGACGGCGCGGACCAGAAGACTTACGAAAAATACCGGCGGGGCGGCGACTTCGCCAAGGTCCTGGACATCATGCGGGCCTTTGTCCGCCTGCGGAACGAGGCGGGCCGCGAGGTCCCCTTCATCAACTGGCGCTACATCATCTTCAACTGGAACGACGGCCGGAGGCAGATGGCCGCGGCGCGGCGTTTGGCGGAGACGATCGGGGTCGACCGCTTTAATTGGGAAATCACGGACCACCCGGCCGCGGCGAAGTCGGAAAGGTACCAGCCGGGGACGGCGGCTTGGCGGAAGATCTTCTATGAGATCTGGGACTCGAGCCAGATCGGTTCGGCGCTGCGGCGGAAAAGATATGCGGCCGACATCCGGCCGCGCGAGCCTCTGATCTTGCAGCGCGCGGGCGAGCCCGTCCGAACCATCGTGCGGGTAAAGAATACCGGCGGCGCCGTCTGGCTCGCCACGTCCTTTTCAGGCCGCCGGCTCGTGCGGCTCGGGGCGCAACTCCATGACGACGGCGGACGGCTCCTTGACCGGGATTTTGCGCGGGCCTTCCTCCCGGGGCCGCTGAAGAGCCGCAAGACCGCGGAGGTCGTTCTCGAGGTCCCCCCCGCGCCCGGGCCGGGTCTCTATCGGCTCAAGTTCGACCTGGTCGCCGAGGGGGTCGACTGGTTCGAGAATGGAGGGTCGCCCGTCGTCTGGCGCCCCTTTGTCGTCCAGGGCTAGAGGCCGCTCGACAAAGGGCCTTGACGGGAACTTCGCCGGACGGGGGAAAGGGCCTCATCTTGACGCGTTAGGGACTTGGGGGGACGATCGTCAAGAGGTCGAGACAAAGCCGCCAGCGGCCGGCAAGCGCTTTCCGCCAAACCCTGAGGTAACTGAAGGCGATTTCCGCCGGCTGATCGCCGAAGCCTGTTATCGTCCCCGTCCCGTACGAATATCCCAGGTCGCCCGACACGGAAACTTCCGCGCTGCCGGGGACCAGGGTCACCCGCGCCTTGGATTCGGCCAGCTTGGCTTTGACTTCGTCCCTGCCGAGGATGGGGAACTCGCCTTCGAGGTAGAGTCGGATATCGTCGGACCCTTCATGGAGATGAGCCGCCGCATACCCCACCGCCTCGACGCGGGAGGAGAACGACTCGTCCCGTCTGACGAGCGTTCGCCTTTCTCGAGCCCGCTCGACCGGCGAAAGCGCGGCCCTGTTTCCGGCGGGAAGCAGCCGCACGAGGTCCGGCCGGACGGCCGTCTCCGATACGGGGTGACTGATGCCCCCGTCGATCAGCACTTTCCAGACCCCGTCCTTCTCCCTTCCCCAGACAGTAACATAATGACCGCCGCCGGGAGCGCCCTCATAATCGCGGGTGGGCTTGATCCGGTAGGGCCCTGACGTCCAGCCCAGGTCCCCGGCCGCCGAAACTTCGGCCACAACCGGTTCCCAGGTCAGGACGGCGGGGTAGTCGGGAGGCATTTTTTCGTAGACCGGCCGGCCGAGGGTGGGCGTCGACCGAAGCACGATCGCTTGCGGCGCGAAGTTGGCCAGGAATGCCGCCCGGATGCCCTTCGCGTCCGAGAGCTTGGAGAAAGCGCGCTCGGCGTTGATCAGGGAATCCAGGTCCCGCTCGGGCTTATCCGTCTGGGGCTCCGCGGCGATCCCAGCGCCCGCGATGAGAAGAATGATGACCATGGATAAGGTGCTCTTCGGCATGGGTAAACCTCGGTCCGATTGTCTCCAGAATATTATAAGGATTATCCACGGCGCCGTCGAATGAGGGGCGTCAGCCGCTCGGCCGACGACCGGCCGCGTCCCGCCCCGGCGAGGGGCCGGCGGCGGTTGACATTTCCGGCCGCACCTTCTATGTTTAGGGCCGCTCCTATGAAGGTCCTCCTGGCCGGGTTCAACATCGACGCGGATGTCATCGCGGAACTCCGGCGGACGGCGCCGGAGCGCGCGGATGTCACGCCCGAAACGTTGTCCGCCGCCTACGCGCGCATCTCGCGGAACCCGCGGCCGGTCGACGAGCTGCGGGCCGAGGCGCGGGCCGAGGTCGAGCGGGCGCGGCGTTCCAACCAAACCATCATTTTCAAGATGGGGCACCACTCGGTGGCCGAGCACGCCGTCTTCAACTTCGACCTCATCGGCCTGAGCCGGCTGGCCATCGAGGAGGTCGAGCGCTTCCGCCTTTGCTCCTACACCGAGAAATCGCAGCGCTACATCACCTTGGGCGACGATTTCGTCGTCCCGGCCGAGGTCCGCGAGGCGGGCCTGGAGCGGCTCTTCGTGGACACCGTGCGTCTGCAGAACGCGTTCTACCATCGGCTGTACGAGCGGCTACGGCCCTCTATCCTGGCCAAACATCGCGATCTCGCCGCCGAGCCCGGCAACCAGGCCGTCCTCGACGGCTGGGCCAAGGAAGACGCCCGCTATGTGGCGAGCCTGGCCACGGAGGGCCAGCTCGGGATGACGATCAATGCCCGCAACCTCGAGCTCCTCATCCGGCGCTTCGCGGCCAAGGAACTGGCCGAGGTCCGCGAGCTCAATACGCGGATCTACGCTTTGGCCAAGGACGTCGCGCCCTCGATCGTCCTGTTCACCGACCCGACCCCGTTCGATGCGAAGACCTACGCCGAAGTGGGGGAGGAGGCGGAGAGGTCGCGTCCGCGGGCCGGAAAGCGCCGCGCGGGCGGGCGCCCGACGCGGGCCGCCGACGTCCGCCTCGTCGACGCGACGCCGGAGGCCGACCTCAAGGTCTTAGCCGCGCTGCTTCATACGGTGACCGCGCGGCCCTATGGGGACGTTCTGGAGGAGGCCCGGCGTCTCCCGCCGGCGCGGAAGAAAAACCTCTTCAAGGCGGCTCTGCGGCGGATGGAGTTCTATGATTTTCCGCCGCGCGAGTTCGAACACGCGGCTTTGACCCTTGAACTGGTCGTCTCGGCGTCCTGCTTCGCCCAGCTCAAGCGCCACCGAATGGCGACATTGACGTGGCAGCCCTACGACCCCGCCCTTGGTGTTACGGTTCCGCCGTCCGTGGCCGAGGTCGGAGCCGAAGGGGAATTCCGCGAGGTCATCGAGCGGACCGAAGCCGCCTACGCCAGCCTCAAGAAGGCCTGCGGCGCGGCCGCGGCCTACGTCCTCACCAACGCCCACCGGCGCCGGGTCCTGCTCCATCTCAACGCCCGGGAGCTCTATCATCTCTCCCGCCTGCGCGAAGATGAGACGGCGCAGTGGGACATCCGGGCTGTGACGGCGCGGATATCCGCGCTGGCGCGACGGGTCATGCCGCTTGCGGGATTGCTCTTGGGGGGCAAGGACGCGTATCCGGACCTCTACGAACGGGTTTTCGGCGTGCGTCCGTCCCTCGCCCCGCCCCGGTTCCTCAAATGAAGAGGGGACGTGCGAAAGGCCCGTCGACGGCGCGGAGAAGGCTCAGCTCGATTCCCTCGGCCGTGTCGGGGGACCGGTAAGCTCGGGACCCCTCAGTCGCGGGCGACGAGCTTGTAGAACCGGATCTTACCGATCTTCAGGACGAATTCTTTCCTGGCGGAGACGTCGAGCCGGGCCGCGATGTCCGTGACGCGCTCGCCGTCGAGGTAGAGCCCGCCCTGGCCGATGAGCCGCTTGGCCTCGCCCCGCGAGGGGATGAGGCCGAGCCCGACGAGCGTCGCGACGAGCTCGAGCGAGGCCGCGCCGCGTTCCGGCCGCGGGAGGACCTTTTCCTCGATCTCGGAGGGGAGGTCCTTCTTTCTGAAGACACGCTCGAACTCGGCCGCCGCCTCGTCCGCCGCCGCGGCTCCCCAAAAATCGGTGATGAGGAGCTTGGCCAGGCCGACCTTGAGGTCGCGGGGGTTGCGCCGGCCGGCGGCCGCCTCGTTTTTCCAGGCTTCGATCGCCTCCTGCGGCACGTCGGTCAAAAGCTCATAGTAGCGGAACATGAGCGGGTCGGAAACGGACATGACCTTGCCGAAGATCTCGCCCGGCGGCTCGGTGATCCCGATGTAGTTGCCCAGGGATTTGCCCATTTTTTCGACCCCGTCCAGTCCTTCGAGGAGGGGGACGGTGATGACGACCTGGGGCTCCTGGCCGTATTCGCGCTGGATCTCGCGGCCGACGAGAAGATTGAACTTCTGGTCGGTGCCGCCCATCTCGATATCGCAACGCAGGGCGACGGAGTCGTAGGCCTGGTAGAGGGGATAAAGGATTTCGTGCATCGAGATGGGCAGGCCGCTTTTGAGCCGCTTCGCGAAGTCGTCGCGCTCCAGGATGCGGGCAACGGTGTATTTGGCGCAGAGCTTGATGACATCGGCGCTCGTCAGGGCGCCGAGCCAGCGGGAGTTGAAGTCAATGATCGTTCGTTGGCGGTCGAGGATCTTGTAGACCTGGGCTTTGTAGGTCTCCGCGTTGAGGGCGATCGTTTCGGGCGAAAGCGGCGGCCGGGTCGTGTTCCGGCCCGTCGGGTCGCCGATGAGGCCGGTGAAGTCGCCGATGAGGAAGATGACGTCATGCCCCATGTCCTGGAAGTGTTTCATCTTGCGGAGAATGACGGTGTGCCCGAGGTGGAGGTCGGGGGCGGTCGGGTCGAAGCCGACCTTGACCTTGAGCGGCCGTCCGTCGCGGCGGGAGCGCTCGAGCCGGGTCCGGAGCTCGTCCTCCTGGATGATCTCGGCGCAGCCCTTGCGCAGGTACGCCAGCTGTTCCTCGACGGGTTTGAACATGGTTACGGCCACTATAGACGATGGCCGGTGAAATGACAAGGGTCAGAGGATGAAGACCCGCCGGCCGCGAACCTCGAGCCGGCCGGCAAAAAAGAGGCGGACGGCTTCGGGGTAGATCCTGTGCTCCTCGACCAGGATGCGGGCCGCCAGGGTTTCTTCCGTATCGTCCTGGCGGACCGGGACCACCGCCTGGAGGATGATCGGGCCCATGTCGACTTCGGCCGCGACGAAGTGGACGGTGCAGCCCGAGAAGCGGACGCCCCAGTCGATGGCCTGCTGCTGGACGTGGAGACCCGGGAAGGACGGGAGCAGGGCCGGGTGGATGTTCATGATGCGGTGGACGAACCGCCCGCAGAAGCCGGGCGTCAGGATCCGCATGTAGCCGGCCAGGCAAATGAGGTCCGCTCCGCGCTTCTCAACTTCCGCGGCGGCCGCCGCGTCATAGTCCTCGCGCGTCGCGAAGGCCTTGGGGTCGAGATGGACGGCCGGGAGCCCTTCCTCGCGGGCGTAGAGGAGCCCGGGCGCGTCCGCCTTATTGCTCAGAACGAGGCCGACCTCGGCGTCGACCGTTCCGTCCTTGATCGCCCGGTGGATGGCCCGGAAATTCGAGCCCCGGCCGGACAGGAACACGGCGATGCGGCCGTGTTTCCCCGGGCTGCGGAAGGGCGTCTCCTTCATGGTCGTTCCCTTTCGTCAAAAGCGGATGGCCAGGCCGAAGCGGGCGCTCAGGCCGCCGAGGTCGAGGCGCGCGCGGCGGACCTCGCGAACCGTATCGCCGGCCGGTTCCTGGGGCCGGATCTCGATTTTGGCCTGCCACAGGTCATACTCGGGCAAGTACTCCTCGTAGGTGAAAAGCGGCCCCTCGAGTCCCTCCTTGGTCACGCCGTCGAGTTCCTCGACGACGGCTTCGCGGCCGCAGACTTCGAGGAAGAACGCCAGGGTCTCCGACGACCGATAGAAAAAGCCGAGCCCGCCGAGAAGGATCGTGCCCCGGCCGGAGGCCGTGATCGAGGTCGGATACACATACCGCTCGTCCGTTGTCTTTTGGAAGGTCTCCAGGTCGGCGTAATTGCCCCAGAGCCAGCCGCCGCCCGCCCGCGCATAGAGTGAGAGCCGGCGGCCCAGAGGCTGAAGATAATACGCGGAGAAGATCAAGGGAACGCCGTTCGCCTTGGCCGGCCGGCCGTTCGTCGACGTCTCGGCCGGTTTGCGCACGGTCAGGAAATTGTTCGACTCCGTGACGTCGTCGTAGAGATAACCCGAGGCGACACCGGCGCCCAGCCGCGGCGTGATCAGGACGAAGATCTCCGCTTCGAAGGTGAACCCGTTATGGACGGACGACGTCCGTTCGTCTTCGAGCGTCCAGGAATTCGCGGCGGCTTCTTTCTTCCGGAACTCACGCCAAGCCTGAAGCATCGACGTGATGTCCCCGGCGCGCACGGTGGCCAGCCCGCCGGATAGACGCAAGTCGACTTCTACGGCGAGCCCGGGAAGAGCCAGCGCGAGGACCAGCCCGGCGGCCAGGATTCGCGCCGGGCGATGTCCGCGCATTCGAGCAGGCTCCATCTAAGACCTCGCTCGCAGGGCCTTCGGCAGTCCCGCCTTCCAGATCCGCCGGGCCTCGGCCACGGCCAGCCTGATGACGTCCGCGCCGTCGAGCCGGATGACGATGTCCCGGCCGCCGGTCCGGCCGATGACGGACGCTTGGACGCCTTTCGCGCGCGCCAGGGCGAGCAGAGCCTTGCGGCGGGTCGCCGTCGTCGTGACGACGATCCGCGACTGGGATTCCCCAAAGAGGAGGGCGTCGCTCCGGATGCCGGCGGCGAGATCCACGACGCACCCCGTTCCGCGGGCCGCATGGAAAGCGCCTTCGGCGAGGGCGACGGCGAGGCCGCCCTCGGAAAGGTCGTGGGCCGAACGCAGCCAGCCGCGGTCCGCGGCTGCGAGACAGACTTCCTGAACGCGCTTTTCCGTGTCGAGGTCGATGGTGGGCGGCGCGTCACCTTCCAGACCGTGCACCAGCCGGAGGTATTCTGACCCGCCCAGTTCCTCCTTCGTTCCACCGAGGAGGACGATGACGTCGCCCGCCCTCCTGAAGCCCGGGCCAAGGGCGCGGCGGACGTCCTCGACCAGCCCGACAACCCCGATGACGGGCGTCGGATGAACGGCCTGTCCCTCGGTTTCGTTATAGAAGCTCACGTTCCCCCCCGTGACGGGGATCCCGAAGGCGCGGCACGCCTCGGCCAGGCCGGCGACGGCCTGTTCGAACTGCCACATGACGTCGGGTTTTTCGGGATTGGCGAAGTTGAGACAGTTGGTGACCCCGATGGGACGAGCGCCGACGCAGGCGAGATTACGGCAGGCTTCGGCCACGGCGATCTTGGTGCCGGTCCGCGGCTCGAGTTGGACATACGCGCCGTTGCCGTCGAGGGTGAGGGCGAGCCCCTTTCCGAGCGTCCGGCGGCCGTCCTTAAGGCGCAGGACGGCCGCGTCCGCGCCGGGAAGGACGACCGTGTTGACCTGGACCATATGGTCGTATTGACGAAAGACCCACGTCTTATCGGCGATCGTCGGCGACGCCAGCAGCTGGCGCAGGACCTCGGTCAGGTCGGCGGGGACGGGCGGTTCGGGATGAAGCCGGCGCCGTTCCGTGCCCAGGGGCGGCCGGCTCGGCCGGCGGTAGGCCGGGCAGAGCTCGACGACGGCCCGGACCGGGATATCGACGACGGTTTCGCCCTTGAAAGCGGCGGTGAGGCGGTCGCCGGGGACGACGTCGCCGATGACCGGGGCGTCGAGGTCCCACTTGGCGAAGACGGCTTGCACCGCCGCAACGCTCTCCGGTCGCGACACGAGCAGCATCCGTTCCTGCGACTCGGAGAGCATGATCTCGTAGGGCGTCATGCCCTTTTCGCGCTGCGGCACGTGGTCAAGGTCGATGGCGAGGCCGGTCCCCGCCTTGGCCGCCATTTCGGTCGTGGAACAGGTCAGCCCCGCCGCCCCCATGTCCTGGATGCCGACGATGAGCCCTTTTTCCATGACCTCCAGGCACGCCTCGAGAAGGAGTTTTTCCTTGAAGGGGTCGCCCACCTGGACGTTCGGCCGCTTGTGCTCGGTGTCCTTGCCGAATTCGGCCGAAGCCATGGTCGCGCCGTGGATGCCGTCCCGGCCCGTCTTGGCCCCGACATAGAGGACCTTGTTGCCGACGCCCTCGGCCCGGGCGTAGAAGATCCGGTCCTTGCGGGCCAGGCCCAGGCAGAAGACATTGACGAGAGGGTTCAGCGTGTAGCTGTCGTGGAAATAAACCTCGCCGCCGACGGTGGGGACGCCGAAGGCGTTCCCGTAGCCCGCGATTCCGGAGACCACACCTTCCATGATCGCGCGGTTTTTCGGATTGTCGAGCGGTCCGAAGCGGAGGGAATCCATCACGGCGATGGGCCGGGCCCCCATGGTGAAGATATCGCGGAGAATGCCGCCGACGCCCGTGGCCGCGCCCTGATAGGGTTCGAGGAAGGACGGATGGTTGTGGGACTCGATCTTAAAAACGACGGCCCAGCCGTCGCCGATGTCGAGGACTCCGGCGTTCTCCCCGGGTCCTTGAATGACGCGGGGGCCGTCCGTGGGCAGCTGCTTGAGATGGAGCCGCGAGCTCTTATAGCTGCAGTGCTCGGACCACATGACGGAAAAGATCCCGAGCTCGGTCAGGCTGGGCTCCTTGCCGATCAAGCGAAGCACGAGGTCGTATTCGTCCCGCGTGAGATTGTGCTCGGCCAAGACCCGGTCGTCGATCATCGCCGTCCCTTCGGTTTCCCGCCGGAGCCCGTCTTGCGGCGGGCGAAGCTCGCGATGAGAGACTCGAAGATGACCCGGCCGTCCGTCGACCCGAGGAGGGCTTCGGAGGCACGTTCGGGGTGGGGCATGAGGCCCATGACGTTGCCGGCCTCGTTGACGATCCCGGCGATCGCGTCGAGGGAGCCATTGACATTGGCCTCCTCGGTCACCGCTCCGGTCGCGTCACAATATCGGAAGACGACCTGGTGTTTCCGGATGAGCTCGGCGCGCGTGCGCGGCGGGGCATAGTAGTTGCCTTCGAAATGGGCGATGGGAATGCGGAGGACCTGGCCTTTTTGACCGGCCCGGGTAAAGGCCGTTCGGGCATTCTCGACGCGGATATGGACATGCTGGCAGAGGAACTTGAGGTTCCGATTCCGCAGCATGGCGCCGGGGAGGAGTCCCATTTCGAGGAGGACCTGAAAACCGTTGCAGATCCCCAGGACGTGGCCGCCGCGTTTCGCGAAGGCCTTGACCTCGCGCATGAGAGGGGAGAAGCGGGCGATGGCGCCGGAGCGGAGGTAGTCGCCATAGGAGAAACCGCCCGGGAGAACGACGCCATCGACGCCCTGAAGGTCATGGTCCTTGTGCCAGAGCATGACGGTCTCTTGGTTCAGGACGTTCCGGAGGACGTGGAAGGCATCCCAGTCGCAGTTGGAGCCGGGGAACTGGACGACGCCGAACTTCACGGGCCGCTTCCGCTCACGTCTCTTCGATGAACTGCCAGTCGAACTTCTCGATGATGGGGTTGGCCAGGACCTTGCGGGCGATCTCGGGGACGAGAGCCTGGGCCTCGATCTTGGTCAGATTTTCGAGGGCGATGTCGAAGACCTTGCCCTGCCGGACGTCGCGGACAGCCGCGTAGCCCAGCGTATGGAGCGCGTTCGTGACCGTTTGGCCTTGGGGGTCGAGGACGCTGTCCTTGAAGGAGACGAGGACCCTAACTTTCATGTCCGAGCACCCTTTCGAAGATATAGTCGATCTTGCCGAGATAGGGTTCCAGGGAGAAACAGCGCGCGACCTCGGCCGGCTTGAGGACCTTGCAGACGTCCGGGTCGGACTCGACGAGGCTCCGGAAGTCGCGTCCCTCCCGCCAGGCTCTCAGGCTCGAGCGCTGGACGATCTGGTAGGCCTCCTCCCGCGGCAGGCCTTTGCGGGTCAGGGCGAGCAACACGCTTTGGGAGAAGATGAGGCCGTGGGTGGCCTCGATATTCGCCTTCATGCGCCGCGTATCGACGACCCAGTGGGCGATGATGTCCGTCGTTTCGGCGAGGAGATAGTCGGTGAGGATGAAGGAATCGGGGAAGATCACGCGTTCGGCGGAGGAGTGGGAGATATCGCGCTCATGCCAGAGGCCGATGTTGTCCAGACCGACCTGGGCGTTCGCCCGGACGAGCCGGGCTAGCCCGGAAATGCGCTCGCAGCGCACGGGATTCTTCTTGTGGGGCATGGAGGAAGACCCCTTCTGGCCTTTGGTGAACGGTTCTTCGACCTCCAGCACCTCGGTTTTCTGGAGGTGGCGGATCTCGAGCGCGAATTTCTCCAGCGAAGCGGTGAGCAGAGCCAGCGCGGACAAGACCTCAGCATGGCGGTCGCGCTGCAGGACTTGGGTCGAGACCTTGGCCGGCCGGAGTCCCAGGGCCTTCAGGGTGTAGACCTCGACGCGCGGGTCGAGATGGATGTATGTGCCGACGGACCCGGAGACGCGGCCGACGGAGATGACGTCCCGGGCGCGCCGGAGGCGGTCAAGGTGGCGGCCGACCTCCTCATACCAGACCAGGATCTTGAATCCGAAGGTGACCGGCTCCGCATGGACGCCGTGGGTCCGGCCGATGCACAACGTCTTCCGGTGCTTGAGGGCCTGCTTCTTGAGGACCTTGTGAAGGTCGAGAAGCCGGGCCTCAATCTTGTCCAGGGATTCCCTGATGAGGAGCGACAGGGCCGTGTCGACGACATCATAAGAGGTGAGTCCCATATGGATATAGCGCGAGCTGGGGCCCACGTGCTCGGCGACACACGTAAGAAAGGCGATGATGTCATGCTTGACGACCCGTTCGAGCTCCTCGATCCGTTTCTCCGCGAAGGCCGCTTTGCCCTTGATCTCGCAGAGGGCCGGCCGCGGGATGCGGCCGAGCCGGGCCCAGGCATCGCAGACGGCCAGCTCCACCCTGAGCCAAGTGCGGTATCTGTTTTCCTCGGTCCAGACGGCGCCCATGCCGGGGAGTGTGTAACGGTCGATCATCTCGGCTAACCCTGGGAAATGAAGTCAAATCATAGTCCATTCCGCGGCCCGGTGTCAACGCGCCGACGGCTTATCCTCCGGCCAAGGTTTCTTTATAATGGGTGTCTAAGACGATGAACGAACGGATGGATGACCGGAACGATGAGCCGCTGGTCGACCTGGCCCGCAACGGCCAGCCTGAGGCTTTCATGGAGCTCGTCCGGCGCCACCGGGAGAGGATCTTCGCGATGATTTATGGCCTGACGCGCGATCGCGCCGACGCCGAGGACCTGACCCAGGAAACCTTCCTGACGGCCTATCGAGCCCTGCCCCGTTTCCGCCAGAAGTCGAGCTTCTACACCTGGGTTTACCGGATCGCCGTTAACACCTCGCTGAACTTCCTAAAAAAGCGAAGCCGGGAGAAAGGCCGGGCGACGTTCGACGAAAATGTCGCCGCCGGCGACCAGGCCACGCGCGCCATCCCTTCCCCTGAAGAAACGTCGGTCCAGAGCGAACTTGAGGCGAAGCTGGCCGAGGCCGTAGAAGCCCTGCCGCCCCTTTTCAAGGCCGCTTTCCTCATGGTCGTCAACCAAGGCCTCAGCCATGCCGAAGCAGCCCGGATCCTGGGTTGCACGGAAAATACGGTGTCCTGGCGGATGCACAAGGCTCGGAAGCTCCTCCAGGCCAAGATGCGGCCGTTCTTGAACGAGGTAGGACATGAAATGTGAGAGGGCGCGGAAACTGATCTCCGACGATATCGACGGGCGTTTGTCCGGAAAGCGGGTGGAAGCCCTAGAGCGGCATATCCAGAGCTGTGCCGCCTGTCGGGCCTATCGGGGTGACGTCGCCATCATCCAGGCTCGGTCGAAGGCGCAGCCGGCTCCGTCCCTGTCCCCCGAGGACTGGGCCAGGATCGAGCGGGATCTCGAGAGGGAACTCGGCCGGGCGCCTCGCGCACGCTACCGGACGGCTCTTTTTCCCGGCATTCGCTTGCGGCTGGCATGGGTAGGAGCCGCCGTCCTCCTTGTCGGGGCGATGGTTTTCTATTTGACAAAGAGCGGTTCGGCCGGCCTTGACGCGGCTTTCCTTTCCTACGAGGGTTCCCTGGGTCGGATTTACGGGGAAACCCGGGATGACCCCGAACTGGCCGACTCGTTCAACCGTTTGGTCCTGGCTGATATCGGAGATACTATCCGGGCCGGGCACTCGGAACTGCCTGTAGATCTGCTGGCCAACCCTTATTTCCTTGAGGGTTGGGTAGGGGATACTTGGGATTATCGCCGGGACGAGAACGGACCCGATGCCCCTTAAGGAGGAAGATATGTCTAAATATATCAAATCGCACCTTGTCATGACCGGACTGATGATCGTTCTGGGATGCAGCTCAGTGGCCGCGCAGGACCGGCCGGCCGGGGCCATTCAGGAGCGGATCAGGCGGAATATCCATACCTTGAGGCTTTTGCAGATGACCCAGGCCCTGGACCTCAGCGAGGACCAGACAGCCGCCATATTCCCTGTCTTGAACCGCCTGGAGA
>Ga0299915_10001157_pt1 | contig 19499 bp, 16 predicted proteins | sample RVTome_13_FD_200263 | JGI IMG/M metagenome (GOLD analysis project Ga0299915, IMG submission 200263) | Soil microbial communities from uranium-contaminated site in the Upper Colorado River Basin, Wyoming, United States - RVT92D227 (version 2) ... | reverse complement strand
CCGCCTGCACCTGGAACTCGCGGCGGCCGGGCTGGCCGTCGCGCATGGCTCCGAGGTGCCCCTCGGCCGTGATCTCGACCGCCTTGCGCAGCGCCGCGATCTCCTGGGAGGACTTGAAGAGCCGCATCTTGTGCAGGACGAGCCCGGCGTCGACGATCCGCTGCGGCGCCATCGCGCCCGTGCGCGCCCTCGCCCGGAGATCGCAGAGCGCGCGCGACACGCGCCCGTCCCACGCCGGATCGTGACCGAGTCGAAACCACACCGTCCCGGCACCGTCGAGGAGCGCCGGCAGCCGGGCGTCCACCTCGCTCGCCGGGAACGCCTCGGTCGCCCCGTAGATCTCCTTCGCGCCCTCCACGCCGGCTCGCCGTCCGGTCCAGATCTCGCGCTCCGGATCCTTCGGCCGCACGAAGAGCACGTAGCGGCCGTCGGCGAACAGCAGCGCGCAGCCGGTGGGCTCGTCGAAGCCGGTGGCGTAGGCGAAGTCGGAGTCCTGGCGGAAGCTGTACTCGGAGTCGTTGTTCCGGATCTTCTCGTCGGCCGCGGGCAAGAGCATCACGCCGCCACCCTCCCCCTTCATCCGGGAGGCGATCGCCTGCCGCCGCGCGGCCTGCAGCTTCGGGTCGAAGTTCATGGAGCCCCGGAACATACACCGGGGCCCCCGGACCGGCGACCTGCCTGCCGGGAAGCGGCTCCGGCCGTCGTGCCTGTCAGCGCCTGTCTGGGCGCGCCGGCAGAGCCGCGCCGCACCACGCCTCGAACGCCGCCCGCTGCTCGAGCGAGGGCGATGAAGCCGCCTCGAGCCAGACGGTGTCCTCGGGCGGGTCGGTGAGCTGGATCGTCACCCCGACGAGCTCGTCCCGTCGGAAGACGGTCAGCTCGAGGGACCCCTTGGGGCCTCGTTCGCACAGGCGGTCCCAGAGCGCCGCGCGGTCGACGCGGAACCCGCTCTCCGCCACGATCTCGTCCTCCGCGTAGAGCCCCGCCCGCCAGGCCGGGCTGTCCTCGCGCACCGAGGAGACGGTGAGCCTCGGGCCGCTGCCGATCGTCGCGCCGAGCCAACCTGCCTGCGCGCCTGGCTCCGGCCTGGGCGGCGTCCCACCCTTGTCGTCGAACCCTTGCGCGCACCGGCGCTTCAGCGCCACGCCTACCGGCGCGAGATCGAGCTCCACGGCCCCCGTGCCACGCACGTACCGGTCGAAGAACGCTCGCGCCTTCTCGGCGCCCACCATCTCCCCCAGCGCCCTCTCGACGCCGTCCTCGGGGAGCCCCCCTTCCGTGTGGCGCCGGTAGAGCGTGCGCAGAAGGTCGTCGAGCGAGTCGCCTGCTCGCCGCAGCAGGAGGTCGAGCGCCAGCGCCACGAGCTCACCTTTCTGGTAGTACGACACGGCGCTGTTCGGGGTGTTCTCGTCCGGCCGGTAGAACTTCACCCATGCCGTCAGGCTCGCCTCCTCGAGGCTCATCTTCTCCGCCCCCGGCAGGCGAGCGAGCGCGGTGAGCTCCTCGCCCAGGTGCTTGAGGTATCGCTGCGGCTCGGCGAGCCCCGCGCGAACGAGCGCGAGCTCCTCGTAGTAGCTCGTCACGCCCTCGAACCACCACAGGAGCCGCGTGTACTGCTCGCGCGCGTAGTCGTACGGAACGAGCGCGGCGGGCCTCAGCCCCTTCACGTTCCAGACGTGGAAGTGCTCGTGCGCGAGGAGCCCGATCGTCTCGAGGTACGCGTCGCGCGGGAAGAAACCCGTCCGCTTCACGAGCAGCGTGCTGCTCGAGCCGTGCTCCAGTCCGCCCCTGGCCGCAGCGTTGAGGTGGACGAGGAACAGGTACCGCGCGTAGGGAAGCCCTCCCATGAGGCCCGCGAAGTGCTCCACGATCGTGCGCGCGTCGCGCGCGAGCCGCTCCAGGTCTCCCCCTCGCCCCCAGAGCGCGATCCCGTGCGCCTTCCCCTGCACGGTGAAGGTGACGAGCTGGTGCGTGCCGACCTCCACCGGGGAGTCGACCAGCTCGTCGTAGTCACTCGCCGCGAACAGCCACCGTACCGGTTCGCCCGCAGTGGCAGAGCCCGCGGTCGCGGTGGCCTCGAGGGGGTCTCGCCCGCCGGGGGCCGGCGCGAGCGCCGTCGCCACCTTCCAGCCCGGAGGAGGAACCACCTCCAGGAGGTGCGGATCGCTTCGCCGGGCATCGACGTACAGGAGCAGCCCCGCTCCATTGAAGAACCCGTGCGTGCCGTCCAGGTGGCAGGTGCGGACGGACAGCTCGTTCGCGAACACCCGGTACCGGATCACCGCGGCGGCGGCGCCGCGGGTCGCCACGCTGAAGCGATGCTTGTCCAGGCGCTCGAACTCGAGCGGACGTCCCGAGCCGTCCTCGGCGGCGAAGCCCTCGACGTGCCGGGCGAACTCCCGCACGAGATAGCTGCCGGGTGTCCACACCGGCAAGGCGAGCACGAGCACGTCGCCAGGATCCTCGACGGCGACCTCCACGTGGAAGAGGTGCCCGTGCGGATCGGGCATGGAGACGCGGTAGCGCATGACAGGGATGAATAGCGCCGCGCGCCGGAGAGATCGAGCCGGCCGCGCAGCGCCACGTGGGCCCCGGGCAGCGCCGCTGCGGCGAGCGCGGGCGGGGGCGCCAGCCCGCCCGGCACAATCGATTTCTGCTATACGATTCCATCTTTCGGGGAAGTCGCGCGAATGGATGCGGGTGACAAGGGTGCGGCCCCGCTGCCGGTCGCCACGGCCGCGCCGCTCAAGGTCTTCCTGCTCGGCGGTTTCCAGGTGGTGCGCGAGGACACCCCCATCCCGCAGGATTCCTGGCGCCGCCGCCGCCCCGCCGACCTCCTCAAGCTGGCGGCGCTCACGCCCGGCCGGGTCCTCACGAGAGCGGCGGTCATCGAGACGCTCTGGCCGGACAAGGATCCCGCGAGCGGAGCCAACAACCTGCATCGCGCGCTCTACGACCTGCGCCAGATCCTGGGTGGGCGCTGGGTCGATCTGGAGCGGGGGCGCGTCCGCATGCGCCGCGAGGTGTGGGTGGACGTCGACGCCTTCGAGGCCGCCGCGGCCTCGAGCGATTCAAGCGCGCAGGAAGCGGCGGTCGCCCTCTACCGGGGCGACCTGTCACCGGAGGATCCCGAATCACCCTGGCTGGCGTCCCGGAGGGAGGCGCTCCGGGCAAAGCTCGCGGTCGCGGCCCTCCCCGTCGCTCGCGCCGTGGCGTCACGGGGCGACGTCCCGGCCGCCATCTCGCTCCTGCGCCGTGTGCTCGAGGTCGAGCCCATCCGCGAGGAGCCTCATCGACTTCTGGCGCGCCTCCTGGCCGGGAGCGGGCGCCGCGCCGATGCCCTCCGCCAGCTCGAGACCTGCGAGGCGACGTTGCGGGCGCAAGGCGCCGCCGCGCCGAGCGCGGAGCTGCGGGAGCTGCGAGACGCCGTCCTCCGGGGTGAGCTCGGCCCGCCGCACTCGAGGCTCGCCTACGACGGCTACCGCCGGGCAGCGCGCCGCCTTCTCGGAACGGCCGAGCCAGCCCCGCTGCGCGGGCGCGCCGGCTCGCTCCTCCTCTTCGAATCGCTCGTGGAGCAGGGCTCGGGCTCGATCGTCCTCCTCGGCGAGCGCGGCGTGGGCAAGACTCGCCTGGCCGTGGAAGGCGCACGGATCGCCCAGGAGGCGGGGGCCGTCGTGCTGTGCGGTACCTTCGAGCCTGCTGGTCCCACCCCGTACCGCTGCTTCTCCGATGCGTTCGCGGAGTACCAGCGGGCAGGTGGCACGGCCGGACAGGACCCGTTCTCGACGCAGGCGCGCGACCTCGTCGCGCCCGAGACGGAGAAGGCGCGCCTCTTCGAGGCAGTCAAGGTGCAGCTCGCCGCCGTCGCAGGCGGCCGGCCCCTCTACCTCGTCGTCGACGACGTCCACAGGGCGGACGAGTCGTCGGCGAACCTCTTCCACTTCCTGGCCCGCGCGGCGCGCCCGCTCAAGCTCATGCTGGTCGCGACCTGCCGGGAGGACGCGGTGCACTCCGGCGCCCCGGTGCAGATGCTCCTCGCCCACCTCGACTGCGAGCGGCTCGCCCGCGGCGTTCGTGTGCAGCGCCTCGATCTGCGCGCCTCCAGCGAGCAGCTCGCCGACATCCTCGGGACGGCGCCCAGCGAGACCCTCGCCGCCCGGTTCTACCGCGTGACCGACGGCACGCCCTTCTACACCGAGGAGCTGGCGCGGGCCTTCCAGGAGTCGGGGCACGTGGAGGTGCCGGGGGATCCGGCGGCGGCGGTGCGCGAGCGCGTGGCGCGACTGGGACCGAACGTCGTGGCCCTCCTCGAGCCAGCGGCGGTGGCGGGGAGGCGCTTCCATTTCGAGGTCGTCCGGCCCGCCACGGGACTCGATCCGCCCGACGCGCTCGCGGCGCTCGATCAGGTGCTCGAGGCTCGCATCGTGGACGAGGACGGCGGGGGGTACCACTTCCACAACTCGCTCGTGCGGGAGGCCATCTACGGCGCGCTCCCCGCGGCACGCCGCCTCTCGCTCCACCGCGCCGTCGCCGACGCCATCGAGGCGCGCGCCCTGGCTTCACCCACCGGCGTCGAGGACGCGGCCGAGGAGCTGGCGCACCACCGGCGCGCCGGCGACCAGCCCGAGCGCGCATTCGTTCACCTCGTCACGGCCGGGCGGCGCGCCGCCGCGCGAGCCGGCCTCCGCGAGGCGAATGCCTTCTTCGAGGCGGCGCTCGAGCTCGCCGACGCCGCCGGGGCGTCCGGGCCGCAGCGGTTCGAGCTCCTCCAGGCGCTCGGTGACGTCTCGCTGGCGCAGGCCGAGCTCCCCGGGGCGGTGCGCGCCTTCGACACCGCGAGCGCCATCTCCGACATGTCCGGGTGGTGCCCGGCCCCGGGCCAGCGGGCGCGCGCGCGGCGGGGCGCGGCGGTGGCGCTCCTGCTGGGCGGGCGGCTCACCGACGCCCGAGCGCAGCTCGAGGCGGCCCTCGCCGACGCGGGTACCGAGCCGGGCGAGGAGCGGGCCCAGGCGCTCCACCTCCTATCGCAGATCGACTGGCACGCGGGCCGCGCCGGCGACGCGCTCGAATCCGCGCGGCGCAGCGGGGAGGAGGCGCAGCGCGCGGGAGAATGGGCCCTCGCCTCGCGCGCGAACGACATGGCGACGCTGGCGGCGGCCGCGCTCGGCCAGTCCACTCCCGCTCCGCCCGAGCCCGTCGCCCCGTGCCCGGAGCAGTCCTTCGAGGTGCACCTCGCGCTCTGGGAGTGCAGTCTCCTCGGCGACCGGAGCCTGTCGGACATCGCGGCAGGCGTGTCCGCCTTCGCCGCGCGGGCGGCACAGCGGCAGGCGCCCTCGGCGATCGCCCTGGCGCGCGCCATGGAAGGAACCCTGGCGGCGCGGGCGGCGTGGTTCGACATCGCGGAGCCCTCGCTCCGGGAGGCGCAGCGCATGTTCCGGGCGGCCGGATCGGCGCTCGGCGAGGTCTTCGCCTTCGACGGTCTCGCCGCTCTCTACACCGCCCGCGGACGGGTCGAGGAGGCGATGGACATCCTGGGGGAGGCGGTCCTGGTGGCCGAGCGCTCCACCTTCCGGCTGCACGCGCTCACGCGCCTTCACGCGACCCTGGCGCGAAACCGGCTCGCCGCGGGCGCCGTCTACGCAGCCGAGGACGCGGCGCGGGAGGCGAGCGAGCTCGTCGCTCGCCACGGAGAGTGCGCGGTGTGCCACGCCCTCTTCCGCCCGGAGCTCGTGCGCGTGTCGCTGGCGCGTGGCCGCGTCGCGGAAGCCGAGTCGGACGTGGCGGAGTTCGAGGCCCTCGCCGGGCGCCGTGGCGGGCGCGGTCTGGGGGCCCTGGCCCGCCAGGCACGGGGCAGGGTCCTCGCAGCCCGGGGGAAGCACAGCGAAGCCGCGGCGGCCTTCCTGGAAGCGGCGGAGTCGTTCGACTCGCTCGGAACGCGCCTGGAGGCCGCGCGCTCTCTCTCTCTCGCAGCCCGGGCGCTGCGGGCCATGGGCGGGCAGGAACAGCTCGCCCGGGCGGAGTCCCTGGCCGGGCGGGCCGACGCGGTGCTCGGCCCGGCGGGCGCGGCGCTCGAGGAGTGAGCCGTATCTCGCCATTTCTCGTATCCTCTCGCGCATGGATCCCTATGGCCTCCGCCGCGTGGTGGCCCCCGCCGGCGTGCTGCCGCAGCGAGCCGACGTGCTCGATCCCGCGCTCCCGCTCGGCGAGGACGAGCTCGCCATCGACGTCGAGGCGCTCAACGTCGACGCCGCGAGCTTCCGCCAGCTCGAAGGCGCCGTGGGACGGGACCCGGAACGCATCGCGGCCGCGGTGGAGGGGATCGTGCGCGCCCGGGGCAAGCTCCACAACCCCGTCACGGGATCGGGCGGCATGCTCATCGGGCGCGTCGCCGAGATAGGCCCGCGCCACCCGGCCGCGGAAGCCCTCCATCCAGGCGACCGGATCGCGACGCTCGTCTCCCTGACGCTCACGCCCCTCGCGCTGCACCGGATCCTCGCCGTGCGGCCCGAGATCGACCGCGTCGAATGCGCAGGACGCGCCATCCTCTTCGCCACTGGCCCCTGGGCGCGGCTCCCGGAGGACATCCCGGAGCGCGTCGCGCTGGCGGCGCTCGACGTGTGCGGCGCGCCCGCGCTCGTCGCGCGCCAGGTCGAGCCGGGTCAGCGCGTGCTCGTCCTGGGCGCGGGCAAGGCTGGCGCCCTCGTGTGCGCCATGGCCGGGGAGCGCCTCGCCGGGCGCGGCGAGGTGGTGGCCGCCGACCGCTCCGCGTCGGCGCTCGCCTGGGTCGCGGCGCTCGGCGCCTGCGACCGGACGCTGCTGCTGGACGCGACCGACGCGACGGGCGCGCTCGCCCGCGTGGAGGAGGGCGGGGGCGCCCTCTTCGACCTCGTCGTGAACTGTGCGAGCGTGCCCGGCACCGAGATGGCCGCCATCCTGTGCACGAGGGAGGGAGGGACGGTGGTCTTCTTCTCCATGGCCACGAGCTTCACGGCCGTCGCCCTCGGGGCCGAAGGGGTCGGCAAGGACGTGCGCCTCGTCATCGGCAGCGGCTACGTTCCGGGGCACGCCGAGCTCACGCTCGATCTCCTGCGCCGCCACCCCCGGCTGCGCGCATCCTTCGAGGAGCGCTACGCGCGCTGACGCCCCCATGCCCCCCGTCGAGTCGGTCGCACACACCATCCAGCTCTCGGTTGCGCCGGTATTCCTGCTCACCGCGCTCGGCACGTTCATGGCCGTGCTCGGCAACCGCCTCGTGCGCATCGTGGACCGCGCCCGCGTCCTGGGAGATCGCCTCCCCGACGCCACGGGCGCCTCGCTGGCCAGCGTGCGCAGCGAGCTTCAGATGCTCGGACGGCGGCGCCGCCTGGTCAACTTCGCCTTCACGGCGGCGGTGACGAGCGCGCTCCTCGTCTGCACCATCATCGCGTCGCTGTTCGTGGGATCGATCCTGGAGGTGAGGGTATCGTGGATGGCGGCCATCCTCTTCGTCGCCGCCATGCTCGCGTTCATCGCCGCGCTGCTCCTCTTCCTGCGCGAGATCATGATGGCGGTTGCGAGCGTCCGGATCGACGCCGCGCGCTGATCAAGCGCGTGGCTTCACTCCTCGTACCGAGGCGCGGAAGCACCGGACCGTGATTCCGCCGTCGGGTCTCTGCGACGGCTCGTAGCCGCGCGCCCTCCCGGTCAGGACCACCGCTCGCACCTCGTCCTTGGCCCGGCCCGGGGTCCCGCGGTCGAACCATTCGTCGAAATCGAGCTCGAAGCGCTCCTCGACGAGCGCGATCGACTCGAGGCCCGCTCGCGCCAGGAGGTCCGCGATCTCGCCGGGCGTGGGGTTGCGGACGTGCGTGCGGTCGCGCCACCGCTCGATCTCCTCGTGCCATCGCGCTGCGCCGGGCTCGGGGTCGCCGGTGTGGTCGGACGCCACGACCACGCCGCCAGGCCGCACCAGCTCCACCTGGCGCCGGACGAACGCGAGCGGGTCGTCGAGGTGATGCAGGACGAGCCGCGAGATGGCGCCGTCGAAGGCCTCGCTGGGCGCCTGCGACAGGAGGGAGCCTTGCTCGAAGCTGGCGCGATCGCCGAAGCGGGAGCAGCGCTGGCGCGCCCTCCTCACCATCTCGCTCGAGAGGTCGACCCCGTGAACGCGCAGCCCCGCCGTGAGCAAGGCCTCGGCCACCAGCCCCGGCCCGCACCCCGCGTCGAGCACGCGGGAGTCCGGCGGGAACGCCGCGAACGCGACCAGGCGCGACAGGGCGGTCGGGTCGGTCTGCACGGGCGCGCGCTCGAACTGCGCCGCCTGCCGGTCGAAGGCCTGCTCCAGCTCGTGGTCGTGTCGATCCATGCGCAGCTCCTAGCGCGGCGCGCGGGCGCGCGCCCCTCCCCTCACGTGTCAGGCTGCGCTGGCGACGAGGGGAAGCCTCACCGCGAACGTGCTGCCGACTCCCAGCTGGCTCTCGGCCAGCACGTCGCCTCCGTGCGCCTGCGCGAGCAGCCGGGCGATGTGCAGGCCGAGACCGAGACCCTCTCCGCGAGCCGATTGGCCTCGGTAGAAGCGCTCGAAGATGTGGGGAAGGTCTTCGGCCGGGATGCCAGCTCCTCGATCCGAGACCGCGATCCGGACCTCGCTCGCCGCAGCCGACGCGCCCACTCGCACCGTGCTGCCAGGTTCGGAGTGCTTGAGGGCGTTACCGATGAGGTTCGCCAAGATGCGCTCGAGCCGGCTCGGGTCTGCGTGCACCGCGGGGAGATCCTCCGGAAGCTCGAGCTGGACGCGCGAGGTGTCCAGCACGCCCGCGGAGGAGGCGAGCAGGCCCCCGATGAGCTCGTGGATCCGGACGGGTTGCAGCTCGAGCTTCAAGCCCCCGCGCTCGAGCTGCGCCGCGTCGACGAGATCTCCCACCATGGCCGCGATGCGGCGGGCGTTCTCCAGGATCGTCTGGGCGCTCCCGACGGCTCGCGCCGGATCACGGTCGGCGACATGCCGCAGCCGCTCGGCCTGGAGCATGATGACCTGCAGGGGGGTGCGCACGTCGTGCGTGACCGCCCGCAGCATGTCGTCCTGCAGCTGCCGGGTCTCCTCGAGCCGGGCGATCGTGACGGTCAGCTCGTCCTGGATGAGCTGCCGCAGCCGCGTCAGCTCGGCGTTGCTCGCGGCGAGGTCGGCGGAGGCGGCTGTCAGGTCGGCGTACGGACGAAGCAGCGTGGAGACGAAGAGCGCGTCGAAGATGAGGTAGAACGCCAGCGCGAGGTACGCGTGCCCCAGGAGATTGAAGGCGTCGTACGCGCTCGCGTAGAAGGAGAAGCAAAGCTCGGAGAGCACCGTCACCGCGAGCGCCGCCGAGATCCGCCAGGCCGCCCGATCCCCGGTCCTGCGGTACTGCCGGAAATAGAGGAGCCCAGCGGGCACGGCCAGGGCCATGACCAGGACCTCGACGCTCCTCTTGAGCGGCGTGAGGCCCGACCGCTCGCTGTAGAAGAGCGACGCGGCGGAGGGCGTGAGCACCTCCGTGAGCACGATTCCGACCACCAGCGTGAGCGCGCAGGCGAGCAGGGTCCCGCGCCGCGACAGGAGTCCAGAACGCGCGGGAGCGATCGAAGCGGCCATCAGCAATGCCGCGACCGTGATGATCCGCGCGGCGAGCCAGTACCAGATACCGCGTCCGGTGGAGCCCAGGCCGAAGGCGGTCATGCCGGGGAACGAGAGCAAGTGAATGGTCTCGAGGATCGCGACGCCGAGGAAGGCGGCCCCGAGCAGACGGCCGCGCGCATCACCGGCCTTCGCTCCCGCCGCGTACCACTGCACCCCGAAGGTCGCGAAGCACACCACGACGACGAGGAGCTCGAGCAGGGAGTGGATGGCGACGTAGACGTGGCCGGGCAGCACGAAATCCAGCCGTGGTTCCGCCAGCAGAGCGACGAGGGGGATGGCAGCCGCGGCCAGCGCGATCAGCTCGCGCGCTGGCAGGCGCTGCGCGGCCGAGTGGGCCCTCCTACCAGGCGACGGCACCCCCCGAGTGTTACCACACCCGCGAACGCAGGGTGAGCAGCACGCGCGCCATCGTCCTGGAGCGCGGGCGCCGCCGTCCCGCTCACGGGGCCATCTGCGCCACCAGGGCGCGGAGCGCCTCCGGGTGGAGGGGCTTCTCGATGGTCGGGCGGGTCGTGTCCTTCAGGAAGGCCTCGGCGCGAGGTGTGAACGCCCCACCCGTTATGAAGACCAGGCGCGCGGCCAGCTCCGGCCGGCCGCGGCTCAGCCGCTCGAAGAACGCCATGCCGTCCATCTCGGGCATGTGCAGATCGCAAAGGATGACCTCCCACGACTCACCGGCCTCGATTCGCCGGAGGGCTTCCCGGGCGGAGGAGAACGCCGTCACGTCGTGATCGCGCTCGAGGATACGCGTGAAGGATCGAACGAGGAGCGGCTCGTCGTCGACGATGAGCACCCGCCGCCTTCGCCCGGTGGACACCGGCCCCCTCCCCTTTCTGTCGCTGCTCTGCAGAGGTCCGCGCGCTTCCGCGTCGTCGCCGGCGGGTCACGGGGGGACGACGTCCTCACTCGACACCGGCAAGAGCACACGGACGATCGTGCCTCGCGCCGGAGCGCTCTCGACCTCGATGCTCCCCCCGTACCTCTGCACCACGGCACGGGAGAGGAACAACCCGGCGGCGGATTCTGGGGACTTGTTCGGCTCGTTGGCAAGAAAAAGATCGAACACGTGCTCCCTCATGGGAGGGCTCATTCCGACCGGTTCAGCCACCTGGACGCGCCCGCAAGGTCTCCACGAACTCGCGGATGCGCGACGCGCCCTCCTCCGTCTCCTGGAGGACCTCGAGCACCTGGGAGACCTGCTCGGGGGAGGGCGGCGCGCTCGCGGCGCCGAACCTCTGCAGCAACTCCTTCATGAAGCCGAGGTTGGTGGTGATCCAGGCGAGCGGGTTGTTGATCTCGTGCGCTACCCTGGCGGTGAACCTGCCGGCCGCGGCGAGCTCGTCCGCGCGGGCGCGCTCGAGCACGGCATCCAGGGCGCGATCCAGCTCGTCCGGCGCCGGCCCCGTCCCCGGCCGGCCCGGTGGGACGAACAGGCAATTCGGGTGAACCTCGCCACCCACGATCACGAAGGGATGCATCCGCAGGAAGGTCCGCAGGAGGCCCGGGGAGCTGCCGCTCCTGCCGTATTGCCAGATCCCGACCAGCTGCCGCTCCCCGAAGAGGCGCTTCAGCTCCTCCTCGACCTCGATCCACTTCTCGAGCCCGGAGCCCCTGGCCAGGGTCCAGGTCGCCGGGCCGACGATGCGCAAGGCCGTGTAGCCGTCGCCGAGCGCGGCCTCGAGCCGGGCCTCGAGAGATGCGAACACCTCGCCCGGTTCGAGCGATCCAGGCGGCAGGATCCCGTCACCCGCGTCGACGTCGAGCGCGCCTGACGCCAGCGCCTGTCCCACGTCGACGCCCGCCGCTCGCAGATAGGGCATGATGCGCCCGGCGGTGTTCTCGTCGGCGGCGTAGAGGCAGCGCTCACCCCGGGCGAGACCGATCCGCAGGAACGCGCTGGCGAGCTCCAGCCGCTCGGCCTCGAGGCCGTCGAAGAGACACGCGTGGTCGTGCACGCCCAGGCAGGTGAGCGAAGTGTCCCTGGCCCGTGCGCTCTGCGGATCCATGGTGAATCCTCTCCCTCGCGGAGGGGACTCTGCCGGGCGCAGCCAGGGGGTCAAGTGCCACGGCCCGGGGTGGGTTGGAGGAGGGGACCATCACTCGGGCGTCCCGCACACGCCGAGTCACGTTTGACCCAACCCCCGGTGACGTCGCAAACGGCTGGAGCGCCTTCTCCAGCCGGGCGATGTCACCAAACGTGACGTGAACGCGGAGGGCGTCGCCTGAGGCTCCGGCGACCCACCGGGGCGCCGGAGTCAGACGCCGCTTCGCCGTCCGACGTTCGCCAGGAGTGTGACTTGACTGTCGAGTCGCGCCTCGCCTTCGCGCGGCGCGAGGCGCGAGTAGCTTCCGTCCGAGCGCATCCGGCGGGACCGGACGTTGTCGTGGAGATAGGTCTCGAGGACCTCGGCGCGGAGGTGGACCGCCAGCGCGCGGTCGCGCACCGGGAAGAGCACCTCCACCCGGCGATCGAGGTTGCGCGGCATCATGTCGGCGCTCCCCAGGTAGACCTCCTCGGAGCCCCCGTTCCGGAACCAGAAGATGCGGCTGTGCTCGAGGAAGCGGCCCACGATGCTGGTGACCTGGATCCGATCGCTCACGCCGGGGATACCGGGGCGCAAGCAGCAGATGCCGCGCACGAGCAGGTCCACGCGGACCCCCGCCTGCGCGGCGCGCACCAGCGCCTGGATCATCTCCCGGTCGACCAGCGCGTTGATCTTGAAGACGATCTGCCCATCGCGGCCGGCAAGTTGATGGGCGATCTCGCGCTCGACGAGGGCGAGGAGCCGCTCCCGCATGTTGATGGGCGCGACCAGGAGCTTCCTGAAGTCGCGCTCGTGGGCGTACCCGGTCAGGTAGTTGAAGAGGTGCGTCGCGTCCTCGCCGATGTCGGGATCGCACGTGAAGAAGCCCAGGTCGGTGTAGAGCGTGGCGGTCAGGGGGTTGTAGTTCCCCGTCGCGAGGTGCACGTACCGGAGCAGGTGCTCGCCCTCGCGCCGTACCACCAGGGCGATCTTGGAGTGCGTCTTGAACCCGAGCAGGCCGTAGATGACGTGCACGCCCTCCGCCTCGAGCGCTCGCGCCCAGCCGATGTTGCTCTCCTCGTCGAAGCGCGCCTTCAGCTCCACCAGCACCGCGACCTGCTTGCCGTTCTGAATGGCCTCCAGGAGGGCTTCGACCACGGGTGAATTCCGGCCGACGCGATACAGCGTCTGCTTGATCGCGAGCACGTTCGGGTCGCGCGCCGCGACCCGCAGGAAATCGACCACGGGCGAGAAGGTGTCGAAGGGATGGTGCAGGAGGATGTCGTTGCGCCGGATGGCGGCGAAGATGTCGTCGTGATCGTCCCTGCGGGACAGGCGAGCCGGGACGGCGGGCACGAACGACGGGAACTTGAGGTCGTGGCGCTCGATCGCTCCCAGGGCCGACAGGCTGGAGAGCCCGAGCGGCAGCTCCAGCTCGAACACGTCCTTCGGCTGCACCTCGAGGTTCTCCGTCAGGATCTCGCGCAGCCGGCCCGGGATGGTCGGGCCCACGTCGAGGCGGACCACCTGGCCGAAGCGCCTGCGGCGGACCCCGTGTTCGATCGTCGCCAGCAGGTCGGCGGCCTCCATCTCCTGGAGCAGCATCTCCGCGTCGCGCGTCACCCGAAACGGGTGGACCTCGTCTACTTTCACCCCTGGGAAGAGCCGGTCGACATGGGCCGCGATGAGCTGCTCGAGCCAGACGAAGTGATGGTGGTGCGGGACGGTGCCATCCTTCTTGTGACCGCCCGACGCGCGGCCGAGGGGCACCAGCCTGGGCAAGGTGTCGGGGACCTTGATCCGCGCGAAGCGCTCGACGCCGGGGCTGCTCTCGACCAGCACCGCGAGGTTGAGGCTCAAGTTCGAGATATGGGGGAAAGGCCGTCCGGGGTCGAACGCGAGCGGCGTCAGCACCGGGAACACGATCTCGTCGAAGTAGCTCCGCGCCAGGAGCAGCTGCTTCTCGTTGAGCTGGGGATAGTCGAGCACGTGGACGCCCGCCGCCGCCAGCTGTGGCTCGATCTCGTCGTGCAGGCATTCACTCATCGCGCGGCACAACGTCAAGGTCTCCCGGTGAATCGCCACCAGCTGATCGAGAGGGGTGAGCCCGTCGACCGAGACCTCGGTCACGCCGGCGGCGATCTGCTGCTTCAGCCCGGCGACGCGGATCATGAAGAACTCGTCCAGGTTCGACGCGACGATGGACAGGAACTTCACCCGCTCCAGGAGGGGGTTGGCCGGGTCGCGCGCTTCCTCGAAGACGCGGCGCTGGAACTCGAGCAGGCTGAGCTCGCGGTTCACGAACAGGCGCGGGTCGGACAGCCCGACCAGCTCGGCCGGCGCCTGGGCGCGAGGGGGCGCCCCCGCCTGCAGGACACCCGTGCCTTCGGCTCCTCCCGCGGAGGTCGTCTCCTCCTCCCCGCCTCGCGGAGACGTCACGGACTGCACGAGCGGGTCGAGCACCATGTCCAAATTCATAGCAGGTCAGCGGGCCGGGACACATCCGGCCCGCATCACCGTCCCAGTCGGAGCCCTCGCGAGGGACGCCGCGGGGGGGCTTCCTGCCCTCGGCGGAAGAAGGAGCCGGGCCTGCGTCCTCGAGACAGGGCGGCGTCGAGCAGCACCTCCGGGACTGGCCGGTGTAGATTCACGCCCTCGGGGCCGTGGCGGAACTGGCAGACGCGGCAGACTTAAAATCTGCTTCCGCGCGAGCGGAGTCCCGGTTCGATCCCGGGCGGCCCTACTCCCGCAGGGTTTTGGTATTTCGCCCTCCGGGCAGCCCCCGTGCTGACGCAGCGGAGGCAACGTGCTGACAGGCGGCTCGCTTCCTGCAGCCGTTCTCTCCGCCCGCGGCTCGGCCGCTGAATCCCGTCCCGCCGGGGAGGGCCGCGAGCCGAGCACTGGCATCCCGCAACACCGGTCTGGCGAATTGCAAGGGTCCACGGACGCGGCAGGCACAGCCGGTCCCACCGCACACGAGAGGCTGATGAAGAACATCCTGGAAGAAGGCGACACGGTCCTCGACGCGGCCGCGCGAGAGCGGTTGCTGCTCGTCTTCGACTTCGACGGGACGCTCGCGCCCATCGTCAGCGATCCTGCGCGCGCGGCGATGCGGCGCTCGACGAGGACACTGCTGCGCGTGGCCTCGCTGCTCTTCCCGTGTGCGGTGGTGTCCGGCAGGTCGCGCGCTGATCTTCTGACGCGGCTCGAGCGGATCCCGCTCTTCGCGGTGGTAGGAAACTACGGGGCGGAGGCTGGATTCGGCCCCGTGATGCGCACCCTCCGCGAGGACGTCGCCGCGTGGAAGCAGACGATGGAGGCCCGCGCCCGTGCCATTCCGGGCGTGACCATCGAGGACAAGGGGCTCTCGATCGCCATCCACTACCGAAACGCCGCCTCGAGGCCCGCTGCACGGCGCGCGCTGCAAGAGGCCGCCGCTGCGCTGCCCGGGGCCCGCGTGTTCGCGGGGCGCGCGGTGGTGAACGTGGTCCCCGCCGGGACCCACGACAAGGGAGCAGCCGTGGAGCAGCTGCTCGCGCGCTCCGGTCGGCGTCGCGCGCTCTATGTCGGCGACGGCATCGCGGACGAGACTGCCTTCAGGACCCGAGGCGTCGCGGTCGGCGTGCGCGTGGGGAGGACGCACCGCTCCGCAGCAGAGTACTACCTGCCGGCGCAGGCGGGCGTGGACGGGCTCCTCCGCACCCTCGTGCGGTCGCGACGGAGGCAGGACGGGTTGGACGGCGATGTCCACGGGCTCGAGACCTTGATCGACGGCGTGATGGCCGAGCCGGTTCCGGTGGAGGCCCGGTGAGCCCGGGCGCGTCATGGGCCGCGCAGCGCCCCGGCCAAGGCTCGAGGACCGGGCGGAACGGCGCGCGCATCCTCGTCGTCGACGGGGACGTCGCGACGGTGCGGCTGCTCGCGGAACGGCTCACCGGGCTGGGACACACCGTGGAGTGCGTGAGCGGCGGAAGGGACGCGCTCCGGAGCGTGCGGGCAGAGGTTCATCCGTTGCACTGACTTGAGAGGCCGCGGGGCTGCCGCTCGCCAGGCCTCGCGGGATTCTGGCCGTCAACGGGGCGGGTACCGATATGCTCACGCTCGCGCTCACTTTGCCGCTCCTCCTCGCCTCGGCAGGGGAGGAGTGCTACTTCGTCACCAACGAGGAGATCGAAGCGATTCCCTGCAACTTCGACGCTGCGGTCACGGACGCGCTCCGCTATGCCGACGAGGACGCCCACGCCGAAGAGAGGCAACGGCGGCGCGAAGAGCTCGCTCGGCGACGTCCGCCGGTTCGAACGTTCGGACAGCGGGGGATGCAGGGGGCCAGGCGCTGAGGGATCGAGTGGGTCAGCCTCCTGGAAACTCGGCCCGGTCTCGGTTCGAAGGCGCTTCGCCTCGTGCCGGACCGTGGCGATCCTGCGGTCCAGCTCATCGGTCCGGACCCCGAGGGATTCCAGAGCGCTGGCAAACGCCTCCAGCGCAGCCCCGGCGCTGGAGCCCTCCCGTCCGGTGGGTTCCCACGTACCCGCGCGAACGCGGGACGGGCTCGCTGCGCTCGCAAGACGTACAGTTCACGGGAGTGGGCTCGTTCATCCACAACCCGCGCCGCCGACCGCGCGTGCCGCTCCGCATGCCGATCGAACTCGTGCATGGTGGCGAGACCTGGCAGGCGCAGACCGAGAACGTCGGGCCCGGGGGGTGCCTCGTGTCTTCGCCGTGGCCGCTCGTCGAGCACGCACGGCTGCGGGTCGTCGGGCGCTGCGAGGGCGTCGAGAGCGTGCTCAACGTCGCCTGCTCCGTGGCGTGGATCTGCGAGCAGCGAGGCGGGCTCGTGTTCACCCCAGGGCAACTGGGGCTCGGCACCCGTCCCGAAGCATGGTTCAAGCGGATCCTCGAGGCCCGGCCCGGGCTGGCGACCGGGCTGCCGCGAGCTCCGGAACGCCTCGCGCTCGAGACGCCGCTCTACCTCCTTCCGCCGCCTCGACAGCTCGTCGACCTCGCACCCGACGAGCTGGCGCTCCTGCGGCGCGCCGAGAATGGCATCACCGTGCGGGACCTCCTCTCCTCGACCGGGGTCGGCGAGGAGCGCGCCGCGAGACCCCTCTTCGCGCTCTTCGAGAAGAACGTCCTGACCCTCTCCATGGGGCAGGCGAGCGAGAAGTGGAAGTGGCGCGCCGCCATGGCTGGCGCGGACAGCCCACGTTCACCGGCCCAGGCTGCATCCGACGCCTCGGAACGGCAGTCGCGGCCCATCATGCCGGCGCCCACCACGCGCGCGCCTTGCGTCAGCCTCGTGGCGAACGGCGCGCCGCCCCTGGACACGAACGCCCCCCGGCGGTCTCCTGGGCAGCTCGCCCCGCTGCTGGTCAGGACCAGCGCACCTGACCTGACACTCCTGCGCGGCGTGACCGCGGCCCGGCGCCCGCCGGAAGCGCAGGCCCGTCTCGAGCAGGCGCGCGCCGCCGTCGGCACGGCCCGCATAGACCAGGCGGTCGTCCTGTTGCGCCAGGCGCTCGCGCTCGCGCCGCGCGACGCCGAGATCTCGACGTTGCTCGGCGAGCTCGCCTTCAAGGACCGGAAGCGCTGAGCCCTTCAGTTCGGGAACTTCGGCCGCTCGACCTCGATCCCCTCGATCGGCTCCCGGGCCGCGAACCCGCCCTCGAGCGAGTGCCAGTGCGCGACGGTGGGTTCGCCGAGCTGCCAGCACAGGAAGACCGGCTCGTCGTCGCGCATCGCGTAGAAGTCCACGAGCCCCCCCTCGATGTCCTTCAGCACGCACCCGAGCGAGTTGACCCGCTCGACGGCGGTCCCGACCTCGTCCGCGAGCGATCGTAGCCGGCTGGCTTCCGCTTCCTTACCCTCCGGCGGGGGGTCTCCCCGCTGAAGGATACCCACCGCGGCCTCGGCGCCGCCCGCCGCCCGGATGGCGTGCTCCAGCTCGGAACGCAGCCGCGCCAGGTCCCCGAGCGCGAGCTCGAGAGTCGGCAACAGCGCGTTCGCCTCCTCCAGCGTGAAGATCCGTGGCCCCTCGTCCATGAGCAGAAACGATATCACGGGCGTGTTATAAGCGCGTCACTCCAGGGTTTATCCTTTCGGGGACGGCATGCTCGAGACTGTTGCGAAGGGTTTCAAGGCAGCACGGAACAAGCTGCAGGGGCGCAAGGAGATCTCCGCCGAGGTGGTGGACGACGCCCTGCGTGACATCCGCGTCTCCCTCCTCGAGGCGGACGTCGCGTTCGACGTCGTCAAGCGCTTCGTGGCCCGCGTGCGGGAAAAGGCCGTGGGCGAGGTGGTGGAGACCAAGGTCGAGACGAAGAAGGGGCTCGTGCGGGCGACGCCGCAGGACCACTTCGTCAAGATCTGCCACGACGAGCTGGAAGCGCTCATGGGGCCGGTCGACACGTCGCTCAAGCTGAAGGAGCGCGGCGTGAGCGGGGTCATGATGGTCGGGCTGCAGGGCTCCGGCAAGACGACCACGGCCGGCAAGCTCGCCAACCGCTTCCTCAAGGAGGGAAAGAAGGTGCTGCTCGTCGCGGCCGACATCTACCGGCCGGCCGCCGTGGACCAGCTCAGGATCCTGGGCGAGCAGCTTCAAGTCCCGGTCTTCCACGAGGCCGGGCTCAAGCCCCCCGAGCTGTGCCGGCGCGCCGTCGAGCGAGCCGTCCGGGAGAAGGTCGACGTCGTCATCTACGACACGGCGGGCCGCCTCGCGATCGACGAGCCCCTCATGCAGGAGCTCGAGGACATCAAGCAGGCCGTCGCCCCCGACAACATCCTCCTCGTCTGCGACGCGATGATCGGACAGGACGCGGTGAGGACCGCCGCCGAGTTCGACCGGCGGCTGGCGCTCGATGGCTTCATCCTGACCAAGCTCGACGGCGACGCGCGTGGCGGCGCTGCGCTCTCGATCAAGGAGGTCACCGGCAAGCCCATCAAGTTCCTCGGCATGGGCGAGCAGCTCGACAAGCTCGAGGAGTTCCGTCCCGAGGGCCTGGCGAGCCGGATCCTCGGGTTCGGCGACATCGTCGGCCTGATGAAGGACTTCGAGGAGCACGTCGACGAGCAGAAGGCGGAGGAGGACGCGAAGAAGCTGCTCTCGGGGGACTTCACCCTCGACGACTTCGTCTCGCAGATCCGCCTCGTCCGGAAGATGGGCCCGCTCGGCGAGCTCATGGAGAAGTTCCCGCTCTTCGGGGAGCTGCCGGAGGGCTTCCAGTTCGACGAACAGGCGCTCGGCAAGATCGTGGCCATGGTCGACTCGATGACGAAGTCCGAGCGCCTGCGGCCGGACCTCATCAACGAGCCGCGCACGAAACGGATCGCCAAGGGCTCAGGCCGAAGCGACAAGGAGGTGAAGGACCTCCTCAAGCAGTACCAGACCATGCGCGGCGTGATGAAGACCATAGGCGACGCGCCGGGGCTCCTCTCGCGGCTCCCCGGGATCAAGCAGCTCTTCCAGCTCCGGCAGATGCAGGGCAAGGGCATGGAAGACGTGCTCGGCCCGGATGCGGCCGACGTGCAGCGCGCCCTCCAGGGCGGCGGCATGGACCCGGCCCTCGCCGGGCAGATGGCGGGGCTCCCCAAGGGATACCAGCCGCGCATGCCGGCCGGCGCCATGGCGCGGGCGCGGCTCATGGGATACTCGCCTGACCCCGCCTCCTCGACCGAGACCGCCGCCGAGCGCGACCGCCGCAAGAAGAAGCGAAAGCAGGAGCGGCAGGCGCGCAAGAAGAACCGGAAGAAGAACCGGCGGTAGCGCCCGTGCAACCGTGAAGAAGGGCGTCATCCTCCCACGCAAGGAGCTCTCGCCGAGATGAAGA
>Ga0299915_10001156_pt1 | contig 19499 bp, 12 predicted proteins | sample RVTome_13_FD_200263 | JGI IMG/M metagenome (GOLD analysis project Ga0299915, IMG submission 200263) | Soil microbial communities from uranium-contaminated site in the Upper Colorado River Basin, Wyoming, United States - RVT92D227 (version 2) ... | reverse complement strand
TGGTTTTTCAAGAGTGCAGAGAAAAATGAAAAAACTCAGCGACCTCTGCGCCTCTGCGGTTTGCTTTTAGTTTGGTTGCGGCCGTTAGGCCGCGCTAGGTGTACTTCCAAATCGCCGCTAGGTCAGAAAGAAGACGTTCTCCATGGCATCCAACTCGGATCAGCATCCAATCCCCGATTTTTTGTCACGTCCCGTATCTCCGCGGCGAGGTTCTTTTACCTCGTCTAAATCGCAGTCTTCGCCTTCCAATCGCCTTGTCGTCGTTTGCGGCGGTATGGTAGCCTTCACACTTCTGAGTATTCAAGGCGCATTATGATGAAATCCCCATTCGGTTTTTTTACTACGCTGGTTGCCATTCTGGCTTTGGCCCCATTCCCGGCCGGCGCCCAAGATGCCGTGGCCCTGCCCGAGCTCCATTCCAAGAGGCTTCTAAACACTCTCCAGGTCATCGTGGCCTCGCCCGCAAATCAGGGAGAGGACATGACTATTGGGTGGATACTGCGTTACGGCTCAGCCTTCGACCCGGCGAACAAGGGAGGCCTGGCCTACGTGACTTCCCAGATGCTGGGCAAGGCCACCATGGACCAGACTGCAGCGAGCATCCAGGCCGAGCTGGATCACCTGAACGCCGAACTGGAAGTCTCGTGCGACTGGGATCGAATGTCCATTCTGCTGCGCGTCACAAGCGCGATGTTCGAGCGCGCGCTTCTGTTGCTATATCAGATTGTCGGCGAAGCGGAATTTCTGGAGGCTGATCTGGACCGGATCAAAGCGGACCGCATCCGGCAGCTGGAAAGCCCGGAAGATCCCGGCGTGAGGATACGCAGTTCCTTTGAGCAGGAGCTGTTCGCCGGAACGACCTACGGGCGCCCCTTGAGGGGCACGAAGTCTTCACTGGAAAACATCACATTGGGCGATGTCCGGCATTTTTACCAGCGTTACTTTTCTTCGGGAGAGGCAGCACTCGTGATTGTCGGCTCTGCGCCGCCGGACCTGGCGCTCGCGAAGGTCTCGCGGATATGGGGAATCTGGGTGCGAAAAGACTCCATACCTTTTACCTTCCTGCCGCCCCGCCCGCCCTCCTCCCGGACGGTGGTTCTGGATGACGATCCTCAATCGCCGGCGGCTCAGTTTGTGCTGGGAAGCCTATGTCCGCAGCGCAACGAAACCAGCTACTGGCCGGTCAGGCTGGCTGCGGATATCCTCCAGGAAAGGCTGACGGCGGCTCTGCCCACATCGCTGCTGACGGTCGGTCTGGACGGCCGGCGCATGCCGGGCGCCTTCTTGATCCAGGGCCAGGCAGCTGCCGACCAGATGATGGAACAGGCGCAGAAGATCGTGGAAACAGTCGATGCCCTGAAAGCAACGGGCTGCTCATCTGAGGAGCTCCAATCAGCCCAATCCCGCTGGGTCGATGAATTCCACCGGAGCCTCCGCACGACCGACGGCATCTGCCGGGCTTTGCTGGACGCAGAGGTATACCGGCTCGGCACCAACTATCTGGCGATGTTCAACGATATGGTGCGCCGGAGCGACCTCGATGCCGTCAAGCAGGCCGCCAAGGATTGGATACTGCCCGGCGGCATCATGGCGGCGGTTCGCGGCCCGGCGGCCACCCTCAAGGAGCCTCTGGCCTCCTGGGGTACACTGCGCGAGCCCCGGTAGCCACAATCCGGACAGAAAACAAAACGTGTGCCACTGTCCCAGCGTATATAGGCACTGGGTGGCCGCTTTGCTATACTTTCGACCAAGACGACGATGATCCTGCAACTGCGGGTGGGGGATCGAAAGGTACGGGGCCGGAGAATTGCGCGCCAGCTTGGGTTTTGTATTGTGCATCTCGATCATGACGATAACGTTGCTGCTGGCGGCCGCCTCCCCCATTTCCCCTGCTGAATTGGCTCTCGCCTCCCAGCCCGGCCGTACGGCCTCATCTCCCGAATTCACATTCGTGCGCGCCGTATACAGCGGCCTGGGCGGGTGGGGGTACTACAAGGCGTGGTATACCGACTGGCCCAAGGCTGACCGCCAGTTCATTCTGGGCGTCAGGCGGCTTACCAACATCGACATCGCCGACCAGGAAAAAACCCTGACGTTCACGGACCCCCAAATATTTCTTTATCCTTTTATCTATGCGGTCGAGGTCGGGCACTTCAACCTGACGGATGCCGAAACCGCGGCATTGCGCGAATACCTGCTGCGCGGCGGTTTCCTCTTCTGCGACGACTTCTGGGGGACCTGGGAATGGGAGAACTTCGTGCGCAACATCCAGCGCGTATTGCCCGGCAGTTCGATCGTTGACTTGCCGCCGGGTCATCCGCTCTTTCACTGTTACTACGACATTCCGGAAGTAATCCAGGTGCCCAACGTAGGGAATGCCGTGTACCAGAATTATACATTCGAGCAGGACGGCATCGTTCCCCACTGCCGCGGGATTTTTGATGCCAGCCAGAGGCTCATGGTAGTGATCAACTGGAACACTGATCTCGGCGATGCTTGGGAGTGGGCGGATTTACCCGGTTTCCCGACCCGCTTTTCCACGTACGCCTACCAGATCGGCATCAACGCAATCGTCTATGCCATGAGTCACTGAACTTCAGGGCTCACGGCAGGGTTTGGCGCAGCTCGGCCGGCCTTTTTGGCGGAACAGGATGGCAAGCGGCAACGAAACATGGCGGCGATGAGCGGAATGTTCGAATTTTTGTTTAAGTATCGGGCGGCAATCTACGAAAAAGGCGAAATCGCATTCCGTCCGATGGCGCCCTGGTGGCTGACCCTCATCCTGGCCGCCGCCGCCCTGGCGGTCGCTTTCCTGCTGTACCGGCGAGCGGCCGGAGTTATCTCGCAGCCCTGGCGGTATTCGCTGGCGCTGTTGCGGGCGATCCCGCTGCTTATCCTGCTGGCCATCTTGCTCCAGCCGGTCCTGATCCTGCGGGCGGTGGTTCCTCAGCAGAGCTTTGTCGCCGTGGCATACGACACCAGCAAGAGCATGGGCATACGTGACGCTGCGGGCGGGCGCTCTCGACTGGAGGTGCAGCGCGACCTGCTCCAGCCGGGAGGGAATCCCTTCCTCGATGAGCTTGGCAGGAAGTTCAAGCTGCGCTTTTTCCGCTTCTCCAACTCGGCCGAACGGTCGGACGGCTTCATGGACCCTCCTAAATACGGGAATCATACCGACCTCGGCCGGTCGCTGAACGAGGTCGCGGGCGAAATGGGAAACGCTCCGCTCGCCGGGATCATACTGATGAGCGACGGCGCCGACAACCGCTCGACGGATTTGACCGCTGTCGCGGAGCAACTGCAGGCGCGCAAGGTCCCCGTGTATCCGGTCGGCATCGGTTCGCCCCGGATTCCCAGGGACACCGAGCTCTTGCGAATTGTTGCGCCCCGCAAGGCGCTCAAGGACGCGTTGGTCGAAGCCGAGGCAACTGTGGCCTCAACGGGATATGCCGGCCGCCGCACGCGTCTGCTGGTGCAAGAGGGGGAGCGAATTATCCAGAGCCGGGAAATTACCCTGGGCGCGGATGATGAGGTGAAGACCCACAAGGTCAGCTTCACCTGCGAGGCGGCCGGAGCGCGGATCCTCTCCTTCCGTCTCGAGCCGTTCGGCGATGAGATAGTTCCGGAAAACAACGATCAGGACATCATGATCCGGATCGAGGATGAACAGCCCAAGATCCTATACACCGAGGGCGAGCCGCGCTGGATTTACGCCTTCCTCCGGCGCGCGGTAGCGACGGACAAAAACCTGCATCTGGTCACGCTTCTCCGACAGGCGGACGGCAAGTTCCTCCGCCAGGGAGTCGAGTCGCCCGCCATGCTGGAAGAGGGCTTTCCGGCGGACAAAACCGAGCTGTTCCAATACGAGGCCGTGATCCTCGGGAGCGTCGAGGCCAGCTTCTATACTTTCGATCAGCTGCGCCTGATCGCCGACTTCGTGGGCCAGCGCGGCGGCGGCTTCCTGATGCTGGGCGGAAAAGGCTCCTTCGGGCAGGGGGGGTATCTCAACACCCCGCTCGAGGAGGTGCTTCCCGTCATGTTGCGCACCGGTTCGGGCGATTTTGTCGCTGCCGTCGATCAGGCGACCGAGTTCAGGATCCAGCTGACCAGCTACGGCCAGGGCCACCCCATCACGCGCCTCTCACTGAGTGAGCAGGAAAACACAAAGCGCTGGAATGCCTCGCCGGCATTGGTGGGATATAACCCGACCGGCGGGATCAAGCCGGGCGCAACGGCACTGGCCAATGCCGTCATTGCCGATTCCGCCGGGACCTCCGTGCCGCTCCTCACCTATCAGCCATACGGCAGAGGCAAGTCGGTTGCATTAGCCACCGCTTCCGTCTGGCGCTGGCGCATGGAACAGGATCACCGGGATGATTTCCACGAGCTGTTCTGGAAGCAGTTGCTGCGCTGGCTGGTCAGCGCTGCGCCGGACCAGCTCAGCCTCGAGAGCGAGAAGCATTCATACTCCCTGGATGAGACGGCGACCGTACGCGCCGAGGTTCACGACGCGAGCTTCGTACGCCTGAATGATGCGCAGATAACCGCTCGCGTTAAAACTCCTTCCGGCCGGACCGCCTCGGTGCCGCTTGCCTGGGAACTCCGCCGGGAGGGCGCTTATTCGGGACGATTCAGGCCCGAAGAGGAGGGGATCCACGAGGTCACCGCCGAGTTTTTCCAGGGGGACCGCAACCTCGGTTCCGCGCGCACCAGCTTCCGCGTTGCGGACTCTTTTGTGGAGTTTCACAACGGCGCCCTGAATGCCGATCTCCTGGCAAGGCTGGCGCAAGGGACCGGCGGGCGTTACTACACACCGGAGACCATCGGCAGCCTTCCGGAGGACATTTCTTACGTGGACACGGGTTCTGCGCTGATCGAGGAGAGAGATCTCTGGGACATGCCGCTTGTCTACTTTTTAATGATCGCATCCATGGCCGCTGAGTGGATTTTGAGGAAAAGAAAGGGGCTGGCATGAAAAGGGTTCGGGGTCTCAGCGATTGGAGTGCATGCGGCCTGGCGCTCCTTGTCGTTGTGTCGACTGCTGCGCCGGCAGCCCAGACAACCGCCGGGTCCGAAGGCCGGGAACGTTGTGCCATCCTGATCGGGGGGATCAGCGGCGATCCGGCGCTGCGCGATGAGTACCTCGGGCAGATCATGGAGCTGCGATCGATTCTCATCGAATCGCTCGGGTTTGAGGAAACCAACGTGCTGGTGCTTTTTGAAGACCCGGCGCTCGCTCCCGGTAAAATCCAGTACAGATCGACGCGTGACGGCCTTGAAAAGGCCTGCGGCCAGCTGGCCGGCCGCATTGCGCGCGCAGAACTTGTCTTCGTTTTTGTCGCGGGCCACGGCAGTTATGACAAGAGCGGCTACAAGCTGAACCTGGTAGGGCCCGATCCGACGGGCGACGATCTGGCGGGAATCCTCTATTCAATTCCGGCGGAGCGCACGATCGTGGTCAACACTACCAGCGCCAGCGGCGGCAGCATCCCTGCGCTCGCGCAGAAGGGCAAGATCGTCATTGCGGCAACGAAAAGCGGCAACGAAAGAAACCGGACCCGAATGGGCGCTTATTTCATCGAGTCGCTCAAGGGTAATGCCGCCGACCTGGACAAAAACGGCAGGGTGTCGGTCCTCGAGGCCTTCAGCTTTGCGGTCAAGAGGGTGGAGGAATATCACTCGCGGGAAGGGAGCCTGCAGACTGAGCACCCGGTCCTGGAAGACAACGGTGACGGAGAGGCCTATCCCGATCCCGGGCCGCAGAACGGCGAAGGTCTTCTGGCACGGACCACTTACCTGGGCGCGGCATCGCCCACGCCGGCCGGCCTGGCCCAGAGCGCAGAACAACAGGCCCTGGCCAGGGAAATAGCCGCCCTGGAGAAGGCGGTCGAAAAGCTCAGGTATGAGAAGTCCTCAATGCCGGCAGAGGAGTACGAGAAGAAATTGGAAGCACTATTGATCCGACTGGCGGAGCTGAATGCAAAGCGATCCCAGAAATAGCATGCCTCTGGCGACGATGGAAATCTCGTGGGCGTCCCGAACGGCCTTCAGACAGGGCGGCACTCAAAAAAGGGGGTCGCCCTCAGGCCCGCCTCGCCGGGATCACCGACTGCGATTCCCGTGGCTAGTGACGATTGTTCTGGTGAGCCTGGTGCTGGGGAATTGCTCCGCCGGGCGTCCGGAAAGGTCCGCTGATATCGGCGGCTTTGCCGCACTCCGTTCGGGCGATTATCAGAAGGCCAGACAGCTCTTCGAGGCATCCCTGCAGTCCAATCCGGAGGACGCCGTCAGCCAGGGCGGCTTGCTGGCCACCTTGCGTGAAACCGGCGAGTATGCAGCAGCGCTCGAACTGACGGGAAAATATCTCGCCGGCCAAAAAACACCCCCTGCGGTCCTCTTGGAAGCCGGCCGACTGGCTGTTTCCGTAGGGCGCTTCGAGGAGGCCGAAAAGCACCTCCGCCAGGCTCTTTCTTCGGCGACCGCCCGGGAAGGGGATGCCCGGCTCGAAATCGAGCGGGAACTGGCCGAGCTACTGGAGTTCACAGGTCGCACCCGGGAGGCCGCCGAGATCTGGGAGCGGATCATCGATCGATATCGCAGCGGAGCGGCCAAGGACAGCCGCGGCCTTGGCGCCGTGGCCGTGGCCGCATGGCGCATGGATTATGTCCAGGACGCGAAGGACATTTTCATGGACGCCACAGACGAGAAAATCGCCGGCGAGATTGCGCTCGAAACGCTCGCGGACTTCGGCTACCTGTTCCTCGAAAAATACAATGCCACCGATGCCATCAGCTGCTTCCGCGACTGCCTGAAGATCAACCCGAACTACCCGGCCGCGCTGGCGGGGATGGCCCAGGCCAAGCTGTACGAGAGCAACGCGGAGGCCGAGAATTATGCTCGCGCGGCGCTGCAGCACAATCCCAATTTTGTGCCCGCCATCAATCTCATTGCCGAGCTGAAGTTTCAGGAGGAGGCCTACGAAGCAGGGCTGGAGGGAGTGCGCCGGGCTCTGGCGGTGAATCCGCGTGATCTGGGGACGCTCAGCCTGGAGGCCGTATATCACCAGGCTCGCGGCGACAATGCGCGCTACCGCGCGGTTGAAAAGAAGATTCTCCAGATCAATCCCGTTCACGGCGAGCTTTATTTCACTCTGGCTGAGAACCTGGTAATGCGGCGGAAGTACGGAGAAGCGGTCGAGCTCTACCGCAAAGCAGTAGCGCTCGATCCGAGGCTCTGGCCTGCCTGTGCCGGACTGGGAATCAACCTGATGCGCATCGGGGAGCTGGCGGAAGGCCGGCGCATGATCGAACGCGCGTTCGCAGGCGATCCCTTCAACGTCTGGGCCTTCAACACGCTGGACCTGCTGGACCAGATGGAAAAGTTCGCCAGGATTGAAAGCAGGAATTTCGTTTTTCTCGTTTCCCGGCAGGATGAGCCGGTCATCATTCCTTACCTCGAGCGCCTGGCTGAGGAAGCCTATGCATCGCTTTCCACGCGTTACCGGTTCCAGCCCGGCGGGCCGCTGCAGGTCGAGGTTTTCCCGGACCACGGCGGGTTCGCGGTCCGCACCCTCGGCCTGCCGGGTTTGGGAGCACTGGGCGTTTGCTTCGGCAGGGTCGTGGCCATGGATTCTCCCCGGGCGCGCCCCGAAGGCTCCTTCAACTGGGGGGCGACACTCTGGCACGAGTTCGCTCACGTCGTCACGCTCCAGATGACCCGACACAACATCCCGCGCTGGTATTCGGAGGGGCTGTCGGTTTACGAAGAACGCCGCGCGCGGCCGGGCTGGGGCGATGATCTGAGCGCGGGCTTCATCCGGGCATACAAGGAGGGAAAGCTGCTCAAGGTCCGGGAATTCAACTCGGGCCTGATGCGCCCCAAGTTTCCCGAGCAGATCGCATACACTTATTATCAGGCCTCGCTCTTCTGCGAGATGATCGAGGAAAAATTCGGCTTCGAAAAAATCCGGCAGTCGCTGCTGTTGTTCGCCGAGAACAAGAGCGCGGGCGAGGTTTTTCTGGAGGTTCTCGGCTGGGACGGCGCGGCGATGGAAGCGGAGTATTCCCGTTTTTTGGAGTCCCGGCTGCAGGGACCGGCCAAGCGCCTGGATTTCGGCTGGGCCAGCCGGCAAAGAGAAGCAGCCCCGCCGGGCTGGGACGATCTTGCTGCGGCCATAGCCAGGAATCCCGATGACTTTTTTGCCCACTGGCAGATGGGGCTCCTGCTGCTCAAGGGAGGATCCAAGAACGCCGCCGAAACACATCTGAAAAAAGCGCAGAGCCTGTTCCCCGAGTTCGTCGAACCCGGGAATCCCTATCAGGTTCTCAGCGAGATGTACCTCGAGGCCGGGAGGGAGGAGGAAGCGCTGGCGCAGCTCCTTTCGTGGACTCGTTATGACGAGAACTCCCCCCAGCCGCTGGTCCAGGCAGCCGAAATCTACCGGAAGCGCAAGGATTGGGCGAACGCTGCGCGCGTGTCGGAGAAATCAGTGTACGCCTATCCGTTTCTCGAACAGGCGCACCAGATGTTGGGAGAAGCGGCCGCTGAAATCGGCGAGTGGGCGACCGCCGTCGCGGCATACCGGGCGCTGGTGGGTTTGAATCCGCCGGACATGGCCGGCGCATACTACAACCTGGCGCGGGCGTGGCTGGGAAGCGGCAACAGGCAGGAGGCGCGGAGAGCGGTTTTGCGTGCTCTGGAGATCGCGCCGTCATTCGAAAAGGCTCAGCAGCTGCTGCTCCAGCTGCGTGCCATAGGCCGATAGGGGAAAACGGCATGCAGTTTTGGGGACCACCGCGGAGGCACGAACGGAAGGGAGATCGTCTGAGAGAGCGGCAGGACCGCGTGCGGCGCTGCAGCTTCTGGTCCGTGATCGCTGTCACCGGCTTCGCCGGTCTGGGGTGGTGGGCCGCGGCGCAGGGCGAGAGGACAGCGGCGCCGGCCAGGTTCACGATGGCGCGCGTCCGCTATGGAACTCCCAATTTCGGCGGATTCCGGCGGCGGTTTGAGCCGCCATGGAGCCACGATTATCCGCGCTCGGAACGGAACTTCATGAAGATACTGTCGGAGGTTACGCGCATCGACGCCAATCCCGACGGCCACATCATCTCGTTCGACTCGGCGGAAGTTTTCCGGTACCCCATCGCCTATTTGTGCGAGGTCGGCTATCTGGACCTCTCCGAAATCGAGAGGCGCAACATGAGCGAGTATCTGCTGCGCGGCGGATTCCTGATCGTCGATGATTTTCGCGGGGAAAGGGACCTCTATAACTTCATCGAGCAGATGAGGCTCGTTTTCCCCAATCGCTCGCTGGAGGAGCTGCCGAGGTCCCATCCGATATTCAGCTGCTTCTACGACGTCTCCGACGTCTTTTTACCTCCGCCATACAGCCGCGGGCTGCTGCCCCAGTACTTCGGGATGGCCGACGACAACGGCCGGCTGATGATGGTGGTGAACTACAACACGGACATCAGCGAATACTGGGAATATTCCGATGATCCCTTCATGCCCATCGATGAGACGAACCAGGCATACAAGTACGGCGTCAATTATGTCATGTATGCATTAACACACTGAGGCGGACGGCGATTGATAGAAAGGATGAACAAGAATGGCGGTTACACAGCAGATAGTCCATGAAGATGCGGTGCTGGTGGAAAAACTTCATGCGGGCTACCGGAATATTCTCCGCGAGCTGAGGAAGGTCATCATCGCGCAGGATGGGGTCATCGAGCAGGTCATGATCGCGCTGGCAGTGGGCGCCCACTCCATGATCACAGGCGTCCCCGGTCTGGCCAAGACGCTCTTGATCAAAACGCTGGCCGGAATTCTGGATCTCAAGTACGGGCGCATCCAATTCACGCCGGACCTGATGCCGGCCGATATCACGGGCACGGACATCATTCAGGGGGATGCGGCCACCGGCAAGCGCGAGCTGGTTTTTGTCAAGGGGCCCATATTTGCCAACATCCTGCTGGCCGACGAGATCAACCGGACCCCGCCCAAGACCCAGGCCGCCCTGCTCGAGGCCATGGAGGAGCTCCAGGTGACGGTTCAAGGCGTGACCTACACCATGGACCGCCCGTTTTTCGTGCTGGCGACGCAGAATCCCATCGAACTCGAAGGAACTTACCCGCTGCCGGAGGCGCAGCTCGACCGTTTTATGTTCAACATCATTATCGAATACCTGAGCGCCGAGGATGAGTGGCAGGTAGCGACCACCACGACTGCCGCCCGGGAGTACGAACTTGCCCGCGCGGTGACGGGCGATGAAATCCTGGAGTATCAGAACCTGGTCCGCAGAGTGCCGGTCCCCGAGTCGGTCTCCCGCTACACGGTGGCTCTGGTGCGCGCCACCCGGCCGGGAGGCGACAACAGCCTCGATTTCATCAAGGAGTGGGTGAACTGGGGCGCCAGTCCTCGCGCCTGCCAGTACCTGCTGTTGGGAGGAAAGGCGCGGGCGCTCTTGAACGGCCGGTTTAACGTGTCCATAGAAGACATTCAGGCTTTGGCCTACCCTGTGATGCGGCATCGCATTTTAACCAACTTTCATGCCGAGTCGCAGAAGGTCACGACGGACGAGATTATAAGGAGAACGCTGGAGGCCGTTCCGGTCCCCAGGTCGGGCCTTTAGCGCCTTACGGCACGTTTTGTGTGCCGCAAGGCGCTGATTTCAAGGGGAGGTTGTATCGAATGGCGGCCAAGCTATCAGCTTTCAGCTATCAGCTTTCAGCACCTCGGTGAGTGCGCACGGCTTGCCCGCTATCAGGACGAGCTGAAAGCTGATTGCTGACAGCTGAGAGCTTTGGACGTCGCCGGCGCCAGTATTCGGATTAGATATCTGACGCGGGTGTTGGGTTCCGGCTTGTCCGGATTGGTCATCGATCCTGCTGCAAGGCAACGACGTGTGAGGGTGGGTCTCCAGACCCATCCCGGCAATAGCGCGGTGAGGTATTGATGTCAAGCATTCAACCTTCAGCGCCTCAGTCGATGCGGTTCATCGACCCGACGGTCCTGATGCGCATCTCCAACCTGGAGCTGGTGGCCCGCACCGTGGTCGACGGGTTCGTGTCGGGTCTGCACCGCTCGCCGCATCTCGGATTCAGCGTCAATTTTGCGGAGTACCGCGCCTATCGTCCGGGCGACGACATCCGCAAGATCGACTGGAAGGTGTTTGCCCGACTGGACCGTTTGTTCGTCAAGGAGTACGAGGGGGAGACAAACACAGCGATCAATCTCATCCTGGATTGCAGCCGCTCGATGGCCTTTTCCAATCAAGGCATACCCAAGCACACCTACGGTCAGTTTCTGGCCGCCTCGCTCGCCTATTTCGCCTTCCGGCAGCGGGATGCCGTCGGATTCGTCGGCTTCGATCACGACGTGCGCGAGTATGTGCCGCCACGCCGGAGCATGGGCCATTTGAACGCGGTCCTGCATGCAATCGAGCGCACGCATGCCGAGGAGCGGACAAGCTTCAGGAAGCCCTTTGAGAGTGCCGGGGAGCGGCTGCGCCGGCGCGGCATCGTCATCGTGATATCGGATCTGTACGACGACGCCGACAGCGTCATGACCGGCCTGCGGAATCTGGCCTACCGCGGCAATGACCTGATTGTATTCCACGTCCTGGACCCGCTCGAGCTCAGCCTGGACGTCGACCGGAGCGCCCAGTTTGTCGACATGGAAACGCGGGAGGAGATGCATGTGGTCCCCGAATACCTCCGGCGGGAGTATCGGAAGATCATGCGGCATCAGATCGCCCTGTATGAAAGAGAGTGCCTGAAGGATCGGATTGACTACGCCCTGATGAATACGGCGCAGCCGATGGACAGCGCTCTGGCAACCTACCTGCTGCGCAGGGAGAAACTTTACTGAACTGGCGCCTTGCGATACGTTTTGTAAGGTGCAAGGTACTAAATCTGAGTTGGTTGGTTCCGAATGGCCACAAAGGCATTTGCCTGGTTGAAATTGGCTCCGGTCTGCCTGGGTTAGGCGCTATGAACTTTTTGAATCCTCTGTATGTTATCGGCGGACTGGCGGCGCTGGTGCCTCTGCTCCTGCATCTGGTGCGGCGGGAGCGGGCCCAGAAGTTCGAGTTCCCGTCGCTGATGTTCCTGCGGCGGGTCAGCCGGAGATATATCCGCTTCCAGAAGCTGCGGCATCTGCTGCTGCTGGCGCTGCGCATCGCGGTCTTGCTGTTGATTGCGCTCTCCTTCAGCCGTCCTTTCTGGGAAGGGCCGCGTGCGGCGACCGCATACGGCCGCATGACGCAGGCGCACATCATCCTGATCGACAATTCCATGAGCATGGCCTACGGTGACCGCTGGGAGCGCGCGCAGCGGGCCGCATTGGAGATCGTTCAGCAGGCGCAGCCCAGCGACAAAGTGGGATTGCTGGATTTTTCCGATATTACAGTTGCCCGGGTCCCGCCGACGGTCGATGTAGCGCTCCTTCGGGAACTCATCAGCAACGGCGTGCGCCCGAGCGACCGCCCGACCCGGTACGGCCAGGCCCTGAAGATCGCCGAGCGGATGTGTCTCGATGCGGAGGCCGGCAAGCGCACCATCCATCTGGTATCCGATTTCCAGAGGAGCGGTTGGGCCTCCGATGAGCAGGACTTCCGTCTCAGTCCCAACGTTGAACTCCGCGCCGTGGACGTGGGCGGCGCTCAGTTCACCAACCTTCTGCCTGCCGACGTCCAGATCGCGGAAACGGGCGGTGAGGGCAGGGACCTGCTGGTAAGGCTGTCCGTGGTCAATTTTGGGACCGAGGACCGGCGCGCAGTGAGAGTGAATCTGCGGGTGGACGGGCAGGTCGCGGCGTCCAAAGTGGCCGATGTCGAGCAAGGAAAAGTGAAAGGTCTGGAATTGCCGGTTGCGGGACTTGCGCGGGGTTCCCATGCAATCGTGGTCGAAGTCGAGGACTCTCACCTCACCCGTGACGACCGCTTCAGCCTGACATACGGAGTGAGGGGGAAAATGCCGGTGCGGGCTGTCGAAAACCCCCGCTCCGGACGGAACGGCCGAGCCGCCAGCTTTTTCCTGGCCCACGCCCTGAATGTATCGGATCTGTCACCCTATCAGCTCCAGACGGCGATTCCGGGAGAAGTCGATTCGGAGCCGGAGATTGCCGGCAGCCTGCTGATATGGAACAATACCTCGGGGGGGAGTCCGGCCCTCCAGGACAAGCTGCGCCGCTTTGTGGGCGCGGGGAATGGATTGGCTGTGGTGGTGGCAGATGATTCACGCGCTTCGGATTTCAACCGGACCTTTGCGAGCTGGATTCCGGTGAGGGTTGAGCCGCCGGCAGCCGAAGGTGCGCGCCGCAGCGCGACACGGTCCCGGGATCAATATTCGCTGGTCACCAACATCCGGTTTGACCACCCGATCTTCCAGCCCTTCGCGGAGCCGCACTCGGGCAGTTTCTCGAGCGCGAAGTTTTTCAGCCATGCGCGGCTTTCAGTTGGAGAAGGCGCGCAGGTTCCCGCCCGTTTCGATAACGGTGATCCAGCGCTGGTATCCGCGAACGAGGGCGCCGGGCGCGTTCTCGTCGTTCCGTTTTCCGCGGATGACACATCCAACGACCTGCCGCTGAAATCGGTATACGCTCCATTCTGGCAGCAGGCCCTGAGGTATTTGCAGCCGTCTCAGCAGGAGCGGCGTTGGCTGGAAGTAGGCGACAGCATCGAGCCCAGGAGGGTCCTGACCGCTGCTGCCAGGCAGCAGGGGAAACCGGCTGCCGAAGCGGCGCAGGCGCTGGTCGTCATCGATCCGGCAGGGGAGCGTGTTTCGCTCGAGGTGGGAGCCCAACGGCTCACGGTGGACCGGGCCGGCTTTTATGAAATCCGGACATCCAGCGTGAATGCACGGCTCGCGGTGAACACGGTTCCAAACGAGTCGGATCTGACGCCGGGGAATGCGGAGGAAATGGTGTCCGGGTGGCGAAGCACCGCGCCGGAGAATGCGGCGCCGCTTCCCGCATCCGGCTCGCTGACTGTGGAAGAGCAGGAGAAGGGCCAGCGGCTGTGGCGTTTTGTGCTTCTGGCAGTGTTGCTCTTGCTGGTGGCGGAGGGCTGGTTGAGCAGCCAGACGATTCTCAAACCCGAATAGCACCGGGTGGGCAGCGGACCGGCCCGTGAAGCTTTGCCTGGATGACTGATAAATCGCATCGGGGCGCCCTGTGGGCACCGGCCTCCAGGCCGGCGCGAGGAGTGAGTCCGAGGAGGAGCGGGTATGAGCATGTATCAGAGCCTGATCGCGAAAATCCGGTCGGTGCGCCGCAAGTGGCGGCTGCAGGCATTGGTGAAGGGGGTTTCGCTGTTCCTGATTTCCTCGATCGCCTTGCTCATCCTGGGGATCTGGGGCGCGGACCTGTTCGGATTCAAGCCGGCCGCCGTCTGGACGATGCGCGCCTTGACGGGCGCGTGTGTGGTCTATGTCGCCCTGCGCTTTCTATATGCGCCTTTGCGGCGGCGCATATCCGATGTCCAGGTTGCGCAGTATGTCGAGGAGCGGTATCCGCAGCTGCAGGATCGCCTGGTAACGGCCGTGGAATGCGGCCGGAGCCGGGCGGTTTCCCGCGGGATCCTCGATCTGCTCACCAGGGACACGGTTCAGAAAATCCGGCTGTTGGATTTCAGCGTTTTTCTCGACCACAGACGCCTGGCGCTATTCGGCATCCTGGGTGCGGGCGCCTTCCTGGGCCTGCTCGCACTCCTGACCTGGGGACCCTCGTTCATTCCTTACGGTTTCGATCGGTTGTATGTCCAATGGGCCCGGGCGTCGGAGGGGATCCCGCTTATGATTGAAGTGGGACCCGGCGATGTCGAATTGACGGAAGGCAGCGATCAGGAGATCGAAGCCCGTCTGGTCGGATTCAATTCGGCTGAAGCGCGATTATTCACGCAGGAGGAAGGCGGCGCTTCGTGGGCCGAAATAGCCATGGAGCCGGGCGCAACAGGCGGTCGGTTCCTGTATTTGCTGGTCGATATGCGCTCCCCGCTGCGCTATTACGTCGAGGCGGGCGGGATACGGTCGCGGAGCCATATCCTCAAGGTTCTCTCCCGAGCCCGTGCCGACAAGATCGACGTCACCTATCATTTTCCGGCCTACAGCGGCATGAAGAGCCAGACGGTGGAAAACGAGGGGGATCTGTCCGCCCTGCGGGGCACCCGCATCGAAATGGCAGTACGTGTGAACAAGCCGGCCGCTGCCGCGCGCCTTCTGTTCGACGACCGATCTTCGCTGGCGCTGAATCCGGCAGGGGACCAGGTCTTCAACGGGAGTTTCACGCTCCAGCGCACCGGATCGTACGCCGTACAACTCTCGGATGCCGAGGGCAGGTTTTATGCGGCTTCGCGGCAATACGATATGGAGGCCATCGAAGACCAGCCTCCGCGCGTCACCATTACCAAGCCATTGCGGGACCTGCGCGCTACCAGTGTGGAGGAGGTATTCTCCGAGGTATACACGGAAGACGACATCGGCATCCAACAGGTCGAGCTGCGCTTTTCGGTCAACGGCGCAGCCGAACGGATGATTGACCTTTACCATGGGGCGCCGCCGGAGCGGGCCGTAACCTCTGCTCATACCTTCTTTCTGGAAGAGTTCGGCCTGCAACCCGGCGATCTCATTGCGTATTACGCCAGGGTGGCGGACAACAACGACGTGTCCGGCCCGGGGCTGGCGTCATCCGACATCTATTTCATCCAGATACGGCCATTCGAGCACAAGTATACGCAGAGCCAGCAAGGCGCCCGGCCCGGCGGAGAAGGCGGGGGCGAGGGGGAAGGCGGCATGGACTCGCTCAGCCGGCAGCAGAAGGACATCATCGCCGCAACATTCAAGCTGGTTCGCGACAAGAGCGTGATGGATCCCAAGGAATACGCGGACGGCCTGAACGCATTGGCGCTTGTCCAGAGCAGGCTTCAGGCGCAGGTCCAGGGGATCATCGACCGTCTGGTGCGGCGCGGCGCGGATGCCGCGGACGAAGATTTTGCCAGGATGACCGAGTATCTGAGGGCCGCCGTTGCAGAAATGCAGCAGGCGGCCGTCGCGCTCGGCGCCCAGAGACCCGAGGATGCTCTCCCCGATGAGCAGAAGGCGCTGCAGCAGCTGCTGCGCGCGGAGAGCCTGTTCCTGGAGATCCGGATCTCCTTCGGAAGTCAGCAAGGGGGCGGAGGGCAAGGAGGGGGGCGGGCTAACGCAGAAGACCTGGCGGATCTTTTTGAGCTGGAGCTGAACAAGCTCAAAAACCAGTACGAGACCGTTCAGCGGGGCGAAAGGCAGGAACGCGACCAGCAGATCGACGAGGCGACAGCGCGCCTGAGGGAACTGGCGCAGCGGCAGCAGCAGCTGAATGAGCGCAACCTCCGGCTGGGTGCCCAGGGAGGCTCGTCGGCCTCCTCGTCCGGCTCGGGGAGCCAGAGCCAGCAGCAGTTGATGGAAGAGGCCGAAAAGCTCGCGCGGCAGCTGCAGCGGCTCGCGCGCGAACGAAGTTCGCCGCAGATCGACCGTGTGAGCAACCAGCTCCGGCAGGCGATCGAAGAAATGAGGCAGTCACAGCAGAACCAGCGCGCAGGCCGGGAATCCGCAGGGCAGGGAATTCGCGCGCTGCAGAATCTGGAGGACGCCCGGCGCGCCCTGGAGCGGGAGCAGAGCGCCGGTCTGAATCAGGGGCTGGAGAATGCGCTGCGGGAATCAGAACAGCTGGTTCGGGAGCAGGCGCGCATTCAGGGTGGGGTTGAGCGCATGCTCCAGGAGGAGCGTGCCGGAGGCGCCAGGCAGGAAGCTCAACGCCTGGGCGAGGAGCTTTCTGCGCAGAAGGACAACCTCGCCGATCGGCTCAAGAACCTCCAGGGCTCCATCCAGGATCTCAGCCGGCAAAGCCGCAAGACCCAGCCTGAAGCCAGCAGCAGGCTCAATGATGCCGCGGGCCTGATCCGCGACCGGCAGCTCGCCGAACGAATCCGGAGCGCGAATCGCATGCTTCAAGGCGGATACCTGGACGCGCTCAAGGGCCGCGAGGAGTATATCCGCGCCGGCCTGGATGAGCTTAATCGCCGCCTCGAAGAAGCCAAAAACAGCGTCGGCGAAACCCGGGAAGGCCGGCTCGAGGATGCACTCGGCCGCACGCGGCAGCTGGCGGAGGGCCTCGAGTCGATGCAGCGGAGGCTGCAAGGTCTGCAGCGCGGGCAGGGACAACAGGGGCCGCAAAGATCGGGCCAGCCGCAGGGACAGCAGAACGCGGCCAACCAGGGAACACCGCGTCAGGGAAGCCGCACCGGGGTTCGGGATGTGCTGGGCCCGTCGGCCAATTCCACGGCGCCGCCAACCGGCGTCGGCCCCTATCGGGATGAAGACTACCGCCAGCTGCGCAGTGAGGCGGAACAGCGACTCACGGACGCCCAGGAACTGCGCCGCCTGCTGGACCGGAATTCCACGCAGATGGAAAACCTCGAGGACGTGATCGCGAAAATCCGGGAACTCGATGACGCCCGCCGCTATAACGATCCGGAAGAAATCGCGCGGTTGCGGGCCGCAATCGAGCTCCTGCGGCAGCTGGAGCTGGACCTCAGCCGCGATCTGGCGCGTCTGGCGCAAAAGGACAGTTATCTCTACGCGGAAGAGAATGAAGCCCCGAGCAGCTATCGCAAGCTCGTCGAGGAATATTACAAGGCGCTCGCCCGCATCCGGCGGTGAGGCTTCAGGCAGACGTGCCATGCTGTGGGGGTGGGTCTCCCAGACCCACCCTCAAGCATCCCCTTGATTTCCAGCCCCCCTTGACATAGCTTTCATCTTTCTTGGCTGTCATTCAGACAGCGGAGGAGAATGGGATCGGCCCGCTGCATGACTTTGCGGGCCGGGCGCAGGATGCCAAACCCACGCCCGTTCCCAGTGTCTGAAACGCGGTCTCTCGGAGGCGTGTATCATGCGTATGGTAATCACCGGAGGTGCGGGATTTCTGGGAAGCCATCTGTGTGACAGACTCCTAAGCCTGGGGCACGATGTCGTTTGCCTGGATAACCTTTTGACCGGGAGCATTCACAATATCGCCCACCTCATGGGGCACGAGCCCTTTCGCTTCGTCAAGCATGATGTGACCGAGTACATCTTCATCGGAGAACCGGTCGATGCCGTCCTCCATTTTGCGTCTCCGGCGAGCCCTCGGGACTACCTGGAATTACCGATCCAGACACTGAAAGTGGGCGCGCTGGGTACGCACAAAACGCTGGGACTGGCGAAGAGCAAGGGCGCGCGGTTTCTGCTTGCCAGCACCTCGGAGGTTTATGGGGATCCGCTCGTCAATCCGCAGCCGGAGGCCTATTGGGGGAACGTCAATCCCATCGGCCTGAGGGGAGTCTATGACGAGGCTAAGCGGTTCGGCGAAGCCATGGTCATGGCCTATCACCGGACGCACGGCATCGATACCCGGGTCGTGCGCATCTTCAACACCTATGGGCCTCGCATGCGGAAACACGACGGCCGGGTGGTCTCCAACTTCATTGTGCAGGCGCTGTTGGGGCAGCCGCTGACGGTTTATGGCAACGGCATGCAGACGCGGAGTTTCTGTTATGTCGACGACATGGTCGATGGAATCGTCAGGTTGTTGATAGCACCGGAGCGCGAAGAGGTTCACCAGCCGGTCAACATCGGCAATCCCCATGAGATGACCGTCCTGGAGATTGCCGAAAAGGTCCTGGAACTGACTTCTTCCTCGAGCCGCATCGTTTTTGAACCGCTGCCGGAGGACGATCCCAAGGTGCGGCGGCCCGACATCATGCGTGCGCGCGCTCTGCTCGACTGGCAGCCGCAGATCATGCTGGAGGAGGGGCTGCGCCGGACCATCGGCCATTTCCGGCAGGTCCTGGCGCAGGAGAGATGAGTGGCCTTAATCGGGACATGACGGAACCAAACAAGCGCCTTACGCCGTGCCCCCGGGATATCAGCACCGGGAATGTTGAGAGTTATCATCTGTCAGCAGTCAGCTCCTCGGTGAGAGCGCACGGCTTCCCGGCTATCGGGGCTAGCTGAATGCTGACGGCTGATAGCTGACAGCTTTGATTCAGGTCAGGTCCAAACCATCAATTCATAAGAAACAGGTGCATCGTGGAAATTCCTTTGCTGGATTTGAAAGCGCAGTACGCCGCCATCCGCGACCAGGTGCGTGCGGCCGTGGATGAAGTATTTGAGAGCCAGCGTTTCATCCTGGGCCATCATGTGGCGGCCCTGGAGGAAGAGGTCGCCCGGTATTGTGAGCTGCCTTATGCCGTCGCCGTGGCATCGGGGACGGATGCTCTGCTGCTGGCGCTGAAGGCCGTCGGCGTGGGATCGGGCGATGCCGTGATCACGACGCCCTACACCTTTTTTGCCACCGCCGGCGCCATATCCAACCTGGGGGCCAGGCCGCTATTCGTTGACATTGAGCCGTCGGGCTACTCGATGGATGCCGCCCAGCTGGGGGTGATGCTCGAGCGCGACTGCAAGTTCAACCTGACTTCCCAG